>CENU01060797.1_pt1 | contig 19985 bp, 25 predicted proteins | sample 361331 | NCBI WGS metagenome assembly CENU01 (sample SAMEA2619766, study PRJEB7988) | marine metagenome | isolation source: saline water (ENVO:00002010), including | reverse complement strand
CTTTGAAATTCTTGTTTATTAATCATTTTGTAAAATTTTATCTAAATTTAAAATATCACCAACTTTGATATTATTTCTTTTAAACCACCCTCGATTAACCTCTAAAGCATATAAAACAGGTTTTTTAGAACAAACTGAAGCTTTTGATAATGGCACCATATCATAAATGTTAATTATTTTTCCGCTTCTATCCATATAAGCGACACTTAATGGTATATATGTATTTTTCATCCACATACATTGAACTTTGTTTAAATTCCAAATAAAAAACATTCCATAATTTTCTGGGATAGCTTTTTTATACATTAGTCCTCTCTGTCTATCTTGAGAATTAGTAACTACTTCTATATTGGGTAGTATTTTTTCTAATGAAATAAGCTCAGATCCACTAATACTAGCGGCAAACAGAAAAAAGATCAGAAAATTAAACGATTTGAGACCGAAGTGTCTTGATTGTCTGCTCATAATTATCCATATTAAAGATTGCAGATCCTGCAACAAAAGTGTCGGCGCCAGCAGCAGAAGCTAGTCCAATTGTTTCGTTATTTATTCCACCATCAACTTCTAGACGAATGTCCTTGCCTGATGCGTCTATCATTTTTCTTACTTCAGATATTTTATCAAGCGAGCTATGAATAAATGATTGTCCGCCAAATCCTGGATTTACGCTCATTATTAAAACCAAATCTAAATCTTCGATAACATTTTCTAAAACATTTAATGAACTAGCTGGATTAAAAACAAGTCCTGCTTTGCAGCCTTGATCTTTAATAGCATGAATAGATCTGTGCACATGTTTAGAAGCTTCTGGATGAAAGCTGATTAGATCTGCTCCAGCTTTTATAAAGCTTTGAGCTAAATCATCTACTGGATCGATCATTAAATGAACATCTATAAATTCTGTAATACCGTAATCCCTTAATGATTTACATACCATAGGACCTATTGTTAAATTAGGAACATAATGATTATCCATTACATCAAAATGAACCCAATCGGCTCCAGCACTTAAGACATTCTTAACCTCTTCTCCTAAAGTAGCAAAATTAGAGGCTAATATTGAAGGTGCTATTATGTATTTTGAGTCACTCATATGCTAATTTTCGTCTTTATAAAAATTATTAGCAAGTTCTAACCGCTCTATTGTTCCTGTATCTATCCAATTCCTTTTAGTTACTTCGCCTGTTACGCACTGATTCTGTATATATTTTTTTAAAACTGAATTCCACATGTCAAAAGCGCCCTCCTTTTTTTTAACATCGTCAAAAATACATGGATTAATTATGGATATGCCACTCCAAGTAAGATCATTTTGGTCTTTTTTAATCACAACTTTGTTGCCATCAAGAGAAAAATCTCCATTAAGATTATGATTTGGATTTGAAACTCCAACAATATGAGCTTTTTCAGTATATTGTTTTAGATCTTTAATGTTAATGTCATGAAAAATGTCAGAATTTATCAATAAAAAAGGATCTTTTCCAAGAATATCTAATGCTTTCATAACACCTCCACCAGTTCCAAGAGGGATCTCTTCTTGCGAAAATTTAATATTAACTAACGGAAAACATTTTCTGACATGCTCTATGATCATAGATCCTAAATATGAAATATTTATTACTATTTCATCAAAACCAGAATCTATTAATATCTCTATATTTCTTTGAATTAGAGTCTTATTAGAAACTTTTAATAAAGGCTTTGGAATTTCTTTTGTTACTGGCAATAATCTTTTGCCATAACCTGCAGCAAGAATCATAGTCTTCATATCTGATTTAGTTTATTTAAAAGTTGTGATTGCACATCAGAACAAAAATGATTTTTAAGAGATACATATTTTTTAGGGATCAGATCAATTAAATTGTTAAGAATCATTGGCAAATCTTTTAGTCTAAAAGATCGATTTTTACTAATATATAAGCTACTTAGAGTGCCGAGTATTCTCATGTTTCTTTGAATTGCACCCCACCTAACCCATTCAAATATTTCTTTTGAATTTAATTCAAATTTCATTAAATAACAATAATGATCAAGGCAACTTGAAATCATGTTATCTGAATATTTTACATAGTGATCAATAATTAATCCTGCGAGATCAATTCCAATTGGGCCCCTAGATAGATCTTGAAAATCAATTACAGCGATTGCATCATCATGTTTTATTAAATTTCGTCTCTCAAAGTCACAATGACAATTCATCCATGGCTGTTTAGCTAGTTCCTTAACTGCTTCATTTTGTAATTTATCAATATCATTATGGGGTAGCACGCCCAAGAAATTATTTAAAAACTCTTCATTAAATTTATGCATTTGAACAATAAGATCATCCGATTTTAGTATAGGGATTTGTGGAATATTAGCTTTTTGTATTTTTGCAAGCAGTGTTAATGACTTTTTAATTATTTTTTTGCTATTAGATGATAAATCTAAATCAATAAGACATTTGTCGCCAAGATCCTCTTGAATAGTTATACCTTTATTATTATTAAAATAAAAAATCTTAGGCGACTTTATTTTTTCCTTAAAAAAGAAATTGGAAACATGAAGAAAATTCTCATGGTCTCCATTTTTTGGATTTAGGTAACATAAAACTTTAGTTTCATTTGGCGTTAAATTTATTCTGTAATACTCTCTGCCACTTGCTTCAAGTTTTAAAGCTTTAGCTTTGGTAACTGAAAAACCACAATTCTTTGCAAGTTGAATTACTTCGGATTCTTTCAAGTTAACTGTTTTTTACTTCATCTGGAAGTGGTGTGTCATCTGGTACAAAAAAATCTGGCATAAGTTCTGCGAAAGGAACTTTTGCATATTTGGTAAAATCTTTTACTCCTGCTTCAAGTAAAACTAAATCGTCTATACAAAAATTTCCAGTAAATAATTTTGAATCTTTGGTTAAAATTTCATATGCAGCATCTGCCATAATATCCACATTTCTTGATAGCTTCATAATTTCATCACCGCCAAGATGATTTTGAACAGCAGCTGTAGCAATAGCAGTTCTAGGCCATAAAGCATTTACAGCAATTCCTTTTTCTGCAAATTCACCAGCCATACCAAGCACACACATACTCATAGTATATTTTGCCATAGTGTATGCAACGGTACCTGAAAACCATTTAGTACTCATATCAAGTGGCGGCGATATGTTTAAAATATGAGGATTCTCTGATTTTTCTAAATGAGGTAAACAATATTTACTTACCATATAAGTCCCTCTTCCATTAATTTGATGCATAAGATCATATCTTTTCATTTCGGTATCAGTCACATTAGTTAGTTGAATTGCCGAAGCATTGTTAATGCATATATCTATGCCGCCAAAATGTTCTACAGCTTTATTAATACAATCTCTAACGTTATCTTCATCTCTAATGTCGCAGACCATTGGTAAGGCATCTCCACCAACTTCAATAATTTCATCAGCAGCAGTAAATATAGTTCCGGGAAGCTTGGGATGGGGCTCACTTGTTTTAGCAGCAACTACAATTTTAGCTCCATCAATAGCGGCCTTTTTTGCCATAGCAAGTCCAATACCTCTGCTACCACCAGATATAAAAATTACTTTATCTTTTAAACTCATTTTTTTTCCTTATTAAAATTAAAATTTTTCCATGTAGGGTCTTAAATCTATTTCATGAGTCCATGCAGTCCTCCTTTGAGTATGAATGTTCCAATAGGTCTCTGCGATGTGCTCTGGGCTTAGAATACCGTCTTTTTCTTTAAGTGCATATCTTTCTGGAAAGTTTTCCTTTATAAATGCTGTATCAATTGCGCCATCAATTATAAAGTGAGCAACATGTATACCCTGAGGCCCAAGCTCTCTTGCTATGCTTTGTGCCACTGCTCTCAGGGCAAATTTTGCACTCGAAAAGGCAGAAAAGCCAGAACTACCCCTAAGTGATGCCGTTGCACCGGTAAAAAATATACTGCCTTCGCCTCTTTTTTTCATATACTTCGCAGCTTCTCTACCAGTTAAAAAACCACTAAAAGCTGCCATTTCCCAAACTTTTTTAAAAACTCTAGATGTCGTTTCTTCTATCGGGAAAAATACATTTGCACCTGGATTAAAAATTACTACATGAATTGGAGCGACTTTTTCTTCAACATCAATAAAGAGTTGTTTGACTGCTTCTTCATCTCTTGCATCTACACCGAAACCTTTTGACCAACCACCGGACTTATTTATTTCTTCTGACAATATATTTAATTTATCAATATTTCTTGGCCTTCTTACTGGACAAACTTTGTAACCATGACTTGCAAATTTTTTTGTCAATGCTGTGCCAGTGGCATCTCCGGCTCCAATTATAATCGCAGAATATTTTGAAAAATCTTTCATAAAAGTGTTTAATTGCTTTACTTTACAAAATTGTTAATAGAAATGAAAGTAGACTTTATTTATGACGTAGCGACTCCAAATGGATATTTAGCCCATAAGGTAGTTCCTTGGTTTGAAAAAAGAACTGGGGCAAAATTTAATTATATTCCTTGTCTTGCTGGAGGTATATTTAAACTAACAAACAATACTCCTCCATTAATCGCAACAGCAAACGTAAAGAACAAGGCAGACTATTTTTTTACTGAAATAAACAGATTCATCGAAAAACACAAACTAACAAAATTTAAGAATAATTCATACTTTCCTCAAAATTCATTGAATATTCAGAGGGGTGCAGTAGCTGCAGAGAAGCTGGGAATCTTGATGGAATATATTGAATGTACGATGACAGCAATGTGGGAAAAAGATTTAAATATACAAGAATTAGATGTGCTTAAGAAAGCCCTTAATGATGATGGTATTGATCACGAGACAATCTTTAATATGATCCAAACACAGGAATGCAAAGACAAATTAATAGCAAATACATCTTGGGCCGTTGAAAGTGGAGCTTTTGGTATTCCCACTTTTTTGATTGATGATCAGATTTTTTTTGGTAAAGACCACTTATATCAATTAGAAGAATATATAAATAATCGTTAAATATAAAACTTTTAACCAAATAACCTATCAAAGATAAAAAGTATAAAATATATATATGAAAAGATTAATTCATCAAATAAATCTTTTGCTGTTGGTTATATTTTCATTTCATGTCAGCGCACAAAAATCTGTTTTGAATTTCATTGAAAATAGCGACACAAATAATTCTTGTTTTAGTTATTCCCCATATCTAGGTGAGGTCAATAATGAAAATTATAAAATTAACTCTAAAAAATTTGATTTAACCGATGAAAATTTGATGATATTAAATGAGAACGTTGAGATTGATTTTAAAAATGGTCTTTTGTTAACAAATTATGCAAATCTTGATAAACAAAATTCAAAAATTATCTTTAAGAATGGGGGGTCACTTTTTTTAGAGAAATACGTTTTTGCAGCTGAAAGTGGTGATTTTATTAAAGAAAATGAGTCACTTTCATTAGAAGATGGTGAAGTTTTTTTTAAAGACAGTAATCTTATCTTTAATTTTAAATCTCTTAAAGGAAGTTTAGAAGATTCTATATATTTTGAAAATGTAAACATTACTTCCTGTTTTGATGCTTCCCAAGGTTGGAAACTATCTGCAAAAGAAATAGTTGTAAATTCCGATAAAAATCGTGGTGTCGCTAAAAGAGTAAAAATAGATTTACTAGACCGAACATTGATCAGACTTCCAATTATCCCCTTCGCAACATCAAATAAGAGAATGTCAGGATTCTTAGAACCTTCTTTGTCATTTTCTTCAGACGGTTTAGATTTTATGATTCCCTACTACAAAGTCATTTCAGATTCATCTGACATAACAATTGCACCAAGAAATATATCAGATAGGGGTGTTGGCTTGGAGACTAATTATCGCAAAGCTCACGGAAAAACTCGTAATTTAAGAAAACTGGATCTTATTTACTTTGATGAAGATGATGAATTTAAAAAACAAAACGTTGAGAACTTTGATTCTAGATGGGCTTTTTTGTTTAAAGACCAATTTAATTTTAATAACTCAAAAGTAAATATTGATTGGGCAAAATCATCTGATTCATTGGTATTAAGTGACATTCCTGGTGAAATTACTTCAATTGGTTCTCAAAGAAGTACTAACTTGCACCAGAATATAAAAATAAAAACATATTTTAAAAATTCAATGCTCTCAATAAATCATATTGGTTTTCAAACCCTCAATCCAATTCTAACAAATGGATATAAAAAATCTCCAGAGATAGAGTTTAATAAGATATTTAACTTTAAAAACTACTACCTCGAAGGATTAATAAATACTTCTTATTTTAAAGCAAATGAAATTCATGGTTTTTATGGTTTTCAAACTATGAATGGACAATATTTAAAATTAATTAACAATCCTTCAGAAGGAAGGAGAACTTATATTAAAATATCTGCAACAAATAAATTTAATTACAAAAATATAAATTTCAAAACTAACTTTGATGTAAAAAGTATTTTTTATGATTTAGATAGCTCGAATACAAAGGCACAAAATGTTTCAGTACCACAAGTATTAATTGACATCGATTCGCTTTTTTTTAAAAAAGAAAAAAATAATTCCATTTCTTTAATTGAACCCAGATTAGTTATTGGATATTCATCTTATGAAAATCAAAGTTCTAATCCTATATTTGATACTTATGATTTGGATAAAAATAATCAGTTGTTTAATAATGAAAGGTTTGTTGGTATGGATAGGATTGGTGATCAAAAATTTTATACCATTGGTCTTAGGTATCAAAAAATTCAAATGGGCATCACAAAACTTAATATGTCAATTTCACAAAAAACCTACTTTGAAGATCCTAAAGTTCATTTAAAAATGGGTCATATGGCAATGATCGGCAGTAAAAAAGGGCCAATAGTATTTATGTCTAGCTGGATGCCAAAAATGAATCAAATGTTAATGGGTTATGCAGGCTATCAAAATGATAAAGACCAATTGATGATGGCAGCACTTAGTTATAAAGCTAAATTTAATAAAAATACTTTTGGTTTTGCAAAAAGATATAGAAGAATGTCAGGAGATTTTAACGTAGTACTTAATTATTCTGAAATCTTTTCAGATATAAAAATTTCTGAAAAATTTAAATTTATTGCAAAGATAAAAAGAGATAATAAATATGATAAAAACATTGAAACTGTTGCTGGTTTTGGATATGAAAACTGCTGTTTTGCATTTAATCTAACCGCTAGTGACAAGAATTTTACGAGATATAACCAAGCAAATTCTGATATGAATTATCTTTATATTAATGAAGCATGGAATAACATAATTGAAATAGAAAATAAAAGTAGAATTAATTTTGAATTTAAATTGAAAGGTTTTAACTCTTCTTTTGATAAAAATCGTAATTTATTTAATAATTCCCTCTTCAATTACTAATATTAATATGAAAAATACATTTTTAGTCTTGTTTACCTTATCAATACCTTTATTGTCTAAAGTTGAAGTTTTAGACAGAATTGCTGTTATTGTTGATGATGGTGTAGTGATGGAGTCTCAAATAACAAAAAATTATGAGGCCATAGTTCAAAGATATGATGAGCAAAATATACCAAAACCACCTGTAAGTGAGTTAAAAACTCAGATAACTGAAAAATTGATTATTGAAGAACTCCAGTTACAACTGGCTGATAGAGCTGGTGTAAGAATAAGTGATTCTGAGCTAAATCAAACTTTTATAAGGTTAGCATCTAATAATGGAATGGAGCTTCAAGAATTTATCAACTACATTGAGTCTACTGGAGGTAATTACGAAGAAGTTAGAGAGGATGTAAGAAAAGAAATGATTATTCAAAGAATTCAAAGAGGAAGGGTAAATTCTGAAATTGATATAACCGAACAAGAATTTGAAGCATTTCTTGCAACAGATGAATCTATCAAAGCCTTACAACCAGAATTGTTAGTTAAGCAAATTCTTGTTGAGACAAATGATATTGCTTTAGAAGCCCTAGAAAGAATAACAAATGGTGAGAATTTTTCTGATATTGCCAAAGATATATCAATAGCTAGAAATGCCTCAAGTGGAGGAATAATTGACTGGAGAAAACCATCTGATATGCCTGAATTATTTGCAAATGATTTAGCTAATAAAAAAGTTGGTTATATCTCTGAACCTCTTCAGAGTGGTGCAGGTTTCCACATATTGAAACTCGAAAACAAAAGAGGAGAACTCGTTCAATATGAAGACCAATGGTGGACTAGACATATTTTGATGATACCTTCAGCAATACGAGATGATGAAACAACTATTAAAGAACTTTCAGAAATAAGAGACAGAATACTTAAAGGTGAAGATTTTGCAATTTTAGCTGAAGAATTTTCTGAAGATCCAGGCTCGTCTAAACTCGGAGGCGACCTTGACTGGCTTGGTATGGGTGTACTTGATGAAAATTTTGAAAAAACAATGTTAGCTACAGCCATAGGAGAGCTATCTGAAGTTTTTGAATCTCAATTTGGCTATCATTTTCTTGAAGTTCTTGGAAGAAGAAATCATGATATGACTGATGAGCTAATAAATGATAGAGCGTATAACGTACTTTTTGAAAGAAAGTTTGATGAAGAGCTTGAAAATACTCTCAGATCAATGAGAGCTGAAGCTTTTGTAGAATTTAAAGATCTAGATTGAAAACCATATTGTATTCACCTGGGGAACCATCAGGAATTGGAGTTGACCTGGTTATAAAACTTTGTAGCCTAAATTTTTGGGGAAACTTAAAATTACCAATAGTATGTATTGCTGACAGTAAATTAATATTAGATAGAGCAAAAGTGTTGGGAATTAAAATCAATATTGATGAACTTAAAGATATAAATAATGCTAAAAGAAATAAAAAGAACACACTTCAAATTTTCTTTGTATCAGTTTGCAAAGATACTCAACCGGGAAAACTGAAAAAAATAAATGCATCCTATGTTATTGAAAATCTAGATTTTGCAATAAATTATTCAAAAAATAATAAAAGAACTGCTTTGGTAACAGGGCCTATTAGTAAAGAAAATGTAATACACAAATATAAAAATTTTACAGGGCATACTGAAAGAATTAAAGAAAAGACTGATAGCAAAAGTGTTCTTATGATGTTAGCTTCATCAAAACTTAAAGTTGCACTCGCTACAACACATATTCCATTAAAAGATGTTCCTAAGAAAATCACTAAAAAGCTTTTAATGACTAAAATACAAATCCTTCATGAGGAACTCAAAAATAAATTTAATATAAAAAATCCTAAAATTAAAATGCTCGGTCTCAATCCTCATTCTGGAGAAAATGGTAAAATTGGCAAAGAAGAAAAGAGTATTCTAATTCCGACTGCAAAATATCTTAGAGGTAAAAATATTAACGTATCCCTCCCAATATCTGCAGATACTGCTTTCACAAAAAAAAACTTAATGTCAACAGACGCATATTTTGGTATGTACCACGATCAAGTTTTACCAGTTCTTAAAGCTCTTAGCTTTGGGAAATCTTTCAATATAACCCTTGGTACCTCAATTATAAGAACTTCGGTAGATCATGGTGTAGCCTTAGATATAGCTGGATCAAAAAAAAGTGATGAATCCTCTTTGAAAGAAGCTATAAAAATGGCAGCAAAGCTAATTAAATGAATACAAAAAATATTAGAAGGGAGTTTGGTCAAAATTATTTAATTGATCCTGTTGTACTTTATGAAATGCAAAAATCGATAAATATTTGTAATGGTGATAATTTTTTTGAAATAGGCCCTGGAAAAGGAGCTTTAACTAAAGTTTTAAACCAAAAAAATATAACAATTATTGCTATGGATATAGATAAAAAAAACATTGATTACTTATCAAAAGAAATTAATGGGCCAAGCAACTTAAAATTTGTTCAAGGTGACATCCTGAAAGAATCATTAGATTTCCTAAAACAAAACAAATATAGAATTGTAGGAAACCTACCCTACAACATTTCTACACAAATAATTTTGAATTTAATTACTTATTCAAATGACATAATAGATGCTCATTTTCTTGTTCAAAAAGAGGTGGCACAAAGAATTACTGGAAGTGTTGGTTCAAAAAATTGGGGCAAGCTTGGATTAAAATTATCTGCATTTTTTGACTCTGAAATTTTATTTGATGTCTCGCCAACAGCTTTTGACATAAAACCAAAAGTAACCTCATCATTCATAAGAATGTCTCCAAAAAATATCAGCTATAAAAAAGAACTAATAGAAAATTTTTTTAAAGTGGTAGACATGTCTTTTGCCTCAAGAAGAAAAAATATAAAAAATAATTTAAAAAACTTAAATATATGTTTTGAAGAAATAGGAATTGATCAAAATTTAAGACCAGAGGAAATTGATCTTAGTAAATATTTTAAATTAGCAAATATTTTTAAAGACTAAAATGGCAAATTATGTAGTTGGAGATGTTCAAGGTTGCTTTAAAGAACTCATGCTGCTTTTAAAAAAAATAAAATTTAACAAAGCTAAGGATAAATTAATATTTGCTGGTGATTTAGTTAATAGAGGCAATGAATCTTTAGAAGTTTTGAATTTCTGTCTTAAAAACAAAAAATGCGTAAGAGCTGTTCTTGGAAACCATGATTTTTATTTGCTTTATTTAATTGAGTTTAATAAAAAAGATAAATCTCTTGAAAAAGTGCTCTCATCTAAAAAAATTAATAAAATTAATTCGTGGTTAAAAAGCTTACCTTTGCTTATTAAAATTAATATTAAAGAAACTAATGAAACTTTCTGGGTATCACATGCTGGTATACCATTCTTCTGGGATTTTAAAACTGCTAAGAAACTTTCTGAAGAAGTTACCAGCAGCTTAAAAAATGATGCTACCAAGTTATTAAAAAATATGTGGGGAGACAAGCCATCGATTTGGGAAAGTAAATTGAAAGGTTATAAAAGATTAAGGGTGATTATTAATTATTTTACAAGAATGAGATTCTTATCTAAAAACGGAGCTCTTAAACTTAAGACTAAAGACGCAAAAAAGAAAAAGGGTCATGTGCCATGGTTTAATGAAACATATAAAAGATTAAAAGATAATGAATTCATTGTTTTTGGCCATTGGGCTGCACTTGAAGGTAAAACTAATTTGAATAATATAATAGGAGTTGATACAGGTTGTGTTTGGGGGAAAAAATTAACAGCTGTAAGATTAGAAGATAAAAAGAAATTTCATGTTAAGAAAAAATGAAAATATATGAAGTTGGTGGTGCTGTAAGAGATTCAATTCTTGGAATAGACCCAGTTGATAAAGATTGGGTTGTTGTTGGATCGTCTCCTGAAGAAATGATAGCTAATGGGTTTAAGCCAATAGGAAAAGATTTTCCTGTTTTTTTACATCCAAAAACTAATGAAGAATATGCTCTAGCAAGAACTGAAAAAAAAATTGGTGTTGGTTATCATGGATTTAATTTTCACTATGGAAAAGAGATTACTCTAGAAGAAGACCTTTCTCGAAGAGACTTAACAATCAATGCTATAGCAAAAGACGATAAAGGCAAGCTTATCGATCCTTTCGATGGTATGTCAGATATTAAAAACAAGATCTTTAGGCATGTTTCTGAAGCTTTTGAAGAGGATCCATTGAGAGCTATCAGATTGGCAAGATTTCATACTTACGAGCATCTAAGAAACTTTTATATAGCTAAAGAAACTAGAATAATGCTAAAAAAAATAGAAAAATCAAATGAAATATCCAATTTATCATCTAACAGAGTTTGGTTAGAAACTGAAAAATCTTTGAAATCATCAAATCCGAATATTTTTTTTGAAGTACTTTTAGAATTTAATCTGCACATGCCATATCTTGAGAATTTAAAAAACTGTTTTTGTAATACTAGTAACAATCCTCTTATAAGATGGTCAGAGTTACAAATAAATAACGCATTCAAATTAAATAAAAACCTTCCAATACCAAATACTTTTTTGCATGCAGAAGAGTTATTAAAAAAACTTTGTGTTATTGATCTAAAATCTAACAAAGAAGAACTGATTAATATAATAGATAAAATTCCTTTTAAAAGAGATGAGGCTTTAATTAAGCAACTTATTGAATTACCAAATCTTTCTAAATCAAAATTACTAATCACAAAGTTGCTTGATAACATAAAAAAGGTAGACTTCTCTATTCTTTCAAAATTTTCTAGTGAGAAAATTTCTAGGGAAAAGATTAAACTATTGAATCAGGTTGTAAGAAACTTAAATGAATAAAACAATATTAATTACTGGCGGTGCAAAAAGAATTGGCAAAGAAATTGCTCTAACGTATTCCAATTTAGGCTGGAATATCATTATTCACTATAATTCATCAAGAAGCGATGCAGAGGAGCTTGCAAGAAAAATTAACTCTAAAAATCCAGATAGTGCAAAAATTGTTCAGGCAAATTTAGATATAGATGATGATGTAAACAAGTTAATTAAAGAAACGAAAAGCATGTTTGATTCGATTGATATTTTAGTGAACAATGCTTCAACTTTTTACCCTACCCCCATTGAAGAAATTTCTGAGGAGCATTGGACAAAATTAATTGGATCAAATTTAAAAGGTCCCTTGTTTCTTATAAGAGGACTGAAAGATAAATTAAAAAAATCTGGAGGCTCTATAATTAATATCACCGATACTAACTTGTCCAAAGGAGTTGCAAATTATTCTATATATTCTGCGGCAAAAGGTGGTCTAGAGTCTATTACTAAGGGTTTAGCAAGAGAGCTGGCTCCAGAAATAACCGTTAATGCTATTGCTCCAGGCGCAATGCTTGAGCCACCTGGAATAGAATGGACAAGCGAACAAAAAGAGAAGGTTATTTCAAATATACCATTAAAAAAAATGGGTTCAGAAAAAGATATTGCAAATGCTGTGAAGTTTTTAGCTAGTGCTAGGTATGTTACTGGTCAAATTATTAAAGTTGATGGTGGAAGATCATTATCATGATGAGAGATGCCGAGAGATATGAAAAAATTTTTTCTGGTACAAAGCCGGTAGCAGATAATCTAAAAATCGATTTATTAAAATTACAACCATGGATTGATGAATTTGTTCCGAATGCAGGAGCAATTGATTCTGTAGAGCAGTTTAAAGGCGGTCAATCAAATCCAACCTATAAAATAATTACAAAAAATAAAAATTTAGTTCTTAGAAGAAAGCCTCCTGGAAAACTTTTACCCTCAGCTCATGCGGTTGATAGAGAATATAAAGTTATTACAGCACTACATAACACTGACGTACCAGTTCCAAAAACATATGGTTTGTGTGAGGACGAAGATGTTGCAGGTACAACCTTTTTTATGATGGATTGTTTAGATGGAGACATATACTGGGACCCAATGCTACCATCACTATCAAAAGAAAAAAGAATTAAAGTCTATAAAAATAAAAATAAAACACTTGCTGCTCTTCATAGTATTGATTATCAAAAAATAGGATTGCAAGATTATGGTAAGCCAGGTAATTATGTTGCTCGACAGGTCTCAAGATGGTCAAAACAATATCGAGCATCTGAAACAGATAACATTGATGCAATGAATAATCTTATTGAGTGGTTACCCAAAAATATACCTGATGACGACGAAACCTCAATTGTACATGGTGATTATCGTCTTGATAATATGATCATGAGGGATCAAGAGGTTATAGGAGTTTTAGATTGGGAACTTTCGACGTTAGGACATCCCATTGCAGATTTTTGTTATCACTGCTTAACATGGAGAACTGAAAATGTTTTTTATGATTTTCCGAAATTAAAGGAACTTGGTGTCCCAAATGAAATTGAATATAGAGACATGTATTCTGAAATGACAGGTAAAGATTTATCTAAAAATTGGGAATTTTATATGGCTTTTAGTTTGTTTAAAGTTGCTGCGATTTGTCAAGGGATATTAGGTAGAGTTAGAGATGGAACAGCTGCAAGTAAGCATGCAGAAGACAGAGGATTAAAAGTTTATCCTTTATCTGAAGGCGCTTGGTCAATCATAGAAAACAACCTTAAATAAAAATTATTTCCTACTAAAAAATAATACTATTCCTGAAACTGAAGTTACTAGAGCTAAGATTGAAAATATTTTTAGTAAAATATTGTTTATATTTTCTCTATCTTTGTAATCCATAATATGAAGTGCCCAAAAAAAGTCCCAGATCCTCCAAGAATCTGATCTTATTGATAATATATCGCCTGTCATAGGATTAACATATATATTAATTTTATCTTTTGTATCAGTAGAGATCTTATACAGTGGTAAAGGTCTGCCTCTATATTCACTTCCAGCACTATCTTCAGTTATTAAAGTTGCATTTATTGGAATTAGGGAAGTTTTAATTTTTGCTATAACTAATGCTTCTTCTTGTGTTAAAACATTTATTTTTTTGCCATCAGGGTATGTGCTATATGTTTTGATACCATTAATATTTTCTTCAATAATTTGTTGGTCTAATCTAGTAAAAATTCTGAACTCTTTATCCAATGGTAGGCGATACTGTTCTCCTCTAATAAGTTCAATTTTATTAAAAGCAAAATATATCCCTGAAATTGTCCAAAGTAAAAGTTGGATTGCTATAAAAATACTTAAGTACCTATGAATTTTTCTTATTGAAAAACTTCTATTCATTTAAATTATTTCTTTCAGTGGCTCTGAAACAAATGAATACTTCTCTATTTCATTACTTTCATAAAGTATTTCTTCGTCATCAATTTGCAAGATTATGTCAATATCAAGAGTACGGGAACTAAATTTTGGCATATCTCTTCTTCTGCCTGATTCATCCTCAATAGCTTTTAATTTTTTATTTAATTCTTCAAAGGAAATATTTGTCTCACCACACATAACTAAATTTAAAAAATCATCGCCCTCGAAGCCTTCTGCTTTTGTTTTATGAATAGATGAGTACTTAGTTGTTTCTAATATGCGTTGTAATTTTTGTATTGCAAAAATAATATTTGCTTCCGCATTTATATTGCTGCCAAGGGAAAGATAATACTTCATTATCGAGTAATAATTAATCCGACATCTTTAGAGCCTCTTATTGCTCCTGGTTTTGATATTCGAAGTCTGATAGATTTAACACCATAATTATTCTTGACCAAAGATGCTATTTCTTCAGCAAGGGTTTCTTGAAGTTGAAATGAAGAATCTTCAACAAACTTAATAACTCCTTTAGCAATAGCTTTATAGTCAATTGTATCTTCTATGGAATCAGTCTTAGCTGCCTTTTTGCAATCAAATGGAAATTCTAAATCTATACTTACCTCTTGTTTCACTTTCCTCTCCCAATCAAAAATTCCTATTATAGTTTTTACTCTTAAGTCTTTAATATAAATTATGTCTTTCATAGTGATAACTCAGTTAACGGCCATCTGGCTCTAACAAATGATGATTCTTTTTTAATTTTAACAGATGATCTAATTGAGCCAACAAATGCAATCATAGCTGCATTGTCACCACAATATTTTAAAGATGGATAATATACTTTTATATCCATTATGTTTTCTAAGTCTTTAATTGCTGTTCTTAAAGATTTATTTGCAGCTACTCCACCTGCAATAATTACTGTTTTTCTTTTAGAGCTCTCAACAGTCTTTTTTATTTTATTTAATAGCACATCAATGACAGCTTGTTGGAAAGACGCTGCTATATCTGCCTTAATATCATCTGAAGGGTTTTTAAAATCTTTTAATTTATACAAAACTGCAGTTTTCAATCCACTAAAACTTAGATCAAGATTATCACTATTAATCATAGGTCTTGGAAAATTAAATGCAGCCGGATTACCTTTCAGTGCAAGTTTTTCTATTTGTGGTCCGCCTGGATATGGTAAATCTAAAAGCTTAGCAACTTTGTCAAATGCTTCACCAACAGCATCATCTTTTGATTGACCAAGTATTTCGTAATTTCCTTTATCCATAACATCTACAATCATGCTATGTCCTCCGCTTACTAATAAAGAAATATATGGAGTATTTATTTCTGGAAATTCCATCAAAGGTGACATCAAATGTCCTTCAAGGTGATTTATCGGGATTAGTGGAATTTTCAAAGCAACTGACAATCCTTGTGCAAAGCTTTCTCCTATTAACAATGCGCCAAGCAGACCTGGCCCAGACGTATATGATATTTGATCTATATCAGCAAGTTTTATATCACCAAGAGCTGCTTTCAAAACGTTTACAATTTTTAAACAATGATCTCTTGATGCTAATTCTGGAACAACACCGCCATATGCAGCATGCATCTTACTTTGGCTATAGATAGACTCACCTATAATTCCATTTTCAGAATCATATATGGCGATTGCCGTTTCGTCACAAGATGTTTCAATTCCTAAAGTTTTCATAAAAAAGTTTTGCAAAAATACCAATCACAGCTTAAACTACGCGTCACATTATGCCTTCAATTATAATAAAAGAAACAGAACATTTTGACATTGGTTTAAGAAAGTTCAAGCGTGCATGCGAAAAGGCTGCAATTGTTCCAGAAATTAGAGCAAGAGAATTTTATGAAAAGCCAACAGAAAAAAGAAAAAGATTAATGGCTGCAGCTGTTAAAAGGGCTCGCAAGACTAATAGAAGATCATATCCTAGACTAAGATCTTTTAGGTAACTTTGTCACTTCTTCAAGAAATAAAAAATGACCTCAAGTCAGCAATGCTTGAGAAAAATATAATGGTCCGAGACACGCTTAGAATGTTTGTGGCTGAAGTGCAAAAGTATGAAATTGATTCAAAAGAACCTGCAGATGATTCAAAGGTATTACAAATTATTAACAAAATGATTAAACAAAGAATGGATTCTATTGATCAGTTCGATGCAGGTGGAAGATCTGATTTGGCAGAAAAAGAAAGAGATGAAGTATCAGTACTCTCAAAATATAAGCCCAAGCAATTAACTGAGGAAGAGATAGTCTCGATAGTTGAAAAGGCTATTAATGAAACTCAAGCAAATTCAATGCAAGATATTGGAAAAGTCATGGGTATACTAAAAAGTTCTATTGCTGGCAAAGCAGATATGGGTATAGTAAGTAAAATTGTTAAGGATAAATTGAGCTAAATTTATTTTAGATCTTATGGAAAGATTCAATAAAAGACATTCAGACGAATATCGGAAGTTAACAATAGAAAAAGATTTTAATATTCATGCTGAGGGTTCAGTTTTAGTCTCTTTTGGTAATACAAAAGTTATATGCACAGCAACTTTTGAAAATAATGTTCCAAGATGGATGAGAAACAGTGATGAAGGTTGGGTTACAGCAGAATATGGAATGTTACCGAGATCAACAAATGAAAGGATGGGAAGAGAGGCTGCAAGAGGTAAGCAATCTGGACGTACTCAAGAAATACAAAGATTAATTGGACGGTCTCTTCGTCAAGCTGTCAATTTAAAATATCTTAAAGGAAAAACTATTAATATTGATTGTGATGTTATCCAGGCAGATGGTGGAACTAGAACAGCTTCAATTACTGGAGGTTGTGTAGCTTTATTTCAAGCCATAAAAAATTTTCATGAAGATCAAAGAGCTATAAAAAATTTTGTTGCAGCTATTTCGTTAGGTGTTGTAAAAGGAAATGTCCTTTTAGATCTTGATTATGAAGAGGATAGTAGTGCTGATACAGACTTAAACTTAGTCATGACTGAAGAGTTAGAGCTTATTGAAATTCAAGGAACTGGTGAAACGTTAGCTTTCACTAAAAAACAGCTTAATGATATGCTTGATCTAGGATCCTCAGCTATTTCTGAGATTATAAAAATACAAAAGGCGTCTTTATAGTAAGTGAAAGGTTATCAATCAAAATTTCTCAATTTAGCTCTTGAGGCTAATGCTTTAGAGTTTGGAGAATTCACATTAAAATCTGGAAGAAAAAGTCCATATTTTTTTAATGCTGCAAAAATGTTAAATGGCATTGATCTTAGTATCATTGCAGAGTCCTATGCTGAAGCGCTCAAGGGTTGTCAAACTTCTTTTGATTGTATCTATGGACCAGCTTATAAAGGAATTTTTTTAAGCACTTTATTAGGTATGTATCTCAATAAAGATAGAAAAAAGTACCCAATTTCATTCAACAGAAAAGAAATAAAAAATCATGGAGAAGGCGGAAATATAATTGGCGCAATTCCTAAAGGAAACGTACTAATAATAGATGATGTCATTTCAGCAGGAACTGCAATTAGGGAATCAATTGAAAACATCAATAACATTGGAGCTATACCAAAGATAATACTAGTTGGTCTCGATAGACAAGAAAAGGGTTTGGGTAGCAAATCTGCTGCAAATGAGATACAAGAAAGTTATGGAATTCTTGTTCAATCTATAATCAATTTAGATACATTGATTAGTTTTTCAACTGAAAACAAAGATTTTCATAAATATCAGGATGAATTAATAGAATATAGAAAAAAATGGGGAGCCTAAATGTTTTCTGGAATTGTTGTTGGAACAGGAAAGGTTAATAAAGTCATAAAATTCGAAGACTATAATGTGCTTGAAATTTCTTATCCAAAAGAATTTACAAAAAATCTTAAAAAGGGAGCCAGTGTTTCTGTGAACGGGGTTTGTTTAACTTCGAAAAATAAAGGTTCAAAAATTCTTAAATTTGATGTCATCGAAGAAACATTAAAAAGAACAAATTTAAGAAATGTCTGTAAAAATGATTTTGTTAATCTAGAAAGATCTATCAGCGCGTCTACTGAAATTGGTGGTCATTTGATGTCTGGACATGTTCACTATGCGGCAAAAATTCTTGAAATCGTCAATAAGAAAGGTATTAAAGATATTAAGATTAGTCTTAATGAAAAATATTCAGATTATGTCTTAGAAAAGGGCTACATTGGTATAAATGGATGCAGCATTACTATTGGCAAAGTTAATAAAAACTCGTTTCTAGTTCATTTAATTCCGGAAACTTTAGAAATAACAAATTTAAACTTTATTCAAAAAAACGACCTTGTAAATATTGAAATTGATCAAAATACCATTGCCATAGTAGATACAGTAAAAAAAACCTTAGCTAGAAAGAAATCTTGATAAAACGGCCATTCTAATCGCTACTCCATTGGCAACTTGTTCTCTAATAACTGTATTATCTAAATTATAAACATTTTCAGAAATTTCAATGAAATTAACTGGTCCAGGATGCATAAGAATTACGTCACCTCTTGCCAAGTCCAATCTTTCAGAAGTTAATCCAAAAGACTGTTTATATTCATCAAGATTAAGACTAGTATCTGTTTCAAACCTCTCATGTTGAATTCTTAAAGCCATGATTACATCTGCATCAATAATTGCTTTATCTAAATTTGGTTCATATTTTCCTAAATTACTATTTTGATATTGAGTACACATCGATGGTTCTCCAGAAAATGTAATATTATTTGAAGAAAATTTTGATATTCCTTCACAAAAAGAGGTTGTAACTCTTGAGTGATCTAAATCACCAAAAATCAAAATATTTAGGTTATCTAAAGAACTTTTATAGTCTTTTATAGTCATTAAGTCTATTAGTGTTTGGGTAGGATGTGAAATAGTACCCTCGCCAGCATTTATAAAAATAATATCTTGCATATTAGGTGCTAATTCTCTTATGACTGAATCCTTATGCCTTAAAACACATAAATCTACCCCCATTAAGCTAAGAGCATCAATTGTTTCGTATATTGATTCGCCCTTTTGAATTGATGAACTAGCAACATCGAAATCAATAACTGTGCATCCTAAATTTTTTGCAGCAATTTCAAACGATGATTTTGTTCTTGTACTAGGCTCACAAAAAATATTTGCAATTGTCTTGTCGGGAAATAAATCTTCTTTTCTAAAAGATCCATCATCAGATTTAAATTGTTTTGCAAAATCAATTATTTCAATAATTTCTTTTTTTGAGAGATCTTCAATTGATAAGAAGTCTTTAATCATTTAAAGAAACAATTGCATCCATTTCAATACTTACTCCCAATGGCAAACCCGAGACTTCAACAGTTGCTCTTGCTGGATACGGTTCACTAAAATATTCCATCATTAGTTCATTTACTTC
>CENU01415902.1_pt1 | contig 20322 bp, 20 predicted proteins | sample 361331 | NCBI WGS metagenome assembly CENU01 (sample SAMEA2619766, study PRJEB7988) | marine metagenome | isolation source: saline water (ENVO:00002010), including | reverse complement strand
GGTTGAGCACTGACTGTTATAGGGCAAGCGGCGAGTGCCGCGCAAACGCATAGCAGACTTGCGCTGCGCTTCACTACAGCTTAAGCGCTTCGTTGCGAAGGCATGGCAGGATTGGAATTGCTGTTAGGCTTTTTCCTACCGCTGGCTGGTCCCTGTGAAGCCGGATCGATTAATGAGCGGCCGGTCATCTCTTCGGGTACGGGCAGACCCATCAATTCCAATAGGGTCGGCGCCACGTCCGCTAACGCCCCTTGTTGTACCAGTTTGACGTCCCGTTGGCCGATATAGACAAGCGGCACCAAGTTAGAGGTATGTGCGGTATGTTCTTGCTGAGTATTTGGGTCGCGCATTTGCTCGCAGTTACCGTGATCGGCGGTAACCAACATTTGTCCGCCCGTGCTATTGATGGCTTCTTGCAGGCTGCCAAGGCACCGGTCGAGTGTCTCAACCGCTTGAATCGCTGGCTGAAGTTTTCCGGTGTGACCCACCATATCCCCATTGGCGTAGTTGCAGACAATGACATCAAATCGGCCAGCGTGAATCGCATCCACCAATTCGTTGGTCACGCGCTTTGCGTTCATTTCTGGCTGTAAATCATAGGTGGCAACATCGGGTGAGGGAATCAGCACACGTTCTTCCCCGTCGAAAGGTTCTTCGCGTCCGCCGGAAAAAAAGAAAGTGACGTGTGCGTATTTTTCGGTCTCAGCGATACGCAGCTGCTGCATGTTTTGTTTCGCGAGATACTCGCCAAGCGTATTTACAAAACGTTCTGGGCCAAACGCACAGGGCAACTTTATGTCGTCTGCATATTGAGTCAGTGTGATGAAGCTGCTCAGGTTGACGGTTGAACGTCTCGTAAAGCCGTCGAAGTCGGCGTCTGCGATAGCGCGAGTCAGTTGGCGAGCGCGGTCAGCGCGGAAGTTCATGAAGACCAAAGCGTCTTCATCTTTGAGTTTGACGGGCAGGTCGCCGGCGGCGTGTATGGCCACGGGCTGAATAAATTCGTCAGTCTCGCCGCGCGCATATGCCGCATCTAGCGCATCCATAGCATCGGCCGCATGAAACGGCGCTTCGCCGCGCACGATGAGATTGTAGGCACGTTCTAGTCGGTCCCAGCGCCGGTCGCGATCCATCGCAAAGTAACGCCCAGTCAGGCTTGCGAATTGTCCGCAGCCAAGCTCGCCGAACAGTGCATCGGCGTTTTTTATTGAGCCTGCCGCGCTGCGTGGCGGTGTATCGCGGCCATCTAGAAAACCGTGTAGATAAATTTCTCGTATACCCTTCGCTGCGGCATTGCGAATCAGTGCAAAAATTTGCTCCTCGTGGCTGTGTACCCCGCCAGCGGAGAGCAACCCCATAACGTGAAGCGCCCCGTTAGTTTGTTCCAGCTTGGTAAATACGTCACAGATGACAGGGTTCTGCGCAAAATCCTCGGTATCGATGGCGTGATTGATTCGGCTAAAGTCCTGGTGGACGATGCGGCCAGCACCAAGGTTCATATGGCCGACTTCAGAATTACCCATTTGCCCTGCGGGTAAGCCGACATCCACGCCAGAACCAGAAATTAGGCTGCGCGGATGGTTTTGCCATAAAGCGTCCCAAACCGGGGTTTGCGCTTGTGCTATCGCGTTGTCTTGTGAATGCTCGCTGTAACCAAATCCATCTAAAATAACCAACAGTGTGGTTTGCTTCATGGTTTGATAACTCCAGATCTAAGTCGATAAAGCGAAAGTCTAGCAAAAAAGCGAAATCGGGTGGCTCGTTTATAGTTGTCCAGAATAGGGTTTCGAGAAAACCACCCGTGTATACTATCCGCCCGAAAAACGCGCAGCAGCATTTAAGGTTCAATGAATGGAACAGTTTTTTACCTTCATCGGCAATCATCCATACCTGGTCGGCATCTTTGTTCTTCTTCTGATCTTAACCATTCGCAACGAATTATCACGCGGCGGTCCAACCGTGGGCACGCAGGAACTAACGCGCCTTGTTAACTCGGAGAACGCTGTGGTCCTTGATGTTCGCGAAACAACGGAATTTAAACAAGGCCACATTGTTGGCGCCCTCAATATTCCTCATGAAGCCTTGGCGGATCGTCTCAACGAACTCAAAAAATATAGTGATCGAAAGCTGATCATTGCCTGCAACATGGGTCAGCATTCTGCGTCTGCTGGCACGATGCTGCGCAAGAACGGTTTCGACAATGTGAGTCGTCTTAGCGGTGGCATTACCGAGTGGCGCGGCCAAAACCTGCCTTTGGTCAAGTCATGATAGAGCAACATTAGGTAGTGCCTAGTAAGGCCACTGAAAGACAAGCATAGGGCAACCTCCGGAAGCCGCATACAATCAAACGATTTTTAGCCAAGCCAGACTACTTCACGAAACAATAGATGCACAAAGAGGCAGTTCTCACCGCAACTAACAGGTGCCGTGACGGCTCGCCGACAAGCCAACGACCGCTCGAAATTCAACAGACACGCTTTAAGACATAGCGCAAAGGATACAAGATCATGGCGGAAGCAGAACAAGCTCCAATGCGCATGCGCATCGATAAAATCTATCTCAAGGACGCCTCGTTTGAGTCCCCTGCAAGCCCACAGATCTTCGTTTCGACGTGGCAACCTGAACTAAAACTGGATGTGAATACCAGAGTGACGCCGCTCGAAGGGAATTTGCACGAAGTGGTTTTGACCGTTACGGCGACGGCCCTGCAAGAAGATAAACCGGGGTTTATCGCAGAAGTGCAGCAAGCCGGTATCTTCCTCATAGAGGGGGGCGATGCAGCGCAGTTGGCTCAGGTACTTGGTATTGCTTGCCCCACGACCTTGTTTCCGTATGCGCGCGAGGCAGCGGATGCGTTGGTCGTGAAGGGCGGTTTCCCGCCGCTGCAATTGGCGCCGATCAACTTCGAGTCACTTTATATGCAAGCGCGGGAAAACCAAGCTGCCGAACCGAATCCAGAGGAAGGCGGTTCTGAACCGGGTTCCGATCCATCCCGGGTCACACACTAAGCCTAAACGACGCGCCGCAGAAGCGTTATCGGGCGTTAGGGAAGCCTTGCTGCCGCAGAGCCTCGAATGCAGCAATGGCGACTGCATTTGACAGATTGATGCTGCGAGAGTCGCTTCGCATGGGGATGCGCAGTTTTAGTTCTGGCGCGAAGCTCTCCAAAACGTCGATGGGTAAGCCGCGCGTTTCTGGACCGAACAATAGCGCCGAGCGGTCGCTAAAGGTTGCGTCCGCATAATTCCGTGAAGCTTTGGTTGTAAAAGCGTAGACGCGGTCTGCGTCGATTGCAGCCAAGCAGTCTCGTAGTGAATCGAACAGAGCGACGCTGGCGAGATCATGATAGTCCAGGCCGGCGCGGCGCAGTCGCTTATCATCCCATGCAAAGCCCAGCGGTTTAATTAGACATAAACTCACGCCACTGTTGGCGCATAGGCGAATGATGTTGCCGGTATTCGGCGGTATTTCAGGCTGGTAAAGGATCACATGCACACCTAAGTGTACCGTGATTAAGTGTAATGAAGTTCCTGCATTTTACGCGTCAACGTGTTTCGGCCCCATCCCAAAAGCTCAGCCGCGTCTTTCTTGCGGCCGCCTGTTTTACGCAGTGCCACGTCGATCATGATGCGTTCGAATTTAGGCATAGCGGTGTCCAGCAGCGGCGCGTTGGCATCGCTGTCGAGCAGCGTGCTCGCCCAGATATCCAGCCCAGCCTCCCAATCTGCGTTGGCTTTTGGCGGCGCGGATTGCTGTAGCTCCGGCGGTAAATCTTCAATCAGAATCGTTCGCGAACTGGCCATAACCTGAAGCCAGCGGCAGGTGTTTTCTAACTGACGAACATTGCCAGGCCAGGCTAGCGCGCTGAGGTATTCTGCGGCACTTGGATCTAACCGTTTTGGCTCGTCATCGAGCTCCTTCGCTGCTTTGTTTAAAAAATATTCAGCCAACAGTGGAATATCCATACGCCGCTCCGCCAGAGCGGGCACATGCACTCGAATAACGTTGAGGCGGTGGAACAAGTCTTCGCGGAAGCGACCGTCGGTGACTTGGGTCTCAAGATCCTGGTGTGTTGCCGCGATAATTCTTACGTCGGCTTTTACCGAGTAATGTCCGCCCACTCGGTAGAATTCGTTTTCGGCTAAAACCCGCAACAACCGAGTCTGGGCTGAGGCTGGCATATCGCCAATCTCATCTAAAAACAGAGTGCCGCCCTCGGCTTGTTCGAAACGGCCAACGCGGCGCTGCGCGGCACCGGTAAATGATCCTTTTTCATGGCCGAAAAGCTCGCTTTCGATGAGTTCGTTTGGGATGGCGGCTACGTTCAATGCAACAAAGGGCTTGTCCTGCCGGGGACTGTGTTTGTGTAGCGCTCGCGCCACTAGTTCCTTGCCGGAGCCGGATGGTCCGTTGATCAGAACGCTGATATTTGATGAAGATAAGCGACCTATGGCACGAAAGACCTCTTGCATCGCCGGCGCCTGGCCGATGATTTCGGTAGATTGAGGCAGTAGCGAAGGTGGTGTCGCATCGGCCTCTTTGCCAAAAGCGATGGCGCGTTGTACGACCGATACGGCCTCGTCTACGTCGAAGGGTTTAGGTAAGTATTCAAACGCGCCGCGTTCGTAGCTGGACACGGCACTCTGTAAATCGGAGTGAGCGGTCATCACGATTATGGGAACTTGCGAGTGGGTATTGCGCACCTTTTCTACAAAATCTAAACCTGACATACCGGGCATGCGGATGTCGGTCAAAATGGCGATAGGTGGGTCATCGTTTAAGTGATGCAAAGCTTGGTCGGCGGTATCGAAAGCGGTGATTTGGATGCCCGCCTGGCCTAAGGCTCGATCAAGCACCCAGCGAATTGCGCTGTCATCGTCTATTACCCAAACACTTTCATTCATTAGACATCCTATTTTTTGAGGTCTTCATTGACCTATCATTTAATTAGTTTCTTGAGTGAACGGCAGATAAATCGAAAAGGTGGTTTGCCCCGGTTTACTGCTCACTTGAATGGTGCCTTGATGTTGGCTGATTATGTTTTGTGCGATTGCTAGGCCCAGACCAGAGCCGTTACTTTTGCCGCTGATCATCGGGAAGAAAATCTTTTCCAACATTTCCGGTTCTATACCGGGGCCATTATCGCTAACGCTTAAGCAAATGACCTGGCGGTGACGGACTGTGCCGATGGTAAATTGTCTGATCACCCGTGTTTTGACACAGACGTGACCTTGCGCTTGATTGACCAGTGCCTCACAGGCGTTTTTAGCGACGTTCAACAGCGCCTGAATCAGTTGGTCGCGGTCAGCCTCCACTTCAGGCAGGCTCGGGTCGTAGTCTCTATGCCATTCAATCGGCGTTTGTCCGGTTTGTAATGAGTCCGAAGCGAGAATTTGAATAACGTGCTCGCACAGTTCTGGCAGATTTTGTGGTTCAGTAAGCGGCACTTGGCGCGGGCCTAACATACGGTCTACCAAGCTGCTTAATCGGTCTGCCTCATTGATAATGACGCGGGTGTATTCGCGTAACTCAGCTGTCGGCAAATCGCGCTCTAATAACTGAGCCGCTCCGCGTATTCCGCCAAGGGGGTTCTTGACTTCATGGGCAAGGCCGCGAATCAGACTGCGGGTGGTTTCTTGGGTCGCTGCAGAGCTTCTGTTTTGGCTGATGGTGTTGAGGCGCGTGGTGGGCCGCATCTCTATAACAAGACCTTGTGTATGGTCCAGCAACGAAGTGGATAGATCGACATCTTCGATGACTTGATCCGGTAAATGCAGGCGTGTATCTCTCGCAGTGAACGGCTGTCTTTCATCGAGCGCTCGCCGTAGCGCGGGGACCAGGGTGTCTGTGCGTATCAGCAGGCGCTGCATTAGCTGACCCTGGGCCTGGCTCGCTGAGAGACCGAGAATCTGTTCGGCAGCAGTGTTAACAAATGTCACTCTTAGATCTGAATCCAGCACGATCACGGCTGTGATGAGGGCGTCTATCACGTCGCGACTAGATGTGGCTGCATCATTAAACGGGCTGTAGCTTTGCTTGCTGCTCATTAGGTCACGCCTTTTCTATCTCGGCGGCAAGGCAACGGTAGGTGACGACAGGAAAATTTGTAGCCTTGGTTTCGGGTCGTGAGCTATTTCCTCTCAACATAAAAGCACCGTTTTGCCTGGTGGGTGTGGTTCCGTCCGATTGTGGTTCGTTGCCACGGTTTCTCAATGCCAACTGCTCTTTAGAATTTAATCATCATACGCACCAAATTAGTGCAAAATGACATGCGGCGCAATTGCCACACGTCTGGTTTTCGGTGGGCTTTAGTAGTGGGTTTGGCGGTGGGCGCTGAGATGATTCTCCGCGCCCACCTGGATACTGGCCAATGCTATAGCAGCGGTGGCAGTAGCTTTAGCCCAGCGCTTCTTTGGTCGTCTTAATGATCGCTGCCGCAACCTTATATGGGTCAGCGTTGGACGCGGTGCGTCGATCTTCTAAACGTCCTTTCCAGCCGTCTTCAACCGTACCGATTGGAATTCGGATTGAAGCGCCGCGATCAGAGACACCATAGCTAAACGTGTCGATTGATTGGGTTTCATGCTTACCGGTCAGGCGTTGATCATTGTCCGCGCCGTAAACGCTGATATGACGCTCAATGTTTTTACCGAAGTTTTCGCAAATTTTGGTAAAGACCGACTCATCTCCAGAATCACGCATTAAGCCGTTAGAGAAGTTTGCGTGCATGCCTGAACCGTTCCAGTCCAAGTCGCCAAACGGCTTAGGATGCCAGTTGATTGCATAGCCGTATTTTTCGCCGGTACGCTCAAGCAGATAGCGTGCAATCCAAGTCTCGTCTCCAGCCTCTTTAGCGCCTTTAGCAAACACCTGGAATTCCCACTGGCCCGCAGCTACTTCGGCGTTGATGCCTTCTACGTTGATGCCTGCTTCCAAGCAAATGTCGAAATGCTCTTCAACACAGTCGCGTCCGTGTGAGTTAGCTGCTCCGACGGAGCAATAGTAAGGACCCTGAGGTGCAGGGAAGCCGCCAGCGGGGAAGCCAGGCGGTAGCTGGGTGTCTACGTCCCATAAAAAGTATTCTTGTTCGAAACCAAACCAAAAGTCGTTGTCGTCGTCGTCGATCGTGGCGCGACCGTTAGACGCATGCGGGGTGCCGTCGGCGTTTAACACTTCCGTCATAACTAGGTATGCGTTCTGTCGATCTGGGTCTGGATAGATGGCGACTGGCTTTAGCAGACAGTCCGAATCACTGCCATCAGCCTGTTCGGTGGAACTACCGTCGAAAGACCACATTGGGCATTCGGCCAGGGTGCCACCGAAATCCGATTCGATTCGGGTTTTGCTGCGGAGGCTTTGGGTCGGCATATAGCCGTCTAGCCAGATGTACTCTAGTTTCGTTTTCATTTGATTGAATCTCCTGTTTGATACGTATCAACGCTGAAGCAAGCGATGCTCAGACGCCTTGGCGGTCGGCGGCGAGACTGCAACCGTGTCTGCCAAACCCCGTGCCTTCCAAAAACCGTGTCTCTTGAAACAACGGCGACCTTTTTGACCCAGTCAGCTTTAGCCCCAAGAGCTTAAGTAACTTGACCAATTTTTGAGCAAGATGCATGCCAGCCGAATCCTAACGTAATTTGCCTATCGATAGGACGTTCTGGCTGTAGTGGGCCGCTTATTTTGCGCAAATTTGGTGCTTTCGATGTGCCCAAACGCAGAATATGGTCAAAAATAGTGCATAAGGCGGGTGTTCGTTGCCCAAAATCGGGGAATTCTCTGAAAAGCCGGTGGTCTCGTGAGCCTGCGCACCAAATAAGTTACCTTGCTTCAAACTACATTGTGCAAAGACTGCATAAAAGTCGCCTCACCGGCCGCCAAACTGACGCCGAGCGATTCGAGGTGATCGTTAAGAGGCAGCCCTATTTTAGGCACACAATGAGAGATGAGCGATAAGCCAGCATGGGGAATCGAGAGTGATGGATCGGTTTGGTTTTTGTCTGTCTTGCTGGACTAGTAAAGTGCAAAAGCGCAGAGGTAACGGCTTTGGCCAGGCTGCGCGTCGATTGTTCCGCATCCAAGTGTTGAGGTTACAAAAGACCTCACCCCGATTGGGACATCGCTACCGAGTTAGTCCATAATCCGCGCCCATCCGGTCCCCTTCAATTATCCCGCGCTGATTAAGCGAGGGTTGATTACCTTTTCAGGAGCAAGCACTTGGCGACAAGTTTGAACATTCGTAATGTGGCGATCATTGCCCACGTTGATCACGGTAAAACGACCTTAGTTGACTGCTTGTTGAAGCAAACGGGCCTGCTGTCCGGTGCCGATACCGAACGGGTTATGGATAGTAACGATCTGGAGAAAGAACGCGGCATTACAATTCTGGCCAAGAACACGGCTATTGAATATGAACAAACCCGCATCAATATCGTCGATACGCCGGGGCACGCAGACTTCGGCGGCGAAGTTGAGCGCATTCTGTCTATGGTCGACGCAGTCATCTTGCTCGTGGATGCTGTGGACGGGCCGATGCCGCAAACCCGGTTCGTCACTCAGAAGGCGTTTAGCTACGGCCTTAAACCGATTGTAGTGGTGAATAAAATAGATCGTGACGGCGCACAACCAGATCGGGCCATCGATGAGGTTTTCGATTTGTTCGACAACTTGGGCGGCAGTGACGAGCAACTCGATTTTTCCATAGTCTATGCCTCGGCAATTAACGGCGTGGCGGGTCGCGAGCTTGATGCGATTCAGGACGACATGTCTCCGTTGCTGGACTTGATTGTCGCCGAAGTGCCACCACCGCAAGTGGACATCGAAGGCCCGCTGCAACTGCAGATTAGTGCATTGGACTATTCCACTTACGAAGGCGTGATCGGCATCGGCCGAATTGCACGTGGCACGCTGCAACGTAATCAAGCCGTAACCGTTATTGATCGCGAGGGTTCCGAGCGCAAAGCGAAGGTGATGAATATTTATACACACCGCGGACTCGAACGAATCGAGGCAGGGAGCGCTACCGCTGGCGACATAGTCTGCATTACCGGCATCGACAAAATCGGCATCTCAGACACCATTTGCGCTCCAGAAGAAGTGGAGTCGCTGCCGCAGCTTTCGGTTGACGAACCCACTCTAACAATGATGTTCTGCGTCAATAATTCACCGCTTTCGGGTACCGAGGGAAAATTTCTGACCAGCCGTCAAATCCGTGATCGGTTGCTCACTGAAGCCTCGCACAATGTTGCGTTAATGGTTGAAGACACGCCGGACCCAGACCGCTTCGCGGTATCCGGTCGCGGTGAATTGCACCTTTCTGTATTGATCGAAACCATGCGGCGGGAAGGTTTTGAGATCGCTGTCTCACGGCCTCAGGTGATTTTTCGGGAAGAAGATGGGGTGGTTCAAGAGCCTTATGAGACCCTGATTTTAGATATTGAAGAAGGTCATCAGGGCAAAATTATGGAGTCTCTCGGCGACCGTCGCGGGGAACTGCAAGAGATGCAGCCTGATGGTAAAGGCCGAGTTCGCCTGCAATTTAGAATACCCAGCCGAGGTATTATGGGGTACCGCCCGATTTTCCTCTCGCAAACTTCGGGCACAGGCATCATGTCGTTTGCGTCAGCCGGTTTCGGCACAAAGATCAGCGATGATTTGGGCCAACGTAACAACGGCGTTTTGATCTCAAATGCACAGGGCAAGGCGGTGGGATTCGCTTTGTTTAATTTGCAAAACCGTGGGCGCCTTATGGTCCGTCCCAATGACTTGATCTACGAAGGGATGGTTGTCGGCATTCACAGTCGCGGCAATGACCTGACGGTAAATCCTCTGAAAGAAAAGAAGCTGACTAACATCCGCGCTGCGGGCTCAGATGAAAACATCATCCTCACGCCGGCTGTTCAATTTACGCTAGAGCAAGCGCTCGAATTTATTGATGACGATGAGCTGGTCGAAGTCACGCCGGCGAACATCCGCGTGCGTAAGCTGTTGTTAAAGGAACACGAACGCAAACGCGCCTAACAGGTAAAATTAGTCTAATCCTCGGCGGCTTGTTTGGGTTTGCGTTCTATAAGCCGCGCCAAGACCACACCCAGCTCGAATAAAAGCCAGGTCGGCAGCGCCAAGAGCAATTGTGAAATAACGTCTGGCGGTGTCAGTAACATGCCCACAACAAAGCAGCCGATAATCACATAAGGCCTTTTTTTGGCCATACCGTCCGCGCTGGCGAGACCGGTCAAAGCCAGCAAAGTGGTGACGATTGGAATCTCGAACGCAAGTCCAAAGGCGAGAAACATCTTTAGAATAAAATTCAGGTAGTGATTGATATCGGTCATGATGCTGACGCCATCTGGCGCAACCTGAGTGAAGAAAGCGAATACCAACGGCATCACCAAAAAATAGCTGAATGCCATGCCTGCGTAGAACAAAATCGTACTCGACACCAAGACCGGTACAGCAAAGCGCTTTTCCTTGCGATATAGGCCGGGGGCAATAAAACCCCATAATTGGTTTAGAAGGAAAGGGATGCCGATCGCTACTGCGGCAAACAGGGCCAGTTTGAACGGAGTTAGAAATGGCGACGCGACCTGTGTGGCGATCATGCCGGCGCCAGCTGGCAGGCGTTCTAATAGAGGCCGCGCAACTAACTCAAATAACTCGTTAGCAAAGTAATACATCGGCATAAACAGGATCGCCACGGCGATTAGGCTGCGTAAAATGCGGCTGCGCAATTCGAGTAAGTGCTCTAGAAACGGTTGCTCAGTGCCGTCTACAGCCTCGTCATGTGGATCTGTTTTTGGGGTATCGCTCACCGGTATTTACTGCCGTTTTTGATTCGCCGCTTCTAATTCCGCATCGGTAGTGGGTCGTACGATGGGTTCGTTGGGGGCGTCGCTTGGTGTGTCATGCTGGTCCCCGCTCGATGCTAACGTCGCGTTCGCAGCCTCTGCTGCTGACGCAGCATCATCTGATAGCGCCGCGCCTGGTGTTTTTTCGACCTCGGCCTGGATTTCGGCAAGCTGTGGCGAGCGCGCTGCGGTTGGTTCACTAACCATATCCGTGTTGGAGGGGGCGCTGTTCATAATGGATTGGTTGGCGGCTTTGACTTCGTCCTCGATGCGTTTCATTTCCTCCATAACGGCCTCGTTATGAAGCTGTCGGCGTACATCGTCCATGCCGATTTCTTTCTCTATCTCTGAAGTCAGATTGGTGACGGTGCGGCGCAGGCGTCCAAACCAAAGGCCGAGGGTACGCAGCGCTTCCGGCAGGCGCTCGGGGCCGATCACCAGCAAGGCCACCACTGCGATGACCATTAGCTCAATGCCGCCGATATCAAACATTGCGGTTCACCAGCACCAGGGGTCGTGGATTACTGCGTTGCCACACAAGCCCGCTCTAGCCTTTCGTATCCACTTTCTCTGCGCTGGCCTGGGTTGACTGTTGATCAACTTCTCCGGCCTCGCCTTCAATTATGCGCGCAGCGTCGTTATCGCCGGAAGTTTTACGCTTGGCGTCTTCTTCATTGACCGCTTTGCGAAAGCCTTTTATCGCACCGCCCAATTCGCTGCCGATGTTCTTAAAACGGCGTGGACCCATGATCATGAGCACGATGCCAAACACGATCAAAAGTTCCCAAATACTGAATCCAAACATAATCATTCTTCCAAGATGATGGAGTATCGCTAGTATAGGCACCTCTGCGGCTAGGAGATAGGACCTGCCCAGCGGCGTCTACTTCCGTCGGCGAACAATGCGGATGCTAGTCTGCCGAACGATTCGCTTTTTCTTCGTGCCCGCTGATGCCAAAGCGCATGCCGAGCTCGTCCAGAACCGCGCCAGAGTCCAAGTCTACTTGATGTAACAACACCATCGTGTGAAACCAGAGATCGGCTACCTCCTTTACCAGCGCTTCCGGATTGGCGGAATCGATAGCATGGTCCTTGCCGGCAATAATGACTTCGGTGGCCTCTTCGCCCACCTTCTCCAAAATTTTATTGATTCCGCCGGCATACAGCGAAGCCACATAGGAGCGTTCTGGGTCATCCGCCTTGCGCTCACTTAGCACCGTATCAAGTTTGCTCAAAATCATGTCTATATTCCTGCATCGCCCCAGCGGCGCTACTTTGTTTGCGTGCGCAGCAGTATAACGCCGATTCCACTGAGCAAGACGCCTAGCGCAAGCAGCGTCGTTGATCGGGCATCGCTGAATATCTGGCTCGTTACCAGTAGGACTCCAGACGCGAATAAAATCCAGGCGAAGCCGCGCCTTTGGTTACGCTGTTGGCGCTGCAAGCGGCTGACCTCTCGGTTCAGCCTGTAATTGGTTTGTTCTTGGATAAGCCAAGCTCGTCGTCGCGCGGGCGTATATTCAGACAATATCTGTGGCAGTCGGCCTATATTTTTTAATAGCAGCGGCGTCGCTTCAGTCATCTCCTCCAGCCATGCTGAGGGTCCCATGTGCCGCGCTGCCCAGCGTTGCATAAACGGTTTGCCGGTATCCCAGAGATCTAATTGCGGATACAGCTGCCTGCCGAGTCCTTCGACATAAAGTAAAGTTTTCTCCAATAGCACCAGTTGCGGTTGGACCTCCATCTGAAACTGGTTGGCTGTGGACAGCAGATCCGTTACTACATTGCCGAAGGATATTTCTGCCAGCGGTTTGGCAAAGATTGGGCTACAGATACGTTCGATAACGGCTTCTAATTCTGCTGGATCGGTGTCCGGCGGCACCCATCCAGAGTCTAAGCAAAGCGCGGCTACACGTGCAAAGTCCCGCTGAAAAAAGGCCAGCAAAGTCTCACCGAGATAACGCCGGTCGGTGAACTCTAGCCTGCCCATGATGGCGCAGTCCAAAGCGATGTATTTAGGGTCTTCTGGATCGCTGATGTCGACGAGGATGTTGCCAGGATGCATATCGGCGTGAAAGAAGTTGTCCTCAAAGACCTGAGTGAAAAAAGTTTCGACACCTTTGTGCGCTAAGACCTCGAAGTCCACGCCGGCTGCACGCAGACGATCCAGTTGACCAATTGGCACGCCCTCGACATATTCCATGACCAACAAGTGGCGACGGCTAAACTCAGGATAGGCGCGCGGCACGTAAAGTAAATTAGAGCCGGCAAAATTTCTGCGCAGCTGGATCTGATTGCGCGCCTCAGCGTATAAATTCATTTCTTGTCGTAAAATCGCGCGCTGATCTGCTATGACCCTGGGTAGATGGAACATTTGCAAAAAATCGAAGCTCTTTTCTAACCACTCTGATAAGGCCAAAAGCAGCCCCATCTTTTCCTCAATGTCGCCTTCGATGCCAGGGCGTACGACTTTGATCACCACGTGACTACCGTCGATCAACTCGGCGCTATGGACTTGGGCTATAGAGGCACTTGCTAACGGCTGCGGTGCAATGCTGTGAAAGACTTCGGACCAGGCCGTTCCTAACGACTTGTCAACGTGGACATAAATGTCGAAGTCAGCGATTGGTTCGACCCGATCCTGCAGCTGTGCCAAAGTCGCCGCGACTTCTGGCCCCAGCAGATCAACGCGGGTGGAGAGTAATTGGCCGAGCTTGATGTATACCGGTCCAAGTTTGAGCAGCGCTTCTTTGAGCTGCTCACCCAGATCGCGATGACCGATTGGATACACACGCTGCAGAACTGTCAGAGTTATCCAAGCTGCCGTTCCCGAAACTTGCTCAGTAGGAATAAAGTGGTGAAGCCGATAGCGTAAAACGTGATGGATCAGACCGCTGAGGCGACGCCAGTCAGAAATTTGCATCAGCCAGCGTCGCTGTGTGCAGAGCCAACTTTGGCTTCTCTTTCGGTAATTTTCGCGGCCAACCGATCGACTCGCATGCGCAGTTGGTCCAGGTCCTGTAGTAGTGTGGTCACGTCGGCTGAGGTTGAAAAGTGTTCGCCTGCTTTACGTTTCAAGGTATCGCCAACAACATCAGCTAGATTTTGTAACGCGCTGAGCCCGGCCTCAGCTAGGTTCGCGATGGCATCTGCCTGCTTTGGCTCTAAGAAAGTTAACGCTCGCGCCAGATCCGGACGGTAGCTTCGCGCCAGCTTTTGCAGTGTCGTTAGCAGGGTGGTGTCGCCCTCTATGGTCACAGCAGAGGTCAGTTTGCCATCAGCGACAAGACGCAAGAGATCCGTTAGGCGGCCATGCAGGATCGCCTGCGGTTGCTCTGCTGGACCCATTTGCAGCTTCACCCAGCTGGCCGCAAAGGTGATGTGTAGCGTGAGCTCGGGATCCTCGCATGCGATTTCCAGACATTGGTCAGCGATTTGCGCGACGGCAGCCGCAGCAACCGGATCTAAATCCAGCGCCGAGTTAAGCGCCTTGTTTACGCATGGCAAAGCCTGTTCGATTAATGCTATTGGCGTGGGTATAAAACTGAGCATGAGATTGTTTTCCTGGTTGGCTCGTCTGGCGTTTGAATCTTGCGCGTCTCGTGAATCTCAATACCTCTGCTCGCTATCTCATAGCAGGCTTCTGGTAAGTCAGAAGCATCAATGGCCGAGGTGTGGTGAGTTAGAGAACGGAGCCGCGATGAATGGCCGCGATTCCACCGACTAAATTTTCAAAGTAGACGTCACGAAAACCAGCATCCTCGAACATTTGCTGCAATGCCTCCTGGCTTGGATGCACTCGTATTGACTCGACTAAATACTCATACGGCTGTGCCGCGCCAACTAGCGCTCTGCCTGCTGTGGGCCACAATGCCTGAAAAGCTTTATAAGCAGAACCCAATAGCGGCGACTTCGGTTGCGAAAACTCCAGCACAATTAGCGTGCCACCCGGACGAATAACGCGGTGCAGCTCTCGCAAAGCAGTATCTTTGTCGGTGAAATTGCGGATGCCAAAACTAATGCAAGCCACATCAAAAGCGTCGTCGGTAAAGGGTAGCGATTCGGCGGGCGCTCGGCAGTATTGGATTTGGGTCATACCCTTATCGAGCAGTCGATCACGCCCGACGGCTAACATCTCTGCGTTTAAGTCGGTCATTATGACCGCCCCGTCATGGCCGACTACCGGTCCGAACAATGCTGCCATATCGCCGGTACCGCCGGCTAGGTCAAGAACGCGATGGCCAGCCCGAACGCCAGACATATGAATCACCATGCGCTTCATGATGCGATGCGTGCCAAACGACATCAGGTCGTTCATCAGATCATAGCGTCGCGCGACGGTGCTGAACACTTCGCCTACGCGTTCGGTCTTTTCGGCAGGTGCGACTTTCTGAAAGCCAAAATCGACCGTGGCGTTGTTTGGATCTGGTTCGGTGTCCACGGGCTACGTTTCCTATGCGTTAGTTACTGCGTTATTTGTGTCTTGGTGATGATGGCGAGGGCCCTCAATTCGGATTCGGCTGCCATTGTCCGACTTGAATGTTTGGCAGGCGCGAAGCGTTAGCTTGCTTTAACTCGGTCAAGTAATCTTGCCAGTAACGCGCCTGATTTTGCGCGAAATCGTGCAGATAGTCCCAGGCGTAAATGCCGCTATCGTGGCCATCATCAAAGACAATCCGAATAGCATAGTTGCCGATGGCGTCGATACGCGTGATGCCAACGTGGCGCTTGCCGGTTTGCAGTTTGCGTTGGTCTTCCGAATGACCGCGTACCTCTGCAGAAGGCGAATACACTCGCAGCAACTCGGCACTGAGGCGATAGTTGTCTTCACCCCAAATCAATTCAAGTTCGTGGGCAATTTTGTGATAGATAACTTTGTTCGGCGCGTTCATGGTCACAATATAAACTTGGACAGGTCAGTGTTGCTAACGAGGCCAGATAGCTGATCGTCTACAAATTTAGCATCGATGCTGACGGCTGTAACGGAATCCGGTTCCCCGGCACCAAAAGAAATATCTTCCAACAGGCGTTCCATTAGCGTATGCAGTCGCCGCGCGCCAATGTTCTCGGTGCCTTCATTAACCTCCCAGGCCAACTGCGCAAGCCGCTCCACACCATCGGCACAAAACGTCAGCTCGATGCCCTCGGTGGCTAAGAGCGCTTGATACTGGGTGGTTAAGCTAGCCGTGGGCTCCGTCAATATGCGCTCAAAGTCTTTTGGTGAAAGCGCTGACAGTTCGACGCGTATTGGTAAGCGACCTTGCAGCTCGGGAATCAGGTCCGAAGGTTTGGATAGGTGAAACGCGCCGGATGCGATGAATAAAATGTGGTCGGTGCGGATGCTGCCAAATTTTGTTGAGACTGTGCAGCCTTCTATCAGTGGCAGTAAGTCGCGCTGTACGCCTTCACGAGACACATCAGCACTCTGCCCTTCGCTGCGTTTTGCAACCTTATCCAACTCGTCGATGAATACGATGCCGGTTTGCTCTACTGCTGTAAGTGCGGCGGCTTTAATCTCTTCTTCGTTGAGAAGTTTTGCAGCTTCCTCTTCCTGAGCTTTTGCCAACGCGTGTTTAATCGCCAAACGCTGGGATTTAGTTTGGCCACGGCTCATGTTGCTGAACATGCTCTGCAGCTGTTGGCTCATTTCTTCCATACCCGGCGGGGTCATGATTTCTACGCCAACATTGACTTGTTGTAGCTCAATGTCGATCTCCTTATCATCCAACTCGCCTTCGCGCAGCCTTTTTCTGAACAGCTGACGAGCACTAGATTCTTCGCGGGTGTTCTCGGCCTCTTCGTCAAATGTGGGGGTCGCTTCGGGTAGGAGAATATCAAGGATGCGATCCTCAGCACGATCTGCGGCGAGCTGTTGAACCTTGTTTAGTTGCTCCTCACGCAGCATGTTCACGCCGGTATCTACCAGGTCGCGGATAATGGATTCGACGTCCCTACCCACGTAACCAACCTCGGTAAACTTGGTGGCCTCGACTTTAATAAACGGGGCGCCAGCCAGCTTTGCCAAGCGGCGCGCGATCTCGGTTTTACCGACTCCGGTGGGGCCAATCATGAGAATGTTTTTAGGGCTCACCTCGTCACGAATGTCATCGGCTAACTGCATACGGCGCCAGCGATTACGTAGCGCAATGGCGACGGCGCGCTTCGCTTCGTTTTGGCCAACAATATGCCTATCGAGTTCGCCCATCGTCGTTTTCGGAGTTAGCTGATTGAGTTCGTTAAATTGGCTGGTAGTCATAAATTTGATCAATAGGTTGTTTGCTGGTGACTGTCAGGTTGTGGCGGCGCTGTGCGTCAAAGGGTTGCGTACTAAAATTTGCGCCCGCGTTAACAGTCTGTTTTTGAGTTTGCGATTTAGGAGAGGCTTTCCAAAGTCAGCGTGTTATTGGTGTAGACACATATATCTGCTGCGATTTGAAGTGATTTTGTGACGATTTCGCTGGCGGCAAGCTCAGTATTCTCGCATAGCGCGCATGCGGCGGCGCGAGCATAGTTACCGCCTGAACCGATGGCGAGAACGCCATTTTCGGGTTCGACAACGTCACCATTGCCGCTAATCAGTAGCGTGGTTTCGCGATCTGCAACAATAAGCATGGCTTCTAGGCGGCGCAGGGCGCGGTCGGATCGCCACTCCTTGGCCAGCTCGACTGCAGATCGCGTCAACTGGCCATGGTACTTTTCAAGCGCTGCTTCAAAGCGTTCGAACAGAGTGAAAGCGTCAGCAGTGCTGCCCGCGAATCCGGCAATCACCTTCTCGTGATAAATTTTACGGACCTTGGTAGCGTTGCCCTTCATGACGGTATCGCCAATGGATACTTGGCCATCGCCGCCCACCGCTACGCCCGCTGCATCGCGCACGCTGACTATGGTGGTGCCATGGAATATTTGCATAACTATGCTGCTCCTATTTCTAGCGGGTGAGCATGCTCTGTGATTGTGGCGCGGGAGATGGTGTTCACCAGCGCGGCAGGACGAAACGGGCGTTGGCACATATTGCAGTATCTCAACCCGTCTGACCCAGCCAGATGGCCGCCAGATTTTGTTCGCGTAATTTGGTCATAGCTCGTTGCGCTTCGACGCGACGCTCGAACGGGCCTACAACAACACGATGCCATTCCTGACCCTTGATAGTCATCTTGTCTACTTGAATCGGTAAATTCTGTAGTAGCAATTGAGCGCGGAGCTTTTCGGCGTCGCCGTGGTTTCTAAACGACGCTGCCTGAATACGGAAAGTTTGGTTCGCCTTTGGTTCCGGCACTTGGTATGAATTGGGATCGGCAGCTATTTCGCTTTGGCTGAGCAGCTGCGGAAACTCGAATTTAACGCGTGGCTGTTTGGTCGTTGCACTCTCCTGCGTTTCCAGCGGCCCAACGCTTTGCTCTACGATTTCCGGTGCATAAGCAATTAAAATGACGACCAAGGCGCCGACTACCAAACCCGACGAAAAGCTGGGCGCGTGAAACACGAGCCGTTGTTTGGTTGGCGTAATCGTTTCGCGGCGTTTCCGCTGAGCGGATTTTTTAGGTGCCGGACGAGTTGTTTTGCGCGCGAAGTCTTTTGGCATAGATTCAAGTAAAGCTGTAGTGGCTTGAGTCTGTTGTTGTTTGACGATGTCTTATAATACATGGTTTTGCCTCAGCGGATGGCGCTGCGGCAGTAAATGAAGCCAATAAATGATCTAAGTAAACACACAGGTTAAACAGGAAAATAGTTGTATCAATCCGTCGGTTTGAATCGGTGGCTTAGCCAATTTGCCGGGTTAACCTAGCGTTTGCACTGACTAAAATGCGTCGTAAGGATCGACATCAATAGACCAACGTAAACCGCGCGGTAGCCTTTCGGGCTGTAAGGTTTTCAACCAACGGTGCAGGTGTGCTCGTTGCGGCGCATTCAACATCAGCTGAAATCGAAACCGGTTCGCCACCTTGGCAATCGGCGCGGCGACGGGGCCGAGGAGCATCGTGCCAGCTAGGTTCTGCTGGGTTCGGGTGTTCTCTAAATGGGTTTTGCACTGCGTCAGGAAGTCCATGGCCAGCTGTTTGTCATGAGCCTCGCTGCGAATAATAGCCATGGCTGCAAACGGCGGCAGTTCTGCTGACTGGCGAGATTGCAGCTCTGCCTTGGCAAATTCCTGATAACCCTCTGTTAGCAGTTTTTTGAGAACCGGGTTATCCGGCTGCAGGGTTTGTATCCAGACTTCGCCGGGTTTTTCCGCGCGACCAGAACGACCTGCTACCTGAACGATGATCTGCGCGGTGCGTTCTGGCGCCCGAAAGTCCGAGCTCAATAACCCGGAGTCTGCGTCGATAATGCCAACCAGCGTCACGCCCGGAAAGTGATGTCCCTTGGCCAGTAACTGGGTTCCGACCAAAATACACGGGTCGCCGCTGTGAATGCGATCTAGCTGTTCCTGAAAACTAGAGCGACTACGCAGATTGTCGCGATCTACTCGGTAAACGGGCACCTCTTTAAATAGCAGATGAATGGCCTCCTCTGCTCGTTGAGTGCCCTGTCCAACCGCGAGCAGAGTGCCATTGCCACAGCTAGGACAATGCTGCGGGTTAGGAAACTGAAGCGTGCAATGGTGGCAGAGTAGATGAGGCGGTGAGCGATGCAGTGTCAACCGCGCGTCGCAAGCAGAACACTTAGCTTGCCAGCCGCATTGATTGCAAAGCAGCACTGGCGCAAATCCGCGTCGATTGAGATAGATCAGCACCTGGCCGCCAGCCTGAATGTGCTTTCGCATCACCGCGATCAATGGATGCGATAGCCCTGCTTCGGTTTTTTCGCCACGCATATCGATTAGATGATAATCGGGTAGCCGGGCACCGCCTGCACGGTTGGGCAGATTAAAGTGCGCATAGCGGCCCAGGGCGACGTTGTTCAGCGATTCTAGCGCCGGTGTCGCCGAACCGAGCAACAGCGGTATGCCTAGTTGATGGGCGCGTTTAGCAGCAACATCTCGCGCTGAATAGCGCAATCCATCCTGTTGTTTATAGGAACTGTCATGTTCCTCATCGACGATTATTAGGCTCAAGTTGTGAAAGCGACTGAATACGGCTGATCGAGTGCCGATAAGTACGCGAACGTTACCTTGAGCGACATGCATCCAGGTTTGTAGGCGCTGCCGATCAGTGAGCTCTGAGTGCAGCATGCCGACCTCATCAAAGCGGCGTTCAAACCGTTCAAGGGTCTGCGGCGTCAGAGAAATTTCTGGAATCAGTACTAATGCTTGGCCGCCCTGTGCTAAGGCGTGAGCGATCAGCTGCAAATAAACCTCGGTTTTGCCGCTGCCAGTTACCCCCTCTAGCAACCCGACGTTAAATTGGCCCCAGTTTTTAATCACGCTGGCAATTGCAACCGCTTGTTCTGAAGTTGCTTCCAGCGGCGATTCAGCATGATGTTTCGGCGTGGGTTGGTGTCGGCATACGAACCCCTTATCAACAAGCGCGCGCAGCAA
>CENU01205111.1_pt1 | contig 20459 bp, 19 predicted proteins | sample 361331 | NCBI WGS metagenome assembly CENU01 (sample SAMEA2619766, study PRJEB7988) | marine metagenome | isolation source: saline water (ENVO:00002010), including | reverse complement strand
AGGCTCTAACCCTGCGTCGCCCAACATATGACGATAGCGCCAGTATTGGAAGACACCGAAAATCATCCCGATTCCCGCCGCGCCAAACCCCCAGTGCCAGCCAATTCTCTCACCGAGAAAACCGCATACGGCGTAGCCAATCATGGAACCGATGTTGATGGACATATAGAAAATGGTGAAGCCAGCGTCGCGTCTAGGATCATCGTCCGCATAAAGCTTGCCAACGATGGTCGATATATTGCCCTTGAGCAGTCCTGTTCCCAGGACCACCAACCCGAGGCCGATGAAGAGTGTCTGCTCCAGAGGCAGCGCTAGGGTGAGGTGCCCCAGGGTGATGATCACTGCCCCGTAGAGGACTGCACGCTGGTGGCCCAGGAGGTTATCTGCCAGCCAGCCTCCGGGAACCACCATGAAGTAGACCATCCCGATATAAATACCGTAGATGGCCTGAGCATCAATCTGAGACCAACCCAGACCGGCGTTAGGCCCAGTCATCAGCCCTGTCATGTAAAGAACCAACAAAGCCCGCATCCCGTAGTAGGACATGCGTTCCCACATCTCGGTCAAAAAAAGCGTTCTCAGCCCAATGGGATGACCGAAGAAACCCGTATCCCCCGCCTGTTTGCTCATTTCAGCCATTTACGTTCTCCTTAACCCAATAGTTGGCTCAATCCCTGTCTGACTCTGAGGCCCTTACTGAACAGGCGCGACATCCTAGCCGGCCTCATTGGACGGCCACGGCCCCGCTCGCAATAGCGTGGACGCGATCGGCTTTGCGATGGCCCCCTGCAGCCATTCAGACGCCTCGAGCAATCTGTCCAAATCTAACCCGCATTGAATGCCGCTTCGGTCCAGCATGTAAACCACATCCTCTGTCGCGACGTTGCCGCTGGCTTGAGGCGCAAAAGGACAGCCTCCGATACCACCGATGCTCGCATCTAAGATACGCACTCCCGCCTGAATGGCGGCATAAGCGTTACCGATGGCGGTATTACGCGTGTCGTGAAAATGCGCGCGCATTGGAATCTCGCCGCTCAAAGCGGCCAACCCCTCGAAGGCCGCCCGCACCTGAACAGGCACACCCACACCAATGGTATCGGCCAACGCAATCTCAACGACGCCGGCCTCTAGCAACTGCTCGGCGATTTCTAAAACCGTTCTTTGTGGCACGACGCCCTCAAAGGGACAGCCGAAGGCCACCGCAATGGTTGCCTGCACTGGAAATGCACCGCGCCTGGCGTCGGCAATCACCTCCCGTGCCATAGCTAAGGCGTCAGCGACCCTCAACCCCTGATTGCGTTGTCCAAAAGTATCCGTGGCGGGGATCACCAGACCGGCTTCGTGCAGGGAGGTATCGCGCAGCCGTCGGTAACCCCGCTCGTTAAGCACCAGGCCCGTGTACCGCACGCCGTCCGTGAGGTCCAATTGCTCGCACAGAGCTTCCGCATCGGCCATCTGGGGCACACGCTCGGGGTGAACGAAACTGGTGACTTCAATACGCCTGCTGCCTGACAGCTTGGCGTATTCCACCAGCTCCAGCTTTTGCTCCGTGGGCAGCAGAACCTTTTCGTTCTGAAGACCGTCTCGAGGACTCACCTCCATCACCATGATAGACGCGGGCAGAATTTCTGGGCGCATTTCATTTGGCATAGGTGTTATAACCGCTGGGATTAACGGACATAAGAAGCCTGTCTAGCGACTTTTTTGCCACATAAATGTCGCTACCAAAGCGCTCTTCAATTCTGTGTTCAACCAGCACCATGCCATGCTGCTCTAAGGTGGCTGAATAATTCTTTGCGGACATTGAGTAGGTCATAAACACTTCGCCGCCATTGTGTTCAGGCACGGTCATCTTGCTTGCGTCCTCATCACCGGAGTTAAACAGAAAATACCCCCCAGGACGCAGCGCGCCTGACACCTTCTCAATGACTGCCCGCTGTTGATCCTGAGCAAGATGAAACATAAAGCCATATCCGATCACTGCATCAAAGGTCGTATTGAAAAAATCGGCCGTCAACACGTCTGCACACTCAATGGGCACTTCCGGCAGCTCTTCCCTGAATCTAGCCACCATCTTTTTCGAACTATCTATGCCCCGGGGCCGTAACCCAAGTTCAGCGAGGGTACTCGTGATCGGAACGCCAAAACCACATCCGATATCCAGAACCTCACTCCCCGGCGTCAGCCGTTTGGAGAACGACCGAATAATTTCAACCCCGGCCTCAGCGCTCCTTGCACGACAATACCAGTCGAAAATTTTGTCATATACCTCCATGACCCGACCTATCTAACACTTATAATCCGCTTCTAGCAAGGGTAGGATTCTGGAATAGTCTTGGTTAACCGCCATTCAACGAGCCGCCTCTAAAAACCTTCACGCAGACTGACCGTTTTGTTAAAAACCCCACCCTGCTCTGGGTCCTTGTAGAAGTAGCCTTGGCGCTCGAATTGAAAATTCTTAGCGGCATGGGTCATGATGGCAGGCTCAGCGACAGCCGCGTATTCCGTGAGGGAGTCTGGGTTGATGTCCTGCAAGAACGTGTCCGCACCGGGTGCTGGAACCGTGAACAGACGCCCATAATCACGCACGGTCACCGGAATCCCGGCCGCCGCATCCACCCAGTGAATGACCCCCTTGGGTTTGAGTCCTGAGGTATCGTTGCCACTGCGTGAATCCTCGAAATAACGGCAGTTCAACTGCAGCACACCCCCCTGATCGTCATAGACCACCTCATCACAGACGATAATGTACGCGTAACGTAATCGGACCATGCCGCCGGGAAGGAGCCTCTTCCACTTGCTCGGCGGATTTTCCGAGAAGTCGCTGCGCTCTATCCAGAGTTCCGGGCCAAAGGGCAGGTCGCGATGGCCCAAGGCTTCGTTTTGGCTGTGCCAAGGGCCCGTGAGTGCCGGAGTCTCCACCTCTTGAACGGAGTCGCTTTGAACGTTGGGGTAATTGGTCAGCACCACCTTCAGCGGTTCAAGAACGGCCATGCCTCGTGGTGCCGTGCTCTCTAGGCATTTGCGAATGCAAAAATCTAAGAGATTCATCTCCACAACATTGTCCTGCTTTGTAATGCCAATGCGGGCGCAAAAATCACGAATCGCCAGGGCAGGCACCCCGCGTCGGCGCAGCCCGGCAATGGTTGGCATCCTCGGATCGTCCCAGCCCGCCACAATATCCTCATCAACCAACCGATGGAGCAGCCGTTTGCTCATCACGGTGTATTCCAAGCCCAATCTAGAAAATTCGATTTGCGGCGGATGAAAATTCAAATCGGCGTGATCCAGCACCCAATCGTATAGCGGGCGATGGTCTTCAAATTCAAGGGTACACAACGAGTGCGTAATCTCCTCAAGGGCATCACATATGCAGTGCGTGAAGTCATACATAGGATAAATGCACCAGGCATCTCCAACATGTTGGTGGGTGGCATGGCGAATTCGATAGATAACCGGATCCCGCAAATTAATATTAGGGGACGCCATATCGATTTTGAGCCGGAGCACATGCTCTCCGTCAGCAAACCCCCCCGCACGCATGCGCTGAAACAAATCCAGGTTTTCGTCGATCGTTCGCTCTCGAAAGGGACTGTCTGTGCCGGGTTGTGTCAGCGTTCCTCTGCTTTCCCGGATGGCCTCCGCATCCAGCGAGCAAACATAGGCCTTACCCTGCTTGATCAGGGAAAGCGCCTGGTCATAAAGCTGATCAAAATAATCTGATGCGAAGGTGAGATGAGCCCACTCGAAGCCAAGCCATGCAACGTCTTGCTTGATGGCCTCCACATAGTCATTGCTTTCCTTTAGCGGATTGGTGTCGTCAAAGCGGAGATAGGTGGTGCCACCGAACTCCTCAGTTACACCGAAGTTAAGACAAATGCTCTTTGCATGTCCGATGTGCAGGTACCCGTTGGGTTCCGGCGGGAATCGCGTGACTACACCCCCCTCACATTTACCGCTCTCAATATCTGATGCAATGCGCTGTCGGATAAAATCTGTGCCTTGGTTTTCCATACGAAATCGATATTCCTAATCACAAGCTAACGTGGAGATAGGGAATTGTCCGATGTAAGCTCCTGAAAAACCATGCTCCTGCAAAAATTAATGCCCGCGCAGGGTAGGGCAGTCAATCCGCCATGCAGACTCTAAGATGCGCAAACCCCTATTCCTCTCTCTTAGTTGCCTAACAGCCGCGCTTGCCCTAGCGGCACTTGTCTCTATGCATCGGGATATGGATACCCAACAAATCGCCACCCGGGTGAGTGGCGAGCATTGGTATGGCATTTACCAGTACGCAGCCAAGCGAGGTCATCTGCGAACCCAGCTTTATCGAGAGGATACTGGCGTCTGGATCTCTGACAGCGAGATCGAATTTTACGTCCCCAAGGGGCCCCTCACTCGTATTCGCCAGCAACGCGTCTTTGCTGCAGCGGCTCCTCACAAACTGGTTTCCGCCAGTTACCTGCGCGCAGACCCAGCGGGTGAGCGGCAGGTCCAGATACGCGCTTCGGACGCGGGCTACACCGCCACCCTATATCGACACGGAGACACCCAGCATTTGGACATCTTGCTGGACTTCACGTTGAGCGACCACCTGGCGCTGGAGACTCACCTCCTTCAGGGCATAAAAGAATCAGAAATGCTCTATTGGAAGGAACTGGATGTCTTGGCATTACGCGTCAACATCACCCCCCGACATTTGCAGCAGACGGCGAGCGGACAAATCAATATTTCCAACGTCGATGGCGGGATGACGCTGAGCGCAGAGTTCGATGAGGCCTATCGCATGCAGCGCTTCAGCACCTCAGATCAATTTGAGTTTGTCAAAATGTCCAAGGCGATGGCCACAGAGACCAGCCCCCCAGCCACTGGACAAACACAGGCCATACAGGCACTGCAAACGGGTGCAGCGACCCTACCGGTAAACCGCTCGATTCCAGACTACAAGAATTTAAGTCGGCTGACGCTGGAACTGGAGACCCAGGCCGAGCATTCCCTGGTAGAGCTAGGGCTCCCAACCTCGCTCAACGCCCCCCGATCACCCAGGGCCCTGAGCAGTAGCGACCTTGGGGAAGAACTTAACGTTCCCATCTCAAGTGGTCCCATTCAGACATTGGTGGACACCCTGTCCCGGACGCCGACCCTTGAAGAACTTGTTGATACGACGCGGGCTCAGATTGCCTATGTGCCGGGACGCCCCGCCGGCTCAGTTCTTCGAGCCCTGGCTTTGGGCGAGGGTGAGTGCGTGGACTACGCAGAACTTCTAACCACCCTGTCCCGAGCTGCGGGGCTGCCGTCGCGAACAATTTATGGCCTTGCCTACAGAGAGTTGCCTAAGCCAGGGTTCCAGTTTCATGCCTGGAACGAGATTTACTACAATCGCGCCTGGCGGAGCGTTGACCCCACCTGGGGACAAATCAGGCTGGACGCCACGCACATCGCCCTGGAGGATGGACAAAGCGCTGCGCTGGCCCGCGCCATGTCCCTCGGCCAAGTTCAATCCCGAATATCAGCCTTGGCACACTTTGATGCCGAACCAGCGAGCCCATCTGAGACGCGAGCTAGGATATCTCCCGGGTTCGAACAAGACCCTCCTGAGTAACGGAAGCGACCAGTTCCCCGGACTCTGAGAAAAACTCAGCATGCCCCATACCTCTGGCGCCTTGTGCCGTTGAGGTTCTTTTGTGAAACAGAAGCCACTCATTAATCTGCACGGGACGATGAATCCAAATTGCATGATCAAGACTGGCCATTTGAAGATCAGCACGCGTCACCTGACTCTGATGAGGCAGATAGACTGTAGACACCATGCCCATATCCGACGCATAGCAGAGCAGGCTGCGGGCAATGCCCTGAGCGCGATGAGCCGCATTGGGTTCATCCTGAACCGCCAGGGGAAATCGTAACCAGGTTGGGTTCCAAAACCGATTTTGCAGCCAGTCGTCGCTACCAAGGGGAAATACCGAGCGGGTCTCGAAGGGCCGGTGAGTCTTCGCTATGGGGCTGAGATGCCGTCGGGCTTCTGCATTCGTCACCGCTCGAGCCACGTCGGTGTCCGGCAAAAGCTCATCGGGCTTAGGCACGTTGGGCATAGCGCAGCTGTGGTCAAGGCCGATCTCCTCCAGGTGGAAGGAGGCATCGAGATTGAAAATGGCACGACCGTTCTGAATCGCCACCACGCGACGCGTGGTAAAAGACCGACCATCACGAACGCGTTCAACCTCATACAGCACGGGCAAGTCACTGCGCCCTGCTCTGAGGAAATAGGCATGCAACGAATGGGCTTGGACACCGGTAACGGTTCGAAAAGCAGCCATAGCGGCCTGGGCCAAAACCTGGCCGCCGAATAATCGCTTCCCATTTTCCGGCTCATTTTGGCCTTGGTACAGATTCTCCTCAATCTGCTTAAGCTCAAGCAGCTTTAGCAACTGAGCCGCGCGTTGCGCCCGATCCTGACCCATATTCTGCACCCCTAAACTGCCTAACTGCTGCGTCAGCGACATTGGTTGATCGACGGTTCCAAACCCGGGATAGCAAGGCCCCCACCGACACCGTTACTATGGTATCTGAATAAAGCATCCCAGCGGGAGTGTACCGGTGCAGAGCAGTGATGGAGCAACAACCACTTGGGCCGAACAAAATATTTTGGCGTTAGAACAGGCGAGACCGCTACACAGCTGCCCACCTGGCTCTGATGTGGAGCTGGCACAGGCCTACGGCCTCCAGCGAACTCTGGTCGACGCATTAGTCGCGCGCGGATCCTGGGGTGCGCCGAGAGGCTACAAGAGTGCCCTAACGGCGGAGAGGGTTCATCAGGCCATGGGGTTATCGGAACCCGTTATCGGCGTCCTCTTTGAGGCCGGAGAGAGGACGGCAGAGCAACCGATCCTCATCGACCGACCTGTTTTTTTAGAGACTGAGATCGGTTTCCGCCTGGACGAGGCCATCGACCAGCCTGTTTCAGCGCAGGAAGTTAAACGCCTAGTTCGCGAATATGTCGGCGTTGTCGAACTTGCCTCCCCTCATCTGGTAGAGCAGGTCACCGGGGCGGGCTTAGTGGCTACCAATTCGGCATCCTACGCCTACATTACAGGCCAATCTTGGCCGGCCTCTGGGAGCCTGGACATCAATGCCTGTAGCGTCTCGTTGAAGAGAGAGGGTCAAGCTTTGCACGACGCGCCAGCGTCTGGCGTGATGGGGGACCAATGGACAGCCCTGGCCTGGCTCGTCAACACTACGCTCCATCAGGGCTATACCATAGAGGCGGATCAACTCTTGATTACCGGGTCGATTGGCGCCGTTCATGCCGCAACCCCGGGTGCTTACCAAGCGTCATTCGGCGATCTGGGCGCCCTGGCCTTCACGCTTTTTTCGCATTAGCGCGCAAAAGCGAAAAACATTCTCAAAAAGAATATATTGAATGTAAGTTATTCCTTTTTAATCGCGCTCTGGCGCTGCTACCTTGCCGCGCCAGTCGATGTTCAACCTGCGCTCTACTGCCTCGCATCCGGCATCGCTAACTTGCTGACAACTGATTTAAAGGAAGCACCATGTCAACTTATTTGGATTTGATCGAAAAACAACGCGCCACCATCTCTCAGCGACAGGAGTGGAGCGCCATCAACGCCGAATATGCGGCGCGTATGCAGCTACAAAATCGTTTCACAACGGGTTTGCAAATTGCTCAATACACCGCAGACATTATGCGCAGGGACATGGCTGCTTATGACGCGGACACCAGTCTATACACCCAGTCTCTCGGATGCTGGCATGGGTTCATCGCCCAGCAGGTCATGATGGGCGTTAAGCGCCACCGACAGTCTACGGATCGAAGCTATATCTACCTATCGGGATGGATGGTAGCGGCCCTGCGCTCGCAGTTTGGACCGCTTCCCGACCAAAGCATGCATGAGAAGACTACCGTTTCGGACCTTATTGAGGAAATTTACACCTTCCTTAAGCAGGCTGATGCACGCGAGCTTCGGCACATCTTCGCTGAGCTTGATGAAGCTCGAGCCGATGGCGGGGATGTAGATAGCATTATCCAGCGCATCGATAACTACGAATCACACGTTGTGCCCATTATTGCGGATATCGACGCCGGCTTTGGAAACGAGGAGGCCACGTACCTGCTCGCCAAGCGTATGATTGAAGCAGGCGCTTGCGCGATCCAGATCGAAAATCAGGTATCCGATGCCAAACAGTGTGGCCACCAGGCGGGTAAGGTCACCGTTCCGCATGAAGATTTTGTTTCAAAAATCAACGCCGTCCGCTACGCCTTCCTTGAATTGGGGATCGACAACGGCATCATTGTGGCGCGCACGGATTCCCTTGGCGCAGGCCTGACGCAAAAAGTACCCGTCTCTCTACGAGCCGGTGATCTAGGTAGTCAGTACAACACCTTCCTCGACACCGAACCCGTTAGCGATATCAGCGAACTCCAAGAAGGCGATATTACTATTCGTGTGGATGGCAAATTGGCTAAACCAAAACGTTTGGACAACGGCCTATACGCATTCAAAGAAGACACCGGCTTCGATCGTGTGGTTCTGGACTGCATCACCAGCCTTGAACACGGCGCCGATTTGCTGTGGATTGAAACAGAACGGCCTAACGTCGCGCAGATTGCTGCCATGGTTAACAAAATCAGGGAAGTTCGCCCGGAGGCGAAGCTGGTCTACAACAACTCCCCTTCTTTTAACTGGACGCTCAAATTCCGCGAGCAGGTATACAATGAGTGGCGTGATGCGGGCAAAGACGTTTCTGCCTATCCAGACCCTGCAGTCAACGAACGAGGATTAATGGACGTGGCTATGGACAGCACCGACCTGGCAGCAGAAGCGGATCGATTAGTGCGGTCCTTTCAAGCGGATGCCGCACGCGAGGCGGGTATCTTTCATCATCTCATTACGCTACCGACCTACCACACCGCGGCGCTGTCAACAGATACGTTAGCTGAGGGCTACTTTGGGGACCTAGGCATGCTGGCCTACGTCAGAGATGTTCAGAGGAAAGAGATTCGCAGCAACCTGTCTGCGGTTAAACACCAAGACTTAGCTGGCTCCAATATCGGCGACGATCACAAGGAATATTTCCTGGGTGAAAAGGCACTGCTTGCTGGAGGTACAGCGAACACAATGAACCAATTTTAGGTTCCGTGGGGCCCTTCGGGGCCCTTATTCTTATCCAGGATTGATCGCCTTAGTGATGTCGCCTGAAGGAACCAATAATCTTTCGGAGCGCTGTTGCCTCATCCATTGAAAAATCCAATAGAAAGGCCTCAACTGAAGGCGCTTTGAGCCCTCTTTCCCGACAGCTAGAGACCACTAACCACTCTGGGTTAACGTCCAAAATGCGACCAACCCGGAAACACTTTCTCGGAGGCACGCCCCGCTGTAGCCATCCGTCAACAGTCTGTCGAGACTCTCCAACCCGACGAGCGAATGCCGACGGAGTGTACCCAGCATCATAGAGCGCGCCTCTGAGTCTCATTTCTAACATACCTCAAGAATAATGGAAGATCGCATGGTTGCGCATCAATTTTACTTGCGTGCGTAAAATTTTTGTTGACAGCAAGTTTCTATCCCGGAGAGAGGCAGAGAGCCACCTCACCCCCCATAAATCGTAGCGTTTCAATTCGTTTTGCCAACGCTGATTCATAAAACTCAGCAGGATAGATGGTATTCTCTCCGCGGGAAGTATTTCTGTGGTCAATTTATTTGGTGACGTTCAAGTCCCTGCCCAGACTTAACCTGTAATAAAGAAAATTGGACCGAACAGGAGAATGAGTGTGAAAGTAGTTGACGCCATCGCCCACGCGATGAAAGCAGAAGGGATTGATGTCTTGTTTGCCTACCCGGTTAACCCCCTGATTGAAGCCGCTGCCAAGGTCGATATCAGAACCGTCATTGTTCGACAGGAGCGTATTGGCCTGCATATGGCTGATGCATACTCCCGCATGTCTTCGGGAGATAAGATTGGCGTATTTTGCATGCAGCATGGGCCTGGTGCTGAGAACGCCTTCGGTGGCGTTGCTCAGGCTTACTCTGAATCTGTGCCCATCCTGGTGGTGCCTGCGGGCTATCCCAGACGCCTGGCGCACTATTATCCGAACTTCAACTCTACCCTCAACATGCAGCACGTCACCAAGTGGGCAGAGCCGGTTACTATGGGGCGCGCGCTCCCAGAGATTCTTAGACGCGCATTCTTCCAACTTAGGAACGGCAGGCCAGGGCCGGTCATGATCGAGGTGCCGGTGGACGTCATGGGTGAGGATGTCCCGGATGACTGGCATTACACCCCCGCATTTTCCGCCAAAAGTGCACCCGACCCCAAAGACGTTCAGATCGCCGCCAGCGTCCTAGCTGGTGCCGAACATCCGGTCATCTATGCCGGTCAGGGCATTCACTACGCCAAGGCTTGGAAACCCCTTCTTGAGCTCGCGGAAACGTGGCAAATCCCAGTCACCACAAGCATCGAGGGAAAGAGCGCGTTTCCAGAGAACCATCCTTTGTCGTTGGGCAGCGGCGGCAGGGCTAACCCCAGACCTGTAACGAGGTACCTTGAGGATGCCGACGTTATTTTTGGCGTGGGCGTCTCTTTCGCGCTGACTGCCTTTGGCGTCCAAATGCCCGCCAATAAAACTATTATCCACGCGACCAATGACCCCATGGACTTAAACAAAGACATACCGGCTCAACACGCCCTAATTGGGGACGCCAAACTCACCCTGGAGGCCCTCAACGCTGCGCTCAAGCTAGAGGACGCCGCAACAGCCAAAGCCCGCGTTGACGAACCCGCCAAAATTCGCAGCCTTAGGGAACAGTGGATGAGCGAATGGGCGCCCAAACTTGAAAACGACCAATCACCGATCAATCCCTATCGCGTCGTCGCCGAACTCAACCGGTTGGTAGATAAGACAAAGGTGATCATTACCCATGATGCGGGGAGCCCCAGGGATCAAACGACACCCTTCTGGGAGGCCATCACCCCGCTCTCCTATATCGGATGGGGCAAAACCACCCAGCTTGGGTATGGGTTGGGCTTGGCCATGGGCGCTAAGCTGGCGGAGCCCGACAAGCTTTGCATCAACGTCTGGGGAGATGCAGCCATCGGCTTTACCGGCATGGATTTCGAGACCGCGGTACGCGAACGCATCCCAATCCTATCCATTCTCTTTAATAACTTCTCTATGGCCATTGAGATTCCGATCATGCCTGTCTCCCAGGAGAAATATGGTGCCATCGAGATTTCAGGTCACTATGCCGACATGGCAAAGGCCTTTGGTGGTTATGGAGAACGTGTTACCCAACCGAGCGAGATCGTTTCAGCGCTCAAACGCGGCATCGAGGCGACGCAACGAGGTCAGGCAGCCCTGTTGGAGTTCATCACGGACCAGGAAATCGATATCTCTAACGAGTAAGCTTCTGAGAGAACGCGATACTGGAGACCCCCGATGCGTGTACGTGCCATTGCACTGAAGAGACGCCCAAACGGCCTGCCCGAGACTGAGGACTTCGACGTTTGCGAAGTCGATGCCCCGCCACCCGAAGCGGGAGAGATTCAGGTCCGAAACGTCTGTATGTCTGTGGACCCCTACATGCGGGGACGGATGTACGACCGGAAATCTTATGTTCCACCCTTCCAAATTGGCGAAGTCCTATCTGGTGGCAGTATCGGTGAGGTACTAGCCTCTGCCCACCCTGACTTCAAAGAAGGCGACTTTGTCTCAAGCTCCTACGGCTGGCGCGAGGGCTTTACGGCCCCGGCGGCACAGGTGGAAAGGTTAGGCAAGATACAGGCCCCACCTTCAGCCTACTTGGGCGCCCTAGGCATGCCTGGTATGACCGCCTATGTTGGATTGTTAGAAATCGGGGCCCTCCAGGACGGCGAGTCGGTATTCGTCTCTGGCGCTGCCGGTGCAGTCGGCAGCGTCGCGGGACAGATCGCCAAAATAAGAGGTTGCTCCGTCATCGGCAGTGCGGGGACAGACGACAAGGCTCGTCTCCTCACCGAGGAGTTGGGCTTCGACTATGGCTTCAACTATAAGGAAGGCAGCATCGTCCAGCATTTGCGCCAGGCAGCGCCCAAGGGATTGGATGTCTACTTCGACAATGTGGGGTCGGACCACCTGCAGGCGGCGCTCATGTGCATGCGGCCCAATGGCCGCATTCCCCTGTGCGGAGCCATATCCACCTATAACGATGCCGCGCCGCGACCTGGGCCTAACAACCTATCCATGGCCATCGGCCTTGGATTAACCCTTCGGGGCTTCATCGTGAGCAACTTCATGCACCGCTACGAGAACTTTCGTTCCGATATGGAGAAGTGGGTAAACAACGGTCAAATCAAGACCAAGGAAACAATCCTTGGAGGGATCGAAAGTGCCCCAGACGCCTTCATCGGCCTGTTCACAGGTGTCAACGTAGGCAAAATGATCGTCTCCCTCTAGCGAGGACGCTCTAGCCTTTTGTTGCAATAAAGTCCCAGGCGCGATCCGCGCCCAACGCGGCAAACTGCTGCCCAAGAATTTGCTGCCAGTAAAACTCGCTGCCCCATTCATCACGCCAGGCCCAGAGCCTGCGCGTGAAGTGGTGCAGCCTATGCTCATAAGTAAAACCCATGGCGCCATGGACCTGATGTACCTGCTCCGCAACGATACCGACAGCTTCCCCAACCCTAGCCTTCGCTGCAGCCACTTCGTATAAAAAGCGTTCGGAGGAAAGGGCATCAATACCCGCGTCAGCAGCCCGCTGGGCCGCCGCCACCTCGGCGGCGACCACCGCCAGGCTGTGCTGAATGGCCTGAAACTTACTGATGGTGCGTCCAAACTGACGCCGCTCTGAGGCAAACTGGAGCCCAAGATCTAACACAGCCTGTAACGTGCCCGCCATCAGGCACGTTCTAGCAAGCGCCAGTTGAGCATAGGGTGCATCCTCGACCTCAAGCATGCCCTGAACCAGCGCCGGCGGCGCAATGGAGCCGCGAGGCTCGCCTGCCAAATTGGCCAGCCCCTCCTGAGCCGCCTGCCCCGGGTGGAGCTCTACAATACGGCTATCCGGACTCACCGCTAAAATCCATTCGGCATGGGAGGACCAGGCTATATCAATGACACCCCCATTGTGCTGGATTCCGATACTGCGCAAGACCGAATCCTTAGCAGCCATCCAGCGATTGGCCAGCAGCACTTCAGCCATAGGAAGCGGTACCGCAAAACGGCCACATATTTTTAAAAAGGCAAATAAGTCGGCGGCTTCTGTTCCACTGTCTGGGCTCCCAAGCAGGTGGAACCCCTGGTCTACGATCTGCTGCCAAAGTGCCTCGGCAAAGGCCCCCTGCTCGCATTTATCCAGCAGGGCTTTATCCACGTGATCAGAGAAGATTCTCTCCGCAGATTCAATAATGAGCGTCTCGGTATCCATTATCTCAGGCCGAGACTTCGGGCAATGACGCCGCGCAGAATTTCCCGGGTCCCCCCTCTCAGGGTAAAGGAAGGAGACAGCAGCATGGTCTCATCGAAGGTCTGTCGAAAGAGCCCCAGGGCGGCAGCATCCGTGTGCGCGATGTCAGGCACGGCCAAGCGTGCAACTTCTGGCACAAGCTTCTCAAAATTGTTCCCCAGCTCTTTGACCAGTGCAGCCTCCACCACGACATCCTTACCGGCTTCCAGCATCCCCGCCACGGATAGGGACATGCGTCGGAGCGTCATGAAGTGCCCAGCCAAACGACCGATTGCCGCCGCTTGATGAGGCGCAGGCGAATCACCACATAATCTAATCAACTCGGCAAAGACGCGATAGGCGGATAGGAATCGCTCTGGGCCGCTGCGTTCGTAGGCCAGTTCTGAGGTGACCTGCTGCCAACCATTACCAGGTTCGCCAACAATGCGATTCTTAGGGACAAGCACATCCTCAAAAACGACTTCATTGAAATCTTCCCCACCGGCCATATTCCTTATGGGCCTTATTTTCACACCATCATTTTTAAGATCGACAATGATTTGAGACAGTCCCGCGTGCCGGTTTTCCGTCTGGGCTGCGGTTCGCACCAAGCAAATAATGAAGTGATTGCGATGGGCATCCGTGGTCCAGACCTTGGTACCGTTGATTCGGTATGCGTCACCCTCTGCGGTGGCCGAGGTTCTTACCGATGCTAGATCAGAGCCCGTATCGGGTTCGCTCATACCAATGGAAAAGAAGCGCTCCCCTCGAATGATCCCGGGCAAGTAGCGCTGGCGCTGTTCTGGGGTTCCGAACCGAAGCAGCAGCGGACCGCTCTGGCGATCTGCGATCCAGTGCGCGCTCACCGGCGCACCGGCTGATAGCAGCTCTTCGGTAACCACCAAGCGCTCAAAATTGCTCCGCTCTCCACCCCCGTATTGCGCCGGCCAGGTCATACCTATCCAGCCCCGCTCCCCGAGTTTTTGCGAGAATTCAGGATCATGCCCCGTCACAAAGTCCGAATTGGGTCGAGGCAGGTAGGCCCTATTCTCGTCGATAAAGGCCCTTACCTGAGCACGCAAATCCTGTGTCTCGTCGCTGAGCGCGACTCGGTCGAACTGAAACATTGCGAACGCCCCCCTGGCATACCCGCTAAGACCAAAAAGACTAAAGCCGGGACCATCACAACGCAACGCATCAAAGTTGGATAAAGGAACGGAGAATCGTGACCGTTAGTGCTTACCACCAAGCTATGGCAACATGTACCCATGCTTGATTTGCTTGATCTCAAACACGCCTTTGATCCGGTCTTTGATGACCTGAGGGCTCGTTCGTCCGTGGTGGATCGATTTGTAGACAGAAATATATATCAGGTCTACGTCGCCACCCTGTGGGCAAATGTCGTTCTCTCTCCAGGGGAAGCCGGTATTGAGGAGGAGGATTTAGAAAACCTTCACGACGTTGTTGTGGCGGAAATTGAGCAGGTCTTGGGGCCAGGAACCGATCTCAACGCCGTGTTTGCCTTCATTAGCTCCAAGCAAGGGGAGCAGACCATGGCGGAGGTAAAACTCAATCAGACCCACAAAGACTTACTGCAGTACTTTTCGAGCATGATTCTCGACCCGGAGGGCCACAAAAAATGGATGCAGGAAATCCGGGACAAAACGGGCTTGCCGCGCTCAAACTAGGATTGAAACAAGCACTGATCGTGAGAGAACCGCGTGGCGGTGCTCCCAAAGATAAATACCCTGCCAAGTCCCTAAGGCCATAGCCCCGTCCACCACCGGAATCGATAGCGAGACAGCGGTCAGCGCACTCTTGATATGGCCAGGCATGTCATCCGGTCCCTCCTCTACGTGGCTATAAAGTCCATCGTTTTCGGGCACCAATCGATCAAGCCAAGCCTGAAGATCTCGCCCCACCGCAGGGTCCGCATTCTCCTGAATTAACAGGCTCGCAGAGGTATGCCGGATAAAGAGATTCACTAGGGCATCCTCGCAGTTAGCGGCTGCCACAAGCGCTCTAACGTCTTCAGTCAGATCATATAGCCCCTGCCCCGATACGCTGACGCTCAGCTCGTGATGCTTCATAAGGGTTTAAGACACCGTGGCAGGACCGACTAGGGGTCCATATGCCAGAGGCTCAAAGCCGGCACGTAGGTGATGATTAACAGCGCGATCAGCAGGATCACCATGAAGGGCAGCGTCGCCGCATAAAGTTCTAGCAGCGGCTTTTTGAATCGATAGCTGGCGATAAATAAATTCATCCCCACCGGCGGCGTGAAATAACCCACCTGCATATTCGCGAGGAAGATGATGCCCAAGTGCACCGGATGGATGCCGTAGCCCACCGCGACAGGCAACAGCAGAGGCACCATGATCACCAAAGCCGAGAAAATATCCAGCATCGCGCCCAGGAGCAGCAGCAGGATATTCAAGAGCAATAAAAAACTGATGGGGTTTTGGATATAGGTCTGCATGAACTGCATCAACTGCTGGGGCACCTGGGCGTCCACCAAGAAATTGGTAAAGCCTAGCGCAATACCCAAGATCAGCAGAATGCCACCCACCATGACCATGGATTCAATCGCCACAGAGGCAAGCTGTTTGAGCTTCACTTCTCGATAACAGAATACTTCCGCGATAATCACATAGAGCGCGGTCACTGCCGCCGCCTCGGAGATGGCGAAAATACCGCTGAAAACACCGCCCAGCACCACAAAGGGCAAGGGTATCTCCCATCGAGCGGCATACAGCGCAGAGCGGAGATTGGCCCAAGTGAAAGGCACCCGTGGAATCTTACCACCCCGGTGCCGCCAAAGCGTCCATAGGATCAACAGCGTTAGCATTAACAGTAGCGGCAGAATACCCGCGACAAACAGATCCACAATGGAAAATCGTTGGCCGACGTCCAGCTGCTGTGCAATCACACCATAAAGAATCAGCGGCACCGAGGGGACCAAAAGCAGCCCCAAACTGCCGGACGTTGTCACCAAGCCGGTACTGTATTTTTCTGAGAACCCCGCCTCTCTCAAAGCCGGGAGCAGCAAGGCCCCTAGAGCAACGATGGTGACCCCAGATGCGCCCGTTAACGCGGTAAAGACCGCGCAGGCCACGAAGCCCACCACGGCCAGCCCGCTGGGCATCCAGCCAAAGAGGCTTTGCATCAAGTTGACCAAGCGTGTGGATGTGTTGGCCGCACTCAACAAATACCCGCTAAAGGTAAAGAGCGGTAGCGCTACCAGCAGCGGCGTATCCACAATGCGGTACAGCTCAATGGCAATAATGGCCAAGTCAATATCCGCACTGAAGTAGCCGAGCATGGCTGCCGCCATCAATATCGCAAAGAGCGGCGCACCAAGCATGGCCATCACGACGATGAGGATAACGCCGAGCCAAATCATAGTGGCTTAATCAAGAGCACCAAGTAACGAAATGACATCACGGCTCCGCCAATGGGCATAATCGCTTCGCAAATCCAAGCGGGGACGTCCCCGTAGGCGATGGCGCCATCAAGGTACTCGTAATTTACAAATTGATAGCTGCCCCATGTAAAGAACAATAGAACCACGAGCGTGAAGCCGTGAGTCAGTCGCGCCAGCCAGGGCTTAAATCCTTCACTGACAAAACGGCTCGCTAAGTCGATACGAATATGACTGTCATCACGCGAGGCCACCATGGCGCCGACCAGGGCCACCCAAAGCACGGTAATTCTGACCAAGGAATCCCCCCAGTAGATCCCGCTGTCGAACAGGTTGCGCAACAACACCTGGGTTACCGCTACGCCAATCATCACCACCAGCAGCAAAACCAGCAGCGCATCCTCCAGCTGGCGCAGGCGACCCATTATCTGACTAAGGCGTTGCTTCACTTCGGAATTGCTTGAGGTGAGCGATCAATTCTTCGTACATAGCGCGAGAGACGTAGCCGTCATCTATTAGCTTTTCGTTGGCCCGATCGGCCATCTCAAACCACTGCTGCTGTTCCTCATCCGAAGGCTGGAGCCATTCTACTCCCTCGGCCAACAAAGCTGCCTGGGCGCTGTCATTGTCCTGACGAGAAGATCTATCTACTGCCTCAACCGCAGTCGCCAGCTCCTCTGTTACGATCTGCTGCTCCATTTCGTTCAATCGATTAAAGGCGCGCTCCGTGATGGTGAATAGCCCGTAAACGTAAATCAGCGGCAGTTCAATGGCGTAGTTGACCTGGGTATGCCACTGGAGCGCAATGGCACCAATCGGCGGTGTACCAATGCTATCAATTAAACCCGTCTGCAGCCCCGTAAGGACGTCTGCAATGGGCAGCGGGATCGGCGTCACGTTGAAGGATGAATAGGCCTTCAGAGCGCCAGGATCATTATCCGGAGCCCAAACGCGCCGGTCTCGAAAAGCCCCCACCGAGGTAGCAGCATATTGGCTCATGGGATAGGCGAATCCGACCTCTGCCAAACCAAAACCAACAAATTTTTTCTCCCGCAGCCCCGCCATGAGCTGGGCATCCATGCGTTCGCGCACATAGTCCACCTCTGCTGAAGAGCGAAAGATAAGAGGCAAGTTGTAGAGTGCAATATCGGGATAAGGCTGCATCACGCCCCCCGAAGTGAGCGCTGCGCCGTGAATCTGCCCAACCCGCATTTTCCGCAACACCGCCTTATCGTCACCCATCACACCGCCGGGATAGATTTTAAACTTGACCTCACCATTCGTTCTCTCGCCAATGCGCTCGGCCGCACTCCGTAAGGACTTCATCCAGCCCGTCCCCTCTGGCGAAAGGGTGGCTATTTTCAAGGTCGTTGCCGCCTGGGGCTGAGGGGCCAAACCGACCCAGAGGAACAAAAACACGATCGCCCCTGTCATCCAGGTCGTCTTGACAGTGGGCGTTTGGAGATCAGAGTTAAAAGTAGTCGTCTGCACTGTCTAAGAGTTCCTTTGCTTGTTCCTTGGCGACGGTATTCATCAGGGTCAGGCCGGGAGCTTGGGCCTCGGCATCAAGCACCTCCCCCAACAGCTGATCGTGTAACGCTCTATCAAACATGAGCCGGGCATATTGATCAGCGTACATGACCTTGGCCATGAGGTGCTGACCGGAAGAAATATCGAGCACTCTCTCAAAGTGGCCTTTGCCGATTTCCGGTTTGCCACCCATCGCGGGCGGCAGCAGGGTTTCGAATACGCCCAGGTAGAGATAAGCCCCGCCATTGGCATGCTCACCATCTAGCTCAGCGACTTGCGTCATCAGGGCCTTAACTCTAGCCAGTTGGGCCACCGCGCCAAAATCATCGCTATTGGCCTGAATCCAACCGGCCCAGATGCTCGCCAAGCTATAGAGCTCGGGCACCTCGGACGCTCGACGACTTTGAACCCAGCTCAAAAAATCAGGGAAGGCTCGCGTGTCGAGATCGCAACCATTGGTGAGCGACGCGCAGGTTGACGCAAAAATTTGTGCCTTGGCCTTCTCATGCAGTTTCTTGGCACGTTCGGCATCGGCCACAAAGGCTCCCGCGTAGGCGGAGTGCAGCTCGGCTGACTGCGCCAAGAGCGCTGCGTTGTCGGGCGACCCAGAAACAAGAGAATCAATGAGGATTAGGTAGGCCGGTGCACCGTCGCGCACCATGGCGGGGTCATCACTGTTAAGGATGGCGTCAGAGAGGTTGCTAGCGAAACCCTGGGTTACTGAGCCCAGCATGGACGCACACCCAGAGCTCAATAGTAGGAAGGCCGCCAGGACGAGCTTTAGAACCCCATTGGCGTGCGGACGCAAGCGCCCTTCGCGAGACGACCCGTAAGATTTTCCTGCCCTTAACGTGCCCGTCATAACGATCCTAAATCACCCGCTACTTCTATTTCATTTAAACGATGCTACGTGGCTAAATCAACCGCGATTTTCATTCGCCGGAGAGAGAATCAACGCGTCTCCTCAACGATGACCCGTGCCCTTAGACAGGGAGGGCGACAAACCTGAGCCTACACCCAGCGGCTATCGTGACCAAGGAGATACCGCTCGAGAACGACCGGCGGCAACCGCCACCCATGCCAGAACGGGTGAAGTCATGGCTAAATTTTAATGACAAATCTTCGCGCCCAGTTCGGTATTTGATAGCCTGCACCGTCACGTTACCGGAGCGCAACATGTCCAAGCAGTGGGTCTTAACTTCGAATAAAAACCAGGTCACCACCGTGACCATGAATCGCCCAGAAGCCCTGAACGCGCTGTCTGAAGCTCTGCGCCAAGAGCTTATTGAAATTTTCACCGACCTCGCCACGGACCCTAAAACGGACGTGGTGATTCTGACCGGCACAGGCCGAGCCTTTACCGTTGGCCTGGATTTAAAAGAACTGAGCGATGACGATCCAGGCAAGGCGGTGACCAGCACGGATTTGACCGATGCCATGGTTAATCTCAATAAGCCCATTATCGGCGCAATCAACGGCTTTGCGATTACCGGTGGGTTTGAGATCGCCCTCATGTCAGACTTTTTAATTGCTGGCCCAGAGGCAAAATTTGCAGATACCCATACCCGCGTGGGTATTGTCCCTGGCTGGGGGTTGTCTCAAAAGCTGCCCCGACTGATCGGACTTTACCGAGCCAAGGAACTCAGCCTGACCGGGAACTTCCTCGATGCCGACACGGCCTATGCTTGGGGCTTGGTCAATCGGGTGGTCGACAATGACGAACTGCTCCCCCTTTGTCAGAGCCTAGGCGAGGATATTGCGTCCACCGACGCTGTCACGCGCAAGACTATGCGACAAATTATCGATCAAGGATGGTCCACTACCTTAGAAGCTGGACTCGCGATTGAAAAAGAAGCCAATCGCGCCCACGCCGATGCGGAGCTTCGAGCAGAGGGCGTTGCAGACAAGCGCGAGCAGGTCCGTAAGCGGGGCCAGTCTCAGTCCGACGACTAAGGACCGCTGAGCCCAGGCCGTCCCGCGTTAAGTTGGTCGAGACAGTGACTCGCGCCAACCAGACCCGGCTGTTCATCGCAAATCACCAATAGCGGAATGTTTTTAGCCAATGAGGA
>CENU01205045.1_pt1 | contig 20574 bp, 10 predicted proteins | sample 361331 | NCBI WGS metagenome assembly CENU01 (sample SAMEA2619766, study PRJEB7988) | marine metagenome | isolation source: saline water (ENVO:00002010), including | reverse complement strand
CTCGACGAAATCCTCTTCAATAACCAAAACGTAAGCTAAGCAAGTTATCGGTGTAGTGTTTTCTGGAGAAACACGCGGTTTGTCTTCAGATATTGATGGCAGGATAAACTTACATGTCAAACAAACGAAGTAGACTCAAGAGTCGCATCCACCGACTGTCATCACTTACCGGTCATGCTGGTGATGCCGGCAAGAGTATTCTTGATGGCTTTTTACTTGGAGCTCTTGTTTCTTTATATTCAAGGAAACTTGGTAAGGATCCAAATCCCTCTTTGAGTGAGGATCTGACATCCGCACATTCGGTTATTGCTAGATCAGCAACAGTAGAGGGTAAGAATGAGGCCTACGATGTAGAGTTTGTTAATAAGATTGTGTCAACTTTGGATGGGGAAATACGAGACAATTTTTATAGAGGTTTTTATACAGCCAAGACTGACAAGCTTTTGGAAACATTTTCCCCAGAAGCAATGGAGCTAGCTCGATTAGCTACCAATCAAATAGAAAAAACAAACGCTCAAGCAACAGCTTATGCATCCACTGGAGAGTCGGGTGATGGAATTGATGTTGTGGGAACTCAATTGGAGAACGAAAGTTTCGCTAAGAAATCATCAGAGGATTTGGAGGTTTCTGACGTGCCCCCTTCGGAGGAAACTCGCAGAGCTGCTGGAGAAGGAAATATTACAGAGAATTTTTCTGAAATTGCTGATTCTTTGGAAGAGGAACTCAATGAATTATTTAGATTAAGCGAAGGGGAAGAGTATAAAATTTCGGATTCGATTCCTGATGGATTAGATTCAGAGTTTATTAACCAAGAATTGACTTTTCTTGATGAAAGAAATTCTGATGAGATTCAAATTCCTGAAAAAATCGATATTGAAATAGATGGTGCAGGTGTTAGCGCTCCAGAATTAAATGAGCGATTGGATTTTGATCCTGAGTCCGTATTTGATCTTGCACAATTGGGCAAAGAGTCGGTAGTACCTGATGGCGTGCAGGAACAAAGCGCTTCGTCCGGTGCCGCTGCTGGTGCGCAATCTGTTGCTGTAGCAACTTCCACACCTTTTGTTGTTGGCTCTTTTGTCATGCTTCCTCTAAGCGTTGGTTATGCATCCAAAGCCAATAGAAAGGATCCTGTTCAAGAAGATAGTCAGCCAATTATTGAAGAACCCCCAATAATAGTTGTACCCGAGCTTGAACAGCCAACTTCTCCGGAAGAACCGGACGTAGAAGAACCAGTAGTAGTGCTAGAGCCGTCCGTTGAGGAAGAGAGTTCAGATAGTGGTGGTGCTTCTGTTGCAGCTGCAGCTGCAGCTCCACTAGGTTTTGTAGGCAGGGTTGTCGATGGCTATGTAGTTGGCGCTACTGTTTTTTATGATGAGAATAATAACGGAATTTTAGATGATAGTGAGTCCCAGTGGACAGGAGTTACTAATGCAGATGGTACATTTCAATTGCCTGACTTTAGTGCTGCTGATCCTGGAGGGGCTGTGGTAATTCTCCCAGGCGGCATTGACACCAATACTGGCCACGAAATAGGAATGTTGCAAGTTAATGTTCCAAAGGACGCAAGTGGCAATCCAATTTTAAGTGATGTTTCCGATGGAGCATCAACTCAGGCTTCTATAAGTTCGCCTCTTACTTTGATTCTTGCTCAAAACTCAGACATCGTTGAAGAGGATCTTATTGCTCAGTTGGGTATGACTGGTGTGGAAGAAACTGGTCTTGCTTATTATGATCCTGTTGCCGAAATGGAAGCTGGGAATAATAATAATTTAGCGGAGTATGTTTTCACTGTTCAACAGCAACTTTTTTCAGTAATTCAAGCTGCGAGCAAAATAGCTGGTTCTACGGCGGGTTTGTCGGCACTGAGCGTTAGTGTTAAGGCTGTTGGAGATGCAATAAAAACGGCACTTGATGCAGGAACCGCATTAACTGTTGATACAATCAGTTCATCAGCTATCACGGCGGTAGCCAATGCATCAGGATACTCGAGTATTGCCAGTGGTTTAGCAACTATCGTGCAGGCAACAAATGAAAAAATTGCGGATGCTTACTCTGGAATGGCTGCAGCATTATTGGACCCAACTGATAGTGATTCTATTACACTTTTGTCGAGTGCACGTGCCACAGCTGCTGCTTCTCAAGATACGTTACTTACAACAATTTCAACTGCGGTGGAGAGTGAGTCATTAGATACTTCAGCATTTACAGCTGCTTTAGAGTCTGCGATTTCTGAAAATAGTGCGGTATTCGGTACCCTTTTAACAGCTGAGTCGGGTTCTGGCTCGAGTGGCACCTCTGAATTTGGAAATCCTTCGTTTATTGTCAGTAAGTTATTAGAGCAAACTGGAAGTGATACGACTAGGGATATTGTTGATCTCTCATCGTCGATTAATACGTTGTCCTTAGCGCAGTTATCCGAGCTTGGGGTACAACATGTTAGGCTCCTAGGAACGAATTCGTCAGTGGAGATTAGTCTTGGGTCCATCAGTGCTTCTGCACTTTCTAGCCTTAATGATGACGCAACGTCGGATGATGTTAGTACCACCTTAGTTGATGAGTCATCGGTAGATGACGGACTTTTTGCTAGTAATTATGCGGTTACCTTAAAGGTAACAGATGCTGAGGTACAGAGTGTCGTTACAAATGCTTCAGTTTTGAGAGCAGCAGGAATTGATACTATCAAACCGGTTGAGGGATCTTTGACGCTCACGCTCAGTCAGGTTCGAGAACTTCAGGATCTAGGGTTTTCTTTTGCCTCTGGGCTGGTTCGTTTCTCTGCAAGTTCTAGTGATAGTTTGACATTTGATGAAATTTATACCCTGTTAAATTCTGGTTTAAAACTTACGGATGCAAGCACGGTAACAGTTACATTACCTGATAATGACAGTCGCTCAACATTTACCACTGCCAACGACCTCGCTGCAAGAGGGGTTGCTTTTGATGGTGGAACCATTGTGCTTGAGGCCGCAGATGTAAAGGGTTCTTTTACTGTACTTCAAGCGAAACTACTTGACGCGGCAAATTCAAATATTGTTTTTGATACAAGCGGCATTTCGAGCTGGTCACTCGGTAAAACCTCCGCAGGTGTGTCTTTAGGTAGCCCTGAAATTAACGCGACAGACATCGCTGCTTTAATTGATGCTGGACTGACTTTTAACAGTGCTACATTAGTGGTAGCAGACGATTCCGAAGTTTCCGGTGTTGTCTCTAGAGCATTCGATATTCTTAATGCCGGGATCGACACAATTAGCTTTGCTTCTGGGGTTTCAATTTCTACCGATGATGCGCGGACGATTTTAGAAGCAAAGGACTTAACTGTTTCCCAGGGTAAGTCATACAGTGATGTGATTTTTAGCGGTGGCACCTTAAGCAACCTAGGTAGTGTGTCGCTTCAGTCACTGTCGGATTTATTGGAAGAAGGTTTGGGTTTGGATACCAGCTTTGTTCCTCAGTTTTCAGATGCACTGGCACTGGTGCAATTAGGAATTACATTTCCTCAAGGCATTACACTCCAGACAAGCACATCCACAATTATTAGTAATGACGATGCTACCAGTCTTGTTTCTGCTGGGGTAAGTTTTCAGGGGAGTTACTCATTTGATTTTGTAAAAGACGGATCGCTTTCTGAAGCGGAGAATCTCTCAAGTTTGTTGAACTTTATGAATAGTGGGCTAGTGCCAAATTTGTCGAATGGAACAAAAATCTCTTTAAGTGGTACTAGCTCTAATCCACTGTATGTTACGACCGCTGAGAAAGACTTGCTTAAAGATTATGTGACATTTGATGCTGCTACGCTTGTTCTGATGCGCTCTTCTGATTTTTCATCGGTCTTTGGAGATTTAACAACGAATGCCAGTACCTGGTCATCGCAATCCGAATTTACAAAATTAGGTGTACCGTTATCTGTTACCCCAAACTACAGTCATATCAAGGATCTCGCGTCCGTCAATTCTAGTCGCAGTCTATCAGATGGGCTTCAACCTATATCAATTCAACGAATCGCAAAGTCGTCTGATACTTTCACCGATCTTGACTCTGAGTTAATTTTAAGAATTTCTAAAAGTGCGGATTTAGATACTGTAAGTGCTGTTGATTTGAAAAATTCTGGAGTTGATAAAGTTGATGTCCTTGGAGTGCCCTTAAGCGTATCACAGGCAGAAAAGTTTCTTTCAAATTCCGCTCCGATATTAACAAATGCCAAACTACTGATCGATAGTAGTAATATTTCTGAGGCCGCTACACTCACGGAATCTTCAAGTGGAGATCGTACTATTTTTGGCGCGGGTATTGATGCTTTTTCAATTGCTTCTGGTACTTCTGCAACAGCTGATCAGTGGAAAAGATTTTCCGATGTCTATGATTCTGTGCCGGAGCATAGCGCATCTACGAAGATATTCGAGGGGGTCGGAACCATTACCGGAGCTGGCTCCTTGTCGTCTGGCGTTGGCTTAACATTATCAAGATTAAGTACGGGTGGTTTAAAACTTTCAGACACCTATTCTCCCTCCCTCGCTGAAGTGGACGAATTTGTCTCTGCGGATAATATATATACCAAGGGTATTAAAATTAGCTTACAAGAGGGAGAAACTTTGACAGCAGCGAAGGCTATTGAATTGGCTGAAGCTAATGTTTCATTTACGGAAAATACACCACTTGATTTCTCGGGTCAAACGGCTAGCACGTTGGCTAGCACGTTAGGTAGTTCAGAGGCAGATCATGTAACAAAATTCTTGAGTTTAATTCAAAAGGGCTTCAAGTTAGAAAATGTTGATAATGATTTACTTACTTTAAGTGGAGTAACATTCACGACACTTGATGATTTCAATGAGCTTCAGGCTAAAGGTTTTATATTTTCAGGCTCGAAAATAACCGTCACTAACAAGATGGAGTTTACTTCTGCTTCCATAAAATTGATGGGGCTTGAAAATCATGGTATTAGTCATCTTATTGTTCCAAATACTTTGAAGCCGAGTTTTGGAGAAGCAAAGAAAGTTTTAGATTCTGGTGTTGCCTTTGAAACTTCCTCAGGATCCCTCCTAACTATTAAAGCAAACGCTGTAAGTCAGTTGGACTCATTAGCTAATAAAATGCAAGATCTTGAAACGATGGGGGTTGGTTATTTCGACTTAGAGGGTTTAAGCATTCCCTTGAGTACAGCAGAATTATTTGTCGAGTCGGCAGCAAATTCTTCAATTACTTTTTTGAATAGCCCAAACCTTTATATTGAGTCATCGGCAGAGTTTTCCGAGGTTTCCTCGAAGGCATCACAACTTTACTCTTTAGGAATTAACACAATAGAGTTAAAAAATGGGATTTCAATTGGAGCTAAGGAAGCTTACGATATCGTTACAAATGAATCGAGGTTAAGTTTTACCGGAGGAGAAATAACTGATTCGAACGGCATTGAAACTTCTTCACTAAAAAATGTTTTAACAACACTGAAAGAAAAGGGGTTGCCTGTATCCTCTACGTTCAAACCTTCAATCGAAGTTGAACTCACTGGCAGTGACCAAGCTGATGCCGAGCAACTATGTTCGATGATTATTGATGGCTTTAGGTTATTAATACCCGGGGGGGAGACTTTAAATTTAGAAAATGTATTCCTTTCCAAAAAGAATTTTGAACTGTTGGCCATTGCGGATAATTATGGAACTGGATCTGCAAAACCAAGCTTTCAGTCATCCTATGTTGTTGTAAAAAACTCTCGAGATATTGATAACATTGTATCTGATCTTGCCAGGACTGATTCTAGTCTAACAAGTTTAGGGGTTGATAGAGTGGCAGTAATTGGTGAAGTATCGCCTTCACTGACCCAGGTTCAGGGTGTTACGTCAAAAAGTTTGAGCTTTTCAAGATTTACAAAAGATGGTTCTGAATATTTACCTATTTCGGGTGATTCTGGTTTAATTGGTTTGAAGGCGACTGCTAATGACGTGACAAGTATTGCTGAAAATGCCCAGCAAATTTTTGACGGTGGTGTTAAAAAGTTAAGCCTTTTTGGACAAAAGATTGCTCTTTCTGATGCTGAGAATCTTGTTGCTGCTGGTTTTACTTTTGAAGGGGGTTCCTTGTCATCAATAAGTGATGCTGAAAAGAATACGCTGAGTTATCTTGACTCCATCGCGACTGCGGGGCTAGGGTTGCCGTTAGATGTTTCGGTGAGAAACTCTACTATCTCACTTGATTTTGCGATGAACAAATATCGTGGCTCTTTAGAAGGAGCAACGGTTGAGCTTGCGTCTGCAGATGGTTCAGACAGCATATCTCTGGAGCAGGCATTACGTCTTGTGAATCGCGATCTGGGTACCAATCTAGAAGACTCTGTTTTAGCCTTTCAAAATTCAAGGGATCCGGATAATTTAATGGTTTCTCTAGAAACCACAAGCAAGGTCTCTTCGACATTATCGAGTAAGCTTGCCAATTTAGGACTTAATGGGGTTAGTGGAGAAGCCTCTCCTTCCGCAGCAGCGGCTTTTGCTTCTGAATCTCTTAATTTTGATATGCAACAGTTAAAAGTAAAAGGTTTAGCTAAAGTTTCTGAGCTGACCTCAATATTTGAGAAAGGTAATCTTCAGATTTTTGATGGAGTGACACTAGAATCTAATTCGATTTCTAATCTTACTGACATTATTGCTCTTTTAGCTGATGCGAACTTAACTCTTGGAGATTTAAAAAATGTTGATTCGTCCAAATTGAATGTATCAGGTTTGCAGTTGAGCGATGCACAGATCAACGTTGAAAATATTAGCCTAGCTCAAGAGTTAGGTTTTATACTGCCCAATTCGTTTCAAGCAGTTGGAGTTATTAATAATCTTGAAGATATTGCAATCCTGATTAATATTTCTGGAATTGATTTAAGTGGAGTTTTATTAAAAAGCCTTGATGGACCCATTATTAGTAATGCGCAAACACTAGCTAATATTGCAGAATTGGGTGTACAGCTTAATGATGGAATTCATGCTACGGTTCTACTATCCGATCAGCTGATTTCTGTGGGCGACGCATTGATACTCGATTCTGCTGGAGTTGATCTTAGTGAGAAAGGACTTCTTGCAAATCAGAGTACAAATGCAGTCGATGCTTCAAGATTATTAAATATTGAAGATTTTCAGCTAGATGGTCTGCATATTGTTCGGTCAGAGCCTCTTGATCTCATACCCAAAGCAGAAATTTTTGAATTCAATGAGAAGGGAGTGAGTTTCACCGATATACTTGATGGCAAAAGCAATATAGGTGTTTTAGAAGCTAGCCTAGACCCATTTGAAGCCTTAAGTTTATTCGATTATGGTATGGATTTATCTGGTAAGACGGTTACATCTGAGGTAGTAGTTCCTGACTCAATCGGTCTCTCATTGAACCAAATTCCTGGCTTGAGGCTTACTGGTATTGAGATGAAACATGAATTATTGAGTGATGAACAAGTTGGCCAATTAAATGACAAAGGTGTAAATTTCATCAATGCTAAACCGCAACTCGTAGCAGATGATTTGGGTGATTTTGGAAGAATTGTTGAGCTTTCAGAGAAAGATCCTTTTGATGAGGCTGAGATACTAAGCATTTCAGGAAATGTTGGTTTTAGAGATGCAGACGAAAGTGACTTCCCACATCATGAAGTAAATATTTCTGAATTTGGTGGCGGCTATATTGGTAATTTATCTGCCGAAATTAGGTATCCAGAGATAGAAATTTCATTGAACAGTTCTCAGACTTCTGGTGATGCGTTTAGTGATACCAGTGAACCCCTCGAAGTAGCTGGAGAGCTTGCTCAAGTTTTTTGGGAATATAGTGTTGACGGCGAAGAGGTTGAGTATCTTGCAGAAAATGAAGTGTCAACTCAGGAATACACGTTACATATCGCGGATAGAATCGCACAATTAACTGAAGAAGGACTGCTAGATAAAAATATTACTATTGAAATAGTTGGTACAGATGACACACCAGAAATTAGTTTTGATGATGATTCTGATGTGAATGGATTAATAAGTGAGCGTGCAGGGGATTCTCAATTGGAAGGATCAATAAACCTCTTTGATAGAGATCTTTCAGATACCTTAAGAGTAACGTTAGCAGAACCAACTATAGATTCCGAGACACACTACGAGGCAGTAGGGCAAACTACAACTTCTTCAATCATGAATGAAAATAATGTTTCTGAAAGATATGATGCTATGACGGAGCTAAAAACTGGTCTTCAAGAAGTTGTCAATTTTAATTTAGTAAATATATCGGATGTTGGTAATCAAGATGGTGTTTTTGTTTCTGAATTATCCCCTGGTGGTGAAATAGTAACCTCTGGCGGAAATTATATGCTTTCCTGGACGGTTGGTGATACATCAGAATTTTTTTCTAGTTTCCTTACAAGTAGTGATGAGATAAGTGTAGATTACGAAATAAGTCTCAGCGATGAGAAGACTTCTGTTTCTCAAACTATATCACTTGATTTTATTGCAAATAGAGCTCCAGCTTTAATTGATGATGAGGGGCTGGTACCAAACATACAATTAAGCGGAAAAGAAGATATTGCTTTAGAGTTGAGCCCTGAAGATTTTGGTTTAAGTTACTTTGTTGATCCAGATGTCAGTGATAGGTATACTTCGGTTCGTATTGAAAGTTTCTCAGAACAAAGTGAGCTTACGGCAATTGTAAACAAGGTTGATGATGTTGAGAATATAGTATTTTCACCGGGGGATACGGTAGATATTAGTCAAGGAGAAAACGGCTCTCAGTTTTCCTTAGAAGGGGCTTCTGCCGAATTATTTTATCTTCCTAGTGAGGATATGCACGGAAATTACATAATTTCATTTAGTGTTGGCGACGGCGATGTTTTTAGTGATACCTCATATGAAATAGATGTTTTTTTCGAGCCCGTAGTTGACCAACCATTTATAAGTATTAGTAAAGATCCTTCGTTTATTGATGATGTTGAAATAGGAGAAGTTAACTTTCTTAATGATCTTTCAACTCTTAATTTTGCTGCGTCACCTAAAGGTCAGAACTCTTCCATACTTGAAACAAGATTGGACATTACTCAAGCTGGGGTGTTACTTGATTCAAAGACATTTGAGCAAAATGACGATGAGTGGACTTATGAATTATCTATAGTGGATTTAGCTGAGATGCAGCAAGTCGATAATTATGAATTGAATGCTGGACAGGTTGAATACAGTATTGTCAATTCTGTACAGGCAAATTTAGTGGTGGCAGCAAAAGATAATTTTGAGGACTTTGAAGATATTAATGAATTTAGAACAACTGCCGATTTCCTTATTATCCCTGATTTAAAGAAGGTTCAGCAGGAGGAGATTTATAGAGATGCAATTTTTGGGTCTGATGTGATGTTGGGTAAGGATTCTTTTTCGGAATCAGTTGAGGAAGAGGTAATGCAATTTTCGAATTTCTCTAATGCTGGTGGTATTTCAGACGTCTCTTTTATTGACCCTACTTTTGAAAAAGTAGTTTCGACTGATCCATTTTTAGATGGGGAATTGATTGAGTTTGATGCCGAAAGTATACATGGAACTCGGGGATTTGACGTGATCGTAGCAAATTCCTCTATGGAGTATGACAGCGGTACATTAATCTACGGAGGAGGTGGTGTCGACATCATAATTGGTAGTGATCATCAAGATATTATTTATGTTGATGGAGATAAAGCTGCAGAAAGTAGTTACGACACAGTTGCCGGCGGAAATGGCAGTGACGTTTTTGTTTTAGCAAAAGATGACTTTGATGATATCGAGAATTATAGTCTTGACGATACGGATAAGTCAGAAATGGATATGGCTTTGGATGTTTTGTTAGAGGACGAAGGAGTACAGGCAGACGGTGTAAATATTGTCGGCTTAATTGAGGATTGGAGTGTAAGTGATTCAGTGGGTAGTGATTCTCTTGTTATAGCTGGGTTTGATGAGAGTAGCACAGTGACCGTACATGGAGAAGAAAATTTTGCTGCTGTCCTTGTCGAGGAAGAGACTTCAAATACTTATACTGCTGCTATCTTAATGCCAGAGTTTGGAGTTTTTGATGCTGATGAAATGGATGCCATAAATAATGCAGTTCATAAAATTTAGTTTAGTTTTTTATATTTTTGTTTTTTCCAGTTTTGTAAATGTACATGGGCAGGAAAAAGAGGAATTTCTTTTAGACGATGAGTCATCTAAGGAGTTAAATCTACTAGTTGATCAAATTCTTCAAAAAGCGAGCCGCCCCTCCTCGTCGCCAAGTTTTAAGAAATTAAAAAACTTAGTATCTGGAGCCTTTGGATCCACACCTTTATTTTTGCAGACGCTAGAAAATTTAAAACTTGCTGAGGCTAAAAAAGACGAAGCATTTTCAGGTTTTTTACCCCAGGTTCAGTCGTCTCTTGGTGGAGGTTTAAAAAGTGGTTCTAATAGTAACGGCTCTAGCAAAAATATCAAATTTTCGGTGAGTCAGCTTGTTTATGATTTTGATGTGACTGGGAGCAGGTATTCGTCCACGAAGAGTGACGCTATGGCTAATGAAGCTAAGGTCAGTGCTAAAAGGACTGAGCTCTTATTAAGGCTGATCGAAGCCGTTCACGAAGTTTATAGAGCGGATATGCAGTTAAAGTTATCGAACGGCTATGTTGATGCTCGTAAAAATTTTCTTGAATCTGTGAAGATGCGTGAAGAAGTTGGGGGCAGTAGTAATGCAGATGTTCTAAGAGCAGAGGCGAAAGTCTCGGAGTCACTCGATCAAATTCCATTTGCAGTTAGAAAGTTAGAAAACAGCAAGTCTAGCTTTACAGAGCTTTTTGGGAATATTTCTTTACCCTCAGAGATGTATCAACTGCCCGATGTAGCTCAATTAAGTCTGGTGATAAATGAGGAGAATATTTCAAGACTGTTTCCAATTATGGAAATAGAGAATAGTTTAAGGTCTGCGGAAATGAGCCACAGAGCTGAAAAAAGAGAACGGTTTGGAAGTTTTAGACTAGAGGCAGGGTATCAAAATAGTGACACAAATTTATTATCCCCGCAGGAGCAATCAAGTGTAATGTTAAGCTACAATTTGAATATTTTCACGGGGTATAAAAAAACCTCGAAAATAGCTCAGAGTCAATCAAGGGTTAATTCGTTGCGTTTTGAGCTTGAAAGATTAAAACTAGAAATTAGAAGAGAGATGGAAGAGTCTATCTCTGAATATAATGCACAGGCCGCAGCGGTACTATCCAGATCTGAGTTAGTCAGAGGAGCGAAAGTTACAAACAAAATTAATAAAGAATTGTTCGAATTGAATCGAACGTCTATAACGGATCTGTTCAGAGCACAAGAGGAGTATGTTGGTGCCGCAAAGAATTTACTCGATGCATTAATTGACAAAAATGTAAGCTACTATTCGATGTTAGCAAAATTTAATCAGTTGCTTAATGTATTTGAATTGGGCATATGAAGGCCCAAGTAGATTTTGATGAGTTGCTTTACCAAATAACATTAAGGTTTGATTCTTCTTTGACTCCCGCTGAGGCAAGGGCTTTGTCCTCCGCCCCAGAGGAGAAAAAGAGTTTGGCTTGGCTGACGGAATGTTTAAGGGATGTAGCTATTGATCACGAAATGATTTCAAGCCTTTCAGAGATCGATCCCGAGAGGTTCAATGGAGTTGGTTTGGTTGCAGTAGTTGATAAATTTTTTCTTTTCTCCCATGATGACTTAAAGCAAACGGTCACTTTTAAGGAGATAGGGGGAGATCTCAATGGGTATTGGGTCGAGGTAGCACCTTTTTTGAAGACCTATGAAGATGTAAAGATTTACAGATTTTTTGAGAGAGAAACTGAGCATTTAGCTGTTATACCAGGTATTGAGAAACATTGGTTTTTTGCGCCATTATGGAAAAATAGAAAGTTTCTTTTACAAGCTGGGTTGGCTTCTTTTCTGACAAATTTTTTTGCTATTGGTACCTCGCTCTTTGCCTTAATCGTTTATCAACGAATTATCCCTGCGCAGGCAATGTCTTCCTTGTATATGTTAGTAGTTGCGATGGCATTCCTTTTGATTGCAGATTATGCGATTAAAACAGTGCGAACAAGGCTGCTTGGAATTGCGGGTGTTGAAGCTGATATTATCATCGCTGATAAATTATTTGGACAAATTATTGATTTGCGACACGAGTCTAAAAAAGGAAGTGTTGGAGCACTAGCTAGCACGTTAAAAGAATATGAGCAAATTAGGGAGTTTTTTACATCAGCCACTCTGGTGTCAATAATTGACTTGCCATTTGCTTTTATTTTTCTTTTCTTTATCTGGTACGTTGGCGGACATATGGTTATTCCAGTAATGATTGGTATAGGCTTAATTGTCTTGATTACGCTATATATGCAACCGAGATTAAAAAAGATTTCAGAAACCTCATTGGATGAGGCTCATGACAAACATTCAGTCTTGGTGGAAACTCTGTCTGGATTAGAGACGGTTAAGCTGCTGGGTGCTGGAGGATTTTTAAGAAGGAAGTTCAAAAACGTTGTGGCGCGTCAAGCCAAAATTGCTGATGAAGCCAAAAAGCATACTTTTTTCTCAACGAATTTAACTCAGGAAATTCAACAAGCAGTTCAAATATCTGTTGTTACTGTTGGAGCAGTGACTGTAACTAGCGGCAACTATGGATATGGAGCAATCATAGCTTGCACTATTTTATCTGGAAAAGCGATAATGCCTTTCGTCCAATTAGCTCAATTATTATCAAGACTAAATCAAATTGTAGCTGGATATAAATCTCTAGATTCATTAATGGAACAACCCACTGAACATAGTAAAGAGTCAGATTACTTGAAACGAGACCGTTTCAAGGGTGGTATTAAGTTTGAAAAAGCATCGTATGTTTACTCTGGACAAGACTTTAATGCCGTTGATGAGGTTACATTCAATATTAATGCAGGAGAAAGAATTGGCATTATTGGGCGAGTGGGTTCAGGAAAAACGACAGTAGGAAAACTAATTACTAAATTATATTTACCGACATCAGGCAAGATTTATTTAGATGGTATTGATATTCTGCAGCTTGACCCCTCTGAGATTAGAGAAAATATTGGTTTTGTGTCTCAGGATCCATGGTTAATTGCAGGAACTATTGAGCAAAATATATCTCTTGGATCACCCGATGTAAGTACTGAAGATATTTTATGGGCTGCAAATTTATCCGGTGCTGCTGAATTCATTGATGCAAACCCAAAGGGCTACAAACAGAAATTGGATGAACGAGGCGAGGGTTTGTCTGGGGGTCAAAGACAAGCGATCACAATTGCAAGGGCATTAGTAAAAAAACCACCGATATTAATTTTTGATGAACCAAGTAGTGCCATGGATGCAAAAACGGAAAAAAAATTTATTGATGCTTTCAAAAAACAAAAACTTAAATCTACTTTGATTCTAATTACTCACAGAACTTCACTTTTGTGTCTTGTTGATAAAGTCATTGTTTTAGAAAAGGGAAAAATTATTGGCAGCGGATCAGTTGATGGTTTCCTAAAAGCAACCGCTGCAAATGATTCTTCAAAAAAATCAACTTCTGCAACCTCACGAAAAGGAGTGAGCTCAAAAGCTTTAACTTGATCAAGCATGAGAATCCTATTTGAAATTATTACGGTTTTAGCCAAAATTATTTTTTTCCCACTGAAAATCTTGGTGGTGCCTTTTACGTATATTTTTAGAAAGCTTCCATATAAAACCCGAAGAAAGATTGCTGCTAAATGGATCAGTATCGAATCTTTTTTTCGGGTAGGTTCTGGGATGTTAGGAAGCCTATTTGCTTATGATACTGATAAGAGAGAAAACTCAGGTATTGCCATACTCTATATTTTATTGTTGTTTTTGAGTGCCTTTCTGGTTTGGGCTTATTTCGCAGAGTTTGATCAGGTTATTACCGCAGAGGGTAAGGTTTATCCATATTCTCGCCTGAAGACGATAGAGCATTTCGAGGGAGGGCTAGTAGATAAAATTCATGTCTCTAGAGGAGATTTTGTAAATCAAAATGATCTACTTGTTTCCTTGAGTCCACTGCAGGCGGCAAGTGACTATAATATTCAAAGTGCTAATGTTGCTCTTTTAGGAATTCGAATTGCCAGATTACAAAGTGAATATTCTGGTAAAAGCTCCTTTCTTGATAAAGAACCTAAAAGGACAGAGTTTTCGCAGATTTTTGACAATGAAAAGGCGTTATTTCTTCAAAGAATGGCTTTGAGAAAAGCTAACTTCTCTCAGAAGGATAATGATATTAAAGTAGCTCTTGCCCGTTTAGGTTCTGCTAAAGCTGCTTTCGCTGCAGCCAGGGAAGAGCTCGATGTTGTTACGCAGTTGGTTGCAAAAGGCTTAGAGTCTCGGTTATCTAAAATCAAATCTGAAAAATCATTTTCCGAGGCGAAGGCTAGTCAAGAAATTGCTCTGCAGGAATTGAATCGTGCGAAGGCTGAACTAAAATCTTTTGAGTTTGAATCTCAGGCAGAAATCCTAACAGAGTTATCGAAGGCAAAAGCTGATTATCTGGCAGCAACGCAGGGAATTCGAGTGTTAGCTGATAAAGCAGATAGAACGCAAATTAAATCTCCTATTGATGGAATTGTGAATCGTATTTTAGTCTCAACGGTGGGTAGTGCAGTAAAATCTGGTGAACCAGTCGTAGAAATAGTCCCCGCTGATACAACCATTGTGGTGGAGTGTAATGTCACTCCATCAGATATTGGTTTTATTGCGCTTGGCCAGAAAGCACAAATTAAGATAACAGCTTATGATTTTTCGGTTTTTGGAGCTTTAACAGGAATTGTTAGCATAGTAGCTGCAGATACAACTACAAATGATCAGGGCGAAAATTTTTATGTTGTGAAGGTTGATTTAGATCAAGACTACCTGACAGCTAAAGATAGATTTCTAAAAGTGATACCAGGTATGACTGCTCAGGTTGATATAATTACGGGAAAGAGATCTCCATTGGAATATATCTTTTCGCCAATAACAAAAGTTTTGAAAGAATCATTTAGGGAAAAATGATTCGATTGCGATATATGCTCTTCATAACTTTTTTACATAGTTTTTGTTGCGCAGTCAATGCTAGTAATAGTCTCTCCAGTGATTCCGGCACAGCTTTTTCAGTTAGCCAAACTGGTCATTTAATAACTTCCTTCCATTTGGTAAAAAATGCAAGTCAAGTTGAAGTAAAAAATTATCATTCCGACAAATTTTTTATAGCTGATGTAATTTCAACTAATAAAGTCAGTGATTTAGCTCTCATTAAAATTGATGAGAGAACCTCGGCAATGCCTTTAGGGAAATTTTCTGAAATTCCCACAGGTTTAGAAGTTTTTGTTTTTGGTTATCCCTTGCCACTAATTCAGGGTAAACAGTTGAAGATTACATCAGGAATAATCAGTGGAAAAGAAGGTTATTTGGGTGATGTAAATAGCTTTCAGTTTAGCGCACCAGTGCAGATTGGAAATTCTGGAGGCCCAATAATAAGTCCAGACGGTCTTGTTATCGGGATAATTCAAGGAAAATTAATAAGTGCAGTAGATAGTCCAAACAGAGGTTCTGTATCAGTTCCTCAAGACGTCAATTTTGCCACTAATTCAGATAATTTGAATGATTTTTTAAAATTAAATCAGGTTACAGTTGAAGAAAAGTCTGTAGATTTGTTAACCATGAAAAGAGCTTTTGAACATTACAATCGATTTAAAGAAATGGTATATCAGGTTAGAAAAGTTATAAATTTTCAGTTGGACCAGTCTTTTTTAGAATATCTGGGTGCAATGAACGCATTTTCTCTTGGCTTATCTGAGCCTGATAAAAAAAACCTACACTTTGCGTATCTGAGGGGATATCAACCTTTAATACTATCGAAAAAAGAGTCAGTTTTTTACTCACTTCCTAAACAGGGAAAAACAATTTCCCAAAATGATTTTGTGCCCATAACTCTTATAGTATCATTTGATGAGGAAAGAAATTTCAAAAAAGAATTTCGGTATCAATCAGTAAAATTAAAATTGGCATTTGATTGTTCGCTATCAAAAGCTGTCATAACATCAAAAGATTACAGAGAAGGAACTTTTGGTGATGGCAAATCAAAACTCCTAGTGAAGCTAACTAGCACAAGAAATGCAGACATAAAATCAATTACTACCCCCGGCTTACTTGAGCCACTAAGAGAAATACTTTGTTGACCTTTTAAATCAGTGGCAAGATTTGTTGAATTTTTTGAGTCTCCAGTAGTTATACGGTAGCGGTGTCAAAAAGCCAGCCATTAGCATTAATGCTACAGCTGAAGGTGTAAGTTTGGCCGTTCCAGTGTAAAAATAATCCGTGAGATTCATCGCAATCTCCATTGAGACCATTGACAGTAAGGACATTCCCAAGGCAGTTTTGAGAGAAAAGAGAAAGGGGTGTTTTAAGCAAAGAATAAAGGTTTCAAGAGCAATTGAAGTAATAAGTCCATTTAAAATTGCGAGTGTCATAATAAATAAAATTGGAACGTCAACTTGGTATATTTGAAAAAAAAAATAGTCCCAAAATCTCCAATTGAACAGCCAAGTAGGCACCAGGCAGTGTTAACACTGCTCTGTTTCCACGTTTTTAAGCAAAACCAATTAATTGTCTCCATATGATTAGATTATATTGACGTAACTATTCAATAATATAGTGAATATGATCACTAATTGCGTTACTAGAATCAAAACGCTTAAGCCGTGAAGTGTAGTAAACAGTTTTTTATTCTGATTATCAGTTGCTTTATTAATAGCGGGAGTCAATGGCCAGCGGCTTAAAAGAAAAAGCGCTGAGCAAAGGAATATTAGGCCCGATTCAAAAGGTTCTGGATTCACTCCTCCGGCAATGGCGCATAGCAAAGCCAGAGATATATAAAACCGAGGAAAAAAATTCCTTAAGTACAGGCTTGCACTTTCTTTGTTGAGAACTTTAAATACCATGGGCGCTAATAAAATTGAAAAAAAGAAAATTATGCCTAAGCAAGCTGCTAGGAGTTGTAGTGATAAATTTTGCATAGTTTAAATTTGCGATAATAAAATAAGTAGAGCGAAAATACTGGAAATGGTTCTCTTATCTCTGTTTATATTTTTTACGCCATGACCAAGGAGGGATTGAATTATCATTTTTCCATAGCCCTAACGTCTTAGATCTAGCGTTTTTCTCCGCTTCTAAATATGTACTGTTTTTACTATCGGGCAAAACTTTAAGATATTTTTTGTATGCCCACGCTGCCCCTTTCATAATCATCTGCATATTTATATCCTCACCTTCAAAAAAAACAATCCCAACCGTCCGATTGTAACGATCTGTGCTGATTTTTCGAATTCTTACTGTTTTATGTAATACTAATTTTCTAAGTACTATTTTCGAACTTGAACCGTGAGGCTGATTCAATTCTGGGGCGTCAATTCCTGCCAGACGTATTTTTTGCAAGTCCTGATTATAATTTCTTACGATAATTGAGTCACCATCTGAAACCCTCACTACCACAGCAAAACTTTCTTCGGAACTAAAAAGTTTCCCATTGATTATAAGGATAGAATTGAAAAAAATTACAACGTACAATAAAAATTTCATAACGTACTTTAAGGCATAAGTTTTTGTAGCTCTTTTTCTAATTTCAATTTTGTGTCACTTTCTATACCTTGAGACTTAAGCTTTAAATTTTTTTTTAGTTTGTCAAATTTCTTTTCTAAATTTTTTTTCTCACTTTGTATTTTACTAATTTGATCATTTAAATAGCGTTGGCTTTTCATAGTAATTTGGAAATTTAATTTCTCTAGGATCTCGTTTGTTAACTCCTCTGGAAATTTACCCGTATTTCCTCCAAGATTCTCTAACTTAATATTCTGAATTTTTATTGGGATTGTATTTTGTGAGGCAGTATATTTTAACTCAACGAGAGGATTTAGTATTTCCAGCTTCTTAATATATAGTTTTTTCCTATTAAATGAACTTACTTTTGTTTTATTCTCCGCGTTATTTATTAACTTAGTTTTTGCAAGTACATTACTCCTGATTACCCAAAGATTCGATTGTAGCTGGTTATTAAATTCCACGAGAATGTTTGGTTGATCTATTTTGATTTCTTCAATATCAACTTTATCAGATAATAAACTTAGAATATCCAAGTTAATTACAAAAGCGCCTATTTTGAAGATATCTGCGCTTGAAAATCCATCTGGATTCAGGACTGAGAAATTTTGTATGTTTGCAGTGCTTAATTGAGCAAGGTTAAAGGAATCAATTTTTACCTCACTGTTGGTAATTTCGGTACCTTCACGCTCTATCAGTAGGTGAATTTTTGTTTCGACGAATTTGGCAAATAAACCGTATAAAAGTGGTAAGCACAGAATAGTAAAGAGAATAAATATAGCTGTCTTTCTAGGCATTAGAAATTCTGTTAATTATTTCTTTAAAGGTAGATTATTGATAAAGTTTAACAAATAATTGTAGTGTTGTTCACACTTGATTGTACTATAGACTTTTTTGATTACGAAGTATAACTTCAATTAGCCTGCTTATCAGTGAGAATGGTTATGAGTTTGAAAGGAATGATGAATATTTACTTCTATTGCTATAGCGCCTAATGTTTCAAAATGCAGAGTGGCGGGAAATGATTTCGCGTCTTTATCAAGCTTTACAATGTTGAGTCCCATGATATGTAAACCACCACTTGCCAATGAGATTGAAGACTTCGCAGGTATGGTGATCAAGCTTACTCTTCTCATTTGCATCAACCCTCCCTTGATTTTCATTTCATGAAGTTCTAAGTCGCTAAAAACTGGAGAAGTTACTTTTTGTAACACTTCATCTTTTGAAGAATTGTTAATTATGTTTTCAATATAAATTGCAATGTTCCTGACTCCAGGTCTAGGAGCAGCAGCGTGAGGATTTTTTATAATCAATGACTCTCGTGTGGAATCATCGCAATAACCTTGGTTGTTGATTGTTACAAATACTATGACACTGAGTACTGAAAAAAATTTTAGCATTAGAATATATAGGCAAATGAAAATTTATGTCCACATAATGAAGCATATCAGTGAAAAAAGAAATACAAGCAGACGATAAAATAAATAAAAAGTTGGAAAATGTTTTTTTTAGTTTTATTATTTTGTTGAATGAGTTTGGTATGCTCTTTTTATGATTTTCTATATATGTAATAACATTGTAGGAAAACTGGTGTTTCGAATGTAAAAGTAGTGGTTAGAGAGAATAAGTCTAGATCAACTTACTTCGGTTAAGGTATTTTTTAGTAATTGGTATTGACAGATATGCTTTTAACGCCAAATGAGAAAACAGCAAAGTATAAAGTGAGGATAACTTAAAGTGGAAAGCCTGAATTTACTAGTAGATAATCGTTTTGTTGAAATTTCTGCCTATCTAATTGCAATTGTTTTTGTGGCTTATTTTGCATTTCCATTAGCTAATTGGATTATTCAACATTCGTTTAAAAAATGGCGCAATTTAGCAAAAGCTGTCTGGATTGATATTCTCTTGTCGTCAGACGTTGGAAAACGCATTGCACAAATCAGTCCATCTTTAATCATTCAAATATCGATAGAATTGGTTCCATATATCTCTGGCGATGTTGTAGCAATAATTCGTAATGTAGCTGTGGCTGTTACTATTCTTTACACTATAAGGGTTCTTTTAGCCATTCTTGATGGTGTTCAAGAGGCACAGTTTTTAGCCGCGAGTGTTAGCGATGCTAAGCCAAAAGCTATTAAAAGTTATATTCAGCTCGGAAAGATTGTTCTTATTGCTCTAGGGGCAATTGTAATTGTCTCTGCATTGATAGATCGCTCACCTTTTATACTTTTATCGGGATTAGGTGCAATGTCAGCAGTTCTATTAATTGTGTTTAAAGATACCTTAGTTTCTTTCACGGCAGGCCTGCAATTAACTACAAATGATATGTTACGCGTAGGAGATTGGATTGAAATGCCTCAGGTTGGTGCAGATGGCGAAGTGATCGATATTGCCCTGCACACTGTCACCATTCAAAATTGGGACAATACTATTACAGCAATTCCAACCTGGCGTTTGATGTCTGAAAGTTTTAAAAATTGGAGGGGCATGTCTGACTCAGGGGGCAGAAGAATAAAAAAAACTCTTTTAGTTGATGCTACTTCCATTAGTTTTTTAGGAGTTGAAGATGTGAGTCGGTTGATGGAAATTTCTTTAATTAATGTTTATTTAAATGAAAAATCTAAAAGTATTAAGGTAGATAACGATCACTTAGAGAAGAGAATTGGCAATTTTTCTACTAATCCTTCTAATCAAAGAAGGTTAACAAATTTAGGGACATTTCGAGCATATGTAAATTTATATTTGGCCGCAAATCCCAACATACACAAGAAGATGACTAGAATTGTGCGTTTGCTCAAGCCCAGCTCTGATGGTGTTCCGTTAGAGATTTATTGTTTTACCACTACAACTGCTTGGGCAGATTATGAGAGTATTCAAAGCGATATCTTCGAGCATTTACTTGCAATACTGCCAGAATTTGGTTTACGAACTTATCAAAAGCCCTCAGGGCATGATTTGAAAAGTAGTTTTATTTCGCATGAGTAATGTGTTT
>CENU01034285.1_pt1 | contig 20609 bp, 20 predicted proteins | sample 361331 | NCBI WGS metagenome assembly CENU01 (sample SAMEA2619766, study PRJEB7988) | marine metagenome | isolation source: saline water (ENVO:00002010), including | reverse complement strand
AGCTCGCACTCATTGAGGTGGTTGATGCCTAAACAACGCCGAAATATCGCGTTAAGTTTGTCCTTTTTAGACATAATGGCTTGTGGGTTTGGAGCTGTTACCCTCCTTTTTTTAATATTTAGGCACAGCGCGTCAGAGGTGCAAGACCCAAACACGAACGCTGCGGCTGAAATGGAGTTGTTGAAAAAAGATCTTCAAGTAGCCAAAGAACAAAGAGCAGCACTCTTGAATAGCCTTGAGGCATTAGAAACCAAAGTGGTCGAAGCACAAGGACTATCAAGACGGGTTATCACCGAATTAGAAGAGGCAGAAACTAGCACTCAAACCGATCCGCAAGAAGAAATCGATGAACTTCGGCGTCAAGTTGAAATACTCGAAAAAGAAACCGCAGAGCTTGAAGACATTGAGTATGGCGATAAGGTTAGAGAATTTGTTGGGGATGGTAACCGGCAGTACTTAACAGGTCTGAAACTGGGTGGTGAGCGCGTTTTGATATTTGTGGATGGTTCGGCAAGTATGCTAGCGGATAATGTAGTTAATGCTATTATTCGACGCAATATGGATATCCAACAACGTCAATCTGCTCCAAAATGGGTTTGGACAATGAGTACAGTAGAATGGTTGTTGGCACAGCTCCCTGCCAGTAGCAGATTTCAGTTGTACATATTTAACACGTCGGTCTCAGCTGCCATTAACGGCACCGATGGAGAATGGCTAGACGCCGCCGACTCATTGTCAGTAGAACGCGCGGTAGAGGGCCTTCGTGCTTTCGCTCCTGCCGCCGGCACAAGCTTAGAAAATGCGGTGGTGAGCATAAATAACTTTGACAAATCTCCAGACAATATCTTTATTCTTACCGATGGTTTACCAACACAGGGTGCACGAGCACCCTCCTCATCGATGGTTGACGGTGACCAAAGAAGAAAATACTTTCAAAATGCAATCAAAAAGATACCCGATGGAATCCCAGTTAACACAATATTATTTCCAATGGAGGGCGACCCAGAGGCTGCAGCCTTATTTTGGCAACTCGCTTTAAATACTCAGGGAGCCTTTATTGCCCCCTCTCGGGACTGGCCATAAAATGTTTAATCGATTCAAGGTCGACACATGAAATCTAAAAGGCGTCAAACCTCCGAGGCGAGTTTGGCATTCCTGGACGTAATTAGCTGCGGTTTCGGGGCAATTGTGCTCCTTCTTGTGATCGCAAGGATTGGTGACCCCGCCACCATCGAAGATATGAAGGACCAACTAGTAGGATCACTCAAAGCTTTTCAGGTTGAACTTTTTGACATCAGGGGAGATACAGTCCTGTTAGAAGAACAACTAGTTTCCCAGCAGGAGCAGCTTTCACAGCTTAGAGAAAGAATTGCCCGCTTACAGGCGCAACTAGCTTCTGCCAAGGCCCAAGCAACTGAAAATGCTCAATCATTGGCTCAAGAAAAAGAACAACTGAAACTAGTTCAACAGGTTCTCTCTGAGGAAATGCTGCGTCTACAAGAAGCTAGCTCTATTAGTCAAAACGATCTTGTGGGCGGAATTCCCGCCGATAGTGAGTACATTATATTTGTAATAGATACATCTGGCAGTATGCAAAGTAGGGCTTGGGAAAAAGTAAAAAAAGAAATGATCAACATTTTAGATGTATATCCAGAAGTAAAAGGTCTTCAAGTGCTCAATGACATGGGTCAATATATGTATGACGCCTATCGAGGTCAGTGGATTACAGATAATCCTGATCAGAGGGATGACATCGTGAGAACGTTGCAACAGTGGGCTCCATTCAGTAATTCCAGCCCTGTGGAAGGCATAGAAGAGGCGCTACGCGACTTTTACGAGCGAGATAGAAAAATTAGCATATACATATTAGGAGACGACTTCCAAGGTCGGTCAGTCAAGCGGGTCGTTGACATGGTGAATCAAATTAATCAAATTGATCGTAAAATTGGTGGTCTCGCAAGAATTCATGCGATAGGGTTTCCTGTACAGTTTACTGCAGGAAGGGAACCAGGAGCTGGCGCGATTAAATTTGCAGCACTCATGAGAGAATTAAGCTATAACAATGGTGGCACCTTCGTTGGATTAAACAGCTTAAATTAGTTTAGGTACCGATATGCGCAGTCAGCATCCAGTTTTTTTTATTACCATTGTATGCATCGCTTTAATCGTCAAAGGATGCGGTGGTACCACGCAAGTGCTCTCCGAGGAGAGTTTCCCCGAACTTCTGGCACCATCGCGTGCCTTTTATGCTGTGATAATTTTCACACCAGAATTTTCAAATTATGTTGCAAGGCCTAGTAGCAAAACGAGCCTGTCAATTGGGAGCGCCCAAGAAAATATTATGCGGAAAACCTTCTCGGCTTTGTTCGACACGGTAGATTTTTTTGATTCAGAAGAAAAGATAGAACAGGCGCCAGATATTATAATTCACCCATCAGTAGTAGAGTCGCAAATCGCAGTCCCCTCTCAAAACTATCTGAATGTCTATGAAATTTGGATCAAGTACAATCTTAAGCTTACTGACGTTGAGGGTAACCTTATTGATAACTGGTTCATGCCGGTGTATGGAAAAACGTCCGACTCATTTATGTTACAGAAAGAAAAGGCTATAGGTTCTGCTACCAGAGCTGCTCTCCGGGATATTGGTGCCAAACTTAGTCTTGATTTTTATAGGATTCCATCAGTCGAAAGACATCTTAGAGAAAAATCAGGGAGATCGTAACACATGCCGCTTGTGATAAATTGCATATTAATTTTCATACTGACCGCTTGTAACACCACTACAACGATAGACGAATATCGAAGTTTTGATGAAGGAGTAACTGTGAGTAGTGAGGAAACTATCGCGCTCCTTGGACGCAGAGATGCAGGGCATTATGAAACAGACGACGAATTTGTTGCCTGTGTAGGCGACAAATTACGATCGCTAAGCCTAAATGTTTTACCTGAACGCAGGCTAATTGACGCCTTATATCCTTGGCTTGAACCCAGAACAGCGCCGAAGGGGCTACTTCGCATGCGACAACTCATACAGGAGCCTTTAATTAACAAAGCAATAACAGAAAGAGGAATACGATTCTTGATATGGTTAGACGGTTCGACAGAAACGCTCGACCGAAACGGTTCTATCAGTTGTGCGGCAGGTCCTGGAGGCGCGGGATGTTTTGGTTTTGCAACATGGGACAAGGCATCTGTCTATGAGGCAATCGTTTGGGATCTATCGGATGTGAGTGAAGTAGCGCGAGTTCGAGTCGATTCTGAAGGCACCTCATACCTCATAGGTGCCATCGCCCCTATTCCGCTTTTGACGCCGGTAAAAAGTGACGCTTGTAAGGGACTTTCCTCACAGCTAGAGGCAATATTCAATTAAAAAACTATAATTCAGGTAATAAGATGTCTGTAACCCGGAACATCAATTGTTTTACTAAAATAGCCGTCTTCGCAACGGCATTTTTAGCGTCGCAAACAGCCCTATCTGTCTCTAGCGGCCAAAAACAGTATGAGGAACTATTGAAGCGGACACCATTGTTCAACGATCCACAGCTTACTTCCTACATCGAAGACTTGGGAGCTGAGGTTGTATCAGTATCAGAGATGGCGGGCGAGAAATTTATATTTAGCTTACTTGATGATCCCGCTCTTAATGCTTTTGCTACGGCAGACAACTTCGTTTACATTAATCGAGGACTTTTAAACTATGTAAGTAACGAGGCTCAGCTTGTTTCTGTAATTGCGCATGAGGTAGCACATGTGACTCGGGGACACATTAATAAGCAAGTGAAGAGCGGTACCGCGACTCAAGTCCTATCGACCGTTGCTGCAATGTTGGCTAATAGTAACGAGGTATATGAAGCCGGAATGGCCTATGGTAATTCAAAAGTTCGTTCAATGGGTCGAAATCATGAGCTTGAAGCAGACCAGAGCGGTGCAGAGTACATGGCGAAGCTTGGTTATGATGTTGATCAAATGATTTCAATGCTATCCATCATGAAGGATTTCGAAACGCTTCAAAAAGATCAAGCAAAAAGGAGAGGGGCAATAAGGCCTACTTATCACGGTGTTTTCGCATCACATCCTCGAAACGATGCACGTTTAAGAGCAGTAGTTTCTCGTGCAAAAAAACTCACGATTGATAGCACCCGTGGAAACGGCGCTGAAAAATATAGAGCTCTCACACAGAACTTGATCTGGGGCGAAAATTTTCTTGCTAAAGACACACCCAAAGAGCGTTTTTCAGACTTAACGTGGCGCGTCAGGTTTGATTATCCGCAGGGTTGGGTGCATGCGCGCGGCACCGCGCCTAAAGCCACTGTAGGGCACGGACCTGATAAGCTGTCAACACTGAGTATGTCGCGTTTAGCGAGGACTGCTCAGACTCCCGAAGAGTATCTATATAATCAACTGAACATTTCTGAAATTAAAAATGGAGAGGAAATCACGCCATCGCGTTTGAGAGGATTCACGGGACTGGTCTCAAGTTTTGATGAAATCAAAAAACAACAATCGATTGCCCGCATTGCCGTAATTTATTATAAGTTGAGCGCATATGTTTTCGAAGGGAAAACTGATGACGACACCGACTTCCTCGAACAAGATAAATTATTCCTGCAGGCCATAAACACTTTTAGGCCGATTTCGCAAGCCGAAATAGCTGGCCAGAGGCCTCAACGCATTCACTACGTTAAAGCGACATCTAATACCACTTTTGACGGCTTAGCAAAGGCGTTCAGTCTCTCGAAAAATGATGTGGACACCCTCAGAGTTATAAACGGCCTGTATCCTTCTGGAGAACCGCAGGCAGGGGAAATAGTAAAGGTATTTCGACAATGAAATTGATTAACAAATAATATGTGGATAATGCGCGCACATTAGCCATGAAAATTGAGCTTTTAATCCCGTTTTTGATTGTTGGTTTAACCCTTTGTTTCTTTTTGATCCCAAACAAGCACACCGACCAGCAATCAAAATTGCCACATTTAGCAGCCCCAAAAATAGAACTAGGAATATTGGATAAATTACAAACTAACATTGAGAATAAATTATCAATAAAACAAGAGCAAGACCTCTTCGAATCTCCGCAAACAGTCAATGAACAGCTTGCCGAGAGTAGTCTGGAAAAACGTCTCGTCCGACTGACCAAAACTGTGACCACCAATTTAGAGCCCTCAGAATCTGAGCTTCAAAACTTTTTTAAACTCAACCAAGAAGATTACCGAGAAAATTCCTTAATATCACTCAAACAAGTAACATATGCGATTTCAGCTCGAGGCGGACAAGCATATGAGGCTGCTATGAAAGATCTGTCCGCGAGCAAACGAGGAATTATTCCCATCGGCGACCCAAATCCTCTGCTAGATTATTATGAGAAAGTTACAAGTGTTAGACTTGAGGAACTCTTTGGCGAAGACGCCGCAAATAAAATCTTATCTCTTGCCTCCAATACCAAATCATTGCCATGTTGGAGCGAACCAATAAGATCAACGAATGGATACCACTTGATATGTATCGAATCCTTTGAACTCGGCGCCTTGCCGTCACTTAAAGAGGTTCGTTTTCAGGTTCTAAATGATTGGCGTAACAGCATAAGCTCTATCCACTAGATAGTGTTACATCTACATCAAAAAGAGAGCAAAAGTTTAATGCACCCAATGTTACTATCAACCAAGCGTATGAAAAAAATTTTTAAGACCATCAGGACCGGCAGTTTGCCAAATCTTTAAGGCAGCCGTTCCGATGATGGCAACATCAGCAGCTCCACGTAATACTTGCAAATCATCGCGATCTGAAATTCCAAACCCAACGCCTAACGGAACATCGGTGTGACTGCGACATCGCTCAAGCAATGCCAATACTTCAGCATCAATATTACTTTTTGTCCCTGTCACCCCTTTTCGGGCAACTACATACACCATGCCGCTGCTCGCCGCGCCCAATTCAGCCAAACGCCTTTCACTATTTGTTGGCGTCATGAGAATAATCGGATCGATACCGCATGACAGGGCTTCCTGGCGAAAAATCTTTGACTCCTCAATCGGAAGGTCAGGGAGAATAAATGCAATACCTCCCGCAGCAGACAATCGTTGCAAAAAGTCTTTTTCACCCATTTTAAAAACTGTATTGTAATATCCCATCATTAAAACTTTAAACGCAAATCGTGACGTAACAGCGCGCATAAAATCAAAGCATTGATCAATCGTGGTACCAGATTTCAGTGATTCTTCGTTAGCCCGAACAAAAATTGGTCCATCAGCACTCGGTTCAGAAAAAGGAAATTGTAGTTCTACTAAGTCAACGCCTGCTTGTTGCATAATTTCCAGTGCTTGCATATTTGCTTCGAAAGATGGGTACCCACAGACGACATGCGCCATTATCAGGAGGTCCTTATCCCGACGACGTTCCCTAATATAATTAGCTAGCTCCATCAATTTTCCTCTAACCGATACTGGTCTGCTTTACCCTTTATGAAACTTTTCCATTGTTGATCATTAAGTGCATCCGCAATCATGAATATATCCTTGTCACCACGACCAGACTGATTGATTAGGATAATCTGGTCGGTCCCCATTGTTGGCGCCTCCTTAATCGCGGTTGCAAAAGCATGTGTGGTCTCTAAAGCAGGAATCAATCCCTCCGTCCTCATGGTGAGGCGCAAAGCTTCCTTGACCTCCAAATCGGTAGCTGCCTCAAAGCGCACTTTATCCTGCTCCCATAGGTAAGAAAAGATAGGATTGATACCAATATAATCAAGCCCTGCGGCAATTGAGTGTGTCTCTAACATATTTCCTTGCTCATTCTGGAGAAAATAGGTCTTATAACCTTGTGCTACTCCCACAGAAGCGTCGTTATATGCCAAGCGAGCTGCATGCATATTTGAACCCGCACCCAAACCGCCCGCCTCACAGCCCACCAATTCAACATTGTCGTCATTCAAGAATCCCTGGAAAATACCAATTGCATTGGACCCTCCTCCAACACAAGCATAAATCCGATCTGGTAATTTTCCGGCTAATGCTAAGATTTGTTCGCGAGCCTCAACGCCGATAATAGACTGAAACCAGCTGACCATTTCCGGAAATGGATGAGGTCCACACGCAGTTCCAAGGACGTAATGAGTATCAGTCATATTTAAAACCCAATCACGCATACATTCATTAATAGCATCTTTGAGAGTTTGTTGCCCATCTTGTACCGCTATGACTTCAGCACCGAGATTCTCCATCCAAAACACATTTGGTCGCTGACGAGCAACATCAACAGCTCCCATATAAATCTTACAATCAAAACCAAAGCGCGCCGCCATTGTGGCCGTGGCATACCCATGCTGACCGGCACCAGTCTCCGCAATCACCTTTTTCTTCCCGAGTCTTTTGCACAACAGCCCTTGACCCATAACGTTGTTAATTTTATGTGAGCCGGTATGGTTTAAATCATCCCGCTTGACATAAATTTGAGCACCACCTAGATGACTTGAGAGGTTTGGAAGATGTGTCACAGGCGTTGGGCGACCAGAATAGTTCTGTAAAAGTCCTACATATTCGCTCCAAAAATCGGGGTCTTCTTTACACTCCCGAAAACAAAACAGGAGCTCTTCAATAGTGGAATGCAGGACCTCAGGGAGAAACACACCCCCATATTGGCCATAATATCCTTCTCGGCCGCTTGAAAAATCAAAAATATCCACACAAAAAACCCAAAATTGTCGAGACTATTTACTTTACCGCTCTAAATTTAAGTCGGTATCAAAATTATGGCAAGCAAAGCAAATTAAAACAGAGATATAAGTTTAGCTAAGTGGTTTACACATAACAACAAAAGCCGGCAGACTTGATAAAACCTCCTCGGTTTATCCCCAAGCAAAACAACCCATCAAAACGGAGTGTGTGTGTGATGTCTGCACGAGTATCCACAGCTTTTCCGGATATTCATCAACAAAAAAGAAGACAAATTATCGAAAATAATACTAGATGTGGTAGTTATAGATTTATATACTACTAAATCTTGAAAGTGACAGAGATTTCAAGTGGACGAATAGCAAAAAAATGAAAGGTCATTTGACAAAAAAAGTGGATCAAAAAATCGTTGAGTAAAAGGAATTAGAATGAGCGTAGCAAAATTAAGGTCTATCAAAACGACCATTAGAGACGATGAAATAGATATGCAAGATGCATCGATGGATATTTGGGATAAAAAATATCGATTAAAAGACAAATACATGGATCCGATAGATCACGATATAGCAGCTACATATCGAAGGGTTGCTATAGCATTGGCGCAGGTAGAAGATCCAGAACATTCGGGATTTTGGCAAGACAGATTTGAATGGGCGCTTCAGCATGGAGCAATTCCGGCGGGTAGAATAATATCGAATGCTGGAGCCCAAGAATACAAACCCTCTACCTCCACAATCAACTGCACGGTTTCAGGAATTGTCCCCGATTCAATGAGAGGAATCCTTGAAAGTAACCTTGAGGCAGGACTGACCTTGAAGGCGGGATGTGGGATTGGTTATGAGTTTTCGACACTTAGGCCAAAAGGCGCCTATGTGTCGGGAGCTGGAGCATATACATCAGGTCCACTGTCTTTCATGGATATATTTGACAAGATGTGCTTTACAGTTTCTTCTGCGGGCGGTCGGCGTGGTGCACAGATGGCTACCTTTGACGTGAGCCATCCAGATGTATTCGATTTCGTGCGTGCAAAGAGGGAGGACGGCCGACTTCGTCAATTCAACCTCTCACTTCTGATAACCGAGGAATTTATCAACGCAGTACAAGACAATAGAAATTGGGATTTGACATTCCCCATCACTGCAAAAGAGGTGGAAAATGGGCTGAATTTAAACGATGAAAAAATTGTGTGGAAGTCATTCCCGACATCAGAAGGCTATGTCCGTAACGAGCAGGGCTTGGTGGCGTGCAAAATTTATGAAACAATTCGGGCCCAAAAGTTGTGGAATGCAATTATGTCGTCCACATATGATTTCGCAGAACCAGGATTTATCCTCATTGATCAAGTAAACAAAAACAACAACAACTGGTTTTGTGAAGACATTCGTGCAACGAACCCATGTGGAGAACAACCACTACCGCCATATGGTAGCTGTTTATTAGGCTCTATAAATCTCACTAAATTCGTACGTAACCCTTTCTCAGAGGATGCATATTTCGACTGGGAAGAATACAAAGATGTCGTGCAGGTTTTTACAAGAATGCTCGATAATGTTGTCGAAATTAATGGTTTACCACTGGATAGGCAAAGGGAAGAAATCGAGTACAAACGCCGGCATGGTATGGGGTTTCTTGGCCTCGGATCCGCTATAACAATGCTGTGTATGCAATATGGTGATAAAAACTCAGTGGAATTTACTGAACGTGTTGCTCGTGAAATGGCAGTAGCTGGTCTTCAAGCGGGGCTGAACCTGGCAAGAGAAAAAGGACCTGCAAAAATCATGAATGACAGTTTTTCAGTTACAGCAGAAATGCTTTTTAAAAAACCTGAACTTGCAGAGGATGGCATCAAAATTGGTGACAAAATCGCAGGAAAGGTGTTGCTTGGCAAGTACAGTGACTATATGAAAAAAATTGCTGAAGTAGCTCCTGAATTAGTGAATTCCATCACTGAGGAGGGATGTCGTTTTAGTCACCACACCTCCATTGCTCCAACAGGCACTATTTCTTTATCACTGGCAAACAATGTCAGTAATGGAATAGAGCCCAGTTTTGCGCACCACTATTCACGTAACGTAATTCGGGAGGGACGAAAATCCAAAGAAAAAGTGGATGTTTATTCATACGAGTTACTCGCATACAGAGCGCTGGTGAATAATTCTGCTATGCCATTTTCTGATAATCCAGACAATGCGCTTCCCGACTACTTCGTAAGCTCTGAAAACATCATGCCCAAACAACACGTCGACATTCAAGCGGCAGCGCAAAAATGGGTAGATTCTTCTATTTCTAAAACCATAAATGTACCTACAGATTGTAACTATGAAGACTTTAAAGATATCTATTTATATGCTGCGAAAAAAGGGTTAAAAGGTTGTACCACGTTCCGGTTTAATCCTGAGGCGTTTCAAGGCGTTTTAGTAAAAGAACAAGATTTAGAGAACACCACCTATTGCTTTACACTGGAAGACGGATCAACTGCTGAATTCAAAGGTAATGAAGAGATCGAATATGATGGAGAAAAGCATACCGCTGCAAACCTCTTTGATGCTTTAAAAGAGGGTTACTACGGAAAGTTTTAAAGACATAAATAGCATAAGATGTCTGACCGGAGGAGATTGATGAGTAAAAAAATAGATCAAAAAATTGTTGGCTATAAAGTGCTAACAAAAGAGGCAGCGCCTGAGGAAAAACCCTCCATTCCTGAAAGTAATATCATTCAAATGCACGAAAAAGTTTCAAGGCCAGAAGCATTACCAGGAAGCACTTACAAGATCAAAACGCCTCTCTCAGATCACGCCCTTTATCTCACAATTAATGATATCTTGCTCAATGAAGGCACTGATCACGAACTACGGCGTCCATTTGAGATATTTATCAACTCAAAAAATATGGATCACTTCCAGTGGATTGTGGCACTAACCAGAGTGGTTTCGGCTGTATTTCGAAAAGGCGGAGACTGTACATTTTTAGTTGAGGAACTTAAGGCTGTCTTTGATCCTCAGGGCGGTTACTTCAAACAAGGGGGTAAATTTATGCCATCCCTTGTGGCTGAAATTGGATGGGCCATAGAAGACCATCTACAAAAAATAGGACTTATAACAAAACCACAAATACCAGAACACCAACAAAAAATAATGGATGAAAAACGGGCCGCTTACGAGACCGCTGAAATTCCAGCTACTGGCTTCCCTGAATCGGCGAGATTATGTAAGAAGTGCAGCACGAAAGCTTTAATATTACTAGATGGATGTATGACTTGCCTTAGTTGCGGTGACTCCAAATGTGGATAGCTTTGTTTCGTTCAGGTACAGAACAGATTAAATATCCACCAAACAGTAACTACATTTAAAAATCTACAACCGGTCACCAAGGAGTTGGCATTGAACGATTTAGAAGACCTCCTCCAAAGAAATAGTAATTGGGCAACCTCGCGAAAAAATGAAGACCCAGAATTTTTTGTAGCCAATGCAAAACAGCAAAAGCCAAAATATTGCTGGATAGGTTGCTCTGACAGTCGTGTATCACCAAGCCAAATTCTTGATTTACCACCCGGCAATATTTTTGTACACCGAAACATAGGCAATCAGGTAAGTGTAAACGATATAAACTGTCTTTCGGTTCTCGAGTACGCTATATATTTTCTGGAGGTAAAACATATAATAGTGTGTGGTCACACCGGTTGCGGTGGTGTTGAATCTGCGTTTAACAAACCATCTTCTGAATATATAAACCCGTGGATAGAAAATATTCTACAAATCAGTATTGATTACGAAAGTGACCTTAACTCACTAAGTTGCAGAGCAGAGAGAAGCAATCGCCTCAGTGAATTGAATGTATTAACCCAGATTGCGAATCTTGGTAACCTAAGCTTAGTCAAAGACGCTTGGACCAAAAACACTGATTTGTCTCTGCATGGTTGGATTTATAATTTGTCTGATGGGGTATTGCATGATCTCACCGGTGCAATATCTTCATTGAGTGACTTAACCGTTATCAGATCTCTCTGCGCTCATCAGATAAGGTCCAACTAGCTGATTTACCAAATTTAGGTGTGCAGTAGAGCCCTCTGACACATATAGCTTAAGTGTTTTCGCGAGCAGATTTACAGGGTCATTGCGTTTCAGATCCTGGGCGTAGAAAACGTAAGTCACAGACCTCAACCGAATCGAACGCTACACTCGCATTTCCAAAGCCTCCCTTTACTCCTAGATGATCAGAATCGTCATCTTGGTAGGAGCATGATCAGAAGCCGCTTAAAGCCTTTGTTGAACGCTAGCTAGCGTAAAAATAATAAACTCATTCGGTACCTCGGCGCTCGAGAACTCAGTATATTGACGGATCGTCCAAAGACGACCCACACATATGATATTCCTCGGTCCTCGTTAAAATGGATAAAATCCGGGGTGTTGTCATTATAACTTAAGCAGACCACCGTCACTTCTTGTGTAAAGTAGCTTTATTGTTATGCTCCGAAGAGTTTTCTGAATCATTTCTTAAAGTGTTTTATCCTTAGTTTCCCACAAAAATAATCTCTCCCAATCACTTTGATTCAGCTCATTCTCTTGTGACATAATCCGCTCCGTTGGGATAATAATTTTCATCAAGTCTCATCTTTTCGGCCACAAAAGCTGAAATAATCCTTTGGCTATCCTTGGGGTACCTCAGAGAAATCCTCTTTTCTCTCTCACGGGCCTGATTATGTTTGAAACCTATGTTTGGTATATTAGTGTTTCATCTGATTACCGGCTTTCGAAGCCATACATACAATTCTATTTAAAATCAAAAAACGAGAGGGTGTTAAATTATGCAGGAAAATATGAAACTAACACAGTACAGTCATGGTGCGGGTTGCGGGTGTAAAATTAGTCCCGATAATCTCTCAAGACTGTTGGAGTCTAACCTTGGGAGCCCTCCACAGGGTAACTTATTGGTCGGTAACCAACATCGAGATGACGCTGCTGTTTACGACCTCTCAGATGGTCGAGCTATTATAAGCACAACCGATTTTTTTATGCCTATTGTTGATGACCCGTTTTGCTTTGGACGGATAGCGGCGACGAATGCTTTAAGTGATATATACGCGATGGGAGGAACTCCATCGGTAGCCATCGCGATTTTCGGGTGGCCTATTGACAAGCTCCCTCTTTCTGCTGGTCAACTTGTTATTGAGGGTGGACGAAAAACTTGCCATGATGCTGGAATTCATTTAGCGGGAGGTCATTCGATTGACTCCCCGGAACCTATTTTCGGACTTGCCGCAACTGGAATAGTACCTATATCCAATCTGAAGCAGAATAGTACTGCACAAGTTGGTGACACACTTTTTTTGACCAAACCTTTAGGTGTGGGCATTCTTACTACAGCCAGAAAGAGAGGAATATTATTACCTCAGCATGCCGAACTTGCAGAAACCAGTATGCTTAAACTGAATAAAGTAGGCATTAGTCTTGCCACCCTCCCGGAAGTGAATGCTATGACAGATGTTACCGGTTTTGGTCTTCTGGGCCACTTACTAGAGATATGCAGAGCAAGCAACGTATCCGCCACGGTGGACCGCTCTTTGGTACCAATTCTTGATGCGTACCTTTATGATTACTGTAATAAGGGCGCAGTCTCTGGTGGCAGTATTCGAAACTGGGAAAGTTGCAAAAATGACATCGTTGGTGCAAGTGTGTATGATAAAAAAATATTTTGCGATCCCCAAACTAGTGGGGGTCTTCTTATAACCGTCCAACCTGAACGACAGGCCATCGTCGAAAAAATTTTAAAAACGCACGATTGTTTGTTTCACCCAATCGGATCAATCATGCCAAATAAAGTGGATCAACCCCAAATTCATATTAGTGGCTAAATGAATACCCCTTTGATAAAGACAGGAGCTGTAGTACCCGATATTCGGTCGGTATTGTTATCAGGCTCCACAATGATTGACGTGAGAGCTCCCATTGAATTCGCACATGGGACGATTCCGAAGAGCATAAATATCCCGCTGCTTGAAGACAACGAGCGGGAAGAGGTGGGAATTTGCTTTCGTCATGCAGGACAGCAATCAGCAATCAATCTCGGTTACCAAATAGTAAGCGGTAAGACTCGTGAGCAACGCATCAAAGCATGGTGCGAACAACTGATAAGGGACCAGAATTCTATTTTATTTTGTGCTCGCGGTGGTATGCGCTCAAAAATTGCTCAAGATTGGATTCATAACGCTGGATACTCTTGTTCCCGAGTCGCTGGAGGTTTTAAGGCAATGCGTAATTGTTTACTTGACACCCTCCATCAGTTCATCAAAACCGGGTCCATAATAATTTTGGGCGGTATGACTGGTACCGGTAAAACGAAAATGCTCAATTATTTTGTTAGAGCAATAAATTTAGAGCATGCCGCAAATCACAAAGGCTCTAGCTTCGGTCGTTCTTTCGAGGAACAACCTAGTCAATTAAATTTTGAGAATTGTATTCTACTTCATCTACTTAATTTAGTGGATTTAAATCCAGACTTGCCTATTATTTTTGAGAACGAAAGTAGATTGATTGGGTCTCGACAAATACCCCCAACCCTATTTGACAAAATGAATACAAGTCCAATAGTAATTATCAAGAAATCGTTTGAAGATCGTGTCTCCAGCCTATTACATGAGTATGTAATTGATCGCCATCGCCATACATTGACCAAATATCCAGATGACGGAGACTACCGATTTGGTTCCTATTTAAAAGATAGTCTGCATCGAATAACGAAACGCTTAGGTGGTCAAAGAACAAAAAAAATTTCGAATCTTATCGATCATGCTCTTGTGACTCAGGATAGTAATAACTATCTTGATCATAGAGCATGGCTTGCTGCCATATTAAGGGAGTACTACGATCCCATGTATAATTATCAGCTTAATCTTAAAAGAGATAAGGTCGCGTTCTACGGAGATTTTAACGCCGTTCAAGAGTGGATAAATTTTTCGATAAACGGCAGCTAGGTGTCTAATCCTTAGCCTAGCTTTTTGCTAAATGCTCCACTGCGTAAAGTTCTCTAACATTTGTAAGCCATTTCCAGCACTCTTCTCGGGATGGAACTGCACCGCAAATAAATTTTCACACTCTATAGCTGCCGAAAACGGAACTCCATAGTTGCAAGTCCCAGCATTAAGGACGTCACTCTCTACCTCTACGTAGTAGCTGTGAACAAAATACATCCTTGCATTCTGCTCTATTCCTCTCCACAACGCATGAGGCTTGGTTTGATACACCTCGTTCCAACCCATATGCGGCACCTTTAATCGCGTTCCTTTGACGATTCCACCACGAAAACGTCTGACATTTCCTGACAAGTATCCCAAACACTCGACACCCCCACTCTCCTCACTATGTGTCATAAGTGCTTGCATTCCCACGCAAATTGCTAGAACTGGCTTACTTCGAATCGCCCCTCCCAAAGCATCATCTAACTCGAGTCGAATAATCTCTGTCATGCAATCGCCAATCGCTCCCACCCCTGGAAAAACAACCCGGTCAGCGGTGTTTATTATTTGAGCATCTGAGGTGATTGTCACCCTTGCCTCTGGACAAACCCGCTGCAGAGCCTTTGACACGGAATGCAAATTACCCATTCCATAATCAATTACTACAATATTCAAAGATTTATTTCTCATAAGTCACGCTATTTTTGTTGAAAATGAAATACAAAGCTAAAGAATACCTTTGGTAGAGGGTAAAAGATCAGGAATTCGGTGATCAATAGTAGCCGCCATTCGGAGCGCTCGTCCAAACGCTTTGAAAATTGTTTCTACCTGATGGTGTGCATTTGCGCCACGAAGATTATCGATGTGTAATGTTATCAGTGAATGGTTTACCACTCCTTGAAAAAATTCTCTCACTAAATCAACTTCAAAGTCACCCACACGGCCACGAACGAAATCTGCATTCATAACCAGTCCAGGACGACCGGAAAAATCTAATACCACCCGAGATAGGGATTCATCGAGAGGCACGTAAGCGCAGCCATACCGAACTAAGCCCACTTTATCTTTCACAACTTTTGCAAGAGCCATACCAAAAGTAATCCCAATATCCTCTACAGTGTGATGATCATCTACATGAGTATCACCGCAAGCTTTGATGTCTACATCGAGAAGGCCGTGTCGCGCAACTTGATCAAGCATATGGTTTAAAAAAGCGACTGGAGTGTCGAAGTTGCCTCGTCCCTCTCCATCAAGATTTATTGTCACAGATATCTGTGACTCCAAAGTTTCGCGCGACACCTTCACTTTACGATCAGACATGACTCTCTCCAAAAGTTAGCCACAAATTGATTAATTAAAATACTATCCGAGTATACTGAAAAAAACCTGCAATAAGAATATGCCTCGCTTCAAACATTAATGTGTTATTTTCAACTAATTCAGCTATCCTAAAAATATTGATGGTAAATGCGTAACATTTAGGGAAATAACAGAGCGCACTACTCATATTTAAAAGATCACCCGTTGTAAAGGACAATTTTTTTGTATCGACTCTTTAAATTAGTGGTCTCATTGGTGGTAATCATTGGTAGCCTATTCACTCTCGTACTTGTGTATTTTAAGCTTACTTACGATACGAACGAGTTACGTCCAACTCTTCAAAAAATTGCTGTGGATTCTGGATTTCAGGTAAAAATAGATGGCGAGATCGATGTGACGGTCTTTCCTCATCTAGGCCTCGGTATGAACTTAATTGAATGGAAATTCTCCGAGGGAAGTTACATCAGTGCGGATAGATTGTCTCTTACCGCGGACTGGGGGGTACTATTTAGCTTCCTGAGGTCAAGCATCCGCACCCAGTCAAATCAATGGATCACCGATCCTGCATCAATAGATGTTATTGATAACGTGCATCTTGTTAACGCAAAGGTGCACACCCAATCTAAGCCTTGGTCAAAATTAAGCTTGTCCCATATTCAGTTGAAGGTCGACAATATTTCGGGGCGAGGGAAAACTTTTCCGGTAGAACTAGAAATTACCATTCTCGAAAGACTTAAATTAAATATTACTACCTCCCTCGGCCTGGACATCCCGTCGCAAATATTAAAAATTCCGAACTTTGAAATCGAAAGTCAGCTAGGGAATATTGAGGGACAAACGCTAATCGATGGAGTATCTGGCGCAATTACTGGCAACTTAGAAATTAGCAATATCAATTTATTGGGTCTGACAGAGATTCTGAAGCTTCATTTTCCACAATTTTCAATACCAAAAATGCGAGGAGAGAGGTCATTAAGAAGCATCGGCGCGACCGCCGAATTTGATTTCATAGCTTCCGAAACGGCACACCTTGACGTAGCATTGATCATTGATGGTCAACCACTGGGATTCAATTTGGTTAGCGATGCCTTAAATCAGGACCTTCAAATATTATTATCAGCGAAATCGTTTAACCTTGGTAATTACTTCCCGAAAGTTGAGGGAACAGAACAAAAAATGACAGAGGGTCAGTATTCAATATTACTCTCTCCTCTTGCTCCTTTGATTATGTGGCCGGGCGCAACGCAAATAGAAATTGATCTAGAGCAACTCAGAATGGATGAATTTGAAATTTCCAATGTGTACGCAAATTTTTCAAGCTTTGGATCAATCATTCAACTGAATACATTGAATGCAGACTTATTCGGGGGTTACGCAGACTTAACAGGTCTTATCAATTTACAAAAAAATATTCCAAGGTCTGAATTTAAAATAAACCTCAATACTATAAATCTCGCTTCCATGCTGCCTGCAATTGCAGGCAAATCGGACACAAGTGGATCTTTGAGTATGGACCTTGACATAGCATTTAGTGGTATCGATTTAGAAAATGTTCTTAATTCTGCGGTTGGTAGTGGAGAGGTTTCTGTGATGCAGCCCCTTTACTCTGAAATTAATTTGGAGCAGACGTTGTGCTCGGCTGTCACTTTTCTTGGAGGATCCCGGTCCTCTAAAAAATGGCCTACTGGAACCCTTCTACAAGATCTCAGCGCTGAGTTGGAAGTGCAATCAGGTAGTCTTATGGTCAGAGAGCTAATTTCTGGTACAGAAAACATAGATTTGCATTTGCATGGTGCTGTTGATATTCGGTCTAGAGACTATCAATTCCTGTTAAAAGCTCGACTCAAAGATCCATCTAACGCACAAGATAGCTGTTTCAACAAACTCAGCAAGAATAGTCAGGATATTCCTTTCACCTGCAGAGGTAACATGTCAGCGATGAGTCCACCAATATGTTTTCCAGACATCGATGTGTTAGGAGGAGTGATAAAAAATAAAGTGCTATCGGATCTCTTGAGGAAGCTTTCAGATTTATAACTTTTATGACAACACAAGAATTCCAGAATGCTATTTTAAGATGGTTCTGTATATCAGGCCGAGATAACTTGCCTTGGCAGAAAAATATTTCAGCGTATTCTGTGTGGATTTCAGAAATCATGCTTCAGCAGACTCGTGTGAATACTGTCATCCCCTATTTTGAGCGCTTTACGAGGCGTTTCCCAGATGTGAGAGAACTCTCTAATGCCTCTATCGATGAGGTGTTACATTATTGGACTGGACTTGGATACTATGCTCGGGCTAGGAATTTACATCGGACTGCTCTTATAGTTGCTAATCAGCTCGGTGGTTGTTTCCCATCGGATATTGACACGCTCATCACATTGCCAGGAATTGGACGATCTACTGCCGGAGCGATACGCTCTATTGCCTTCAAAAAGCCGGGCGCAATATTAGATGGCAACGTCAAGCGTGTGCTATCGCGCTTTGCTGCAATAGAGGGCTGGCCGGGCCACACACGTCCGTTAAAAAATCTCTGGTCTATTTCAGAAGAACTAACTCCATTACGAAATACCGACTCCTTTAGTCAAGCAATGATGGATCTTGGCGCGACTGTTTGCATCTCTCAACCAAAATGTCATCTCTGTCCAATAACAAGTGGCTGCAAGGCATATTTGAGTGGCACACAGCAAAAGTATCCTGGGAAAAAACCCAAAACAAGTCTGCCAGTAAAAAAAACACATTTCCTGATGATTTATAATAAAAAACTAGGATATCTACTTCGGAAAAATAAATCACAAGGCATCTGGGGAGGTCTATGGGCATTTCCTCAAATTAGTAAAATACAGGAGCTTGACTTGGAATTACGGGAATTGGGTCTCAAGTCCATTAAAAGTCGTACTCTTGCAACTAGTCGTCACACATTTAGCCATTACCACCTAGACTATGTGCCGGTTTTAATTCACGCGAAGGAACTAAAGGGACAAACTACCCGAAAAACGTGTGGAGAACGCTGGTATAATCCAAAAACGCCTGTTTTATTGGGAATGCCCGCTCCGGTGGTTTCTTTATTGGAGCAACTGAACAACTAGTGTGCAATGATGTAGTCAATATTTATGACATTCAGACGTTACTGGGAGAGAAGTGAATTATGGCAAGAAAAGTTTTTTGTAGAAAATACAAACAAGAACTTGCGGGGCTGTTGAAACCGCCATTTCCAGGGCCCCAAGGACAACTAATGTTTGAGGAGGTCTCACAAATAGCTTGGGACGATTGGATTGCTCACCAAACGACTCTTATTAATGAGAAAAGACTCAACATGTTAGACCACAGCGCTCGCACCTATCTAGCAGAGCAACGGCTGAAATTTCTCTCCGGTGAAAATTACGACAGCGCTGAAGGTTATGTTCCTGACAATTAATAATCCTTGACGAAGATCAGGTCAGAAGTTTTAATACACTTCGCCTTTAAAGCGAACCAATTAAAGTTATCAAAATCTGTTCTCGCTGCAAATATAAAATTTGGTAAATGAGCATTAATACAACGCCCAGGTAGCTCAGTCGGTAGAGCAGTGGACTGAAAATCCTCGTGTCGGTGGTTCGATTCCGCCCCTGGGCACCATCTTAGTAAGCCCAAACTTTTTTAAGCCTCAATTAACACAGTAATCCACCAAGACTATTCTGAAAAAGCAGACAAATGAAAAGGTATGTCTCCATTAATGAAACAATTCCATACACATCAATCTCGCAAACTTCACTACAAATAGCTGTCTATCTTCGCCATGACCTACTCTCCTGCCTACGTGTTCAACTAAGGAGCAGTCGTATCAACGTAAGTTGGTTTAGAGTTATCCACTTGCGAGTTTTGGCAAAGATAAAAAATCATTGTCGCAGTTAGACCTTAATCCCGCGCTAAGTAAACATTCACTGTTGCTATCAAAATTCCTTGCTAAAAGTATAAATAGCTGCTTGGAAAGCTCGTGGACCTGTTTACTTTCTCCATCACCTGCACACTCATTTTCAAATCTCCAGTGAAGCAGGTCTTTTCCTGTAATAGGATCAATGATTTTTAGCTGGTAAGTATTGCCGTCAACAAAAGCATCCATGAGATAACCTTTTGACCCGAGCTTAATAAACAACTTTCGATCCCTCAAAGTCGTCTGTCCAGTGACAGAAAGGTCTGTTAATCACCTCACTTAACATTATCGCTTATTCTTCCACCTCTGCGCAGGTCATTCTCAACGACACCTTGCCAGTCATAAAGTGTGTTTGATAACAACAATAACACTTCAACAATCGATTATTTGGAGAAACTGCTACGAGTTTTCCCACGCTAGTGTGCTTCATGTTGTCTTCAACTATCTTGACAGCCTCCAGTATATTTCGTAAAGATGTTAATACTAATCATTATCATTACAATCTTTATTCGTAAGTTTCTATAGCAATCAATTAAAAAGAGTCCAGATTTTTGAAGATCCTTCTGACATCTGCTAAGAACAATGCTCACTATTAGAGCAATGGTTGTAAAGTCGTGTTCACGGCTTTTATTTGAATCAACGCCGAATGCAGCAAACATAATAGTCCGTGACACATCTAAAAGCCTACGTTTTTTTAGATGTTTTTAACGTTGATCAGTCAAGGCATATAGACCTTACGTTAGTTTAAATCCCC
>CENU01190826.1_pt1 | contig 20691 bp, 21 predicted proteins | sample 361331 | NCBI WGS metagenome assembly CENU01 (sample SAMEA2619766, study PRJEB7988) | marine metagenome | isolation source: saline water (ENVO:00002010), including | reverse complement strand
TTTTTTTAATTAAAAACACTTCTTTGAAGCCAATCATCAATTTTTTTTTCATTAAAATTAGTAGCTTCTGCAACAGGAAGTTGAATGACTTTTGTACCAAGTTTCTTTGCATAGAAAGATGCTGAGGATCGAGCTGAAAGTAGAACTACTATTCTTTGTTGTAAAATTAATTTTTCAATGCAGTCATCTGTAATAATAACATTTAAGTTTAATGAATTAATAATTATTTCCATCAAATTATCTAGGTGTTTAGATTGGAAATCTTTGGGATGTGGTTTGATAAATAAATTTTTAGTATGACTTTTTGAAATTTCATCAATTACTCTAAGTTTTGTAATAATATTATATGACAATTCTGCAACATTAGAGACTGGGTCAAGGACTAATAAGACTGAGTTAGGCGTATTTTTAAGAGTCTCTTTCTTAAAAATCAATTGAATGATTTTTTTAAAGTCGAATACTAATCTATCATTAGTTGGGAAGTCAATATTTGCATTTCCATCAAGTAAGTATAGTTTATTTAAATTTGATGAGAAGAATGGTTTTTTTATAAATGGAAAATATTTAATACCAATAAATTTCAGTATCCAATTGATAAAACTATTTAGATATTTAGTTGAAAGTTTTCCATATTTATACTCATCTTTTCTAAAAATATAATTTGCAGATCCTTCTTCGATTAGATTAATTTCTTTTACTTGATTAGAATTATAGAATGCATTTATGTATGATAGGGATGTTTGAGGTAGATAGCAGCAAATTGGCCTAGTTTTATAACTTGTTGAGTAATTATTAAGAAGTTTAGTTATTTCTCCGTTTGTTGTTCGTTTCCATAACTTATTTATCGGTATAGGAGTTGTTTTAATTTTTGAGAAAGGTAAATAATTTCTCAAGGTGATAAATTCAATTTGATCATGTTTCAGACTCAAAAAATCTATTGCAGCTCTAGCTGCGAATTCTGTGGTTGAACTTTGCACAAAAAATAAGTGTAACTCATCATTGCTTTTATTCTCTACATTATTCATCACTTATCCTATCTATCAAATATAGATTATTAGAAAATCATAATAATTATTATATTTAAAATGACAAAATATTACTTAAGATAACATAAAATCATATGCTAATATGCAGGAGAGTTATATAATTAAATAATAATATTTTTATAAATATCATATACAAATGAAAATAAGAGATAGAGTGATTGGCCCGAATCAGCCGCCATTGGTTATTGCTGAGATTGGTATTAACCATGGAGGAAATTTATCTGTTGCGAAGGAAATGGTAAGACTAGCAGCATCCTCAGGATGTGAATGCGTAAAACATCAAACACATTTTGTTCAAGATGAAATGACAAAAGAGGCAAGAGAAATCAAACCACCAAATGCAGATAAATCCATTTGGGAAATAATGTCGGAATGCTCATTAACTCGAAGTGAGGAAATAGAGCTTAAAAAATATTCAGAGGATATTGGTTTAATATGGATATCAACCCCATTCTCACGATCAGCTGCGGACTTCCTTGAAGAAATTGACGTGCCTGCCTTTAAAATTGGATCAGGTGAAGCTGATAATTTACCTCTCATAAGACACATAGCAAAGAAAGGCAAACCAATTATATTATCGACTGGCATGCAATCAATTAGTTCAATTAAGAAAACTGTTGCGATACTCGATGACTTCAGAATCGAATATGCCTTATTAGAGTGCACTAATTTATATCCCTCTCCTCCAGAAACTATCAGTTTAAGGGGAATATCAGAACTATCAAAAGCTTTTCCCAATGCAATAATTGGATATTCAGATCATTCAGTAGGTCCAGAAATGGCGCTTGCCTCAGTCGCTCTTGGAGCAAATATAGTGGAAAGGCACTTCACAGATACTTTCGAAAGAGAGGGGCCAGATATATCCTGCTCTATGGATCCTAAGGAGCTGGAATATCTAATTAATAAATCAAAAGAAATTCACTTTGCATCAAGAAATCCTAAAAAACGTACTGTCCTTGAGGAAGAGGTATATAAATTTGCACGTGCTTCAATCGTTGCAGACAGAGACATAAAAGAGGGTCAAATTATAGAAGAAAAGGATATTTGGGCTCGGAGACCAGGTAATGGTGAAATACCAGGATATGAATTTGATAATATTATTGGAAAAAAGACCAATCGTGATTTGAAGAAAAATGAACAAATAAAATGGGATGATTTAAGTTAAAATCAAGTATCAATATGACTAAGTCCATTTTATTTGTAACCAGTACAAGAGCAGATTTTGGTAAACTTGAGCCATTGGCATCAGCATCTAGGGATAATGGCTATAATGTAACATTTTATGTAACTGGCATGCATATGCTTGAAAAATATGGTATGACAAAGTTTGAAGTATCTCGTTTGAGAGATATAAAAATACATGAAGTTGTGAATCAAAAAGTTGGAGACCCACTCCATCAAATAATTTCACAAACAATTATTGATTTTTCTATCTTTCTAAAAGAACAAAATCCAGATTTAGTCGTTATCCATGGGGACAGGGCAGAAGCATTAGCTTGCGCAATTGCGTGTTCAACAAATAATATTATGTCAGCCCATATAGAGGGTGGTGAAATCTCTGGAACAATAGATGAAGTTTTTCGTCACTGTAATACAAAATTTTGTAATCATCATTTTGTTAGTTCAAAGTTAGCTGCCAAGAGAATAATGGCATTTGGGGAACCATCAGAGAGTATACATGTCATAGGATCACCTGAATTAGATTTTCATGCTCAACCATCAGGTGTAAGCATTGAAGAAGTCAGAGAATATTACGATATACCGTTTAATTCTTATGGAATTTGTATTTTTCATCCAGTAACATCAGAGCTTGATACAATAGGAAAACAAGCTGAACAACTATTTAATGCATTAAAAATTTCAAATAAAAATTTTGTTATAATTTTACCCAATAATGATCCGGGGTCTGATAAGATATGTTCGGTAATAGAAAGATTACCAAAGGATAATTTCAGAGTTTTACCATCAATGAGATTTTCTTATTTTTCTGAATTAATGAAAAATGCTAAGTGTATGGTTGGAAATTCAAGTGCTGGTGTAAGAGAGGCGCCATTTATTGGTATCTCATCATTAGATATTGGCAGTAGACAGCACTTAAGATCTGACTCTAAATCAATACATTCTGCTATTGCTAGTGATGAAGTTAGTATTCTTGGGTATTTAAATAATGAATGGGGGCAGAACTATCCAAGTTTCTTTGATTTCGGAGAGGGTAATGCTTCACAAAATTTTATACAAGCAGTCAGGAAAAGTAGCTTTTGGAAGATTTCACTGCAAAAAAAGTATGACCCTTCTTTTTTAGAGAGTTGGAAAAATGAAATTTAATGCCATAGTCCCTTTCCGCAAGTTATCAAAAGGTATGATAAATAAGAATTTTAAAAAAATTGCAGGAATACCCCTATGGCAGATAGCAGCTAATCAGGCAACTAGAACATGCGATAGTTTATTGATATCGACCGATGCGACTGATAATCTCTCAATAGAGGATGATCGTAATATAATCATCAATATGCGTCCAGAAAGATTAGCTAAAGATAGCACAAAGATGTCTGAGGTAATTCATTATCTTATAGATGAATATCATTTAATTGACGAAAATATAGTTCTTCTTCAACCTACAAGCCCTCTGAGAACTGATAAATCTATTCAACAGGCAATGAATTTATATGAAAGCCAAAATTTTAGTATGGTAATGAGTGTTGTACAAAAAGACTCCGCAGTCTTAAAAAATGGTTTCTTAGATGGAAGAAGTTTTAGACCAATTAATAACATTTCTTACTGTTTTGAGAACCGACAAAGTTTACCAAATATATATGGACCAAATGGATCGATATATATCTTTTCAGCAAAGAATTTTATGAAAAATAAAGATTTTCCAACTGACGCTATTGGAACTGTTATTATGGATGAAATTGAGTCATTGGATATTAATGACAAATATGACTATGAAAAGGCAGAAGAACTATTTTCTAATTATCATAGAAAAATATAGATGAACCTTAAAAGTACTAATTTTTTTCTGGATATGGAACATTTTTACCTGAAAACCTTCTAACTCTAATATTTGCTTGTTCAGCATGTCCTGCAAATCCTTCAAGCATACATAGTCTTGAACAGATTTCACCAACTTGTGCTGATGTTTCTTTATTTTCTATTCTTTGATAAGTGCAAGTTTTTAGAAACTTTCCAACCCATAGACCACCTGTGTACCTACTTGCTTTTTTGGTTGGCAAAGTATGATTTGTACCAATTATTTTGTCTCCATATGCAACATTTGTTTCATGCCCTAAGAATAGGGACCCAAAGTTTTGAAGATTATCCAGAAAAAAAGAAGGATCTTTTGTCATAACTTGAACATGCTCATATGCCAGTATATTCGCCTCTTTGAGCATATCTTCTTTATCTTTACATAAAATAATTTCACCAAAATTATCCCACGATCCTCTGGTTGTACTTGCAGTTGGCAGTATTGATAATAATCTCTCAATTTCGTCAAGCGTTTCTCTTGCAACCCTTTCTGAGTCTGTAATTAGCACAGCAGGAGATGTTGGACCATGTTCAGCTTGACCTAGTAGATCCGTTGCACAAATTTCACCATCAGAGGTATCATCTGCAATTACTAATGTTTCTGTTGGTCCAGCTATTAGGTCAATCCCAACCTCGCCAAACATCTGTTTCTTCGCTTCCGCAACAAAAGAATTACCAGGTCCTACTATCATATTGACAGGATCAATTCTCTCTGTCCCAATACCCATTGCACCAATAGCTTGAACCCCACCAATGAGATAAATTTCATCCGCTCCTGCAAAGTGCATAGCAGATATCGTAGCAGGATGGGCGCCACCATTATAAGGTGGTGCACATGCAATTACCCTTTTTACTCCTGCAACCTTTGAGGTTAGGACACTCATATGTGCTGACGCCACCATAGGGTATCTGCCACCGGGGACATAACAGCCAACATTTTCTATTGGGATATGTTTGTGTCCAAGAAAAACACCTGGCAATGTTTCAATCTCAAGTTCATTCATTGTCTCAAGTTGTTTCTTGGCAAAATTTCTAATCTGATTTTGGGCAAACTTTATATCTTCAATTTCAGTAGTGCTTAACTTTGATATTGCTTCTTTTATTTGATCCTGTGTTAGCTGAAAATCTGCAGGATCCCAGTTATCAAATTTTTTTGAATATTCTTGCACTGCCTTATGACCATTCTTTCTTATCTCATTAAGTATTGATCGAACGGTTTCCTCAATGGCAAGACTATCTTCTTTTGCGTTAGAATTTTCAGGTCTTTTTTTTATGTATTTTATCAATTTTTTGGCCTAATTACTTAAAAACTTGAGGGTTAATTGGTGAACCTGTTCCACCAGTGATAATTAATGGAGGTCCGCAAAAGAAGAATTCATAGACACCATCTTTCGCACAATCTTCTGCAAGATCCTTGAGGTAAAATATTTCTCCCATACATAGTCCCATTGCAGGTATAACAACCCAGTGCCATGGCTGATTTGCCTCCGAGGTCTCATTTGGTCTTACTTCAACTCCCCATGTATCTGAGCATATTGCAGCAATTTCTTTTTCATGACACCAATAACAATTCTCAAACTTCACACCCGGTGCATCTCCTCCAGCATATCCACCCCATGTACTTTCACTCAAACATCTTTCCATTTGTCCTGTTCTTATAATGACAAAATCAGCTTTTTTAATTTCAACTCCTTGATGTTTTGCGCATTCATCCAATTCTTCATTGGATATTCCTTCTCCATCTTCAAGCCAATCAACTCCTCTAAATCTTGCTATATCGAGCAGGACACCTCTACCATTCATCTTATCTTTGGAGTTTTCAATACCTAGTACGTTTAGACCAGTAACATCAATATGTTTAGGATCATGGCCATTATAAGCTCTGTCTTCGTAAAAGATATGCCCAAGAGCATCCCAGTGCGTAGCGCCTTGAACACATAAATTTAATGTATCGTCAGCATACCTAATTTTGTTCCAGTCTTGCCTTCCACATACTGCGTCGGTACCTGTTGCTAACATCTGATGGATAGGATTAAATCTACCGCCAAAAAGACCATTCTGTGGTCCCTCTCTATCGAGCGGTATTCCCAATGAAAATACCTTGCCCTTTTTTATTAATTTTGATGCTTCGACAATATGTTCTGGAGTGACTAGATTCAAGGTACCAATTTGATCGTCTTTACCCCATCTTCCCCAATTTGATAATTCTTCGGATGCCTTTTTGATGGCATCAAGATTAACCTTTATATCCATTTCTTTTCTCCTTTATTAGTGGGCTGTCCAACCACCATCAATTAATAAACTTGTTCCAGTTATCATTTTAGCTTGTGGTGAACATAAATATAATATTCCATCGACAATATCTTGAACATCAACTAACTTTTTCATTGGTATCATGCCATAGACAAAATTTTTAAACTTTTCATCTACAAACATTGGTTTTGTCATGGGAGTATCCGCGAAGGTTGGTGCAATTGAACAAACTCTAATATTTGATGGTGCCACTTCAACAGCTAAGGCTTTCGTTAACCCTTCAACTGCATGTTTTGTCAAACAGTAGACAGTTCTAGTAGGTGAACCAATATGCCCCATCTGTGAAGTCACGTTTATTATTACTCCTTGATTATTATTTTTCATAATTTTTACGGCATATTTAGAAGTTCTAAAAGTAGCTCTCACATTCAAATTAAGCATTAAATCAAGAGTTTCATCATCAACATCTTCAATGAGTCTTGGTTTATTTATTCCAGCATTGTTGATACACACATCAAGTTTTTTTAGAGCTGACATTTCTCTAAAGAAAGCATCACCTGTTATATCAAATGGCCAAATCTCGACATTGTTTGGGTATTCTTTTTGCAGATCAATTAGATCATTTTCAGTTCTACTGACAGCAATAACTTTTGCTTTTTTCTTTGCAAATTCAATGGCAGTGGCTCTCCCAATACCTCTTGCAGCACCTGTAATCAAAACAATCTTATCCTTGAATGAGCTTGAGCTATTCATCTAATTATGACCTATTTCATTCCATTTCTGATTTATACCAATGATAGATTTCTTCGCCGGTCATATGCACAACACCTTCGTGTTGATTGATATAGTCAAATAATTTTTCAACATGACCAATCCTGTGAGGAGTGCCAGTAAGATAAGGGTGCATACTAATAGCCATGATTTTGATATTGTCTTCACTTTCCATATACAATCGATCAAAAGTTTCTTTGCATTGTTGATAGAAAACATGAGCTGGTTGATGTTGAATAATATGAATAACAATGTCATTTGTTTCCAATGGGTATGGGAGTGTTAGCATTGGACCATATTTTGTTTCTAATGTTGTTGGCAGATCATCCATTGGCCAGTTGCATACATACTCAATCCCATTTTTCTTGAGCAAATCAAGTGTGTCCTCAGTTTCTGTTAACCCAGGACTTTCCCAACCTATAGGTTGTTTTCCAGTGAAGTTTTTTATCTCTTCAACAGCAGCAGCAATAGCTTCATCTTCATTATCGAGTGAATGCTGTGGTTGCTGCTCATATCCATGACCCATGAACTCCCAACCAGCTTCTAACGCTGCTTCTGCGAGCCTCGGGTATTTTGAACAAACGTGACCATTTATTGCAAGCGTTGCTCGTATTCCACGGGATTTGAGTGCATTCAAATGTCTCCAAAAACCAACTCTATTACCATATTCATGCCAAGACCAGTTTGGGATATTTGGCATTAGTTGATTACCCATCGGTGGTGGTAATGCATTTCTTGGCATAGGTCTTATAATATTCCATAATTCTACATTGACAGTTGTCCAAACTATAATCTTTGAGTCATTTGGACCTTTCATTTTTGGTCTATCAATTATAGCTTCATACTTTAAGCGATCTGTTAGTAAACTCATTGTATTCCTATTTTTTTATTTCTTCTTTCTAGTTTATATACTATTTTTTTTGATTATATTTGAATTTATAATTTTTTTAAGAATTTTTTAAGGCAAAACATCAAATGGGACCATTAAAAGATATCAAGATTTTTGATTTAACGCGCGTATTGGCTGGACCACATTGTACTCAGATTTTAGGTGATCTAGGTGCTGATATTATTAAAATTGAGCGAGTAGAAGATGGAGATGATACACGAAAATTTGCACCACCTTTTATGAAAGATCAAAACGGCGATGATACAAATCAAAGTGCATATTTTTCAGGAACCAATAGAAACAAAAGGTCTCTAACTCTTGATTTAAGCTCTTCGGAGGGTCAGGCGATTGCAAAGGAGTTAATATCAAAGTCAGATATATTGGTAGAAAATTTCAAAGTAGGTACTCTTAAGAAGTATAATCTGGATTATGAGTCACTAAAAGAAGAATTTCCTAGTTTGATTTACTGTTCAATAACAGGATTTGGACAAACTGGTCCATATGCAAACAGACCAGCTTACGATGCCCTGGTTCAGGCTATGGGCGGTGTAATGAGTTTAACAGGTGACCCAGATGGTGAGCCTATGAAAGTAGGAGTTTCAATTGCAGATTTGATGGCCGGTATGTACGCTACTGTTTCGGTTTTAGCTGCTTTAAGGCATCGTGATAAAACTAATGAGGGACAACACTTGGATATTTCTATGCTGGACGCGCATGTTGCTTGGCTTGCCAATCAAGGTATGAATTATTTAGCGACTGGTAAGAATCCAGAAAGATTAGGAAATCAGCATCCTAATATCTTACCATATCAAGTGATGCCATCCAAAGATGGTTATTTCGTATTATCTGTTGGAAATGATGCAACATTTGAGAGATTTTGTGAAGTGGCATCATGCGAGTATTTATTGGAGGACAAGAAATTTGCTGAAGCTGTTCAAAGGGTTAAGAATAGAGAAGAAGTTACAAATAAATTAAATGAAATCACAAAAATGCATGAAACAAAATGGTGGTTAGAAAAATTGGAAGCCAAAAATATTGGGTGTTGTGCAATTAATACACTCGAAGAGGTCTTCTCAGATCCTCAAGTCATATCAAGAGAGATGGTCTTAAACATGGAAGGCACAGATGAGAAGAAGAGCCCTTATAAGTTAATTGCAAATCCAATTAAGATGAAAGAGGGCAGTATCACTTATCGTTACCCACCCCCACAACATGGAGAACATACCGGTGAGTTGTTGAAGGAATACCTAAATTATTCCGACGAAAAAATTAATGCTCTTAAAAAGTCAGGAATAATCTAGTTAAAATTATCTGATTATCTACGCTGTTTTTTCTTCTACCTTACCATAGTGAGTATACGTCTGTTGTATATACCATTTATAGAAATCCCAATAGCTTTCCTCAGGGTACTTCATTGGATTTTCTGAACTTACGCATGAAGGTATTTGTTTTGCTACTGTTTCAAGGCTGGTATTAACAAAACATGCGAGAGAATATCGATCATTATTTCTTGGAGGCAAGACCCTATGTGGTGTTGCTCTAAATTTTTCGTTTGTCCAACGTTCTAAAAATTGTCCAAGATTCAAAATAAGAGCACCATCTGGTATAATTGGCCAGAACCATGAACCATCAGTATCCATTACTTGCAGACCAGGTTCTTTAGCTAGTGGTAATATTGTCATAAATCCTGTGTCAGCATGTGCGCCAAGACCAAATTCTTTTTCCTCAACAAATTCTACTTTAGGATATTTTGCGAGACGAAAGTAACTATATAGTTCTTCAAAATGTGGCTCAAAAAAGTTATCCTCAACATCCAAAGCTTCGGCCCATACAGGAAGTAGTTTCTTACACATATTGATAATACCATCCCAGTAATCCATTACGTCTTCTTTGAAATTATCCATTTCTGGCCACTGGTTTTTGCCATAAAATTGTTTACCTGCTTTTACATTAGGATGGTCATCTGGATATTCTGTTGCTAAAACCAAGCATTCAACAGAGTCGGTTTTTGTATGCTCTTCATACTTGGAATGAGTTAGTATGGTTGCTTTTGATGGTATGTAACCACGCTGGTTTTCATTAACTTTGATGTCCATTTTGAAATCAACATCTTTATCATGGAATTTGATTATTTGTTCTTCCATTTTTTCAATCTTTTCCTGAGGAATCCCGTGATTTACAAGGCACATAAATCCAAGTGTTTCAGCCGCTTCTTTCCACTTATCAGCAAGTTCTCTAATTGCCTCACGATCACCATTCATGATTGGTGCTAAATCCATTACCGGTAATTCTTTATGCGGATAATTTATATCTCTTGCGTCAATTTTTCCTGAGTTCATTTTTTCCCTCGTTCTTTTTCTATTTAGAAATTACTTAAAATAACGTATCAAAAATTAAATTTGTTTACTATCATCAAAAATAAGTTGATATATTAAAGCAGATTTAAATTGTTAATGAAATAAAAAAATCAAGTAAAGAGGTTAAAAATGTCAGAAAAAATTGGAATAATTGGTCTTGGTATAATGGGGTCAGCCTATGCTAAGAATCTTACAGCGGCTGGCTATGAGATTATTGGCTTTGATGTAAACGATGAAAGATTTGAAGCTCAAGGGAATGCAAGAGTCGTAAGAGCTTCATCACCAACAGATGTAGTCAATCAAGTTGACAGAGTTATCACATCTCTACCACATCCAGATGCATTAATGGCGGTTGCAGATGAATTATCAAAATCTGGAAAAGAAGTGATTATTGCAGATACTTGCACACTAAAAATATCAGATAAGTTAAAGGCAAGAGATATCCTTGCTGAAAAAGGAATAACCCTGCTTGATTGTCCTGTAAGTGGAACCGGTCACCAAGCTTGGGCAGGAGATCTTGTCATTTTTGGAAGTGGAGACCAAGCCTCTTTTGATAAAATCAAGCCTGCATTTGAAAAAATGGGCAGGGAGGTTCATTTTTTAGGTGAGTTTGGAACTGGGTCTAAAATGAAATACATAGCTAATTTATTAGTAGTTATTCATAATGTGTCATCAGCTGAAGCAATCACATATGGTATTAAAGCCGGAATTGATCCCCAGCTTGTATACGATGTCATTAAATCAAGTGCCGGATCATCTAGAATGTTTGAGGTTAGAGGGCAGATGATGGTCGACAATAAGTATGATGAAAATGTATCTGCTAATCACTACATTACAAAAAAAGATATTTCTGTAATATTAGATTATGCTGACCAGATGGGTTGTCCCACACCGTTGCTATCCGTTGCAGGTGATATTCATAGAGCTGCAATCGCCCAAGGTCGAGCCCTTGAGGATACTGCATCAGTATGCGCTGTAACAGATCAGTTAGCTGGTGTTAAAAGATAAAATAAGATTGCGAACCCCGATGAAGCATTATCTTGAAGCAAAATATGATACAGTACATTGGGGTATACTTTCATCTGATATAGAACCTGTATTAACAATAAAAAGTGGTGATCATATCGAGATCACCACTGTTTCAGGACCACCAGAAGTTGCTGTAAATTGTCCATATAAAGTCAGAGAGTCTTTGCTAGAAATTCACAAGAAAACATTTCGAGGAACCTTGCAAGGTGGACACATATGTACTGGTCCAATTGAAGTAAATGGATCAAAAAAAGGAGAAGTTTTACAAGTTGAAATTAGCTCTGTGCACCTAGACTCGGACTGGGCATATACAGGTATTGCTCCTTTAAAGGGAGCCTTACCGGATGATTTCAAAAATAAACATGTCACATATCTAGAAATAGATAAAAAAAATAAAATTGCAAAAACCCCATGGGGAATGAATATCGATCTCGATCCATTCTTTGGGGTTATCACAACTGCACCGCCAGTTGAGTGGGGAAAATTACCAACGGTGCCGCCACGAAAGAATGGTGGCAATATGGATAATAAAGAATTAAAACCCGGATCGACATTGTATCTTCCTGTTTTTAATGATGGAGCATTATTTTCAGTTGGCGATGGACACGGCACTCAAGGTGATGGAGAAATTTGCACAGCCGCTGTTGAAATGGACATGCGCGGTGAGTTTATACTAAAAAATAGAAGCGATATGTCTCTTGAGTGGCCGTTTGCAGAAACTCAAGATTTTTTGATCACTATGGCTTTCGATCCAGATCTTGATGAATGCGTAAAAATCGTTACAAGAGAAATGATCAAATTTTTAAATTTATATGGTGATTTATCGAGAGAGGATGCATATACTTTATTGAGTTATGTTGGAGACTTGAGAATTACTCAAGTGGTAAATGGTAACAAAGGAGTGCATTTGATGCTGCCGAAAAAATATTTCAACAAAACATTTAAAATTTAGGGAGACTCAATATGTCAAAAAAATATGAAATCTTAATACTAGGGGCATCATATGGCTCATTACTTGGAATTAAATTAGCACTAGCAGGACATAACGCAGATCTAGTTTGTCTTCCAGAAGAAGTTGAGCTAATCAATCAGGAAGGTGCAGTTGTGAGATTACCAATTCGTGACAGGGATGTGGTTATTGAATTAAGATCAAAAGATTGTGATGGTGTTTTGTCTGCTCTCGGACCGAATGATGTAGATTTAAATAAATATGATCTTATTGCGTTAGCAATGCAAGAACCACAGTATGGATCTGATGAAATAGCAAAATTACTAAAAGATATTGGGCAGAGTCAATTACCATGTATGTCCATAATGAATATGCCTCCATTACCATACATTGCAAGAATTGAAAATTTAGATACCAGCAAATTACATGGTGCATATACCAAACCTGATGTATGGCAATATTTTGATCCAAATTTTATGACTTTATGTAGCCCAGACCCACAGGCATTTAGACCGCCTGATGAAAAAATAAATGTTCTACAAGTTGGTCTTCCAACTAATTTTAAGGTTGCTCGGTTTCCATCTGATGGACAAACAGAAATTTTAAGAAATCTTCAGGCTGATATTGAAAATATCAAATATAATTACCTTGGTGAAATGATAGAATTGCCTGTGAAGCTAAAGGTTCATGAGTCAATATTTGTTCCTCTTGCTAAATGGAGTATGCTTTTAGCTGGGAACTATAGATGTGTAAAGCCTGAGAATGCCGTTGCAATAAAGGAAGCGGTGCATGCAGACATTGATCTTTCAAAAAAGATTTATCAATGGGTCAGTAGTATAGCAATAGAATTAGGTGCAATTGAAACGGACCAAGTCCCATTTGAAAAATATGCAGCAGCAGCAGAAAGTTTAATCAGGCCATCATCGGCTGCTCGAGCATTATTTTCTGGTGCGAAGAATATTGAGAGGGTTGATAAATTAATGAAACTCATTGCCACCCAAATGGGTAAAGATACTAGTATTATTGACCCAATAATTACTGAGGTTGACAGAAGATTAGAAATCAATAGAAACTCATAATCAAAAAAGGTTAGGGCTACTCATGAGAGTTGTTGATGCAATAATTCGGGTACTAAAAAAAGAAGGAATTGATTATCTTAGTTGTTTTCCAACTACACCAGTAATAGAAGCAGCTGCTCAAGCTGATATACGTCCAATAATTTGTCGTCAAGAGAGAGTTGGTCTTGGTATATCCGATGGATACAGCCGTATAACAAATGGAAAAAAACTATCAGTATTTGCAATGCAATATGGCCCCGGTGCTGAGAATGCATACCCTGGTGTTGCAACTGCGTTTAGTGATTCAACACCTATGTTGATATTGCCACTAGGACATCCATTAAGCAGAGATAGAGTTTTCCCTTTATATTCAAGTCTAAAATCTTATGAGAGTATAACAAAATATATTGAGCAAATAACAACACCAGAAAAAACCATTGATGTTATCCGGCGGGCAATATCAAGCACTAGAATTGGAAGGCCAGGGCCAGCAATGGTTGAAATACCTGAGGACATGCTCAACAAAGAAATTGAAGAAAGCTTAGTTGAACAATATAAATCTGTAGATTTTGTACGATCAAAAGCAAACGATGCAGACATAAGCGCAGTTTCAAAAATAATTTTAGATGCAAAGAACCCAATTATTATTGCGGGTGCAGGCGTACTTTACTCAGAAGCCTCCAAGGAACTTGAAGAGCTAGCATCATTATTGCAAATTCCGGTAATGACAACTATGGAAGGAAAAAGTGCTATTTCAGAACGTCATAATCCATTGGCACTTGGAAGTGGATCTGGTGTTATGAGCGATCCTGTAGTTCATTTTATGAAAAATGCCGACGTAGTAATTGCACTTGGTACAAGCTTAACAAGGCATCCAATGGTCACAACTATACCACCAGGAAAGATAATAATTCATAATACAAACGACCCTATTGATTTATATAAAAATTATAATATTGACTTTCCTTTATTGGGCGATACTAAGCTCGTAATTCATCAATTAATCGACTCTTGCAAAGATTATCTTGGCAATAAAGTAATCCAAAATGATGTAGCTTCAGAAATAAGACGAATTAGAGATAATTTTTTAAATAATTGGGACCAGCATTTAAGCTCAAAAAATACTCCAATAAGTCCATACAGAGTAATTTCGGAATTCATGAAAAATATTGATCCAAGTGATGCAATTGTAACACATGACGCTGGTAGCCCGAGATATCAAATGATGCCTTTTTATCAATCTGATACACCAAGATCCTATATTGGATGGGGAAAATCACATCAGTTGGGTACGGGATTGGGACTTGCAATTGGAGCAAAGCTGGCATCTCCTGATAAATTTTGTGTCAACTTCATGGGTGATGCAGCATTTGGTATGACTGGGTTAGATCTTGAAACATCTGCCAGGTCTGGATTACCAATTACGACAATTGTTCTTAGAAATGAGACTATGGCAATAGAAACTAATCATATGAAGATTAGTCACGAAAAATATAGGGCGCGTGATTTAGATGGAGATTATGCTGAAATAGCTAAATCTTTAGGAGCATGGTCAACTGTTGTTAATGACCCAGACGATATCGCAAAAGCAATACTTGATGCAAAAGATAAGAATGAAGAAGGAAAGACTGCACTAATACAAATCAACACATCAAAAGATCAAAATTTCGCTAATATGAGACCTTTTGGTTAAAAATAAAACAGGGAGAAAAAAGATGGTAAAAATATTCATTCCACAAGAAATTTCAAAAGTAGCATATGAAAAATTAAAGACTATTGGAGATGTTACAATGTATACAGGTACTGATGGCCCAATGCCACATGATGAAATCTTAAAAGAGGTGACAGATAAAGATATACTTTATGCATTAGGCGAGGTTGAGTTTGATCGAGAAATTATAATGGCGGCTAAGCCCTTAAAATTAGTTTCGGCAATGCATATGAAGGCTACATTTGTTGATAAAAAGGCATGCTCAGAAAGAAAAGTACCATTATGCGGGATTCCAAATTTTGTTAGTAAGACAACTGCAGAGTTTACATTTGCTCTATTGATGTCCACAGCTTGGAGATTACCAGAAGCACACAGGTATCTCCAAGAAGGAAAATGGACACAAAATCAATCAACTTCATTTTTAGGGTCACGTTTATATGGTAAAACTATTGGTATCGTTGGTATGGGCGCTGTTGGTACAGGAGTTGCAAAACGAGCGGCTGCATGTGATATGAAGGTTATTTACCATAAAAGGCAAAGATTATCAGCAGTAGAAGAATTTGTCCTTGGAAATGCTGAATATAGAGCAATTGAGGACTTATTCATGGAGGCAGATTTTGTCGTATTATGTACATCGTTAACTAATGATACAAAAGGACTAGTTGGCGAATATTTACTCTCACTCATGAAACCAACATCAATCTTAATTAATACCTCACGAGGGCCAATTCTAGATGAAGAAGCACTTGAAAATGCCCTCAGGTCTGGTCAAATATTGGGCGCTGGACTTGATGTATATGAGATTGAAGTTCCGGAGCAAAATCCTGGACCAAGAAAAGGTCTTTATGAATTAGAAAATGTAGTAATGACGCCGCATATTGGATCTGCAGCAAGAGAGACAAGGGATGAGATGGCAATGAGAGCTGTGCATAATATAGAGAGATTTCTTGGTGGGAAACGCCCGTTTGATGTTCTTAATCCGGAAGTTTATGGTGAAGCTGCTAGCAATGATGAAGTAATTGGTTAATTAACTAATACACATACCGTTATGACAGATGTAATGATTGAAAACTCATGGAAGGAGCACCTAATAGATGAGTTTTCTATGCCTTACATGCGAGATTTAAGCACTTTTTTGAGGCAAGAAAAAAGTAAAAACAAATCGATTTATCCGCCCAGTCATTTAATTTTCAATGCATTTGAACTAACAAAATTTGATGATGTTAAGATTGTAATATTGGGACAAGATCCATACCATGGAAAAGGTCAAGCACATGGATTAAGTTTTTCTGTTCAGGATGGAATTAAGTTACCGCCATCTCTTCAAAACATCTACAAAGAATTAAATAATGATTTGGATATCCCAATATCAAATAATGGTAATTTATCAAGTTGGTGTAAACAGGGTGTACTTCTGCTGAATAGTATTTTAACTGTTGAGCAGGGTAAACCCGCCTCTCACTCAAATATGGGATGGGAAAAATTTACAGATAGGGTTTTAGAACTACTAAATAATAACAAAAGTGGCATTGTATATATCTTATGGGGGAAGAAAGCACAAGAAAAGTGTAGTTCTATAGATCTGAACTCTAATTTAGTTATACAGAGTCCACATCCATCGCCTTATTCTGCAAATAGTGGGTTCTTTGGGTCAAAACCGTTTTCAAAAGCAAATGAATATCTGAAATCAAAAAATAAGAAAGAAGTTAACTGGCAAATATTGTGAACTTTATTGTGCTAGTTTTCTTTCTTTTATTAACGAGTTACCAGTTACTTTTTTACTTTTGTAGGACTCCTGAAATGCAGTTTTTTGCCAACCATTGAGCCTTTGTTCTATATCGGATAAATTCTTTGTCTTCCATTCTATGGATGTGTTTTCGTCACGCCAAATATTTTTTTCTTTTTGAGTTCTACCACAGCCATAACAGTAGCCAGTAATTGGGTCCCATTTGCATACGTTAATGCATGGTGAGATAATATCAAAATCAGACATCTATACCTCCTATCAAATTCTTGCGTTTTGATAATATATACATATATAATTAATATTACAAACATCATAAGGTTCTAACAATGACAGCAGAAAGTTCAGTATCCAAATTTGATTGGAAGTGCAAGCATACTTGGAGAAGGAGCGCTAACAACACAAAGTGGTGTCTAATTGGATGTTCAATAGGTGACTTTGGAACAATTGCATATTTTCAATATACAGGAATACCATGGTCTACTATGTCTATTATGTTCCTTGCAATATGTAATGGTCTTATAACAAGTATAATTTTAGAGACTATTATTCTTATTCGGCAAAATATAATATTTATGTCCGCATTGAAGACAGCATTGGGGATGAGTTTTATTTCAATGATATCAATGGAAGCTGCAATGAATTTGACTGATGTTCTACTGACAGGCGGTGCAAAATTAACTTGGTGGGTCGTGCCGATAATGTTACTGGTTGGTTTTTTAACCCCTTGGCCATATAACTATTGGAGACTAAAAAAATATAATCAAGCATGCCATTAATTGTTCTTGTTAGAAAATTTTGAATGTTTAAAATGAATATTTATAATTTAAATATAAATTTGTTTCACTCATACCTTTGAAAGATAATTCTTGATATTGAAATTTTGCTTCAATTGTTTGATTATCAAAAATATTTTGGTCGAATCCCAATGTTATTATCGGTCTGTTAGGATTATAATTTTTTGTTAAATCGACGCTAGTTAATCCTGAAACACCAGTAGGGGTCAATGCTGATGTGTTATGAAATATATCATATTCAAAACCTAATGACCCAAATATGCTATTATCATTAATTCTATAATTGTATTTAATTCCAGTAATTGCAGTTAATGAGGTGTCAATAATATCATTATATGAAATTGGTAAATCGACTCCAGTCTCTGTATATCCTTTCTGACGCTTTTGAGAATATTGAGCTGCAAAATAAGGAGATATTGTAATTTTCTCAGATATTTTCTTGTTGTTTCTAAATTCAACCATCATGTTGGTATATTCAAGAGATGTTACTCCTTCCGCTTTATCTGAAACCCCAACAATTGGACGGATTATATTCGCATTTGTTGATTGGTATGAATTTCCTATCTTAATCTGTAGTCCTGATTGGTCTATATTTTCATTCCAAACACCATAAAGACCAAGTAAGGGTGTCTTATTTGAAAGACTTAAATTAGTATTTGTATCATAAGAGGTACTAGAGTTAATAAAAAACCCCCATCTTTTATTTGGAGAAGTTTTGTGCCCATAAACAAAGACTATTCCATCAATATCTGACCTTGGTTCATTAACTTGAATTTTTCTAATTCCAATTGAAATGCATTTACCCGATTCACCAAATTTATTACAATCAAATGTATTCATCAGCGCAAAATTACCATTATTTAGGTTGTTCAAACCATTTTCTATTGAAGATGAAATACAATCTGTTTTCTGACAATCTGGATGATTGGAATTTAGAGAACATTTAACATCGGCTGTTAAATCATTAACAACAAGGTCCCACTGATTTAATACATTGCTTTCAATCCTGTATTTATAATGATTTTCATTACTGGCATAATTGCCATTACTAATATCTATATTAGTAGAGTTAACACCAACTAGAACACCCTGATATGTTCCTTCAGTAATTATAGAGTTATCCATAATTCCAACATTCATTGAACCTGATGGATCGGATATATTAATTTTACCATAGTCATTGGTATTATTGATCTTGATAAAATAATTTGAAGGTAATTTACCTACAAATGTTAGATTATTTTGAGCATTGGATAGGTTTGAGATATTGCCACCACTATTATCAATACCATAGCCAGATACACCGATAATAGAGCCAGAATTGAAGATGCTTGTGATTTCTCCGCTATTCGAAATAGCGTTTAGACTTCCAGTGATGGTGCCGGTGTTTGTTAATGAAGAAAAGCCTCCATCTCCACCTATCCTAATACCATATCCATAACCTCCTAAACCTTCAATATCGCCTGAATTAGATATTGTTGTATCACTATTATTCCAAAAAACTATCCCATGGTTAGATTCACTCCCACCACTCGAAGTAATTGTTCCTTTATTAGTAATTTGGTCAATCAATGAAGAATTGATAGAGATTATTCCACGCGAATAAATTGTACCATTAGAGGAAATTATCCCCTCATTTTCTATCGTATCAATCACACTGTCACCACTCACTCTGATACCGGCTGAATTCAATGAAGAGTTAGTCACTGACATTGTGCCATTGGAGGTGTTCGTAATTTTACGTATATGAGAATCTTCTATGTGAATTGCATTACCATAGTCACCAGTGGTTCCTGAGCTAATAGTCCCACTATTAATTAAAGAATTATTCTCTAAGTTATTTATATAATGAATAGAATTGATATTTACACTTCCAGATGCATCAATTAGCCCCGAGTTATTTATTGTCGTACCAACTTCTAATTTAATTGTTGGATTACCATTTGAGTCAATATTAGACGCCTCAATTGTACCCTCATTATCTATACTAAAGGGACCACCAATAGACTCATGGATTGTCAAACCCATAACATTAGACAATATTGATCCCGATGTCAGATCTACATCCTGATTGATGATTTGTTCCGAAAAAGCATACTTAGAGATTAATAAGCAAGTAAATAATATTGGAGCAATCTTACTAATTATCAAATGTTTCATAAATTCAATTATTTCTCACAATTTTAGAATACTAGTAAAACATTATTTCAATAATAATACTGATGCAGGATTGACCATATCATAAATTACCCTATTGCGCCAAATGACACTAGTGATATACTTCTCATATGAATTTTAACCTATTATTTTTATTGACTCTAATCATTGCGATAATTTTAGCAGTCCTTTACTACAATCTGTGGAAAGAGCACAAAAAATTGAAGAAGTTTGCTGGTGTTTTTACAATGAGAGATTGGCACAGAAAAAAGGGAACAGAAGATGAGTTTAATAAGCTTTTTGAAATGAATGTTGGTGAGGTTAATAAAAAAATTCTAGAAGAAGAAAATAAGGAAAGGGGTTCATAACCAGAATATATGTAATTTTTTTATAGGAGTGAAATATGTCAGAAATCAAATGTATCAATTTAAGTTATGTTGTTTCATCAGATAATGCTGGTGATGTTGAAAACATATTTAAGAAACATGCTTCGTGGATGAAAGAATTTTATGCAGAGGAAAATGAAGGCAAAGAGCATTTAATAAGTTGTTATTTTACAAAGGCACAAGAATTTGTAGACCCTACAGATCCAACAAAGGGGTTTACTGGAAATATCATCTTTACAATTAATGAAAAATTTACATCGATGAAAAGTGTTGAGCGACATGTTGAAAACGCTTCAAAAAATGAATACTTTGGAAAATTTGTAGAGATTCTTGGTGCGTATGGAAAAGCTATTAGTATAGGAGGCGACATATATCATTCAATTAGGTGATTATAAATCAAAGATGCAACAACTTACATTGACTCTTTTGGTTAAAAAATTTTAACCAGAAAATGGTACCACTGCTTGGATTCGAATCAAGGGTCGCCTGACTCACGATTATTCAAGGCTATAAAATT
>CENU01035838.1_pt1 | contig 20713 bp, 24 predicted proteins | sample 361331 | NCBI WGS metagenome assembly CENU01 (sample SAMEA2619766, study PRJEB7988) | marine metagenome | isolation source: saline water (ENVO:00002010), including | reverse complement strand
GCACCAGCAACGGTCAGCAGCACGCGGGTGAGCTCAAGGCCACCGATCGCAAACAGGGCAAGCCAGACCTTCACGGTCCATGCCGGAGGCTGGCCGCCAATCCAGACAGGCGACGCCTGTGATGATGTGTCGTTCTGGAGGCCAAATTGTGCACTTGGGGCCCGTTCTTGCAGGCTGTCGCGCCAGTCGGCTCCGTAACGGGGGAAGCGTTGATAGATCGGGATCTCACCGATGCTCTGGCCTGGAAGCGTCCGTGCGCGTTGCTGCGGGACGCGGTCGTAGCCAAAACAGGCCATGTACTCATCGCCGTTCAGGATTTCATCGATGAAGGCCTTGAAGCCTTTCTCCGCGATCACGATGGCCCAGGCCCGGCGCTCTGCATCTCCATGAACAGGACGTCCCAGGATCCGTCCAACGACTTGATCCACCATGCGGTAATTACTGCTGCAATTGAAATATCCCTCGCTGAATCGGCGCGACAGCAGTAAGCCTCGGATGAAATCGCGAATAGTGATTTCACCGTTCCGTAGTTGGGATTCAAGGTATGCGTCGCGATCGCTTTTCATTGCGTGAAAGAAGATCTGGCGGTACGCCTTGTTGATTAACTCGTCAACTTCGCTGTTGTAGGTTTCGTGACCTGAGCCTGCAAATGTAATTGTGGCTAACCCGTTGGTCTGTAAATCTCCTGCCAGATCGCTCACCCGTGCGTTCTGAGAGGTCAATGGATAACTCAGCACAGGAATGGTCATTGTTGAGTGCTCATTCAGCAATAGAGTGGATTTTCACCGGCCAATGGCTGAAGGGTTTGACCTCTTAGCAGCTCGTAACCCGATGGTGCTCGATGTTGCTGATGAGTTCCCCAAGCGCTGCATCAAGGGTGCCGCTGTCCTGTTCAGGAGCGATTGGCTCATAGGTCAGGGCGGCCAGGTGGCGCATCTCCCTGAGCGCCATCAGCAGGGCATCGACCGGCACGCCCATGAGTGCGTATAGCCGCCCGAGGTTGGCCATGCCGTCGTCATCGCAAAGAAGGGGCTGTCGAACGGCGACGGCATAGCAGCTCACCCTCAGGAAGTGAAAGCAGTCGCGCCAGCAGGCCTCTGAGCGATGCTCTGGGTGCAGCGCTCCCCCAGGTTGCACCAGCTCGGGATGTTCATTAATCAGGTGGGTTTTGGTCGCATCCACGAGCTGTTGAACGTGCTCTTGAAGCTCGGACAGCGCATCGGGATCAGCCCCTGAGGTGCGGCATAAAACTGAGATCTCCCCTTCGAGCAACAGCCGCTTGTCACGATCAGCCTGGAGGAGCACGTCTCGAGCCTCAGGGCAGATGTCCTGCCGCTGGGGTAGGCCCAGCACCCGGCAGCGTTGTGCCAGCTGTTGGATCTGATCAGCTGCGGTGTACGAGCCGGCCATCACTTAAGCCACCAGCCATTCACTCAGTTCACCGGGCTTCGGGACCGGTGAGGCGCTCAGCCAGCCGTGTCGGTCCAGATACACAGCCCAAGTCAATCCATCGCCCAGTCCTGGTGAATTCTCCTTGAGCACTTTGGCCTGGGCATCGCTCACGCCGAGCTGCAGCAGCAGGCTCAAGCCTTCTGCGGCTGTTTGGATCTGGGTCGAGCGGATGGCCGAGCCCACCACCCAGGTCAATTTCGTCTCGCTTAGCGCTCCGGCGTGGCTCTCACAGGCCACGAGCAGATTGTCGGATGGATCTCGGCTGGCCTGGGTGTCCTGCCACAGCGCCAGGTTGTCCGATTTGAGGTCAATGCGAACCATCCCGTGCCCTGAATCCAGCAGGAGTTCGCGCTGCTTGCCGGCCCGCTGCAGCAGCTGATGCAACCCTGACTCCAGTGGCTTGGGCATGGCCCCGGCTTCGAGATGATGACTTTATGGCCGGGTGCGCTGCATGAGGCCACCCCAGAGGGGAAGAAGTTCATCAGAGCAGTCCTCCACACGCTCAAAGATGAATGGCCCTGGTAACGACCCCCAGATCTGTGCATGGGAGATGGGGTCATGGCCGCGGTCCATGGTCTCCATCCTGTGCTGATCCAGCCGGAACGTACTGACCACGTAGCTGGCGCGCCCCTTGCGGCTAACGCGGCAGCGGCATCCTGGTTCCACCTGGCCGCTGAAGTGGTCTTGGTGCGCTTCGATGATGGTGCTGCAGCCCTCCAGGAGCGTCAGATCACCTGGTGTGATCTGACGGCGTTGCTCAGGATCATCGATGGCACCAAAGAAACGCTCGGGCTCACTCATGCTGAAATTCAGCACGGTGATGACCCCATCAGCGGTGAGGGTTGGACGCACCACGCGAACGCGGTACGGCTCTTTGGGAGTGATGGCATAGGCCTGCTCGATCAGGAGCGATCGGGGCTCTAGCTGGGCGATGGGCCGGTACCGCACCCGGATGTGGGCATAGAGCGGCGGGTTGTCAAAGGCCTGCTGCCGGTTGTCGAAACTGCCGCACAGCCATCGGGTCAGCTGATTGAGGGCGTCGGCCTGTTGGTGTTCTCCCATCGTGGCGCTGCGACCCACTGCGATGCTGCCACGCTCGATCGGTGGGGATGGACACCGGCAACAGCATCGATACCATCAGCGCGTTCTCCGCTGGAGGCTCGATGGGCGATTCCGCCAACACCGTCTCGATGGAGCAGCTGCTCAGCCAGCAACTGCACGGCCTGATCGACCTCACCACACTGCTGACCCGACGTCTGCTGCAGTTGGAGCAGAAGGTGCAACAACTGGAAGCGGATCCCCAACACGACGATGGGGCTGAGCGGGCCGTCACAGAAGCCCTGCTTGAGCAGGGCGATCTGCAGATGCAGGAGCTGCAGTCCTTGCTTGCTGTTGTCCCCTCCGCCTCAACGCCAGAGCTGACGGTGATTGACGGGCTGCGCGATCAAGAGGATGGCGAGGCGGGCGAGGCGCTCAGCCAGGACGCGTTGGATGACGGCGCCTGCTCCGATAGTGATGACCCCACCGATGAGGATGGAGCGGTCGCTGAGTCCATGGACGATCAGGGCTCCGAGGAGCTGCAGGCCGAGCCGGAAACGTTCGACGATGGTGGTTTCATCGACGAACGTCACGGCGAGCCCGCCTCCGATGAGGGGTTTGAGGATGACGATTCGCAGATGCCGTTGCTTTCAGCCTGACGTCTTCTCTGAGGTCAGCACACTGAAGGGGGCATGGTTCATCGGCCCTCAATGTTGAAACGGGTCCACTGGCTGCTCCTGCCCGGTCTGCTTCTGGTTGTGGTGCTGGCGCTGGGTCTGCGGCGTCACGTGATGGCTCGCCTGGCAGCTGGCGGCACGATTTCTGTGCTGGTGGAAGTGCTCTCTGAGGACGCTTCCGCTGATTCGGGCAATGCCAAGCAGGCCATTGCTGACGTGTTGGAGAGCTTTCGGCGTTACAACCCCGACGCCGAGGTGCGTTGGTCGATGGTGCACACCTCAGAGTTCGACCAACGGCTCGATTTTCTTCAGCGCCGTGGCCTGGCTCCGGATCTGATGCTTGTGCTGAATACCGATCTGCTGGCCCTTCGCGCCCGCGGTCAGATCGAGCCGGTGGAGCTGACGGTTCAAGAGCGCGCCAACATCCGGCCTGCCCTTGTCAATGCGCTTGAGATGGATGGGTTGGGGTTGGGAATCCCCTATGTGGTTTTCACGGGGCTGGCCTGTTTTGATCGCCAGCATCTGCCAGAAGCGCCCCAGAGCCTTGATGCGCTCATCGATCTGGCCAAGCAGGAAACCACCATTGGCCTGCCCAGCTCCTTCAGTGAGCTGTGGTGGATTTACACCGGCTTCAATCCCCAGGATTCAGATGCCATTGAGCTGCCGACGCCCGAGAACCTCAAGCGTTTTCTGCGTTGGCTGAGGCTGGCCAACCTGCAACCTGCCATCGCGTTTGAGGCGGATGCCGAGCAGCTGCGCCGTGGACTGAGCAGTGGCCGTTACCAATGGATTGCTTGCAACAACCGCTGGTTGCCGAGTCTGCAGAGTCAGTTGGGCCCAAGGCTGGGCCGGGGCGTCCTGCCCAGCGGACCGGCTGGTCCGCCGCAGCCGCTCGTGCAGATGCGGATCTGGACTTTTGGCCGTCAGTCCAGCCATCGCCAGCGGGAGCTCGCCCGCCGGCTGGCCACCTTCAGCACCAACTTGGTGCAGCAGCGCACGCTGGCCTTGAAGCTGGGGTCGGTGATTCCGGTCAATCCCGGAATCGCCTTGCCCCTGAAGGCCTACCCCCTGATTGCGTTGCAGGAGCAGCAGTACCGACGCGGCACGCTGTTGAACCTGCAGCAATTTGCCGCTCTTGAGCGCCTCAACCTGCCGGCGCAACCGTTGCTGAACGCGGTCATCAGCGGTAACCAGTCTCCAGAGGTCATCGCGCCGCTCTTGATGGCGGTGCTGGAGCAGGAGGTCAAGCCATGAACGAGCTCCTTCCCTCACTGGATGCGTTGCTGTCGGACTTCACCCGGCCTGTGGTGCTCCAGCAGCTGGAGGTGTTGCTGGTGGCGTTTGCGGTTTGGTTCGTGCTGACCCGGCTGCTTGAGCTTGAGCAGCGAACCTGGCCTATGGAGCAGCGTTGGCGCTTGCTCAAAGCCCTCAAGCCCCTGACCAATGAACTGCTGTTGTTTGTGGCTCTCAGCAGTGCTGCCAATGGTTTGCAGGCCTCCACGGGTGTTGGCGGCTTGGCCCTGTTCATCAGCCGTTTTTACGGCTTGTGCCTGCTGAGCCGATTCATCATCGTGCCGCTCCGGCTGCAATTGCCGCGGGACATCGTCAATCGCTTTGATATGCGCGTGCTGAGGCCGTTCCTGGCGCTGATCGGCGTTGCTGCCTTGATTTCCCAGATCGGCAACCTCAACGCCATCTGGTCCTTCGTGCTGGTGGCTTTCAGCAAAGGCAGTTTCACGGTGGGGGACCTGCTGCTGCTGCTGCTGGGCAGTTATTTCCTGATCGCTGGCACGGCACTGCCGGCCTGGGGTCTGGCCTGGCTGGGCCGACGCCTGTTCGGGCTCTCAGAAACGGGCTATCGCGCGGCGGCCCTGGTGATGCGCTACCTGATCATCGCCATGGGGGCCGTGCTGATCCTGGCCTACGTCGGTGTGAACACAACGGTGCTGGCCGCTGTGGGTGGTGGACTGTCCGTTGGCCTCGGTTTTGGCCTCAAGGAGGTGTTCAGCAACTTTCTCAGTGGGGTCTGGCTCCTACTCGAGGGTGCAGTGCGACCTGGAGATGTGCTGTTGCTTGATGCGCCTGACGGTGAGCAGGACCCCTGTGAGGTGCTGGAGCTGGGCATGCGCGCCACCACGCTCTGGCGCGATCGTGACAACGTCGAGCTGCTGGTGCCCAACCAGACGTTTTTCACCCAGTCGATGGTGACTTACAACGGCATGCGCGATTCGCGCCGTCGCTCTGAGGTCGTGATCTGCGTGGATCACCGCCAGCCGCCGGAGCGCGTGATCCAGTTGCTTGAAACCACAGCCTTGACCATCCCTCGCGTCTTGAACGACCCAGCGCCTCGCGGCCTGCTGCTGCGCTACGACCCCTCAGGACTCACCTATGCCATCCGCTATTGGATTGAGGATCCGATGAATGGCATCAGCATTGCCAGTGAGGTGGGCAGTGCGGCCTGGCATGCCCTCGATGCGGCGGGAATCGCAATTGCGCTTCCAAGGCTTGTGGTTCAAAACGATGCCAGGACCCAGATTTGAACTGGGGACACGGCGATTTTCAGTCGCCTGCTCTACCAACTGAGCTATCCCGGCAAGCCCTTTTGGGCAAGCACAGACTTTAAGCCATGGCCATGGGACCTGAGGTGGTGGCGCTGGGACAGGGCAGGACCTGCCCACTGATCAGCCCTGGGGCATGGCCCGCAGCATCGCCACCAGGGTGCGGTGGGCGTCTTCGCTGTCGCTGAGGGGGTGGTCAAAGGGGATGCTCAAGGTGGTGCCGTCCACCTCAAGGCGCATGGCGTCGCTCTGCACTTCGAGCATGCGTGCTTGCACGGGTGCGCTGACGCCGCCGTAGTGGCGGGCATAGGCCACCACCGCATCGGCGTGGTCGTCATTCATGTGGGCGCAGATGCGTGCGCTCACGTCGGGGGTGAGGGGGTCTGCCGCCATGGGGATTGAAGCTTGAGGAATGGACAGCGTGGACTGGGGTGCGGCTCAGAGGAACCGATGCCAGAGCAGCAATCCCAGCCGGACTGCGCTGAACCCCACATAGCACGCCAAGCCGACAAACAGCAGCAGGGACAGCACCTCTTGGGGCTTGGTGGGCATAGCGGATTGGGGTGATCAGAACAAAAAAAGCATCGGACCGAAGCGGTCACGATGCTTGGGTGGTTGGCAATGAGCAGGGTTGCGAGATCTCTCTGCTCTCGAAGCTTCAGCCCCAAGTTTTGGCTGTTTTCGACTGGTACATCCGTTGGAACGCGCGGGAGGAGGGATCCGTCACAGCTTTGGAGTAGGAGAAGGCTGCAACGTCAAAGCCGCCGGTGCCATTGGAGAGACTGCGGGCATCGTTGAAGGCCTTAACCAGCAGGCTGCGGCTTTGGGTGGTGCTGTCAGAACTGGCGTTGCCCGGGCAGACCTGGCCCATGTTCACAAAGGTGGAGCAATAGAACCCTGCCTCTGACTTGAAGGCTCGGGAGTAAGGCACGGTGTCGGTGCCGAACACCTCGAGGTATTCACCGGATCGGGTGATCTGATCGACCAAAGCATCAAAACCATGCTCGGCAATCAGGCTGATGAAACGGCTCACTTCTGCCTGATTGACCGGGGGACGCCCTAGCAGGTGCTTGAGGTTCAGTTCGATGCCGCGAATCGGTGACACCTTGAAGAAGTAACTCTGCTTGTATGCATCGGATTTCGCTAAACCGGCCACAAAGTCACGCACGTTGATGTCGCCATTGCCGAGCTGGGCTTCCAATTCGACACAGCGCTGGCTGTCGCTCAAGCCCAGGTTGCCAAAGACCTGCTTGTAAGCCGCTGCAATGGTGGCCTCAAGAGCAGCGCTGCCGCTGGACGCAAACTGGTCGTTCACGGCGGAGAAGGGACACTCCTCGTGGTGGCGAGGGCCAATGCCAATGCCCATCGCAGAACAGAGGTTTTCCTTGTACTCAGCGATGCTGGTGGCCGCCTTGCCGGGCTCGCTCACCAGCCGGCCCTGGCTGATCTCTTTTCTGTATCTGTTGATGGCCGTGCCGGGACGCGATTTGCTGCTGTTGTCCGCGGCGTAGGAAACACGATCCAGATCAGTGAAATCGCGCTTCGGCTTGATGACGACCATTGCTACTCAAGGGGAGGCTTGATGGTCGGACCTTACGTCGATTCACTTGTGAGATCTCCCAAAGAGACAGGCCTGCAACAAAATTTTTGCCAAAGAACCGGAACCTTTTTTTATCACCAACCTGGTGGCCTTTCCCATGGCTTTGCCCCACCATGTGCTTCTCAGGATTGAGTGGTCGGCGATGTGATCGCCTGCAGCGCCAGCCCCGCCATGGCTGCTGCTGCACTGGTGCGGCTGCGATCCAGCACGGGTAAACCCAGGGTCTGCCGGCGCAGCTGGCGCCATTGGGGATTCCGTGCCCCACCGCCGACACTCAGCACGCGCTGCAGGGGCTCGGCTCCAAGCTGCTGCAGCCGCTGCCAGCCCCGTGCTTCCCAGTCGCAGAGCCCCTCCAGCAGGGCCTGCAGATACAGAGCATCACTGATGGGTCGCGGCTCCAGGATGGGTTCCAGCTTGGGATCATCAATCGGAAAGCGCTCGCCGGTCCTGGGCAGAGGACGCAGCTTGAGGCCGCTGGGGCGTCGCGGATCGATCTGACGACTCAGCTCGATGAGCTGGGCGTCGCTATAGAACTGGCGCAGAACCCCAGCGCCGGCGTTGGAGGCTCCCCCCACCAGCCAGCGTCCGGCCAGGCGATGGTTGCTGATGCCTGCTCCTTGGAGAGGACTGTGGTGGAACTGCTTAAGCACCAAGGTGGTCCCGAGCACCGCGACCCCATCACCAGGCCCAGGGTCAGCGGCCAGGACAGAGGCGTTGCTGTCGGTGGTGCCGGCGATGACGGCTGCGGTCTGCGGCAGATCCAGGGCGGCAGCCGCAGTGGCAGTCAGGGTGCCCAGGACGCTTCCGCTGGATCGGATCTGCGGTAGCGCCTGGTGCCAGGCCGCGGCAGCGATGGCTTCAGGCCAGCATTGTTGCTGCAGATCCCAGCCCAGGCGCAGGTTGTTGCCCTCTTCCCCCCACTGCCAGTCCCCCAGCAACCAGCCCATGAGCCAGTCGGCCTGGTGGCGCAGCAGAGGCACATCAGCAGGGGTGCCGTTCCAGTGGTGACGCTGCAGCAGCGCCAGAGCGCGCGCCACGCTGCCACTGGCACTGGCGGCACTGCCACCGCTGGGCACCAGATCACGGGCAGCTGCGGCCTGATCGCTGATGGCATCGCAGTAGGCCAGGGCCTCCCCAAGCGGGGTGCCATCGCGGCGGCAGGCCAGCAAGGTGCCGGAGGTGCCATCGATGGCGATGGCACCCACCTGTGATCTGAGCGGGCTGGGGATGGTGGCGGCCAGGCTGATCAATCCCTGGCGCCAGCTGTGGGGATCGCGAAATGGCCCTGGATAGTCCAGGGCCTGTTCATGCAGCAGTTGATGCTGCTGATCCACCACCGACAGCCGCAATCCGCTGGTGCCCAGGTCAAGTCCCAGACCCAGCGGCTCGAGGCTTGCCATGGCCGCTCTGCTTAGCTCAACCCTTGAGCTTGGCGGCAATCAGCGCAACGTCCTCCCAGGGGAGGTTGAGGTCACTGCGACCGAAGTGGCCGTAGGCGGCCACGTCCTGGTAGAAGCGGCCACCGCGCTGCTGCGGCTGACGACGCAGGCCGAAGTTCTCGATGATGGCGCCGGGGCGCAGATCGAAGTTGGTCTGCACCAGCTCGGTGAGCTGGTCATTGCTCATGGCGCTGGTGCCAAAGCTCTCCACCAGGATGCTGACCGGTTTGGCCACACCGATGGCGTAGCTGAGCTGCACCTCGGCCTTACGGGCCAAGCCAGCAGCCACCAGGGCTTTGGCGACAAAGCGAGCGGCGTAGGCCGCTGAGCGGTCCACCTTGGTGGGATCTTTGCCGGAGAAGGCGCCACCGCCATGGCGGGCATAACCGCCATAGGTGTCAACGATGATCTTGCGACCGGTGAGGCCGGCATCGCCCTGGGGGCCACCGACGACAAATTTGCCGGTGGGGTTCACCAGGTATTTGGTGGTGTCTTTGCTGGGCTTGAGGGCCAGATCAGCGGTGGCGGGCTCGACCACATGGGTCCACAGGTCGGCGGCGATGCGCTCGCGCAAACCCTGTTCGTCAGTGATGCCATCGATCTCAGCCACGTGCTGGGTGGAGATCAAGATCGTGTCGATGGCCACGGGACGCTCGTCCTCATAGACCACGCTCACCTGGGTCTTGCCGTCAGGCAGGAGGTAGCTGAGGGTGTCGTTGTGGCGCACCTCGGAGAGCTTGCGCGCCAGGCGGTGGGCCAGGCTGATGGGCAGCGGCATCAGCTCGGGCGTCTCATCACAGGCGTAGCCGAACATGATGCCCTGATCGCCGGCGCCCACCTTGTCGAGCGGATCGCCGGCGTGGTCGTCGGCCTCATCAACGCCCTGGGCGATGTCGGGAGATTGCTGATCCAATGCCACCAGCACCGAGCAGCTGTTGGCATCAAAGCCGCCGGCGCGGGCGCCGCTGTAGCCGATCTCTTCAATCACCCCGCGAACCAGGGTGTTGAAGTCCACGCGCGCAGTGGTGGTGACCTCACCGGTGATCAGGCACAGCCCCGTGTTGACGACGGTCTCGCAGGCCACGCGGCTGGCGGGATCCTGGGCGAGCAGCGCATCAAGCACAGCATCACTGACCTGGTCACAGATCTTGTCGGGGTGTCCCTCCGTGACGGATTCGGAGGTAAAGACGTACCGAGACAATGGGTTCTGGCAGCAGCGGGAAGGTTACAGCTCGGGCATCTCATCCCAGGACGCCAGCGAGCCGTGGCTGCCCTCGAGCGGCAAAGGGCTCTGCCAGCCTGAAGTGTAAGCAAGGCTCCAGGCCAGGCCAGCAGCTTTGGCCATGGCCAGGTCATCATCAGCATCACCGATCAGGCCGCAGCGCTCGGGTCTGACCTGGAGCGTGTCGCACAGGGCCAGCACGGCGGCTGGATCCGGTTTGCGCGGTTCGCGGTCGCAACCATGGACGGCGCTGAACCAATGACGCAGCTGATGGGCCTTGAGGAAGGCTTCCAGGCTGGGGCCCGTGTCACTGCTCAGGACGGCCAGCTTGATGCCACGGCTGCTGAGGCGCGCCAGCAAGTCCGGCAAGCCGGCTGTGGGAGGCGTGCGCTCGGCCTTGAACGCAGCCAGTTGTTCATCGGCGCGGTCCATCGCTGCCTTCGCCCAGCGCCGGGACTGTCCCCAGCTGTGGCCTGCTGCGGCCACCACCGTGGCGCAGGAGATCAAGTTCTCATGGCGGCTGGCCACGGCCATGGCGCCGGCGGGGTCCAGGCGGCCTCCTCTGATGCCGTGGGCTCGCAGCAAGGGCGTCAGGAGCTCGGGATCGCCGCAAAGCTCAATACAAGACTGCGCCCTGGCCTGGGCCAGAGCGCAGAGGTAACCGTCACTGCGGCAGAGGGTGCCGTCCTTATCGAACAGCACCGCATCGGTGGGAGGAAGAGGGATCAGTCGAGATGGACGCCCAGATCGCCCTCATCGGCTTGCTCCATCAGCATCTGCTTGTAGCGGGCCGCCATTTCCTCGGCGTTGTCGAACACCTTCTGAGGATCGGTGAGCATGTCGCCGGGCTCAGGCTCCAGGGCCTTGGTGGAGAGGGAGATCCGACCACGCTCGGCATCGAGATCAATGATCATCACCTTCATTTGATCATTGACATTGAGCACGGTGTGCGGAGTCTCGATGTGCTCGTGACTGATCTCTGAAATGTGCAGCAGACCGCTGACACCGCCGATGTCGATGAAGGCGCCGTAGGGCTTGATGCCGCGGACGGTGCCGATCACCACCTCGCCCACCTCCAGGCGATTCATCTTGCGCTCCACCAGAGCGCGGCGATGGCTGAGCACAAGACGATTGCGCTCTTCGTCCACCTCGAGGAATTTCAGTGGGAGGAACTCGGCGACTAGTTCCTCTTTGGGCTTGCGGGTGCTGATGTGGCTGCCGGGAATGAAGCCCCGCAGACCCTCGACACGCACCAGGGCACCACCACGGTTGGTGGCAAAGACCTCGCTGTAGATCGTGGCGTCTTCTTTCTGCAGCTGGCGCACGCGCTCCCAGGCGCGCTGGTATTCGATCCTGCGGATCGAGAGGGAGAGCTGGCCGTCTTCGTTCTCCTCGCTGAGGATGAAGAATTCGCGGGTTTCCCCTGGCTCGAGCACCTCTTCGAGGGTCTCGACCCTGTTGATCGACACCTCAGGCAGGGGCATGAATGCCGCGGTCTTGGCACCAATGTCAATCAGAGCCCCCTTGGGCTCGAGGTTGAACACGGTGCCGTTGACCACATCACCGGGCTTGAAGTGGTAGTCGAACTTGCTCAGCAGCGCAGCGAATTCATCGATGGTGAAACCGACGTCTTCGTTGTTGGCGCTGGGTGTGCGGTCACCGTCGTCTGCTGTTGGCACCTCCTCTGGAATGTCATCAGCGAGGTCCTGGGCCATGGCATCGAGGCTCTGCTCAACATCCAGAAGGCTGCTGTCCTGCTCAGCTTCAGCTGGTGCAGCCGTGGCGCTCAGGTCCTGCTCCTGTTCAAGAGCAGCTGATTCAGAGGAAGGGGTTACGGTCATGGAGACGCGGCGGCCTGCCTGGGGCAGGAAGAAGGGAATGAACGTCTGTGCCCGCCGAGGCCAAACGTCAATCCGCCACTTTATCAGCTGATCTCAGCCAGTTGGCGTTTGACGTTCTGACGCTGCTTGAGGGCTTCAAGCGTGTTCATGAAGTCACTGACCCCGCTGAACTTGCCGTAGACCGACGCGAAGCGCACATAGGCCACTTCACTGAGCTCACCCAACTCGTCAAGCACCAGGTTGCCAAGGTCTTGGCTGCTGATCTCCTTTTGATTGCGTTGCTGCAACTGCAGCTCAATGTCGTCGACAAGCAGTTCCAGTCGACTGGTCTCTAAGCCTGTTTTCTCGCACGCCCGCACCAGGCCGGTGAGCAATTTGCTGCGGCTGAATGTTTCCCGGTGACCGCTGCGCTTCACCACAGAGATGGGCATCGTCTCCACCCGTTCGTAGGTGGTGAAACGAAATTCGCAGTTGAGGCATTCCCGGCGCCTGCGCACACTGCGTCCGGCATCGGCTGCCCGTGACTCGAGCACCCGGCTGTCACTGTGCTGGCAGGACGGACACTGCAAAACCCTGAGTGTTGGGCGTGCCGAGTGTAGACACGCTAAGGACCTTTGAGAAGGGCCTGCTGCACATGGGTCTCGGCAGAGAGTGATGAACTCTCCCCTCTGCGCCATGAGACTGCGCTGATGGGGTTGATGGGTTGAGACAAAAAAACCCCTGCCATGGCAGGGGTTTTGAAGCTTGGCGTCACTTGCCGATCTTGGGGGGATCGCGTAGGGCAACCGCAAAGAAAAGGGTGCCCAGGGTGAAAGCCAGGATGAGGATGTAAGCGAAGCTTTCCATCGGTGGTGATCTCCGGAGTGGTCAGCTGAGGGGGGTGCCAGCCGGGGGCGTGTAGCCCTCGGGCAGACGACGGGTGGATTTGTCGCCCAACTTTTGGAACAGACCGAATTCGACCTGTTCGCCCAGATCGGGGTCAATACCCGCGAACACGTCACGGTAGAGGGTGCGTGCACCGTGCCAGATGTGCCCGAAGAAGAACAGCAACGCGAAGGTGGCGTGGCCGAAGGTGAACCAACCGCGGGGTGAACTGCGGAAGGTGCCATCGGAGTTGTAGGTCTCGCGATCGAAGGTGAACGCTTCACCCAGCTGGGCCTTACGCGCCAGGCGCTTGACCTCAGCGGGATCGGTGAAGGTTTGGCCGTCAAGCTCACCGCCGAACACCGTGGCGGTCACGCCGGTCTGCTCAAAGGAGTACTTGGCTTCTGCGCGGCGGAAGGGGATGTCCGCACGGACGATGCCGTCCTTGTCTTCGAGCACCACAGGGAAGTTCTCGAAGAAGTTGGGCAGACGACGCACTTGCAGTTCGCGGCCGTCCTGATCCGTGAAGGAGATGTGACCCAGCCAGCCGGTGGGCAAGCCATCGCCATTGACCATGGGGCCAACGCGGAACAGACCACCTTTGGCAGGACTGTTGCCGACGTAGTCGTAGAAGGCCAGCTTTTCGGGGATGGCCCCATAGGCCTCGGCGGGTGTTGCACCTTGGGCAATCGCCCCTTGAGCGCGACGGGCGATCTCTGTTTTGAAGTAGTCCTGATCCCACTGGTAGCGGGTGGGGCCGAATAGCTCAATCGGGGTGGCTGCAGCGCCGTACCACATGGTTCCGGCAACGATGAATGCGGCGAAGAAGACCGCGGCGATCGCGCTGGCCAGCACGGTTTCGATGTTGCCCATGCGCAGCGCTTTGTAGAGGCGCTCCGGCGGACGGGTGGTGATGTGGAAAATACCGGCAATGATGCCAACGATGCCTGCGGCGATGTGGTGGGCAACGATCCCACCGGGGTTGAAGGGGTTGAATCCCTCAGGCCCCCAGGCCGGTTGGACTTTTTCAATGTGTCCAGTGACGCCGTAGGGGTCACTGATCCACATGCCAGGACCAAAAACGCCGGTGAGGTGGAAAGCACCGAAACCGAAGCAGCCCAGACCAGCGAGAAGCAGGTGGATGCCGAAGATCTTGGGCAGATCCAGCGCGGGCTCGCCGGTGCGGGGGTCTTGCCAAATTTCCAGGTCCCAATAGGTCCAGTGCCAGATGGCGGCAAGGAACATGAGGCCACTGAACACGATATGAGCGGCTGCTACGCCCTCGAAGCTCCAAAAACCTGGGTCAACGCCGGTTTCTCCGGTGATGCTCCAGCCACCCCAGCTGCCGGTCACGCCGAGGCGTGCCATGAAGGGCATCACAAACATCCCCTGACGCCACATGGGGTTCAAGATCGCGTCAGAGGGATCAAAGATGGCGAGTTCATAGAGAGCCATCGAGCCGGCCCAGCCAGCCACCAGAGCGGTGTGCATGATGTGCACCGCCAGGAGGCGACCCGGGTCGTTGATGACGACCGTATGAACCCTGTACCAGGGCAATCCCATTGGTTCGAAGGGGTGAAACGAGACAGGAGCTCCGCAGAGATTGCGAAGTTCCGCAGATCGTAGGGGGTTTCCGCTGGAGACCGGTTTCAGGTTTCAAACGGAAATAGAGATGCATCCACTGCAAGGGGGGCTGCAAGCGCAGCGGGTGTCACAAATCGCAATCTCTTGCAGGGCAGAATGGCGCCCTTCGCAACCAGCCGTCATGCCCATCGTGCGTTTTGTGCGGGAAGGTCGCGATGTTCTCTGCCCGGTGGGCACCAACCTGCGGGAACTGGCTCTGGCTGAGGGCCTGGAGCTTTACGGCCTCAAAGGACGTCTTGGCAACTGTGGTGGTTGCGGCCAGTGCATCACCTGCTTTGTCGAAGTCGTGGCCGAGCGCAGCAGCTCCGCGCTCACGCCCCGCACGCCGGTGGAGGATCAGAAGCTGCGTCGTCGTCCCGAGAGCTGGCGATTGGCCTGTCAGGCCCTGGTGCAGGAATCGGTCGCTGTTCTGACGCGTCCCCAGAACGGGCGGGATGCTCAGGCAGCCGCGATTGCCGCTGCCCAGCAAGAACAACTGCCAGAAGGGCGTATGCCTGAGCCCGAACCCGACCCTGAAACAGCAGAAGAGATCGAGCCGGCCGGCGTCGAGGAGAACGACGAGCTGTGAATCAGTGCTGAGAACGGTTGTTTGGCGGTGATACCCTCCCGGGGTCTCCGTCAGTGGTCATGGAAACCAACGATCTCGGCTTTGTGGCCAGCCTGCTGTTTGTGCTGGTTCCAGGTGTGTTCCTGATCGTTCTCTATATCCAGACCAACAGCCGCGAGGGCTGACGCCTCAACTGCCCCCCCGCTCTGGCTCGCGCACCAGCAGCACCGGAGCAGGGGCGTGCACGCGCACGTAATCACTGACGGATCCCCCCAGAAGCCTGTCGAGGTCCACCAGGCCTCGGGCCACAAGGGGCCTGCGGTCCTGGGATGCGATCACCACCAGGTCGGCGTTCACCTCTTGGGCGGCGGCGCACAATTCCCGTGCCACATCGCCATTTTTGTGCAGGGTCTTGAGCTCGATGCCGTAGCTGCGAGCCCGTTGCGTCGCCTCCTGCAGCAGGGCATCGACCGGGCTGCGGCCCGAGCGCGTCGGCGCCAGGTCATGGTGGGTGATGTGCACCCCTGTGAGGGTGCAGCCTGGGATGTCGCGGGCCAGTTCACAGGCGAGTTTGAGGGCGTCATCGCCCACACCGGTGCCGTCAATGCTCACCATCACGCGGTTGACGTGACGGACATAGAGGTCGTCTCGCACCAGCAGCATCGGTCTGGTCGAGAGTTGGAAGACGTACTGGCTGGCACTGTTGGCCAAGATCGACTGCAGCCGACCCAGGCCCCGTGAGCCCATCACAATCAGGTCCGCATCAAGCTCCTCGGCGACCTTGAGCACGGTCTGCTTGGTGTCGCCCTGCCGCAGAATCGTGTTGACATCGCCGGGATTGAGGCCGAGGCGCTGCACGGCATCAGCGAGCAGAGCAGCTCCTTGCTGCCAGTGATCCTGCAGGTTGCTGCTGTTCTGGTCGGGGACCACGTGCAGCAGGTTCAGCCGTGCGGAAGCCAAGCCGGGAATGTCACGCAGCATCCGCACCATTTCTTCGACATGGCCCTTGCCGGAATCGGCGATCAGCAGGTTGCGGAACATGGCCTTCAAGGCGTGTTGGCGGCAGCCTATGGCGGTCCATCAGCCCCGGCGACACCTTGGTTTCTGATGTAACGCAACGGCCCTGGCGTTGCCGTAAGCAGGTGCTGCCGCAGCACACCGACCATGCCGGCGTGCTCTGGCATGGCGCCTATGTGGCCTGGCTCGAGGAAGCCCGCGTCGAGGCCTTGGCCGCTGCAGGCCTGGCCTATGCCGAGCTGTCGTCGCAGGGGCTTGAATTGATGGTCGTGCAGTTGGAGCTCAGTTACCGCCGCCCATTGCGGCATGGCGAGTCTGTGGAGCTGCGCAGCTGGCTGGAGCAGGCCCAAGGGGTGCGTCATCCCTTTCGCACGGAGTTCATTGGATCCACCGCCGAGCCGGCAGCCCATGCCTGCGTCACCCTGGCCTTGGTGGATCGCCAGCGCGGGCGGGTGCAGCGCCAGCAGCCGGTTGAACTGGCTGCGGCCCTGGAGCGTCTTCGCTCAGGTCCTGAATGAGGGGTTGATTGCTCTGGCCTTGCAGAGCGCTCAGCTGCCGGGCCTGTCTCCGTCAGACTCAAGCTTGCGAGGGCCTTTGCCGTGACGCGGCTGAGCGGGACAGCGCTGCACCAGTGGCGGCGGCAGCTGCTGGCTGAACTGCCGGGCCCTTCCAGTGGCCTGGACTGGCTGTTGGATCTCGAGGCAGGTCTGAGCTGGCAGCTCCTGCAGGCCAGCCAGCTCCACCCCGAGCGGGAGCTGCAGCTGCGCTGCGGACTGGACCATCTCGCTGCTCTCTGGCGCCGCCATTGCAGCGATCAGGTGCCCCTCCAGTACCTGCTGGGACGTTGCCCTTGGCGTGACTTGGAATTGGCGGTCAGTGATGCGGTGCTGATCCCACGCCAAGAAACGGAGCTCCTGGTGGAGCTGGCTGGCGATCTGGTGCGGGCCACAGGCTCGACGCCACGCCGTTGGGCTGATTTGGGCACCGGTTCAGGCTGTCTGGCGCTGGCTTTGGCTCGCCTCTGGCCCAGCAGTGAAGGCTGGGCCGTTGATCGCTCTGCTGAGGCCCTTGCCATCGCTCGCGCCAACGCAGAGCACTGGGGCCTCCCGGGCGCACGCCTGCATTGGTGCAGCGGCGATTGGTGGGCGCCGCTGGCGCCGCAAGCCGGCAGCCTGGAACTGGTGGTGAGCAACCCTCCTTACATTCCCAGTGCTGTGGTCGATGCTCTGGAACCGGTGGTTCGTGATCATGAGCCGCGCCTGGCCCTCGACGGCGGTGTGGATGGCCTTGATGCCCTGCGCTGCATCATTGGCGAGGCTCCGCGAATGCTGGCCCCTGGAGGATGGCTGCTGCTGGAGCATCATCACGATCAGGCCAAGGCGGTCGTGGAGCTGATGCAACGGGCTGAGCTGGTGGATTGCCGCAGCGCTGCTGATCTGGAGGGTCACGCTCGCTTTGCTCTCGCTCGGCGGGAGAGGCCATGAGCAGCATTGACATCCAACCGCTGGTGGACCGGCTGATGGCCGGAGAGCCTGTGGTGTTTCCAACCGACACCTTGCCAGCGCTGGCTTGTCGCCCCCAGGACGCTGCAAGCATCTGGGCCCTCAAGCAGCGGCCGATGGGCAAACCGCTGATCTTGATGGGTGCCAGCGCTGATGAGCTGATCGCTGCATTGCAGCAGGAGCCCCCCCCGGGCTGGCGGGCCATGGCCCAGCTGGGCTGGCCCGGTGCCCTCACCCTGGTGCTGCCGGCTCAAGGTCCGGTGGCTCAAGCTTTGAATCCCGCGGCGGGCAACAGCCTGGGCCTGCGGGTTCCTGCCGCACGGCCGGCTCGCGAGTTACTGGCCTGGACTGGCCCCCTTGCCACCACCAGCGTCAACCGCTCCGGGGAAGCGGCCTGCACCACAGCAGCGGAAGTGGCAGCCGAGTTCCCCGAGCTGATGCGGCTGGGCCCAGAGCCATGGCCGCCGGGATCGGGTCAGGCCAGCACTGTCGTGGCCTGGCAGAACCAGCGTTGGAAGCTGCTGCGGCAGGGGGCGGTTTCTGTGGCCCTTGCCGATGGCTGATTAGGCCGGAAATAAGCGCTGGTTGCGGTTGGCGATGGCGACCAGGCTCAGCATCACCGGCACTTCCACCAGAACGCCGACCACTGTGGCCAGGGCAGCGCCTGAGTTGAGGCCAAACAGGCTGATGGCCACGGCCACAGCCAGCTCGAAAAAATTCGAGGCGCCGATCATGGCCCCGGGGGCAGCAACGGTGCGTGGTTGGCGCCACAGACGCATCCACTGCGCTGTGATCCAGAAGATCAGGTAGGTCTGCAGGATCAGTGGAATGGCAATCAGCACAATCGCCAGGGGATTGGCCAGGATCGCCTGGGCCTGAACCATGAACAGCAACAGCACCGTGGCAATGAGCGAGAGGATGGCCACGGGCTTCAACTGGGCCTCCAGGCGCTGGATGCGGGTGTCTGAGCGGAGCAGGAGTCGGGTCAGCCAGCCTGCGGCCAGAGGCACGACGACAAACAGCCCCACCGCCGCCAGCATCGTGTCCCAGGGCACCAGCACATCGCTGACGCCCAGCAGCAATGCGGCGCTCGGGGCAAAGGCGAAGACCATGATCAGGTCGTTGATTGCCACCTGCACCAGGGTGTAATTCGGATCGCCATCACTGAGCCGGCTCCAGACAAAGACCATGGCGGTGCAGGGGGCCACCCCCAGCAGGATCATGCCGGCGACGTACTCCTGACCCATGGCTGCAGGAATCCAGGCGCTGAACAAGCCGCGGATGAACAGCCAGGCCAGCGCTGTCATGGTCAGTGGCTTGATCAGCCAATTCACCACCACGGTCACCAGCAGACCGCGGGGTTGGCGGCCGATGCCGCCGATGGCGGAGAAATCCACCGCCAGCATCATCGGGAAGATCATTCCCCAGATCAACACTGCGATCAGCAGGTTGATGCCCGAGAGCTGTAAGGCGGCAACAGCGCTGGCGGCTCCAGGCAGAAGCCAGCCCAGCAGGACACCGGCCAGGATCGCCAGGGCGATCCAAAGGGAGAGGTAACGCTCAAACAGGCCCATCAGTTGGTTGCCGACAGACGGGGGACGGGGGGCAGCCGCAGGCTGCTGAGCCACGAGAGCAGCACCAGCAGCGATGACACCCAAAGACAGGCCTGCATACCTCCACTGGCGGTGCGCCCCAGCATGAACACGGCGCCCGAGAGCAGGGTGCCGATCAGCCGTCCCGCAGCATTGGCCATGTAATAGAAGCCAACGTTGAGGCTGACGCTCTCGGCATCGGTGTAGGCCAGGACCATGTAGGAGTGAATCGAGGAGTTCATGGCAAACACCACCCCGAAGGCCGCCAGGCCTGCGGTGATGGCCGTGGCCACATCGACTTCTCGCCAGAGAGCAACAGCGATCAGGGCCGGGATCGCGGTGAGCACGGCACTCCAGAACTGCACAGCGCCCACTCCAGGGGTGCTGGTCTGCCCCCAGAGCCGTCGCAGGGCCGGGGCGCCGCCTTGCACGAAGCCATAACCGATCACCCAGAGGCCAAGGAAGCCGCCGATCTCCCAGAAGTTCCATCCCAGGGACGCCTCAAGGAAGACCGGCAAGGCCACCACGAACCAGACATCCCGGGCTCCAAACAGAAAGAAGCGGGCCATGGAAAGGATGTTGATGCCAGCAGATTTCGAGAACAGGGCGCTGAAGCCCGGTTTCTGTTTCATCCGGCCAATCTCACCGGGGAGCACCAGCGTCATCACGAAGGCGAGCCCCAAGCCCGCTGCCATCAGCCCCACGGCCTGGTTGAAGCCGAAGGCCGTCAGGAGCACGCCGCCCAGAAAGAAGCCCACCCCTTTGAGGGCGTTCTTGGAACCGGTCAGGATCGCCACCCATTTGAACAGTTGCTTCTGGCCCCGCTGCTCGTCATCGGGCGTTTCTGGAACCACCGTCTTGATGGCGCTCTTAGCGCTCATCTTGTTGAGGTCCTTGGCGATGCCGCTGATGGCCTGCGCCACCATCACATAGGCCACGCTCAGCAGCTTGGGCCAGCTGGCCGCCACCGGCATCAGCATCAGCAGCGCCAGGATCTGCAGCAAGGTGCCGACCCAGAGGGTCAGCCGCAGGCCATAACGGGCGCCGATCCAGCCGCCATAGAGGTTGGTCACCACCCCGAAGAACTCGTAGAAGAGGAAGAGGAAGGCGATCTCGAGGGTGCTGTATCCGAGCTCATGGAAGTGGAAGACCACAAGCATGCGCAGAGCACCGTCGGTGAGCGTGAAAGCCCAGTAGTTCGCCGTGACGATGCCGTACTGCTGCAGGGGAGAGAGGTTCATGCGTCCAGGCTCACCACATGGCAGGTCAGATCAGCCATGCGGCAGCTGTAGCCCCACTCGTTGTCGTACCAGGCGAACACCTTGAGTTGGGTGCCATCGACCACCATCGTCGAGAGGGCATCGATGATCGAGCTGCGGTTGTCGTTGGTGTAATCACAGGACACCAGCGGGCGCTCCTCGTAACCCAGGATTCCCTTGAGGGGACCTTCTGAAGCGGCCTTGAACGCGGCGTTCACCTCTTCTGCCGTCACGCTTTGCTTGAGCTCAAAGACCGCATCGGTGAGGGATCCATTCAGCAGGGGGACCCTCACGGCGTGTCCGTTGAGCTTGCCGAGCAGTTCCGGGAAGATCATGCCGATCGCCTTGGCCGATCCCGTTGTTGTCGGGATCAGTGAGGCCAGCCCAGAGCGAGCCCGGCGCAGGTCGCTCTTAAAGGCATCGATCGGCACCTGGGTGTTGGTGATGTCGTGAATGGTGGT
>CENU01046926.1_pt1 | contig 20784 bp, 22 predicted proteins | sample 361331 | NCBI WGS metagenome assembly CENU01 (sample SAMEA2619766, study PRJEB7988) | marine metagenome | isolation source: saline water (ENVO:00002010), including | reverse complement strand
ACCAGCTCAGCGGGGCGCGCAAAAAAGCTGGAAGAAAGAGCTCGCACCAGGCCAGAAGCCGCCAGACTGGTCTTACACCCATTCGGCACACCAGACCATGACCCTGGCCCAGCTGCTGATTCCCTTGGCCATCTTGTTCAGCGTGTCGCTGGTGTTCTTCGGCATGAGCGGTGGCTACTACGACACCGACGCCTACGACGGCAACGGCACCGCCCACTAAGCCATGACCACAACCGAAGCGATCCGGCTGCAGCTGCGCAGCTGGCCTGAGGTGGAGGCCTACCTGGAGCGCTGTAAAGGCGTGATTGTGCCCCTGGGCTCCACCGAGCAACACGGGCCTACCGGAGCGATTGGCACCGATGCCCTGACCGCCGAAGCCGTGGCTTTGGAAGTGGGCCGCCGCAGTGGGGTTCTGGTAACTCCGGCTCAAGCCTTTGGCATGGCTGAGCACCACCTCGGCTTTGCCGGCACCGTGAGCCTGCAGCCCAGCACGCTGCTGGCGGTGCTGCGGGATGTGGTGCTCTCCCTCGCCACCCATGGCTTTGAGCGGGTCTTTGTGATCAATGGCCATGGCGGCAACATCGCCACCGGGCGGGCCGCCTTTGCTGAGGCCTATGGCGAAGCGCGGCGGCGCCAACTGCCCGTGGCCCCCAAGCTCCAATGCCGCATGGCGAATTGGTTCATGGCTGGTCCGGTGATGCAAGAAGCCCGCAACCTCTACGGGAACCGTGAAGGGCATCACGCCACCCCCAGCGAAATCGCCCTCACCCTGCATTTGGAGCCAAGCCTGCAAGACCTGCAGCGGCCCCTGCCTGAGCCGGCCCCCGCCGGCCCAATCCACGGCCCCGATGATTTCCGGCGGCGCCACCCCGATGGCCGCATGGGATCTGACCCCTATCTGGCCAAGGCGGATCACGGCGAACGCTTCTTGGACCTGGCTGCCACGGCGCTCTGCAAGGATCTGGAGCAGTTTCTGGCCAGCGACGCCCCATGAGCCACATCTCCGCCGACGACGTGCGCAAGGTGGCCCAACTGGCGCGGCTTGATCTGCCAGACGACAGCATCGCCACCTTCACCCCGCAGCTCGAGCGCATTCTTGATTTTGTTGCTCAGCTCGAGGCCATCGACACCGAGGGCCTGCCGCCCACAACGCGAGCAGTGGAAGTGGTCAACGTCACCCGGGAAGACGGGGTTGAACCCACGCCAGTGCGCGAAGAGCTGCTCAACCAAGCCCCTCAGCGGGAAGGTGATTTCTTCCGGGTGCCGCGAATCCTGAACAGCTGACTCAGCGCGGGCCGACGCTGGTGCGGTGCAGCAAACCGATCACGCGCCGGCGGTTCTGAAAACCAGGCACAAAGTGGGCGACCCAGCGCAGTTTGGAGCGTGTGCGGCTGTGGCTGCGGATGCCAAGCAACACGTCATAGAAGAAATTGCCGCAGTCGTGCAGGGTCTCGAAGATGCCCAACCGTTGAGGTGAACCCTTGCGATCCAGCAGGGGCTTGGTGGCCCGGTAGGCCGCTTGGTACTGGAACCAGGGAATCGAGGGCCAGAGGTGGTGAACCAGGTGATAGTTCTGCCCCATGATCAGCAGATTCATGGTCTTGCCCGGATAAACGCGGGCATTGGTCCAGCGGTTGCGTGAATCAAACGGCCGGTGGGGCAAATAATCGAAGAACAAGCCCAAGGTGACCCCCACCAACAGGGCCGGCGCAAACCAGCAGTTGAAGATGAACGGCAGGAAGCCACCACGGGCTGCCCCCACGATGATCAGCACAAACACGGTGCGGGCCAACGCCCACTCAAAGAGCTCATAACGGCGCCAGAGCCGGCGCTGGAAGAAGAAATACTCGTGATAGAAGAAGCGCGGGGCGATCAACCACAACGGTCCAAAGGTGGAAACGATGTGGTCGGGATCGTGCTTGGGATCGTTGACGTGGGCATGGTGCTGTAGGTGCACCCGCGTGAACACCGGGTAACTAAAGCCAAGCAGCAGAGCAGCGCCATGGCCCATCACCGCATTCCAAAAGCGGTTGGGGTGGGCAGCGTTATGGCAGGCATCGTGAATCACAGTGCCCTCGAGGTGCAGGGCTAAAAAGCCAATCAGCACCAGCAATGGCAGGGGCCACTGGCCCACAAACCAACCCCAAATGGTGAGCGCCGCCAGGGCATAACCACCCAAGAACAGGCCAACGGTGGGGTTGAGTGCCGCTGGAGGCTCAACGAAATGCCGTGGCACCGAGCTCACAGCGGGGCGCTCGGCCACTCCTGATGCCATTGGCGAGGTCCGGACAGGGGTTGCCGTCACTGCTGCCGAACCTCCTGACCTAAGAACCGAGCCAGCCTAGGGAAAAGCCCTGATCAGAGGTTGGTCTTGCTCAGCAAAGCGGGCAACAAGCTCCGGGTGGCTGGACGGTTGGCCGCTGCCATGCAGCTGTCCTTGAGCAGGTTGATCACGGCAGGCGGCTCGAAATTGTTGGCCACCCAGCGGGCCTCCAGCTCAAACAAACGCTGCTCGGGTGGGTAGGCCGAGAGGATGTACATCTTTTCCTGCTGCGGCGTGTCATCGAGCATTTCGCGCTGAATGCCCTTCAAGCCCATGGAGAGAGGGCTGGCATTGCGGCACACCTGCATCACGTGGACCGACTCGTGGGCCAGGGTGTTCCAGTAGTTGGCCGATCGGTCCGGCATGGTGTTGGTGCACATCAACACCTTGTTCTGACGCGGGTCGTAGAGGCCCTCCAGGCCAGCAGGGCAGTTGTCGCGGTACTCCACCGGAACACCTTGCATGGCCAATACTTGCTCAAGCTGTTGCACCTGCCCCCAGCGCGCCGGAACGGGCGCAGCACTGATCTGAGGGCCCCACTGGTGGAAGGCTTCCCGCGCCGTGCCTTGGGCCACCGGAACGGCCGAAGCCAAGGCACCAACCACTGCAATCGATACCGCCAGAGCCCGAAACACCATGGCTGGGTCTTACGAGTCCCAACCATGGACACGATGGAAGCTGGGTCAGACCCAGTTCCAATTGATTGCGGAAGTGCCCACCGGGGGACTTGAACCCCCACGACCGAGGCCACTGGTACCTAAAACCAGCGCGTCTACCAATTCCGCCAGGTGGGCAGACGACAACTGTAGGCAGCGCTTGAATGTGGCCAGTCATGACAGGGTCTGTGCTGGCCGTTCTGATCGGATCCCTCGCCCTTGTCGCCGGGCTGTTGCTGATGGTGCTGCCCCTGGTGGCGAGCGAGCTGGCCAGGCCACGCGACAGCTTTTGGGCTGCTGTGGTGTTGCTTCTGGGCCTGGTGCTGGTGACGGCATCCGACAGGCTCACCGGCGCTCCGATGCTGGGTGTGCTCTGCGGGGGCTTGTTAATCGGCCGTCTGGGATCAGAAGTGGGGCAGCAGCGCTGGGGGGCTCTTGAGCCGGCCCAGCAGCAGCGCTTCAGCGAAACGAGCTATTGGACGCAGCAATTGGAGCAGCTGCGTGGTGCCGCGGCCAAGCTCCTCGCCGCTGGCGGGATCGTGGCGAGCTGGTTACAAGAGCGGCTCAAGAAACCCGAAGTCAACAAACGCTGGGTGCGTGCCGATGCCACTGGCGAAACCACACCCACCGAAGCTGAGCCAACGGCCACAGAGCCCAGTGCCGAAGTCGTTCCCCAGCCCAAAGCTGAGCCGGAACCCGAAGCAGAGCTGGAGACCGAGCCTGTTCCCGAACCAGCCGCCGAGCTCACGGTGGAGGTTGAAGCCACCACAACAGTCGAGGCGGAAGCAGAGGCAGAGGAAGACATTGAGCCCGAAGCCCTCGCTGCCAGCTCAGACGAGGACCCCAGCAGCGACGAGCTGCCCACCGTGGAGGCCGAAGTACTGGATCCAGCGCCCCAGGTTGAGCAACCGGTGGCCGCTGTGATTCAGTCGCTTGATGAGGTCGACGCCCTCCTCGCGGACGGCCGCCACGGATAATCGCCAGCAGACGTCGAACCCTGGTGAGCGCGAGCGAGACCTCTTACAAAGACACCCTCAATCTGCTCAAAACGGATTTCTCGATGCGCGCCAACTCGCGCCAACGGGAACCGGAGTTGCAGGGGTTCTGGGCTGAACTGAATCTCTACAACCGCCTCAGCCGGGAGAACCCAGGGCCGGTTTTCACCCTCCACGACGGCCCTCCCTATGCCAATGGGGCCCTGCACGTGGGCCATGCCCTGAACAAAACCCTCAAAGACATCATCAACAAAGTTCAGTTGATGCAGGGCAAGAAAGCCCGCTACATCCCTGGCTGGGACTGCCACGGCCTACCGATTGAACTCAAGGTGCTGCAGAGCCTCAAGGCTGAGGAGCGGCGCGAACTCAAGCCCCTCGAGCTGCGCCGCAAAGCCCATGCCTACGCCGAGCAGCAGGTGGAAGGCCAACGCCAAGGCTTTCGCCGCTGGGGCATTTGGGGGGAATGGGATACCCCCTATCTGACGCTGCAGAAGCGCTACGAGGCGGCCCAAATCGATGTCTTCGGCCGCATGGTGTTGGCCGGTCACATCTACCGGGGGCTCAAGCCGGTGCACTGGAGCCCGAGCTCCCGCACAGCGCTAGCTGAAGCCGAATTGGAATACCCCGATGGGCACACCTCGCCCAGCGTGTTTGTGGCCTTTCCGGTGGAGCAGCTCAGCTCGGCCTTGGCCGAGGCGGGGGTGAGCTGCGAAGGCTTGGCGGTTGCCATCTGGACCACCACCCCGTGGACCCTGCCAGCCAATTTGGCGGTCGCCGTTAATGGCCGGCTCGACTACAGCATTTGCCAAAGCAGCAGCGGTGGTCAGCTGATCGTCGCTAGCGACTTGGTCGAGAGCCTCAGCCAGCAGCTGGAGCTCAAGCTCAAACCGCTGCAGCAGGTCAAAGGCGAAGCGCTAGAGGGCCTGACCTATCGCCATCCACTGCTCGAGCGCAGCAGCCCGGTGGTGATTGGCGGCGATTACATCACCACCGAAGCCGGGACCGGCCTGGTGCACACAGCTCCTGGCCACGGCGTCGATGACTTCAACACCGGCCGCAAATACGACTTGCCGGTGCTCTGCCCCGTTGATGAGGGGGGGTGGCTCACCGAGGAAGCCGGCCCCTTCGCCGGACTCAACGTGCTCAAAGACGCCAACACCGCGATCATCTCGGCTCTCCAGGAGGCCAAGGCGCTGCTGGCTGAAGAGCGCTACGAACACCGCTACCCCTACGACTGGCGCACCAAAAAACCAACGATCTTCCGCGCCACGGAGCAGTGGTTTGCCTCGGTGGAGGGCTTCCGCGAGAGCGCGCTCAGTGCCATCGACTCGGTGGAATGGCTACCGGCCAGTGGCCGCAATCGCATTGAAGGGATGGTGCGAGATCGGGGCGACTGGTGCATCAGCCGCCAGCGCACCTGGGGCGTCCCCATCCCGGTCTTTTATCACCGCACCAGTGGCGAGGTGCTGCTCAACGCCGACACCCTGCAGCACATCCAGGCCTTGATCGCCGAGCACGGTGCCGACATTTGGTGGGAGCGCGACGAGGCGGATCTCTTGCCACCGGCCTATCGGGATCAGGCCGACCAATGGCGCAAAGGCACCGACACGATGGACGTGTGGTTTGACTCCGGCTCCTCCTGGGCTGGGGTTCTCGGCGGCCTAGAGGCTGAGGCCGACACCTCGCTGAACTATCCAGCTGACCTCTACCTCGAAGGCTCCGACCAACACCGGGGCTGGTTCCAAAGCAGCCTGCTCACCTCCGTGGCCGTCAATGGCAAGGCGCCTTACAAGCGGGTGCTCACCCACGGCTTCACCCTCGATGAGAAGGGCCGGAAGATGAGCAAATCCCTCGGCAACGTGGTGGATCCGGCCGTCATCGTTGAAGGGGGGAAGAACCAAAAGCAAGAGCCCCCCTACGGCGCTGATGTGCTGCGCCTCTGGGTGAGTTCAGTCGATTACTCAGCCGATGTGCCCCTAGGCCCCGGCATCGTCAAACAGCTGGCCGACGTCTACCGCAAGGTGCGCAACACGGCCCGCTACCTGCTGGGCAATCTTCATGACTTCGATCCCAGCAGTGACGCGGTTCCGCTGGCTGACTTACCGCTGCTGGATCGCTGGATGCTGCAACGCACCGCCAAGATTCTCGAGGAGGTCAGCGGCGATTTTGAGCGCTACGAGTTCTATCGCTTCTTCCAAACCCTGCAGAACTTCTGCGTGGTGGATCTCTCCAATGTCTACCTCGACATTGCCAAGGATCGTCTCTACGTCAGTGCCGCTGACTCCTTCCGCCGCCGCAGCTGCCAAACCGTGATGGCCCTGGTGCTCGAGCGCTTGGCCGGCATGATCGCGCCGGTGCTCAGCCACATGGCTGAAGACATTTGGCAACACCTGCCCTATTCCGTTGAGGAAGCCTCGGTGTTCCTGCGGGGCTGGCCCCAGGCCGATGCGAGCTGGAGTGGCCTCAGCAGCGCCGAAAGCGAGGCCATCGATGCCGCTGTGCAATTGCGGGCCTTGCTGAACAGGCAATTGGAGAGCTGCCGCAGCAATGGCGACCTCGGGGCATCTCTGGAGGCTGCTGTGCAACTGGAGCTGGGTGCTGGCCCCTTGGCAGACGCCCTGCAACGCGCTCTGGAGCAACTGCAGGCCAGCCCCCATCCAGAGGTGGACAACCTGGCTGATTGGCTGCTGATTAGCCAACTGCAGTTGGGCGGTCAGCCACCAGAAAGCCCCTTGGCTGAGATCACAGAAGAAGGGGTGACGCTGCGCATCTCCAAAGCTGCTGGCGAGAAGTGCGCCCGCTGCTGGCACTACGAAACCGACATCGGCAGCAACGCTGAGCATCCGGAGATCTGCGGGCGTTGCGTCGCGGCGATCGGGGCCTAAGGCATCAACCCCAGAGGCCTGGATCGAGGAAATCTTGGGCTGGGCGCGGGCCGGCCAACACCTGCTCCGCGGCGGGATTGAGGGGTGCTTGCAGCAGCACGGCGGATTCAATCTTCGCTTCGCTGGGCAGCAACGGCTGATCCGGATCAAAGGCGGTGGGGTGGGTGAGGCTGCTGCTGAAGCCGCGAAAAATCACCACTTCCAACGCTTCGCCATTCCCCATCTCTCCTTGCAGCCGCAAGGCGCGATCCGGGCGATCACGGCTGATGCTCTCCAGCTCAGGGAGCACCTCAGAAGCCCCCGGCTAAACGACCTTGCTTGGGCAAACGCACCACCAGGAATTGGATCAGGCCAACGCCATAGGCCGCCAACCCCAGATAGCCGAGGAAAGCGGAGATGGTGGCCGTCCAGCTGCCACCAAAGAGAAAGCTCAGCACCACCGCCAAACGGTCGTGGAATTGCTGCGGCGCTTCCAGCCACAGCTGGCACACCTCACCAGCCACACCAGCACCTGCGCAGCCCAGGGCTGGGGCCGTGAGCACCAGGCCCAGAACGCACAGCACAGTCATCGCCCAGCGCCAGCAGCGCACCGTCAGGGGCAAGGGGCGGTAGGGGGGCAAATCGGCCAGCTCCTCATTGAGATCCGACCAGAACCAAAGGGCAATGAGGATGAACAGATTGGCCAAGGCCGAGGTGATGTAGGCCACCGGACGGGCATCCACCATCAGCAGCACCGTGATCCCCAGCAAGCTGGCCACCTGCCAATACAGGGTGAGCAGCCGCACCAAGGCTTGCTCACGCCTTGAAAGCGCCCAGAACAGCAACACCAGGGGCAGAGCCACGGCAAAAAGCACTGCGAGCCGGTAATCCAGCCAGATCAGGCTGCGCAGCAAGGGGAGTGGCATTCCAGGGCGAAAAGGTGCCTCATTATCCGCGCCGCAGCTGTAGCGTCCAATCAGCACCGCCATGGTCATGCTGCCCTGGTTCAAGAGCGGTGGCCCCGATGCGCTCGCCCGCACGGCCCTCTCCTCTCAACCCTCCCTGGAGCAAGCCATCGACGAGGTGGCTGGCAGCCTCAAGTCCATGGGCCAGGCGGACTTAGCGCTGGTCTTTTGCAGCAGCAGCTTTGCCAGTGATCTGCCCCGCCTGCTGCCCCTGCTGCAGCAAAAGCTGCAAGCAGACCACTGGTTGGGTGCCTGCGGCGGCGGCGTGGTGGGAACCAATTCCGCCAACCAGCCCTTGGAATTGGAGCAAGGCTGCGGCCTCAGCGTCACGCTGCTGAAACTGCCGGGCGCGCAGATCAACAGCTTTGCGCTCGATGCCAACCAACTACCCGATCTCGATGGCCCGGCGTTGCCATGGCAGCAGGCCGTGGGGGCCGACCCGGCCGCCGGTGGGGCGATGTTGCTGTGGCTGGACCCCAGCATCAGCGGCATCAACGATCTGATCAGTGGGTTGGATTACGCCTATCCGGCCATGGCCAAGCTCGGCGGAATCGCGGGGAACCACAGCGCGAACCACGGCTCGCTGCTGTTGGCGGATCAGGTGCACCACAGCGCCGTGGGATGCGTGATCTCCGGGGCCTGGACGCTGGCGCCAGTGGTCGCCCAGGGGTGCCGCCCCATTGGGCCGATCTTTGAGGTTGAGCAAGCCAAGCGCAATGTGGTGCTGGAGCTGCGCCAAGGAGATGAGCTCGCCAATCCGGTAACGGCGCTGCAGCAGGTGATCGAAACCCTGCCTGACCCCGACAAGGAGTTGCTGCGGCACTCCCTCTTTGTTGGCTTGGCCCGCAATAGCTTTTCACTTCAACAAGATCGCAGCAGCAACCCCTTTTTGGTGCGCAATTTGATGGGGGTGGACCCGCGCCATGGCGCCATGGCCGTGGCCGACAGCCTCCAGGTGGGGCAGCGCTTGCAATTCCAACTCCGCGATGGCGCCACCTCCCGGCAGGAACTCGATGGCTTACTGGCCGCCTCTCAACAGAGCTGCCAGCAGCCACCGGTCGCAGCGCTGCTGTTTGCCTGCCTCGGGCGAGGACAAGGGCTCTATGGCGAAGCCCACGTGGATACAGGCCTCTGCCGCAAGCACTTCCCAGAGCTGCCCATCAGCGGCTTGTTCTGCAATGGTGAAATCGGCCCAGTGGACGGCAGCACCCAGCTGCACGGCTACACCGCATGCTGGGCCCTTGTGGTTCCAACCCAGTCCTGAGGTCCTTGCGGCAGCACGTCAATCCACTCAGCAGCTTCTTCCAGCAGGAGCGTCCATTACCCGGCTTAGCTGAGCTCTTCGCCAGACCAGAGCAACCGCTCCACCTCGACATCGGCTGCGCCCGCGGCAAATTCCTGCTTCAGATGGCGAGCCAGACCCCGCAGCGCAATCACCTGGGCCTGGAGATCCGCCATCCCTTGGTGAAGCAAGCGGAAGCCGAGCGCCTGCAACTGGAGCTCACCAACCTGCACTTTCTGTTCTGCAACGCCAACATCAGCCTGCGTCATTGGTTGGAGCAGCTGCCCATTGGGCGATTGGAGCTGGTCACCATTCAGTACCCCGACCCCTGGTTTAAAAAGCGGCATCAAAAACGGCGCATGGTGCAGCCCGAGCTCATCAGCTGGGTGGCTGCAGCGATGGCACCAGGGGCTCAGCTCTTTTTGCAGAGCGATGTGCCCGATGTGATCAACCAGATGCTGGAGGCCACAACCAGCGGTCCCTGGTTTGAACCCGCCGATGGGGGCCAATGGCTCAGCGACAACCCCTTGCAGCAACCCACTGAACGCGAGCTGTATGTGCTGAAACAGGGCCTGCCGGTTTACAGACGGCTCTTTGCTCGAACCACAGCAGCCGTTCAAGCCCATAATCCGTGCGCCGCTGACGCTGCGACGCCATGAGTCCCTCTCCAGCCGCCCCTTGGCTGCTGTGCTGGCAGGGACTGCTGGCCAGCGAGGCAACGAGTCGCCTGCGCAAGCTGCTGCCCCAACTGGCAGGCGGCATGCTCTGCGCCCTGTTGCTGGTGCTGCCGATGGCAACCCGCACGGGCCTTGGCTTGCTGATTGCCGCCTGCGGGTTGCTGTGGCTGGTGTGGGGACTCGCCACACCGCCAGTGCAACGCCCCCTTGGGGCCATCAATGGCTGGTTACTGCTGTATGTCGCTATCGCCGTGCTGGCCACGGGCCTGTCGCCTGTTCCAGCCGCCGCGGCCAAAGGACTGCTGAAGCTGTTGAGCTACCTCGGGGTGTATGCCCTGATGCGACGGCTGCTGGAAGGGGCGCCGCAATGGTGGAACCGGCTATTGGCCGCCCTGTTGCTCGGGCAATTGATCACCGCCGTGATCGGGTTGCGGCAGCTCTATGCCCCCATCGAAGATCTCGCCCTCTGGGCTGATCCCAACTCCGTTGCCGATGGCACGCGGCGCATCTACAGCACCCTGGGCAATCCCAACTTGCTGGCTGGTTATCTGGTGCCGATCCTGCCGCTAGCGGTGATCGGCCTGCTGCGCTGGCAAGGGGTTTGGCCGAAGCTGTTGGCCCTGGGCAGCCTGGGCTGCGGCCTAGCGGCCGCCCTACTGAGCTACAGCCGAGGCGGCTGGATTGGCTTGTTGCTCGCCCTGGGCAGCCTGGGGCTCTTGCTGTTGCTGCGGCAATCCCGCCGGCTCGGCCCTTTGTGGGGAAAGCTGCTGCCACCGCTGGTGATCACCGCTGTGGTGGTGGCGCTGGTGCTAGCGGCCATCAAGGTGGAGCCGCTGCGCATTCGCCTCACCAGCATGTTGGCCGGTCGCGGCGATAGCTCCAACAACTTCCGCATCAACGTTTGGTTGGCCGCGCTGGAGATGATTCAGGCGCGGCCCTGGATTGGCATTGGCCCGGGCAACAGTGCCTTCAACCTGATTTATCCGCTCTATCAACAACCGGGCTACACCGCCTTGAGCGCCTACTCGGTTCCCCTCGAGCTCGCTGTGGAAACCGGCATCCCTGGACTTCTGGCGGCCACAGGACTGTTGCTGAGCTCCCTGCGGCTTGGACTGCAGCAGCTGCAGCGGGACCTGGCCTTGAGCTTGCCGGCCCTTGGAGCTGCCGCGGCCGTGATCGGCTTAGCCGGCCACGGTGTGGTGGACACCATCTTTTTCCGCCCAGAAGTGCAGATCACGGGCTGGTTTGCCCTCGCCACCCTTGGGGCGGCTCGCCAACTGCGATGACACTGCCCAGCCCCAGCGGTGGCCTGCTCGCTGGCTTTGATGCCGGCCAGACCCATACCCGTTGCCGCCTCAGCCAGCGCGATGGCCGCGTGATCGCCGAAGGCGAAGGCAGCGGCGTCAGCCACCTGGGCAGTGAGCAAGGACCGGAGCGCTTTAGGCAGGCGCTGCAGAGCAGCCTGGAGGCTGCCAGGCGGCAGGGGGGAGCAGCCCTGGAACCCTTGGCCGCAGCGGCGATAGGGGCGAGCGGCATCGAGCAGGACAGCCCCACCCAACGCCTGGGCACCGACTTAGCCCGCCAAGCATTGGGGCTGGATGCGGTGTTGGTGACCGGGGATGAACGCACAGCCCTGGCAGGCGCTTTTGCCCCCGGGCAAGCGGGCATCAGCCTGATCAGCGGCACCGGAGCCATTGCTCTGGGCCAAAACGAGCAGGGCCGGCAGCATCGCTGCGCTGGCTGGGGGTGGCTGGTGGATGGGGTGGGCAGCGCCATGGACATCGGCCGTGATGGCTTGGCGATCAGCCTGCGCATGGCCGACGGACGACTGCCGGTAACGGGTTTGAAAGCAGCCCTGTGGCAAGCCCTTGGCGTGCAGCAGGCCCATGAGCTCAAGGCCCTGGTGGTGGATCCAGGCTTTGGTGCTGCGGGCTTTGCTCGCTTGGCACCGGTGGTGCATCAGCAGGCCTTGGCCGGCGATGCCCATGCCCAAAGCGTGCTGCAAAACGCCGGGGACGAACTGGCCGCCATGGTGATCGGCGTTGCCGAAGCACTCGAACTGGAGGCCCCGGCCCTGTGCTGCTCAGGGGGCGCCATCAGCCATTTGAACCTGCTGCGGCACGCCATGGATCGTTCGCTAATGGAACATCTACCCGGGCTGCATCATGTGCAGCCCCAAGGCGATGCTTGTGATGGGGCCTTGCGCCTGGCTCAGACGTTGAGCAGCTGATCAGCGAGCTCAGAGAGGTGATCGGTCCAGTGGTCGACCTGCTCCTGACTGGAGGCTTCCACCATCACCCGCAACAACGGCTCGGTGCCGGAGGCTCGCACCAACACCCGGCCTTCATCGCCCATGGCGGCCTCAGCTGCAGCGATGGCCGTGGTGAGCCCATCGCATTGCTGCCAACCCTTGCGGCGGTCGCGATCCGGCACACGCACATTGCGCAACCGCTGCGGGAACGAGCGGAAGCTTTGATCCACCCGATCTGACAGCGTCTCGCCGGGTTGCAACAGGGCTGCGAGCTGCAGAGCGGTCAAGACGCCATCGCCACTCATGCCGTGATCGGCGCTGATGATGTGGCCAGATTGCTCGCCGCCCAGCACCGCACCGAGTTCTGCCATGGCGGCATGCACGTGTTGATCACCCACCGCTGTGCGCTCCAGCTGACCACCGCGTGCCGTCCAGGCCCGCTCAAAACCAAGGTTGCTCATCACCGTGGCCACAAGCCGTTGTTGCGGCAGGGCATCGGCATCGGCCAGGGCCGAGCCCCAGAGGTAAAGGATGTGATCGCCATCCACCAAGCGGCCCTGACCATCAACAGCCAGCACGCGGTCGGCATCTCCATCAAAGGCAAAGCCCATCTCAGCGCCGTGCTCCATCACGGCCTGGCGCAGGGGCTCGAGGTGGGTGCTGCCGCAACCCACATTGATGGCCGCGCCATCAGGCTGGCTGTGCAGGGCAATCACCTCAGCACCAAGACGCCGGAACAGGGACTCCGCGCAGGAGGTGGCTGATCCCCAGCAGAGATCGAGCACAATCCGGCGGCCATCGAGGCGCCGGCCTTCCAGACTGTTTTCCAGCAAGGCGGTGTAGCTCTCCAAGAGCTCGGTGCGCCGCTGGGTGGGACCACAGCTGGTGAGCGCTGGCCGCACCTCACCGCGCAAGCCGGCTTCGATCGCCTGCTGCTGATCGCGGCTGAGCTTGGCCCCTGAAGGACCAAACAACTTGATGCCGTTGTCTTCCGGAGGGTTGTGGCTGGCTGAGACCATCAAGCCTCCAGCCGCCTGGAACTGATTCACCAGCCGGGCCACCGCCGGGGTGGGACACAAGCCGAGGGTCCACACTTCACGGCCTGCAGCAGTTAGGCCGGCCTCGAGGGCCGCCACGAGCATGGGCCCACTGCTGCGGGAATCCATCCCCAACAGCACTGGGGCATCGCCAGGCAGCACCTGACCACTCCAATAGCCCACCTGCAAGGCCAGAGCTGGAGTCATCACGGTGCCCACGCGACCGCGAATGCCATCGGTACCAAAGCTGACTCCACCTCCTCCAAGGGGTTGGCCCACCGGATGGGACGCCAGATCGGCCATGCCAAAAACTTCGTTCGGGCAGAGATTAAACGGGTTTTCCAGGCCTACCTGGACGCAGGAGACTCATAAACAGCCGTCTGCCTAGCGCCAGCGCTGGGGCCGCCACGCCAACAACCACAACTCAATGGCGCCCCACAGCAGCAGGCCACCCACCACCCAGCCGGGCAGCCAGACCATCGGGGGCCAAGGCCGCAACAGCCAACTCAACAATCCCAGGCCCACAGCCACGGCAGCGCGCCGGCGTTGCAGCTGCCAGGGAGGCATCTGGGCCAGAGCAGAACGAAAGCGCTCCCATCGCTTGACCATGGTTCCCGCCGGGCTGCAGCCGCGCCATTGTGACCTCCATACGATGCCGGCAAAGGACAACGGAGGTTGATGCAGCTGCGGGGTGGAGGAGTGCTGCTGATCAGCATCGCCGCGGCCGGCACCGTGGTCATAAGCAGTGCCTTGCAGCAGGGCCTGCAACAAATCCGACCTGAACTCGACCGCCACAGCTCACCCACCCTGCTGCGGCGAACCGCTCGCTTTGATCCCGACCCAAGCCGGCGACGCCTCGCGCGGCTGATCCTGGCGAACCAGGGCGATGTCAGCGCCGCCAGGCAGCAATGGTTGCTGCACGCTCAAGGGTGGGGCGACAACCCACTGAGCCCCGTGGTGCTCAAACAACAAGCTCTAGCGGCGCGGGCGCTCGGCCAACAGGAGCGATCCGATCGCCGCTGGACAGAGCTGTTGCAACGCTTCCCAGCTGCAGCACCCAGCGCCGACGCCCTCTACTACCTGGGCCAGCCAGGAGATGAGCAGCACCAGGAACTGCTGCAGCGCTTTGCGGCCCACCCCGCGGCCCTGGCCGCTGCAGTGGACTGGGACCGCCAAACGCAAGATCCCCGCGCCGGGTTGCATCTGGCTGCTTGGGGAGCGCGCTGGCCAGGAGCCGATGCAGCCCTTCAGCGCGCCTGCCTTCGTGATCTCGGCGATCAACAGCGCGAGCAAGTGGCCACGGCCCTGGCCCAACAGGGGGATCTCGATGCGGCCCTGAACTGCCTTGGCGATCTGAGGCCCACAGCGCCCAAGACCCTGCAATGGCTTGGGCTGGCCGCTGAGGCGCCCTTGAGCCCTGAACAACAGGCCTGGGAGCAGAGCCGTTCCCTCCTGTTGGAGCGCGATTGGAATGGCGCCCAAGAGGCGCTGCAGCAACAACTGGAGCAACCCCTAACGCCTCCCCTGCTGGCACGGGTGCGCTTCTGGCTTGGCCTCAGCGCCTGGGAGCTGGGCGACGCCGAGCAGGCGCGGCAAATCTGGCAGCAGCTGTTACGCGAGCACCCCTTTGGCTACTACGGCTGGCGCGCCAGTGAACGGCTGCAGCAGGCCCCTGATGCGCTGCCGCTTGAAAGCCCTCCGGCGGAAGGCTTGCTGCCCAAGGACTTGGATCAATTGCTCGCGCTCGGGATTCCCGTTGAGGCCTGGGAGCAGTGGCGCATGCAACGGGGCGGCCGACCAGCGGAATCGCCCAGAGAGCTTTGGCAAGAAGGCGTCCTGCGTCTGGGGGTTGGCGATCGCTGGATCGCGTTAGAGCAACTGGACCGGGCCCAGCTGCTTGGTGCCGCTGAGGGCTTGAGCCAACAGGTGCTACTGGAGCAACACCGCCATCCGCGCAACTTTGAACAACTCCTGGACGAGGCCGCGGGCAACGAGCAACTCGACCCTGATCTGCTCTTGGGCTTGGCCCGGCAAGAGTCGCGGCTGACGCCCACGGTGCGCTCCAGCGCTGGAGCCATCGGCCTGCTGCAGCTGCTGCCCAGCACCGCTGCTGAGCTGGACGATCCAGCCCCAAGCGAAGACGACTTACTGCAACCGGAGCGCAATGCCCCCTTGGGTGCCCGCTATCTCAAAGAGATGCTGAACGCTGCAGACGGCAATCCCTTTCTGGCAACAGCCAGCTACAACGCGGGACCCGGTGCTGCCGGCAGCTGGCGCAACGACGATCTCGATGCCATCCCTGAACTCTGGGTGGAAGCCATCCCCTATCCCGAGACCCGGATCTACGTGAAAAAAGTGCTGGGCAACCGCTGGACCTATGCCTTGCTCGGCGACAGGTTGACCAACCACTGAAACCATTCCATGCCGCCCAACTGGTTGTGAATGGAGTGGCCGTAGGTCATGAACAACAGGATGTAAGCGTTGAAACCAATCAGGCCGAGCCAGGCCGGCGGCCAAACGCGCAACCTCACCAGATCAAGGCGTGCCAGCAGTAGCGCTGCTGTGAGCACCAAGAGATCAGCAAAACCAGGCATGTAGAGCAGGTACATCCCCCCAACCACCACCACCAGCAGGGTCACCACCAAGGTGAGTGCTTTGCTGGCTGCCATGAACAGAGAGATCTGGCGCAGCACCAGTTCCGGCAAGGTGCAGAACGAGACCACGATCACCACCTGGGAGAGCGAAAGCACCCAGTAGGCCTCATCCACCAAGGACTGATCGGCAACGCTGGAGCGGATGTCTTCCTGCAGCAGGCCCCAGTGGGCTCCCAGATAGACACTGATCAAGGCGAGCAGGATCAGCATCGGGGCCCGGGCGGGCAACGTCAGCCAACGAAGGAAGAAGGACATCAGAGCTTCAGGCTGATGGCATCCAGCGGGCAGACAGCAATGCACTGCTCGCAGACGACGCAGCGGCGCTGATCAAACTGCAGTCGCCAGTCTGGTGTGCTGCAGCTCAAGGCGCCACTGGGACAAACACTGGAGCAAATACCGCAATCGACGCAGCGCTCCGGGTCGATGGCGATCTCTCCAGCCGCTGAGCTGATCGACAACCCAAGGCTCATCAACCACTCCTGGGCGGCATCGAGCTCATCAATGTCGCCGGAGAGCTCCACCACCAACGTGCCGCGTTGATTGGGAGCCACCTGGGCGCGGATGATGCGCGAAGCCACGTCGTAGTCGACGGCCAACCGATAGGTGATCGGCTGATGCACGGCTTCCCGAGGGAATTGCAGCGTCAAGCGACGCTTCACGGCACACAGGGGAGCATCGCTGCCAGCATGGCAGCGCCCCAACAGCGCCGCAGCCATGAGCAGCACCCCTGCCGGCCCCGAATTCCCTGGGAAGAGGCTCCCTCAGCTGGTGCTACTGCTGCTGGCCATCGTTGTGGTGGCTGTGGTTTGGCTGGAGGGCGGTCGCTCCGAGGGCGACCTGCTCGATCAGATGGCCCGGCGCTCACTGCCTTTGGAGCAAGCCCTGAGCAACGGCAAGCCCTCGGTGGTCGAGTTCTATGCGGACTGGTGTGAGTCGTGCCGAACCATGGCTCCCGGCATGGAGCAAATGGTCAAAGACCATCCCCAGGTCGATCTGGTTTTGCTGAATGTCGACAACCCCAGCTGGCAGCCCCAAGTGCAGCGCTGGAACGTCAATGGCATTCCCCATCTGCAGCTCTTTGATGCCAATGGCGAGAGCCGTGGGCAGTCGATTGGCTTACGCCAACCGCAAGAGCTGAGCGCCATCGCCGTCGCCCTGGAAACCGGCGAACCCCTGCCCACCCTGGCGGGCATCGGCGCCATCAGCAGCTTGGATCCCTCCGAGGAGCCCAGTCGGCGTGACATCAGCAGCAACGTGGGCCCGCGCAGCCACGGCTAAGCCTCAGCAGCGAGATCTTGCAGCAGCTGGGAGAGCAAGCGATCGGCATCACGAACCGCCAACCGCTCCATGCCTTGGCGGAGCAAGCGCAGCGGATCTGCCGCTGGATCACAGCCCCGCAAGCGGGGGCCCAGCAGGTTCCAAAGCATGCGCCGCAACCCAGGCTCATTTGGACCATGCTGCGCCACGATCACAGCGGCTCCAACGGCAGCCGCAGCAGCGGCATTGGCGCTCTGGTGGTCATCGGCGGCCTGAGGGAAAGGCACCAACACCGCTGGGGTTCCGCAGACGGCCAACTCGCTGAGGCTGCCCGCACCAGCCCGTGAAATCGCTAGATCCGCGTGCTGCAGCAACGCCGGGATCTCCTCACTAAACGGACGCTCGCTGTAGGCCGGGTGCTCGAGCTGTCCCTGATCCGGATCGACGTGGCCGCTGAGATGCACGATGCGGCACCCCATGGCGAGCAATGCAGGGGCTGCCGCACGCACCATCCGGTTCAAACCAACCGCGCCTTGACTCCCGCCAATCACCAGCAGCAGGGGGCCATCCCCAGCAGGCACCCAATCTGGGCAGGCAGCTGGCTTAAGAAAGTCCTCCCGCACCGGAGTACCGGTGACTTCCGGACGGCAACCGCTCAGGTAATCCGCCGCCTGCGGTAAACCGAGGGCCACACGGCTGCAAAAGCGGCCAAACAGGCGGGTCACTTGGCCGGGGATCGCATTGGATTCATGCAGCACCACCGGCCGGCGGCAGAGGCGCGCCGCCAAGATCGCCGGGGCCGCGATGTAGCCGCCCGTGGTGAAGACCACCGCGCACTCCTGCTTGCGAATCAGGCGCGTCACAGGCCAAGCACTCCAAAGCAACTGAATCAGTTGCTTGAGCTTGCGCAGGCCTCGGCCCTGCAAACCGCCAGCCCGCACAGTGAATAGGGGGTAACGGCTGGGAACCAGTTGGCGTTCGAGGCGATCGGGAACCCCCAACCAGCGCACACTCCAGGTTTCTGGCATGCGGTCAGCAACCGCCAAGGCCGGAAACAGATGGCCGCCAGTGCCGCTGGCTGCAATCAGAAGCCGAGGCATGGACGCACAAGACGGGGCGCCTAACTTAAGGATCCCTGCGACGGCGTGCCGTGACTGCAACACCCTGGCTCTCCCTGCTGCTCGGGGGTGTTTTGTCCTGCCAAATCCCAGCGGCCCATGCCCAGTTGAGCGGAGCGCTGGTGGACCAACTGGAGAGCGCACTGAATAACGGTGATACGAGTGCCCTGGCGGACTTGGTGGCCAGCAGCGATGAAATCGGCGGCAGCGAGTTGGAAACCCGCTACAGCCAACTGCGCCGTCAGTTTCCTGATAGCCAATGGACCTTGGCCGCGGGCCAAGACCTCGCCGATGGGCGCAACACCCTGAACGTGAGCGTGGTGGGCAACGGCAGCCAAGACGGCCGCGACTTCCGCCTGCAGGCCAGCCAAACCCTGGCGGTGCGTAGTAACGGGCTCACCCTCGGCAGCCAGGAGGTGCTGGCGGAAGAATCCATCGTTCGCAGCGGTGAGCGCGATCTAGCGGTGAGTGTGATGGCCCCCGACACGGTGCTAACCGGGCAGCGCTACGACCTCGACGTGCTCATGGATGATCCGCTCAAGGACGCAACCTTGGCGGGCGGCTTAACCGAGCTCACCGAAGCGGATCTGCTGCAGGAGGAGAGCCCTGAGATTGAACTGGGCGCCCTCAATGCCGGCGGCATTTTTAAAACAATCCAGGCCCCGTACCAACCCGGGCGCCAAGCCTGGGCAGCCCTGCTGCTGCACCCCGAAGGCACGGTCAGCATCAGCCGCACGGTGCGGGTGGTGAATCGTCTTTGAACCAGCGCAGCAACGCTGAAACATCTTCCTGGCCGTGGCCTTGCTGCATCAAGCGGTCTTCCATTGCTGCCACCTGCTCGGTGATCGGCAGCTGAAGCTCACAACCCTCCGCTGCCGCCAGGGCGATCCCGAGATCCTTGCGGTGCAGCTCAAGCTTGAAACCAAGCGGGAACTGCTGCTCGAGCATTGATGGGGCGCGATGGCGCAAGGCCCAAGAGCCTGCCGCCCCCTCCTGCAGGGCCGCCACCAAGTCGCTCATCGGCAAGCCCAACCGCTGACCCAACGCCAGCGCTTCAGCCACCGCCGCATAGCTACCGGCCACCAGCACTTGGTTCACAGCCTTGGCCCGCTGGCCTGAACCCAACGGCCCCAGGTGGGTGATGGTGCCGCCCACCACCTCCAAAACAGGGCGAGCCCGCTCCAGATCGCTGGCCTCACCGCCCACCAACACCGACAGCGTGCCGAGGCGTGCGCCTTCGGTGCCGCCGGTCACCGGGGCATCCAACCAGCTCAAGCCGCACTGGGCGGCCTCAGCCGCCAGCCGCTGCGTGCTGGCCGGATCAATGGTGGAGAAATCAACAATCAAGCCACCGGGCTCAGCCCCCGCTAGGAGCCCAGACGGCCCCTGCAAAACAGCCTCCACAGCCGCTGCATCGGTGAGGCAGAGCGCATGGATCTGGGCTGAGGCCGCCGCCTCAGCTGGGCTGGCCGCCACGTGGGCTCCGGCGGCTTGCAACGGCTGCTGCCGCTCAGGGCTGCGGTTGTGCACGGTGAGGGGAACACTGGCAGCCAGGAGATTGGCGGCCATGGGTTGGCCCAGAGCCCCAAGACCGATGAAGCAAACCGGAATGTTTGCAGCCATGGCTTGCCGGCTCCAGGCCGAATCGCGACGATGCGGCCATCGTGCTGCAGTCCGTGCCGTGGCCCCAACTTGGGTCAACAGTCCTGTGCTGATGGAGGCGCTGGAGCGCTACCAGCAAGGGCGCTTGCCGCAGCAGATGCGCCACTGGATTCGAGCCCTATTGGAGCTCCCAGAGAACACCCCTGAACTGGCAGAGGAGCTTTTGGTTCAACGGCCAAATAGCAGCCACAACAGCAGCACCACGGCGATGGTGATCACCCACCAGGGCAACCCCTGACGGCGGCGGGTCCCACCAGAACCAGACCGACGCCCATGGCGCTTGTCCCAGAACTGACGGGAGAGATCTCGCTCGCGATCGGTGACCACCGGGTCTGACCTCAGGCGGCTTCGTCGAGGGCAGCCACACCAGGCAGCACCTTGCCTTCGAGCAGCTCAAGGCTGGCGCCACCGCCGGTGGAGATGTGGGACATCTGGGCGGCCAGGCCAGCCTTCTCAACGGCAGCCACCGAGTCGCCGCCACCAATGATGGTGCAGCAGCCCTTGGCGCTCAGCTCAGCCAGGGTGGTGGCGATGGCGTTGGTGCCAGCGGCAAATTTGTCGAACTCGAACACGCCCATGGGGCCGTTCCAAATCACGGTCTTGCAATCACCCAGGGCGTCCTGGAAGACCTTGATGGAGTCAGGACCAATGTCCAGACCCATCCAGCCCTCAGGGATGGCATCGATGGAAGCCACTTGGCTGTTGGCATCGGGAGCGAAGTTGTCAGCCAGAACCACATCGGTGGGCAGCAGCAGCTGAACGCCCTTGGCCTTGGCCTTGGCCTCCAGCTCCTTGGCGAGCTCGAGCTTGTCTTCTTCCACCAAGCTCTTGCCCACCGAGAGGCCGCGGGCTTTGTAGAAGGTGAAGATCATGCCGCCACCGATCAGCACCTTGTCGCACTTGTCGATCAGGGCTTCCAGCACGCCGATCTTGCTGCTGACTTTGGAGCCACCAACGATGGCGGCCAGGGGGCGCTTGGGATCGTCAACGGCGCCTTGCAGGTACTGCAGCTCCTTCTCCATCAGGTAGCCAGCCACGCTCGG
>CENU01204831.1_pt1 | contig 20870 bp, 14 predicted proteins | sample 361331 | NCBI WGS metagenome assembly CENU01 (sample SAMEA2619766, study PRJEB7988) | marine metagenome | isolation source: saline water (ENVO:00002010), including | reverse complement strand
AAGCAGGGATCAATATCAGGCTGAATCTCAGACATAAACTGGTTTAAATGTCATCTTTTTATTGACGACCGCACAAAAAATAATCTCTAATTAAATTTGCAATGCAAAATTAGTTGGGCTCAGCATATTTTACTCGACCAATTTTCATTGCTACTTTTATGTCGTTTGTGGTTATGAAGGGGTAAATAAACTTGAAGGTTAATAACGAAGGTTCGATGGATGGAAAGCAACTGCTAGGGAGCAAAAGTTCCAATGATATTGAACTGGTCAGCGTAACAAAGCGCTATGGTGACACGGTTGCCGTAAAATCTGTAAGCCATAGATTTGGATCATCGAGCTACACATGTCTGCTTGGCCCGTCCGGTTGTGGCAAAACCTCAACGCTGCGCATGATTGCAGGCCATGAGTCAGTTTCAGAGGGTTCAATTCTTTTATTTGGGCGTGATATTTCGAACTTGCCACCTGCAAAGCGTGGAACTGCAATGATGTTTCAAAATTACGCATTGTTTCCGCATTTAACTGTTTTAGACAACGTAGCATTCAGCCTTAAGATGTCAGGCATCAACAAACGGGAGCGGCGCAACAAGGCCGGCGAAATTCTTGAATTGGTGGACTTAGATGCACTGATGGAACGCCTGCCCGGTCAGCTCTCTGGGGGACAACAGCAACGAGTTGCTTTGGCCCGAGCGTTGATTACCAGACCACAAGTTCTTTTACTGGATGAACCACTTTCAGCTCTCGACCCCTTCTTACGTATCAGGATGCGGAGTGAACTGCGTAAAATACAAAGAGAGCTAAAAATTAGCTTTATTCATGTGACCCATGGGCAGGATGAAGCTTTAGCGTTGGCAGACGAAATTGTAGTAATGAACGACGCGGTTATTAAACAATCAGGGTCCGCGCGCGAGATATTTAACACGCCGAAATCTAAGTTTGTGGCCGAGTTCATAGGTGGCCATAATGTGATTAAACTGTCGGAAGGGGAAGTTGCTGTGCGCACTGATGCTGTAAAGGCTACTACGTTTCAGAACGATGGCCTAGAAGGATATGTTTCAGCTCTAGAATATCAAGGGACCCACGTCTTGATGGTCACCAAAATCATTGGAGACCAAGAAGTGACAGCTCTTGTTCCCGAGGCTGAGTTTTTCGCTAAGCCTCACAACCTAGGAGACAAAATATCTTTATCTTGGAATCCGAAATACCAACACCGTCTGACCGCATGATTCGCGGCAACACCACAAGGAGAAAGTTATGACAAAATATACACACAGAAATGGACTGAGCAGACGCACTTTGATTAAAACTGGCGTCGCTACTGCAGCGACAACACTTGCAGCACCAATGGTTTGGGCTCAGTCAAATATCGTTTTACGTCAGGCCGGAACAGGAGTATCCGCCTTTAACGATATTGCCGAAAAAGTACAGGGCGATCTTGGTATCACTCTGGAAATGACAGCCTTGGATTCGGATAGCGTTACTCAAAGGGTTGCGACACAACCGGATAGCTTTGACATAGCGGATATTGAATACTGGATTTGCAAAAAAGTTTGGCCCACTGGTAACATGCAAGCCATGGATACCTCTCGAATTGCAAACTATGATAAAATTGCGGGAACATTTCGGTCCGGCAAATTAACGCCAACATCCGAGATTGCTCAAGGGACTGCGCCTCACACAGTGGGTTTCACAACAGGAGTGAACGGTAAGGATTTTGTCCAGGAAGAATCGGGATGGATGACGCTGATCCCAACTATATATAATGCGGACACGTTAGGCATCCGTCCTGACCTGATTAATCGGCCAATCAGAAACTGGTCAGAGCTGTTAAACCCAGAATTCAAGGGCAAAGCCTCAATTCTCGATATTTCCTCAATTGGGATTATGGACATGGCAATGGTAGTCGAGTCCATGGGTGAATATAAGTATCCGGATAAAGGGAACATGACAAAAGCAGAGATAGATTTAACGCTCGGCGTTTTCACCGAAGCTAAGAAGAATGGTCAATTTCGTGCATTCTGGAAATCGTTTGATGAGAGTGTCAACTTAATGGCATCTGGCGAAGTGGTAATCCAGTCAATGTGGTCGCCAGCTATCACTGCTGTTCGCGCACAGGGCATCCCATGTATTTATCAACCACTAGAAGAGGGTTATCGTTCGTGGGGTGGAGGAATGGGCCTTGCTGCGAGCCTTAGTGGCGCAAAGCTGGACGCCGCTTATGACTATATAAACTGGTACCTTTCTGGTTGGGCGGGTGGATTTTTGATGCGGCAAGGTTATTATTCCGCTGTTCCGGAAACTTCAAAAAACTTTATGTCAGAAGATGAGTGGGGCTTCTGGTATGAGGGTAAAGAGTCTAAAGGAGACATTGTAAGCCCACAAGGTTCTAAGCTTGAAGGACCAGGAGCTGTTCGTGACGGCGGATCGTTCATTGAGCGGATGGGAGCCGTTGCTTGTTGGAATTCAGTGATGGATGAAAACCAGTACATGGTGCGTAAGTGGAACGAGTTTATAGCGGCCTAGTTATTAGTGGTGGTACATTTTTTGTACCACCACTATACCCACACCGTCATCTAAGGGCTACCATGCAAAAATCTAGGGCCTACAATACACTTACAGGTTGGTTGATGGTTTCCCCACTAGCTTTAGTGTTGTTTATTTTTTTGGTTCTTCCGATAGTAATGATTGCCATAGTCAGCTTTTGGCAAACTACTGCCTTCTCAATTGTGCCAGCGTTTCAACTGGAAAATTATGAATTTTTATTTGGGTCACCGGTAACATACACTGTTTTCATTAATACTTTTAAATATGCCGCCCTAACGTGGATATTTACGGTGTTAATAGGTTTCACTGTTGCATTCTATCTGGCGTTTCACGTTCGCAGCTTGACTTGGCAAGTTGTCCTATTTCTTTTGTGTACAATTCCATTTTTAACCTCAAATATTATACGCATGATAAGCTGGATACCATTTCTGGGACGCAACGGCATAGCCAATTCGACTTTAATATCTTGGGGGTTAATAGATGAACCGGTAGAATGGTTGCTGTTCAGCGACTTTTCGGTGGTTCTTGCATTTGTGCACATCTACACGCTTTTCATGGTAGTTCCGATATTTAATACTATGATGCGGATCGATAAAGGGATCATCGAGGCCGCTCGCGATGGCGGTGCAAGCGGCGCACAAATTCTTTGGAACATAATTATACCTTTAACGAAGCCAGGTATTATGATCGGTACAATATTTGTAGTGACGCTAGTAATGGGTGACTTCTTTACGGTGCGAATTATGTCGGGAAGTCAATCTGCCAATGTAGGACGATTGATATCTAACGATATTTCTCTATTGCAGTACCCATCAGCATCTGCGACCGCGATTATTTTACTTTTGACAGTTTTAATTGTTATAGGAGTGTTATTGCGGTTTGTTGATATAAGAAAGGAGCTATAGAATGGAGCCACGCTCGAATTCATTCTATGTGTTGACAGCTTTTTTCTCCTTGTTTCTTCTTTTTCTGTATGGACCGACGTTTACAATTGGTATTCTGTCTTTTCAAGGTCCAGGAGGAGGTCTGACATTTCCAATGCGTGGCGTGTCAATGCATTGGTTCTATGAACTTTTCGAACAACAGGCAGTTGGCGATATTTGGGGAAGTTTCAGACGTAGTTTAACCCTTGGATTAATGGTTATGGTAACCACGATCATTGTTTCAGTAATGGGTGGTCTAGCATTTCGCAAAAAATTTCTCGGATCAACTTTTCTTTTTTATTTAATCGTCACAGCTCTGGTAATCCCTTCGATTTTGATTTCTTTAGGTGTCGGCCTTCTCTTTAATCAAGCTGGGCTCAATGTGCATTGGTCTACGTCTGGCTATGGCTCTCAGTTGACATGGACTTTACCTTTTGGGCTTTTGATTATGTTTGCCGTATTTAATCGCTTTGACAAAAGCTTTGAGGAAGCGGCGCGCGACCTAGGCGCCACTTCTTGGCAAACGATCCGTCATGTGGTTTTACCAATAATTGCCCCATCTTTAATTGGGGTCGCACTATTTGGTTTTACGCTCAGCTATGACGAATTTGCGCGGACCTTGCTAACATCGGGAAGTAGAAACACTTTACCACTTGAAATTTATGGCATGACAACAAACGTGACCTCACCAGTCCTCTATGCTCTTGGAACTTTGACAACTGTCTTTTCCTTAATAATAATCGTTATCTTCCTTGCCGTAGTGCTGTTGGCTACCCGACATCGCGCAAGTAAAGGAAGCGATGCTGGAAAGGGTCTGCTGTGATTATAATCATCAACCCTAACAGCACAGAATCTATGACGCAAGCGATGCTACAAACAGCACAAAATGAATGCCCGAATATAACGATTAAGGGCTGGACCTCACACCAAGGTCCAGCTGCTATTCAAGGACCCGAGGACGGAGAGGCATGCCTACCGCATCTTCTTGAACTGGTTAAAAAAGCTTCTGCAGATGGTGCATCAGCAATAATAATCGGCTGCTTTGATGATACAGGGCTCGAAGCCTCAAGAAATTTGGCTACTTGCCCGGTAATAGGAATTGGGCAAGCAGCGTATCATTTTGCTTCGTTGGTTGGAGGTCAGTTTTCAGTTATTACAACCCTAAGTGTTTCCTTACCCATTCTTGAAGCCAACGTACATGACTATGGCCTTAGCCAATACTTGGCAAAAGTCAGAGCTTCTGGCGTCGAAGTACTCGCCTTAGAAACGAATGCAGACGCTGCGGCAAAACGAGTTTTTCAGGAAATTCTCTTGGCTCAAAAAGAGGATAATGTACAATCTGTGGTACTCGGCTGCGCTGGCATGTCCCATATTCCTGACATTGCAGGCCCAGAAATTGAAGTCCGATTAATCGATGGCGTCAAAACGGCTGTCCAATTAGGCGCAATGTTTTAATTTACACGCAGATAAGCCGTTTGATAGTAAAATAAAAAAAGATACTACATATTGGATAAAACTATGAACCGAAATCTTATAACTGCTGCTGCACAGATGGGCCCGATCTCTAAGCATGAGAGCCGGTCTGATACAGTCGGCAGGTTGATCGAGATGATGCGTGAATCAAAAGCCCGCGGCTGCGAATTGGTGGTTTTTACTGAAATGGCTCTGACAACATTTTTCCCACGTTGGATGATTGAAGATGAGGCCAAACTTGACAGCTACTATGAGATTGACATGCCAAGTGCGGCGACCCAGCCGTTATTTGACGAGGCAAAAAGGCTAAGTATAGGGTTTTATCTTGGCTATGCTGAGTTAATTGTTAAGAATGGATTGAAGAGGCGCTTTAACACATCAATTCTCGTAGATAAAAACGCTCGAATAATAGGAAAGTATCGAAAGATACATCTGCCTGGCCATTACGAACCACAGCCAAATCGTGATTTTCAACACCTTGAAAAACGCTATTTTGAACCAGGCGATTTAGGCTTTCCAGTTTTTAAAGCCTTTAATGGTCATATGGGCATGGCTATCTGCAATGATCGACGCTGGCCCGAAACTTATCGGGTAATGGGCCTACAGGATGTAGAGATGGTTATGTTAGGTTATAATACGCCGTTTGGTCATGTGGGTGACCAAGCAATGGATAGCTTAACACTATTTCACAACCATCTATCGATGCAAGCAGGGGCCTACCAAAACGCCACATGGGTTGTGGGTACAGCTAAATGTGGTAATGAAGAAGGATCGAAAATGGGTGGTCAAAGTGTTATAATTGCTCCGTCCGGTGAGATTGTGGCCCAGTCAGTAACAGTCAAGGATGAGGTGATCACGGCGAGCTGTGATCTCAATTTCGGTAAGAGATATAAAGAAACTATCTTTGATTTTGCAGCTCATCGTCGCCCTGAGCATTACAAGCTTATTGTTGAGCGTTCTGGGGCAGTCGCACCTGATTAAAGGAGAATACAATGTCTACAGTTATAAAGGGTGGATCAGTTGTCACCGCCGATCGAACCTATAGATCAGATATACTTATTGACAGAGAAACGATCGTTGAAATTGGGATAAATTTGATTGGCGAATCTGTAATCGACGCTTCCGGCTGTTACATCATACCGGGTGGTATTGACCCTCACACCCATCTCGAGATGCCTTTTATGGGAACCAGAACAGCAGAAACATGGGAAAGCGGAACCTTTGCTGCGGCGTCAGGCGGAACCACGATGGTGGTGGACTATATCATTCCTGGCGATGACGGGATACTTGCAGCTCTGGATGAATGGGAAGAGCGCGCAGCCCATCAAGCGTCTTGTGACTACGGATTTCATATGGCTATCACAGGATGGTCTGAGCAGATATTTAATGACATGAGTTCTGTGGTCGGGCGCGGCGTCAATAGCTTTAAGCACTTTATGGCTTACAAAGGCGCTTTAATGGTAAACGATGATGAAATGTTTGCCTCATTTTCGCGGTGCGCAGCTTTAGGTGCATTACCTTTTGTTCATGCCGAAAATGGTGATCTGGTGGCAGCCCTGCAAGCCAAACTTTTATCAGAGGGAAATCTTGGCCCTGAAGCACATTCCTATTCTCGCCCTGCCTCTCTGGAGGGTGAGGCGACAAACCGAGCGATAACACTCGCTGATGCCGCAGGTGTTCCTGTTTATATCGTCCACACCAGTAGCGAAGACGCACATGAAGCAATTCGGCGCGCCCGTCAAAACGGTCAACGCGTCTGGGGCGAGCCATTAATACAACACCTTTTGCTTGATGATAGTGAGTATGAGAATCCCAGCTGGGATTATGCTGCACAGCGCGTTATGTCTCCACCTTTCCGAGACAAAAAACACCAAGACAGTCTGTGGGCAGGTCTAACTGCGGGCTCACTGCAAGTCGTTGCAACGGATCATTGCGCATTTACTACTCAACAAAAACGCATGGGCATCGGAAATTTTACTCAAATTCCAAATGGAACTGGTGGGCTTGAGGATCGGATGTCATTGCTGTGGACCCACGGAGTGAGAACAGGTCGCTTGACAATGAATGAGTTCGTAGCGCTAACTTCGACGAATATAGCAAAGATTTTAAACATCTACCCTCGCAAGGGCGCAGTAATAGTTGGATCGGATGCTGATTTAGTAATTTGGGATCCCAACTCAAGAAAAACTGTAAGTGCCAAAACACAAAAATCTGCGATTGACTACAATGTTTTTGAAGGTTTCGAAGTTATTGGAATGCCACGGTTTACATTATCACGAGGTGAGGTTCTTTGGGAAGCTGGAGCCGAAAATCAAGCGCAACCTGGCAGGGGTAGATTGATAAAAAGACCTGCATTTTCACCAACAAGCCAAGCTTTATCAACATGGAAAGAACTTGTAGCCCGTCGGCCGGTACTTCGAGATCCTAAACACATGCCAATCGGCGTTTGAGATCACCAAAGGAGAGAGAAACAACAAAAAAATATGTTTGCAATTGGAAATGATATAGACTTTGTCGCAGGCAAAATCTGACCTAACGGCAATGGTGATAGTTCATCAGATGCCCAGTAGGGTATTTTTGCGGCTGAAGTTGGGATGCTGCGATTGCCACGTTGGTTAAAGATGTATCATATTTCTTCAAGCTTTTAATTTCAGATACAGCTTAAAAACAGTGCCTTAGAAAATACAACGTTTATTAATGACGGCCATACAGTTTACTTTAATAATTCTATGCTGCGTTCCATCCTAGATAATGTCCTAATCAAAGAAAGATGCTCTCCTCACGTTCATTAAACTTTTAGAAAATCGGCCAGCAGAGTACAGAACGGACACGTAGCGTCACTACCCCAACGACTTTGACAAAGGCACCGCTTGCTGAACATATGCCGCTGAAGTACTTGTATCTTTTCCGAGAGCCGTTCAGCGTTAATAATCGTTCCAGAGAGCCTCAAACGTGAAAATTGACACTTACACAACAAATCACGATATTTGAAAAGCCATCGCTATTTCGCAATGGCTCCTCCGATGAACGCTGTAAATAATTCGGCTAACACCAATCTCTGTTTGAATACAGATAAATCGCATATCTACAAAAGTTAACAGCTCAGCAGCATTGAAGTCCTTTTAACCTAATCCGCCAAACGGCTTTAACAGAGCATTTTCTCATTTCTACAAGGGTAATGCTAAAGTTATCAAAAGGATCATTATGGGCGCCACATAGAAAGCCGCGCAGCTCAATAAGGAACAAATCAATGCTGCTTATCAATTTGGCGTGAAAGACCCGCCGTGTATTTATCTTGTGCAAATAAACAAGCTAAAAGCTTGTGAAGAACTTAACATGAAAAATGCGCTGTTTACAATTTTTCAAAACTGCGAACCGGTGCGTCCAAATTTCACAAACAAAACGCCGAGAAAATGGCATGAAATTCTTATAATTTTATGATGCGAAAATTCTCGAGTTGTCAAACCGAATGTAACAGGATACCGAATCAACCGCTCCTGATAATTGAGCTGCTATCAAACAAACACTTGGAAATTCTGCGCAGATACTCAGCGCTAAAATAATACTTTCTGGAACGAAGATCGCACCAAGTAATCGACCTAATACATACCACCGAGTCAAGGCCAAAGCTTTTCACAGCAAAACATTGCCAATACCGCGAGGGCATAATTCAAAGTACTGGCAGATACATCATTGATTATAGTTCCAAACTGTGAGGCAGCGCTAATGGATGTTGCAGTTTTATCAGCCAGCGCTCCGCCATTATTTGTTTCCTCGCTTTATTGGTTTTATTTGGATGACTTGCAAGCTGTCACTTTTGCATGCAGACAGTTTTCAACGCTGCATCTCAGCGCGAAGGCTTTGGGTTGCCGCTTCGTCAAGGCCCCAGTCATACCCGTTATCTACAGGTTTAAGCACCACTCCATAATCTGATTTTGCATGATCCGGCCCAAAAAAGCCGTCCAAAACATCATCGAGTACTTTGGTGGGGTCACGCTCTAAAGGATTTCCATAGCCACCACCAGAAGGAGAATAATAAGAAACGACATCTCCAATCTCTGCACGCATTCCGGAAAATTTTGAATACTCACTGCGTCTTTCCCCGCTGTGGATATTATGAATTTCCATCTTGCCACCAGCGCCTTCTTTGCCACCAAATATTCCCCATGGCACATCTAGATGTCGGTCACTTTCATGAGTCATAAAGCCTGATGTCAGGTACCGTTGGGATTTGACTACGCCTGAACCACCTCGAAACTTTCCCGCGCCTGGTGGTACATCGTCGCGCACTTCGTAGCGGTCACAAATCAGCGGCAGATGCATTCCCAAGTCTTCTAACGGGTTGTTACGTGTGTTACGCATTAGTTCTTCGACAGTGTCCGGACCATCAGAAGCAGGTCGTCCACCCATCGCTGCTTCGTTGACTTCTAGGAACACCCAATAATCTCCATTCGGCCTTACGCCGGAATAAGCAGCAAAGCTGAGCGTTGCGGCATTGCCTGCTGTACAGCGGTCTGGCAACACCGGAGCAAGCGCTTTTATGACCAGGTCTGCCATACGTTGAATTTGACAAAACCGCGCTTCCGCGGCCGCTGGCCATATCGGGTTAAAAATGGTACCCTTTGGAGCGATAACACTGATTGGACGGAAAGAGCCTTCGTTCGCTGGTATGTCATCCTTGGATGTATATGTGTCTAAGAGCATCGCTCGAAAAACGAAGAATGCGGCTACCATGGTAGAGCCGTCGTAAGGCACGTTAAACGCCGTTGGCACCTGAGGCGATGACCCTGTTAAATCAACTTCGACTGAGTCACCTTTTACGCGCACGCAAACTTTCACCGGAAGTGTTATTTCACGATTACGACCGTCATCGTCTAAGAATCCTTCCGCGAAGTATTCTCCGTCTGGGATCTTAGCGATTTCCGCACGCATCCGCCGCTCTGTATAATCCATAAGTTGTTTTGTGGCCTGAATAACAGTGCCCTTGCCATATTTTTCAAGCAACTCCTCAAAACGTCGAACTCCCAGTTCAGCTGAAGCAATTTGGGCCTCTAGATCACCCATTACTAGATCAGGCACGCGGGTGTTGTCTCTTATATATTTCCATAGGTCTTCATTTCGAACACCTTCGTGGAACAATTTAACGCCGTCCATCAACATTCCTTCTGCCCAAACATCCGGAACGTCGATAATAAGTCCTGGCGTTGCTGCCCCAATATCAACATGATGAGCGGTGTTTGCAGAAAATCCGACAAGATCACCGTTGCTAAAAACTGGCATAACGATTGCAATATCTGGCGAATGGGAAGCGCCTTTATATGGATGATTGTGAATCACGCAATCGCCCGGTTTCCAATCTTCAATCTTAATGCTCTCGTGAATACCACGCAAATATCCGGGTAAAGACCCGATATGCATCGGGGTTGAGTCGCTTTCACATAGTGTATTGAAATCAACATCGAAAAGTCCCGCTCCTAGATCCTGACTTTCGCGGATAATTGATGAATAACTCATCCTGTATAAGACATTACCCATTTGCTCAGCAATGGAGTGTAATGCGCCTCCAACGACTTGTAATGTAATTGGATCAAGTTCTTTTGTCATATTCATATCCTTGTTCAAACGCGCGCAACGCGCATGTCACCAAACTCGAGCACTGTAGCTCGGTATCCCGGTGGCACAATGGTTGTAGAATTATGCTGTGTTACGATCGCAGGTCCTTCAATGCGATCATCTTGACCTAATTTTGTTCGCTCATAACGGGGTGTAGGTTTTGGTGTGCCATCATCGAAGATGGTATCCAGCGTATACATTAGTGCGTCACTGGGATTGTCACGGCCGCCATGCGGAACTCGCGAAAGAGTCAGCTGGTCAACATCTGCTGATGCAACAACCCTCAGCGTAACTCCTTCGGTGATTTGATCGCGGAATGCGTGCCCGTAAGCTTCTTTATGAACGTTAAAAAATGAGTCGATTATTTCTTTCTTATTATCCTGAGTGAGCGCCTCGTAAGGCATGTCTGCACGAAGTTCAAAACCCTGACCCAGATATCTGCATTCCATTATTTTTTCAAATTTGCGTGCGGAAGGGGCAATACCATCCGCCTCCAATTGGGCGGTAGCCTCCTCTATAAGTTTTTTGGCGATTGTATTGATTGTTTCTATTGCCGCATCGTCGGCGTCATCAAGCGTTTGCAAAACCGACCTTGTATATTCATATTTCAAATCAGTCACCAGCAGGCCCATGGCTGCCGTTATCCCTGGTTGCAACGGTGAGATAACGTCACGCGCTTGTATCATATCTGCCAAAGCAACCGAGTGGAGCGGACCTGCTCCTCCAAAGCCCATCAGCGTAAATCCACGCGGATCAATGCCTTTCGCAACCGAGTTAGCATTGATCGCCAAAGCCATATTATTATTGATAATTTTCAAAATACCTAAAGCAGCCTCGGTTATGCTCAAGCCAAGAGGATCCGCAATATGTTCTTTTATTGCTTTTTCCGCTAATTCACGATCGATAGACAGGTCCCCTCCTAAAAATCGCTCAGGATCTAATCTTCCAAGAGCCACTTGAGCATCGGTTACCGTTGGCTCACTTCCGCCACGTCCATAACATGCCGGGCCGGGGACAGCGCCAGCTGAACGTGGTCCAACGCGAAAGGCTCCGCCGGTATCTATATATGCAATGGACCCACCACCCGCCCCAATGGCATCAATATCAATCATCGGCGCCAGCACAGGCAGACCTGCGACCTCTGTATCTCTGGGGTTCTTCGTCCTAAGTTGGCCATCTTGGATGACCGAAATATCCGCTGATGTGCCCCCGATATCGATCGTAATAACGTTTCCAGTATCACAATGACCACCAGTCCAGCGGCCTCCAATAACCCCAGCAGCGGGACCAGAAAGCAAAACTCCTATCGGCCGCTTGACGGATTGGTCAAGCGTGGAAATACCACCATTGGATTGCATAATGCGAACCGTTGCAGAAACACCATTTTCGTGCAAGCGGCTTTCCAATCGTCGCAAATATAAGTTTGTTTTCGGGCCGATATAGGCATTCATCGCAGTGGAGCTAAACCGTTCATATTCGCGGATTACGTTTACAACTTCTGAAGAGGCGCAGACAAAGGCATCTGGAATAACATCCTTTATGATTTCAACAGCTCGTTTTTCATGGGTGTCATTTAGGAAGGCAAATAAAAAACCGACGAATACTGATTCTAATCCGCGTGTTTTAAAAAGCTCAGCAGCGGCGCGCACTTCATCTTCCTGCATCGGCGTTTCTATCTCACCAGTAGGGGGTGAAATCCGTTCAGTGATTGGTATTCGATTTCGCCGTTTTACCAGCGGCTTAGATTGCCATGGCACGTCGAATTGTAATGAGAAATTGTGCGGTCGTTTGTGGCGCGCCATATGCATAATGTCCCTAAAACCACGCGTGGTAAGCATCCCCACTTCGGCTCCGTTGCGTTCGATCACCATATTCGTCGCGACGGTTGTTCCATGGAAAAGAACGTCAATGCTGCCAGGATCCACCCCTGCTCGACTACAAACTTGAAGGATCCCTGCTACCACGCCCTCAGACTGATCATGCGGAGTTGAAGGAACTTTTGTGACAATGACTTCTTGCTCTCCTTCGCTTCCTGCCCGCGTCCGTTCCAGAACAATATCTGTGAACGTACCGCCCACATCCACGCCAACTCTAATCATTTTTTATCCTTTCCAGAGTATCGTACTTCTTCTCGAATTATTTTTTAAAGAGCCAATACCGCTTTCAAAAGGTGCAAGTCTTTACGTCTTTAGAGTCACAATAGAAAACTCGTGGATAAGCCGATTTCATGAAGCCGACTCAAGTTAGAAAGACTTAGATAATCGTAAAAGCTTCCCATGCTGGTATTTCGGTTGGCTTTTATTTATGGCACCTAGAAGCGTCTTTATTTTTCGAAAGAGCACAAAAACCGTGCAAAATCTAGTGTTGTTGGCATAGTCAAAAAATTTTAACATTTTTCAAGATAAGCTGTTTATGCTTCTTTGCAAGTTGACGCTATCACGCAACCAGATCATGTGCAAAATTTAGTCAAAAGATTCGTTCATGTGCTTATATTTTGATCAACACTAGCAAAATCAACATAGTTGAAAAGATCTGTGCGTTCGAAAAAGGCTTCTTAGCAACAATCGAAGATATTGTATTCAATATTTCTATGGCTTTGTCCAAAACGGACAACAGCGTTGGTTTTATTCTCACACCATTCCATCGAGTATGTCAGATTTTTCAAATAAGCATAATAGAGGACACAGTTCCTTAAGCTTTACCATTAAACGGTTGAAAACCTTACAGTTTACAATTTAATTAACTCTTAAAATTCAGTCACAAGGTTAAATCATAATCAAGCTTTTAGAATGTTAACGATGTCGTCTTACTCTTAAGTCAATACGATGTTATTATTTGTACTTGTGCGTCAAGCCGTTCAGCCTAAAGAAATTTTACCTGATCTAAAAAGTCCAATTAAAATGGATAATATTATTGAAATATTGAATGCGGGGTTCCTCAAAATCAATTGGCTAGAATTATTAAATTTCTTTCCAAATCAAAAAAAATGCTCTGCGAAACCTTTAGTAATTAACCCATCTTGTAAATCGGCTTCGATAGCATTGTATGATCGTAACCGAGCATCGCCATAGCCACCGCCGCACGGTCCATATGAAACCAGCTTATCGCCAGCCTTAACCTCAAAATATGGTACTTTTGAGGGTAAATTCTGTTCAGTGCCGTCAGACCGTATAAGTTTTAAAGAAGCAACATAACCATCTAAACCACCATCGAAACCCCACGGTTCAAAGGCATGGCCATCACCCTCCAGAGAAAAACCTGCGTCATCTAAAAACATAAATTCACGTATGGCACCAATACCACCACGCCACTGACCCGCGGCCATTGCATCCGTTCGCAACTCATACCGCTCGATCCGCAGCGGAATATGCGACTCGATATCTTCTATCGGATTGTTACGAGTATTAGCATATAGAGTATCTACGGCATCCATGCCTTCCATGCCAAATCGACCACCATAACTTCCTTCCATAATTTCCATATGGACCCAATGGTTCCCGTCTTTTAAGCCGGAAATGGCTACGACGCGTAAGTTCCCTATTCCCGCTGATATCTGTTGTGGGACAACCTGTGCAAAAGCCTTCATAACCGTATCGGCCAATTGGTTTCCAGAACAAAAGCGCGCTATCACGGGTGCAGGAAAAATTGGATTTGCAAGGCATCCCAATGGGGCTATTATTTTAATAGGCCGAGTTAGACCAGAGTTTTGAGGTATCGCTCCATAGGTCGCTGTATCTAATAAAATTGAGCGAATTGTCAACCACACAGCACAATCGACAGTTCCAACCAAGGGCATATTGATCGGTTTATCTTTCAATTGGGGTGAAGTCCCAGTAAGATCTACTGTCAATTCATCACCTCGAATTTTTAACGTCACTACTAACGGTAGCTTGCTACGTGATGGGTCTGGGTCGTCCAAAAATCCATCTAGATAAGTGGTCGCGGAGTATTCTCCATCGCGCAGGTCTTTTATCGCATTTCGCATCAGGCGTTCTGAGTAATCCATTAGATCATGAAAAGCGGCTACAGTTTCGTCCAACCCATTATTGCGAACCAGTTCTGCAAAACGTGCTGCACCAATCCGCGACGCCTCGATTTGCGCTTCCATGTCACCCACTACAAGATCTTGAGCACGAATATTAGCGCGTAAAATATGCCATACTGCTTCGTTTTTTATTCCACTGTCGTAAACTTTAATCGCTTTAAATTGCAAACCTTCAGCGTAGGTGTCCACCGCATCTACTATACCACAACTGCCTGGTGATAGTGCGCCAATATCAAGATGGTGAGCAGTCGTGACAGACCATCCAATAAGTTGATCATCTAAAAAGACTGGCACACAAAATGCGACATCTGGCCCATGGCTGGCTCCGCCATACGGATCGTTATGCATAATCACATCGCCAGCCTTTACTGGATCTCCGCGTTGTTTAAGTACTTTTATTATGTTGCGTACGTAGCCTGGAATAGGTCCCGATTGCAGTGGTGTTGACATCTTACATTCGCACATTTGCATTCCATCAGCATCTGTAAGTGCAGCACCAAAATCCTCAGATTCACGGATAATGGAAGAATAAGACATGCGCATCAGTTTGTGCCCCATTTCTATCGCAATGCTTTCAAGTCCACCCTGAATTACAGCAGCAGTTACCGGATCTATGCGACTCATGGCTAACTCTCCATTTTAATGATTATACTTCCAGATATATGCACACAAGCTTCGCTTCTTGGAGGAACAACTGTTGTGCTATCCTTTTGCAAAAGGATAGCGGGGCCTTTAAAATTCATCCCAATCGGCATTAAAGCTCTCCGATAAACCCGCGTTTCAAAAGTCTTCAAAACGCCTTGGTCGTTAAAAATGCTGTTTCTCTGATATAATAAAGCGTCTTCCAAGCTGCCCCCCTTTCGGGGCGGCATTTTTTCTAATTTAGGCAAGTTTCCGAATGCTGTTACACGCAAATTAACAACTTCGATCGGACTGCTCTCAAACGCATGGCCATATTCGGCAGAATGAATATTATGAAATTTTTCCCAAACAGCTGACATCTCGTTAGCATCAACTCTTCCATCTGATATTGGAACCTTAAGCTCGTAACCCTGGCCAACATATCGCAAATCACCTGAACGATTAAAGGTCACCTGTGATAATTTAATTCCGTCACTAGAAAACCGATCTGTAAGTTCTTTCTCCATAGCTTTAAAGTCAGAGACAATCCTATTTAGATCCAGTGTTGTCGAGACCTGAAATTGAGTGCGAATTGCATCGTATCTCAAATCAGCAGTCAAAAGGCCCAATGCTGAAGTGATTCCAGGGAAGGGCGGTACGATTACTTCAGGTATTTGCAGCATTGCGGCAACTTCTGCGCCATGAAGCGGCCCTGCACCGCCCATGGCGACCAGTGAAAATTTACGCGGGTCTAATCCCTTTTGAACGGTCCGGGATCGGATTGCATTAGCCATATTAGAATTTAAAATAGTCAATATTCCTGCGGCCGCTTCCAACTTATCAATGCCTAATTCATCAGCTAATGATGTGATTACAGAATTTGACGCCTTCGCATTCAATCTCATGTCACCACCTAGAAAATCAGTCGGCTCTAGCCTCCCAAGAACCAAGTTAGCGTCTGTAACGGTTGGCTCTAATCCACCTTTACTATAGGCCGCAGGGCCCGGCACTGCCCCCGCACTTTGCGGTCCTACCCTAAATGCCCCGCCTTTGTCTACATATGCAATTGATCCACCACCAGCCCCAATGGTGTGAATGTCAAGCATCGGCATCAATAACGGAAATCCAGCAATAGATGTAGAACGGGCATCAGTCTGAGAGAAGCTTCCATCAACTGAAATACCAATGTCGGCAGATGTTCCTCCTATGTCAAACGTAATAATACGCTTTTTTTCACATTGCGCACCAATCCAACCACCACCAAGCACTCCAGCTGCGAGGCCTGACATCAACGTCAATGCAGGGTTTTCTACTACCATGCGAGGCGTCGCCACGCCTCCATTAGAAGCCATAATACGTAAATCACCGCGCACACCGAGGCCACGAAGTGCTTTATCAAGCTCAGCGATGTAAGCACTAACCTTTGGTCCAATAAACGAGGCTAATGCTGTAGTGGTAAAACGTTCAAATTCACGAAATTGCGGAGAAATAAACGACGATGTTGTTACGAACGCATTTGGCATCACCTCTTGAACAATCGACTTAGCCCTGTCTTCGTGAATGGGATTGAGGTAAGAAAATAAAAAGCAGATGGCTACTGCTTCAACTCCTGCGGCAAGTAGATCTTTTGCAGCTTGGCGAACCTCATCCTCGTTCAAGGGCACCAACTGCTCTCCTTTAGGTGGTATCAGCCGTCCGCTAACTGTTTTACGATGACGACGTGCAATTAGGGGGCGATCCTGCCATGGTAGTTGTTGCATAATCGAATAATGCTCTACCCTCTGATGGCGGCCGATATGAAGTACATCTCGGAAACCATTATTTGTTATCATGCCCGCTTTAACACCGTCACACTCTAAAACCGAGTTAGTTGCAATTGTGGTGCCGTGAAAAATATGATCGATATCGAGAGGTCTAAAATTGTTCAATTCGCACAACGCTTTTATTCCCTTAATGACCCCCAGAGATGGATCGTCTGGCGTGGTCGCAACCTTATGGATCCCAACATTACCATTGAAAGAATCAAAGTAAATCAGGTCCGTAAAAGTACCCCCTACGTCGACACCAATTGATTTCATGAAAATTTATCCTTAGCAAAAGAACACTAACCGAAGATATATAAAAATGAATTAAGAAAAGATACGTAAACAATCTTTAATAATCTACTTTTATTTAAATAAACTAGTCAAGTTAGGTAAGATTCTCAGAAAAATATACAAAAGTTAGGCCTTTTCATCTTTATCTACGCTTTCAATGGTTTATTAGGCCAAAAGCAGCACCTTTAATCATAACACTACTTCATTTCTATAAATTCGAACGCATTGCAAAGTAGTCGAGAATTTAAATTGCAGAAATATAAACGTAACTGCTCATTTTGGAAACAGTCAGGAAAAGCTCTTTGCTAGCTTCGTTGTCCAGATATTGCATAGACTTCAACCCGCCAAGCAATAATAGTACTTCTTTTATTATACAATATATTGACTGAGTATCAAAATATGAAATCATTGTGCTTTGGTTGCCAAAATATCGGATTAAACCGACGCAAACCGACTGCAAAAAGAGGATTACTCTTATTCTATAATGAAGTCTCATCATGCAGTCTTGGAAAAGTTATAAAATAATAGATCAACTGGGATTTTTACTTAAGATTTGCAGCTACTTATTTGACGAAACCTGACGAAGTAGTTAAATTCTGAAGATGATTAAAGAAGATAGGTTTACCAAACTCGAATTTGATATGCAAAAAATCGAGCATATGATTGAAAAATTGGGTAGTTTTGGAAGATGTTTGCACACGGGCGTAAGTCGCACTGCTTTTTCTAGCGAGTGGGTCTCAGCGCAGGAATGTATAGCAGAATGGAGCCGAGAGGTCGGTCTTAACGTGCGTTTTGATACTGCAGGAAATTTGTGGGCCCGGATAGACGGAACTGAAGGTGGAAAGTCCATTGTTTCAGGCTCCCACATTGATAGTCAATGCCCTGGTGGACGTTTCGACGGTGCTCTTGGTGTACTGTCTGCACTAATTGCAATAAGTGTTTTGAAAGAGGCGTATGGCTCTCCTCGCAAGCCTATTGAATTAGTATCATTTTGTGAAGAAGAGGGTAGCCGTTTCCCAAATGCAGGATTTTGGGGATCAAGGGCGATAGTCGGCAAAATCGATCCAAATGATTGTGAAACTGTTATCGACGCGTCGGGTGAGAGCATTGGTAACGCAATGAAAAGTATTGGTTTTGATCCAATCCGGATAGCAGAAGCTCAACGTAGTGATATAGCTGCTTTTATCGAATTACATATCGAACAAGGGCCAATTCTTGAAGACGCTAATCTCCCTATTGCCATAGTAAGTGGGATCACACATATCCGGCAAACAAAAGTCACTCTTACCGGTGACTCTAACCATGCTGGAGCATTTCCAATGGATATTCGGCGTGATCCGATGGCCGGATTTGCAGAAATTGTAACCAGAGTAATCGACCACGCCCAAAAACTTGGGAGACCAGCGGTGACAACCATTGGAAAATGTGTGACCGATCCAAATGGTGCTGCCATTATTCCTCGATCAGTCACATTTACAATCGATGCGCGACATCCTGATCCTGCTTGTGCCGCAATGTTATTTGAAACCCATAAGAAAATGTTAAAAGAAATTGCTGCCCGCCGCAATTTAAGTTTAGACACAATGGTCCAAATTGACCTTCCCGCCTGTTTGAGCGATCGTAAACTTATGCAATCTATAGAGTTATCTGCACGTGAAGCAGGCATTAAAACGATGCAAATGGCTAGCGGAGCTGGCCATGATGCCCAACAAATGGCAGAAATCTGTCCGATAGCTATGATTTTCGTGCGTAGTGAAGGTGGTCGCAGTCATACTCCTGAAGAGTTTTCAACTATTGATGATATTATGGCAGGGATAAAGGTGCTCGCAGGTTCTTTGTACAACCTTGCTTATAAAATGTGAGGATAATACATGCGTGCTGTTATATTTGAAAAGCCAGATGGTCAAAAAAAATCAACAGTTATAAAAAATGTCGAAATACCGGTGGCTGGGCCAAAACAAGTACTTATTAAAGTCGTTTTTGCTGGTTTGAACTATGCCGACTTGATGATGCGAACCGGAATTTATCCACATCCGAAGGGTTATCCGCTCGTCGCAGGTCTTGAACTTTCTGGTATAGTCGACTCCGTCGGATTACTCGTCAACGACATTTCCGTTGGTGACCGCGTCGTCGCCTTCAGTGAAGATGCAGGTGCTTTCGCAGAATATTGCGCCGTGCCATCCCAGAAAGTGGTTAAATTACCGGATGAAATAGATTTTGATGTTGGGGCTGCGTTCTTCGTTCAAGCTATGACAGCATGGAATTTATTGCACACCATTAGCAAGACACAACGAAATGATATCGTTATGATTCATGCCATTGGTGGAGGAGTAGGACTTTATCTGACGCAACTAGCTAAATCAGCTGGTGCGCAAGTGATAGGAACTGTTGGAACCGCAGGTAAAGAAAGCCGTGCATTGGATTTCGGAGCTGATCTGGTGATAAACCGAAATGATAATGATTTTATTGCTGTCGCTCTAGAATTCACTAACGGTCAGGGAGTGGACAAAATTATTGACTCAACCGGTGCCTCAATTTTAGATCGAAGTTTCGAAATAATTCGTCCCCTTGGACATGTGGTCAGCTATGGAGAAGCTGAAGGAGCACCTTTTTCAAATTTATGGGAACAATTAGTAAAAAAATCACTAACCTTTACCCGTATGCATCTGGGTCATATCAATTTTGACTCTGAAGATTGGATAAAAGGAACTAAAAATGTGGTTTCAAAGATACTAGATGGATCTCTTAAGACACCGATTGAAGGCACTTACGAATTAGACAATGTTAACAGCATGTTTTCAGCTCTTGAATCCCGAAAGTTAGCAGGTAAGGTGATTTTAAAAATTTTGTAAAAGCCACAGCTGGAGCACAGGCTTGCGGTGTTATTGTTAGTTTAAAGTTGCCTTAAATGCGACGACGTAGATAATTTGCATTGCATGCTTTGACAACACAGGCCTGCAAAAGGCGAACAAAATCTTTAATAGCACGTTCCGAGTTTTTGCCTAACTGACTTACATATAACGCGTTTAGAAAGAGGTGCCTGGATACACTATCCATGCAACGGTCACAATTCTTAAAGAGAACATATCTGCCCTCGATTTTGCAAAACAAATACGCATTTTGGAGATTAATAATGTTGGCGTTTCAAAGCCGGAAACAGCACCAGAAAAAGTGCCTAAAAATTCGTAAGCATGTTTTCTTTACGATTAAAACTTTGCCGTATGCGAACAAAACAAGTCCAAATAGATTTTGCGATACCAGCAGCAGACATAGCACCTTTATTTCTCTTGAAATAGGCGGCCAAGAACCGCGTAAGGCGAATGAAATATCTCTCGACGAAGTGGTATTTCAAAGTTGCGCGCGCCGACAACTTTTGCCACGAAACAGCATTGATGGCTGTTTACATTAAAAGGCCTAGCCAGCACGCGACCCCTCTTTTTAATCCGATGTCTTCCTGGATGCGCGGCGGGTGATACGATCACGAGTGATAAAAGCCGCAATGAATATGGCTGTCATGATTAAAATGATCGTAGGGGCCGGAGCGCTATCTATAAAAAA
>CENU01029028.1_pt1 | contig 21070 bp, 18 predicted proteins | sample 361331 | NCBI WGS metagenome assembly CENU01 (sample SAMEA2619766, study PRJEB7988) | marine metagenome | isolation source: saline water (ENVO:00002010), including | reverse complement strand
CAATTGATTAAGAGTCAACTGCTCTACCAATTGAGCTAATCCAGCAGACGTATGGTGCCTTCGCAGGAACGAAAGCGAGCAGCGAAATAGAGCGTTCACAGGGGCAACTGTCAAGCCCGTGCTGGGAAGTTTTTTATCGATCGACAGGCGGCGTAGCGGGCTTTTTGCCGCTGGGCGAATCGCCCGGTTTCTGTCGCGGTCGTCCACCGGGGAGGAAGCCTTCCTCTTGAAAGACGCGCAGACGTTCGGCTGGTGAGAGATCACGCAAGCGGCGACGCCAATCCGCTCGTTCTTCTGTACTCATGGCATCCCAATTGCGACGCATGGCCTCGCGCGTCTCTTTAGGAATCGATTGGTAGTACTGCCGCATGGCTTCGACTTTTCCGGGCTCCATGGCGTCCATGTCTTTCATCCGGCGGCGCATTTTATCTCTATCCGCCGGGCTCATTTTCTCAATCCGCTCAACGGTTTGACGCAGATTGGCCAACTCTTTGGCATCCATCGAAAGCAGGTGCTGAAGGAGCCGGCTCTCGACCCCGGAGGGTGACTTTCGTCCGGCCTCACGAGTGGCGCCCGGTGCCTCGGGCCGGGGGCCGGGAGCTTGCCCGTAGACGGCACCGGAAATGCTGATCGAAATAGCGCACAATGCGAGTATGGGGAGGCCGAGAGTTTTCATGATTCCAAACCGAAGTAGAGTGCATCAAAAGTTTGCAGGAGCGTCGAGCCATCCAGAGGAGAGGGTTCCTCGATCTGACCGGCCAGGCCGGAGAGCCCCTGCTCGAGTAGAAAGATTTCCTGATCCAGTGCGGTTTCGAGGGGAAACGGCTCGAAATGGCTGTCACTCTCGACAACTGGGTTACCAAGCAGAAGCACCAGAGCAGCGGCCGCAGCCAGCGGTAAGGCAAAGGGCAGGAGCACCCGCAGCGCACGCGATCGGCGTTGTTCTTCGATTTGATTAGCCGCCGCTAGGGTACGAGCAACAAAGTCGGCGCTGGGGACAAGGGGACGACGGGCCAGAAGATCGTCTATCTGGCGGTCGAGCGGGTCACGTGGATCGGTGGTCTTCATGATGAAATAATTAAAAGGAAAAGATGGGCTTCTTAGTTATGCCATTCAGCGAGAGCTTGGCGAAGGTGTGCCCGGGCCCGGTGGATCCAGCTTTTTACGGCACTGACGCTGCCGCCCAGAGCTTCGGAGATTTCCTCATAAGAAAGGCCCTGCTGCTGAAGGAGTAGGATGGCCTGGCGCTGATTGTCCGGGAGGGCGGTGAGGGCGCGGTGAAAGGCTTCTTCGATCTCGTTGCAGTTGTCTGACTGGTCGGCGTGCTCTTGTATAAGATTCTCAGTAGGGTCTATGTAGTGAAGTGGACGGCGGGCCTTCTTCCGGTAACCGTCAATCAGCCGACGGCGAGCCAGCGTAAAGAGGAAGGCCTTAAAGCTGCTGCGGGCTTCGTAACGGGGAGCGGCGCGGTAGAGGTCGAGGAAGGTCTCCTGAGCCAAATCCTCAGCGTCCTCCCGACTGCTGGTCGAACGGTGAAAATAATTAATCAAGTGCGATTGCCAACGTTCGACAAGAGAGGCAAAGGCCGCTTGATCACCATCCGCAACGGCCTGTAGCTGAGCGCTGTCAATATCCTCCGCGACCGCGGGTCGGTTCGGTTTGCTGGGCTCTGAAGTCGTCATACGCGCAGTCGCAAAACCCGATACGCGCAGGCAGGGTACAGGGTGTGCATATATCAGTAATGGTAGCTTCATCCATGCAGTAGATCGTCGACAAGTAAAGAAAGTTGCAGCGGGAACAGCGATTTGCCGGATCTCCTCCCCCGGAGTCAACAGAGCAGAGCCGAAATTCTCTTCAATGAGACAATACAGCAAAGTACTTACTCACAGGGTTTTGTGAATAAGTTGTCGATAATTACTAGATATAGTGCCCAAGTCGCTTGATTTTTCAATATCTTGTGTTCTCGTATTGACACTGTGCATTTTTGGATCAGTCTACACGGATTGGTGCGAGTGCCAGTAAACTCACGATGACTCTATCTTCTTACCATTCAGAAACTTCGGAAAAACTGGCTGAAAAGTACCGGATTGGCTAAGAGAACAGGGTCTCACCTATTCACCTAAACTACAAACTTTGACTATGGAAAACACCTACAAGATTGGAGATCGCACATTCGTGCTCGACCAAACCAAAGCTGAAGAAGCTTTTGCCGCGAAAAAGATTATCAATGGAAAAGACACTATGTTCTTCAACATTTTGCCTCTGAAGTATCAGTGGGCCTACGATCTGTACAAGACAATGAAGAACAACCACTGGGAACCGGAAGACATCCCGATGCAAAAGGATGTCGAACTCTGGCGCAGCAGCGAGTTGAGTGATGCCGAACGCTGGATCATTAAAATGGCCATCGGCTACTTTTCCGCAGCGGAAGGGATTGTCGGGGACAATATTCAACACGTGACCCGCGAGTTGGTGACGGCACCGGAACTCAAGCTTGTCTTGGGTCGCCACGCCCACGAAGAAAACATCCACGCGGACTCGCTCGTTTATATGATTAGTTCGCTCGGCATCAACCCGCACGAATGTGAGGCGATGTTTGAAGACATTCCAACCATCGAGAGAAAAACTGAATTTGTGGTGAGTAATTCCCGCGGCTTGCGCCGTGACATGGATCTGACCACCACGGCTGACAAGCAGGCTTTCGCGAAGAACATGTTCCTCTTCGGACAGTGCATGGAAGGCACCCAGTTTTACGGGCTGTTCGGCATGGTGCTCTCGCTCTACCGCCAAAACAAGTTTCCCGGCATCGGTCAGATGTTCCGCTATACCCTGCGGGACGAATCCAACCACATTGAGGTCTTCCGCAACCTCCTGATGGATCTAATCGAAGAAAACACGGATGTTTGGACACCGGAATTCAAAGAAGAGCTCCGCGATCTCATGCGTGAAGCTGTGGATTTGGAGAAGCAATTCATCCGCGACTGCCTACCGGTCAACTCGGTCGGGCTGAGTGCGGACGAATTCTGCCAGTACATTGACTATATTGCCGATCGTCGTCTGGAAGGCACCGGTCTAGAGCCGCTTCAGCCCGGCACAGACAACCCTTTCCCCTGGTTGGCCGAGATGATGGATATCAAGAAGGAGCAAAACTTCTTCGAAGGTCGTGTCACGGAGTACCAGAAGGCCTCCGCTCTAGGCTCTGTTGACGACGACGAACTGTAGTTGACAACTCAATTTGCCGGGGTGCGGAAAACCACCGCACCCCGTTTTTTTTCACAACTTTTTTCCCTTTTATTAAACTGTTCACTCCTAACCAAATTTCTATTACGAAACGCCCGCAGCCAAGATGATACATAAACTTTCCTTTGAAGAAGACCTCGAACTGAAGAGATACACGGCTACACCCTGGGACAAAAAACCACGCTACGACTGGCGTGGGGTCATCCCTGCCGACAATCACCAACGCTCCGGCATCAAGATTGATTCGGTAGAAGGTGAACGCGATTTTGACCTCGCGGAAATCGCAGACACGATCGGAGCCGCGCTGACCGACCTACTCCTCTCCCGACAGGAGGAAGACATCTTCAACGAGCGCAACCGGAAGTTTGTCGCGACCATCGCAGAAAGTGTTGGTCAGGTCTTGGCTGCGCAGATTGAGCAAGGCCGCGAACTCAAACTTTCCGGGCACGACATCGACTTGCTGATCGAAAAAGCCCTGATTGAAAATGATGCCCATGACGTCGCTAAGAGCCTTGTCTTCTCGCGTAATCAGGATGGTGAAGAAACCACACCAACGCCCGTATCCATCCGCCTGATTCGCCGAAACGGCCTGGTCGTTCCCTGGAATGAGGCCAAGATTGAAATCGCTGTTCGCAAGTCTTTTCTCTCACTGCATCTCGACTCCGGCTCGGCTATTGATGTCGCGCGGGCGGTAACCGACCGGCTGAATGCCTCCGGACAAGCCTTCATCAACATCGAAGACGTACAGGACACCGTTCAGGAGGAACTGATGCGCCAAGGGCATTTCAAAGTCGCTGAGTCTTACATCCTCTATCGTGCGCACCGCGCCCGCCTGCGTCTGGAAACAAAAGAAGCGGGGACAGAAGATGACCAGCAGGACTCCATGATCGTAGTGACCGACGAAAATGGTGAAAATAATTTCTGGGACGGTCTCGACCTCAAGCGACGAATCGAATTTGCCAGTATTGGACTGAAGCTCACCCTCCGTTCGGAAGAAATCGAAAGCGAATTACGCCGCTCACTCTACCCGGAGATGAAACGTGAGGATCTGAAAAAAACAATCATTCTCAATGCCAAGGCGATGATCGAGCGCGATGCTGACTTTGCTCTCTTTGCCGGTCGCGTCCTCCTCTCTTATATTTACGAAGAAGTGCTCGACTGGAACATTGTCGAAGACGGTGTCGAGAATCTCAAAGAAGCGCACCGCCGCGGGCTCAAAAGCTATCTCAAGCGAGCCGTGGAGATCGAGCGCATCCACTCGAGAATTCTTGATTACGATCTGGAAAAACTGGGGGATGCGATCGACCCTTCGGCCGATCTCGATTTCGATTACCTCGGCGTACAAACCCTCTACGATCGCTATCTCATTGTCGACAAAACGAGTAAGCGCCACGTCCGTCTGGAGGTGCCCCAGTTCTTCTGGATGCGCGTCGCCATGGGTCTTTTCCACGCGGAAAAAGAAGAACGGGAAGACCGCGTCATCAGCCTGTATAACCTCTACAAAAGCCGACGCTTCTGCTCCTCGACCCCCACCCTTTTCAACTCCGGCACGCACCACTCGCAGCTATCATCCTGCTACCTCTACAAGGTAGACGACAGCATAGAGTCAATCATGCACCGAGGCATCGCGGACAACGCCTTCCTCTCGAAGTGGGCCGGTGGTCTCGGTGGTTCCTGGACTTCGGTGCGTGGCACCGGTGGCTTCATCAAGGGCACCAATGGCGAAAGTCAGGGCGTCATCCCCTTCCTCAAGCTGCACAATGATCAACTCGTCGCGGTCAACCAGGGCGGCAAGCGCCGCGGTTCCGGCTGTGCCTACCTCGAAACCTGGCACAACGATATCCACGACTTCATGGAACTTCGCAAGAATACCGGTGATGACCGTCGACGCACGCACGACATGAACACCGCTAACTGGATACCCGATTTGTTCATGAAACGGATGGAATCCAGAGAGGACTGGACGCTCTTCCAATCCAACCAAACACCGGACCTGCACGAACTCTACGGCAAGGCTTTCGAGGATCGTTACTGTGAGTACGAGGCCATGGCTGAACGGGGAGAGATCTTCGGACAAAAAGTACCGGCGATTGATCTATGGAAGTCGATGCTCCGTATGATCTTCGAAACCGGCCACCCGTGGATCACTTTCAAAGACCCCTGCAATGTGCGCAGCCCGCAGGATCATGTCGGCGTAATACACAGCTCGAACCTCTGCACGGAGATCACCCTGAACACGAGCGACGAGGAAACCGCAGTTTGTAATCTAGGCTCCATCGTCCTCGACTCTCACCTCGATAAGGATGGGAATCTGGATCACGAAAAACTCCGGGAGTCCGTTCGTATCGCTGTGCGCGCGCTCGATAATGTCATCGACATTAACTTCTACCCGACCAAGGCAGCCAAAACTGCTAACAGTCGCCACCGCCCGATTGGGCTCGGTGTGATGGGCTTACAGAATGCCCTTTTCATCAAGAACATCCCCTTTGCCTCACAGGCGGCAGTTGAATTCAACGACGAATTCATGGAAGCCATCGCCTATTACGCCTATGAGGCCTCCTCTGACCTCGCAGCCGAACACGGCACCTACAGCTCCTACAAGGGTTCAAAATGGGATCGTGGCCTGATGCCCCAGGATACGCTGGATCTTCTCGAGTCTGAGCGGGGCGTGGAAATTACAGTGCCGCGTGCCGGTAAAATGGACTGGAAGCCGCTTCGTGAAAAGATCGCCCGTCAGGGAATGCGTAATTCCAATGTTCTGGCTATCGCACCGACAGCGACGATCTCAAACATCATGGGTACTTCCCCGTGCATTGAGCCGACCTACAAGAATCTCTTTGTTAAGAGTAACCTATCCGGAGACTTTATCGTACTTAACGGACACCTCGTGCGCGACCTCAAGGCTCGCGGCCTGTGGAACGCCGACATGGCCGAACAACTGAAGTACTTCGACGGTGAACTAGAATCAATTGAGGGCATTCCTGAGGACTTGCGTGAAAAGTACAAAACTGCCTTCACGGTGGATTATAAGTACTTCATTGAAGCCGCCGCCCGACGCCAGAAATGGATTGATCAATCCCAATCGGTCAACCTCTTCCTCGCCACACCGGACATCAAGACACTCTCTCATATGTACCGGCATGCTTGGCACAATGGCCTCAAAACCACTTATTACCTTCGTACTCTGGGTGCCTCCAATATCGAGAAGGCAACGGTCAGCCAGAAGAAAGAAGTACGCGGACATGCCGGTCAGACCGAAGCGCCCAAAAAGCAATACACCGAAGCCGAGGCGAAAGCCTGCTCTCTGGATGCCATGATGAACGGTGGCGAGTGCGAAGCCTGCCAATAAGGAAATCTCCACAAACAGGCCGTGTTCGATCTATTCGACACGGCCTGTTTTTTTGCGGAAAATAAGTCCAGAAAAACCGAAAAGAAAATGGCGCGAGGCCTACCCCTAAACCTCGCGCCGTACTGTTTTCTGCTATGTGGTATTACCCCAACTCCCTATACGGGAGACGATAAAGATATTGCACTTAGCATGCCAATTTCTGCAGCTAACATTTTTTTGCATTAAATTTTGGCACCTGCCAAATATCGTTTTGGCCGATAACGAAACGCCCATGTCGAATGCTTTCTACCGGCGATTCATTTATTCGCTCGTCCCGAGTGAAGAGGCGTGCAGACTCACGACATGCCTTTCAGCAAAAAAACAGAAGATCTGATCGCTGACTTTCGCGGATTACCGCGCACTGTTAGCGCGTCGGCTCGCCGGGCACCGATGGCCTTGGGGAACCTGCTGGTCGTTCTGAAAGAGCAATATAAGCTGGAAAAACCTAGCCCGGAGCGCTCACTCGTGGAAAACTGGGCAAGCGTATTCGGAAAAGCTGCGGGGCGCTGTAACCCCATCCGTATTAAGGACGATCACATCCTCATCATCTCAGTAACCAATCAAACCCTGCGCTCTGAGTTGCAATTCCGTAAAAAGGAGATTTTAGAGCGCATCCGGCAACTGAAGCATTGTGATGAAATCAATGAACTCGTCATCCGCGGTTAATGGCACCGAATGAGCTGATTTCAGCGACCAATACAGGCCGGAAAACTCGGGTACCGTTCAAAGAGGATAGCTCTGTCTTCCATCCGGATCTGCGGCTACATCCATAAACCGGCAGCGAGAGCCACGATTGAATGACTTAACCTTCTGCATCCCGACTAGCGGCCATCTCCTCGATTACCCGGACGGCGGTTGCCGGTCCGTCCTCCTTGGCCAGTAAATCGGCCACAGTGCAGGCACGACGGGGTAGCTTTTTACTCTTTTCAATAGTTCGTACCGCTTTAGGTAAGCCCTCCGGCCACTTACTACACTTTAATTCCAAGCCCACACCGAGGCGTCTGACTTCACCGGCAAAGAACCATTGATCCCCGATATGGGGAATCACAATATGCGGCAATCCGGCATGTAAGACACTGGCTGTGGTACCTGCTCCACCATGGTGAATGATCATCGATCCATAGCGGAATAACTGGTCGTGCGAAACCTTGCCGACACGCTTAATCTCGGGCCTTGGGCCTTCGATTTTCAAGCCCGCCCAACCGGACTGCAGAATCAACTTCTTACCCTTTGGCCAGCATCGGATAAAGCGGGCCATAACCTTACGAGATTCGTTAAAATTGACGCTGCCAAAAGTCAAAATCGGCACCTTTTCATCGCCGCAAAATGCGGCCAGTTCTGCATCCAGAGCTGAATCCTCCGGTGACTGCCAACGCAGATACCCGCTAAATACAAAACGGTCACTCCAAAGCGTTTTGGGTTCAAAAAGCCCGGGCGATACACTGACGATGACTCGATCCGCCGGCTCCAGGAGGAAATCGGGGATCTGCTCAATCCCGTTCCGCTCAGCGGCCTCGCCGACAATTTTCTTAATCTTCCAAGTAATCAGCCGATTACCGATTTTCCAGAGCAGGCAATTCCATGCCCGGCGCAAAGCTGCCGGATAAACCAGCAATCTGGGGTAGCGCTCAGGTGGATAACTCGGCGAAGGCACCGCATTGTGGGTAAACGTGATTACGGCGTTGGGCACGCCCATATTCTGAGCCAGGGCACACAAGCTGGAAAACAAATAGCTACTGACAAAGACATCAGCCCAGGCCAACTCGGCGCGCAAAATTGTAAAGATCTCGTCGATGTAAGGAAGCGATTCCTGATATATAATCCCAATCAGGTCGATGGCATCCTTTGCCTTGGTCAAGTCACGCATGGCCTCGGATAGCCCCCCTTGATCCCAATCCGGAGGCAGTGCTATAAATTCCAACCCTGCCCGTTCTACCTCGTCACGGAAAAATGAGATGGTAGCAAAGCGTACCTCGTGTCCCGCTTCAAGCAAGGCACGTCCCAAACGAATGATCGGAAAGATGTCTCCGGTCGATCCATGAGAGGTGAGTAGAACGCGCATAAAAAGATGGAGTCAGCAGGATAAATGGGAGGCAGTTCTGTAGGAATCGGCTAATCGCGTTACCATACGCGTCCGCTCAACCCTTCATCCGGTCGCCTCCACTAGATTGGTAGAGGGCAAGATCGGGGATATCGATCAACACTTGGACTAGTTGGCGCGACAGATAGAGTAAGCCCACCTTGAAAACAAGTTGCAGAAAGGAAACGAGCAAAAGCCCCCACTCAATCACCTGAACAGAACGTGGGTTACCGGCTGCATCTTTTACCATTTGTGTCACCGTGAAACCACTACCCAATTGAAGAAGGAACAACAGAACCAGTACAACAATCGCACCATAAAAAATCCACTCTACCAGAGCACGCTGACGACCATAGGCCGTATTTTGGCGCACCGCCAATAATAGTGAATTGCCCACCGGGGTTTTACGCGTCTCGACCGGAGCTTCCGCTTTTTCCTCAGACGCCTCTGATTGGTAGCCACGAACCCGCTTGAACGCAGCATAGGCCTGCTGCCACTGATAATCAGACATTTTACGGGCGCTCGGATCCATCTTTGACCGAGAAGCCTTAAAAGATTCAAAACTCTGCATGCTCATAACTTGGCAAGATATTGCAGCTACGGCAAGCGGAGGATTTCCCGCGACCAGCCCCTAATTCGAGATCGATCTAGGCCGGGGGATAATAGGTAAGCAAGGCCTTGATCGCCTTATGCAAGTCTTCCGCATAACGAACAGACCCCTGCTGCTTGGCTTTCATTGCCGCAAGGATCACTGCATGATGGGCAGCTAAACGGTCAGCGTAATCCGACTGTGCCGGCTTTACCCGTTGGGTAAGGAAATAATTGCTCATCGTTTCAATGATCTGATCGGCATGAATTTCCTTGTTATTTACCCATCGCACAAATTGCTGTTGGGATTGTAGATCGGACTGATCCGCTAATTCCTCCATGCTCCGGCAGGCCTTGATCACTGTCTCTGCATCCTCAAGCAGAGCCACCACCCGAGCGTGATCGCCATAAATCCCGCAAGGCACCTGACAATGCGCATTTAAAAAAAGCGGAAAGGCGATGATAGATAAAAAAATAAGTAAGTGCTTCATACAGGCTCCTTTATTCAAAATATAAACTGGATCATTGCTTATCCTGGGGGATACGGGGAAATTATTCCACCTCTAAGTCGAACCGTCCAAAAACTTCCCGGCCGCCAACCTGTACTTGAGCAAAGAGGCGATACCAACCCGGATTAGGCACATTAAAGAGAAAAGACAGATCCGACGAATCGTCATCAGACGTCTGCTTTTCTCCCAAGACACTGGCTACCGGGTGCATGTGGGCAAAGCCACGGCGTTCCGCATCAAAGGCAACCATATGCCCACGGGCTCCCATGATTTTCTCCAGGATGATGTCATTGCCGTTTGCCCCATCGACCTGCAAATCAAAGCGATAATCCCGACCCGTCCGCAGACGTTCCGGCAAACCGGACAGGACAAAACGCAAACCATCAGTCAAAGAAGAGGTACTCGAGGAAAAACGTGCGACTTCAGGCACTCCGGCGACTTGCAGAGCGCCCGTAGCAATGACCTGCCGCCGCGACCGCAAGGGTACGACTTCCGTGTAGACTGCATAAGAACCCGCCTTGCGCGGACTGAAACGAAAACGGTATAGCCCATTCAAACCATCCGCCTGAGGATGTACATGATGGTAGTCCTCAAGCGATGGATCAACCAACATGACATGCATTTTCTTCGTATGCGTGACCGCCAGTTCGTGCGGCGCTATAGGCATGCCTCCGGATGTATCGAGTTGCAGAGCGACATCCTGATCCGGCCCGACTAAAAGCGAAGACTCCGCCGCCAACTCCATCTTTACCGGGTAGGACAGGCGTGATAAATCGAGAAAACCGGCATGGTTGGTCGCGCAGAATTCAATCTGACCCGACTCGTTGACCACTTCCTTATAGTGTAAAAAACCGCACTGTGCATCCGGCAAGGCGCGTAGCCCAAAGTATGCGCAGACAAAAAAAGCACTGATCGCGGAAATGGCGATCCACTGCCGCTGGCTCTTTGAAGAATGTATTTTGTCCATCATGGTATATTTCGCTTCGTTACTTCAGTGCACTGGATCGATCGAGAAAGTCCTGAACTGCCCACTGTGAGCCCTCTTTTCGGTAGGCCACACGGCCGTTCTTATCGATCAGGAATGTTGCCATGGTATGATTGATTGTACCGTCCTCTTCAATTGTCAGAATACCAAAGCGGCGGAGTAGATCCTCACAAATCTGGGGGTCGCTGTTCGTTAATAGATGAAAATTGCCGGAATCGATACCATACCCGTCGGCATATTGCCGCAATACTCCGGGAGAATCGAATTCCGGGTCAAATGTGATGGTCACAAATTGCAGATCCTCCAGACCCGCCTCCGCCGCGCGGTTTTGCAGCTCTGCCATACGTGCGGTTGAAGCCGGGCACATCTCCGGCAATTGGCAGCGGGTGAAAATAAAATTGAGAATAAATGGCTTCCCCCGCAAAGATCGAATCTGCACGAATCGACCGTGCTGATCGATCATGGCAAACTCGGGCATGTAGTCTCCCTGTCGGATAAAACTCCGCCGGGAAAGGGTCGCCGTCTCTTTATGAAAACGTTTATTGGCATCCCCCATGGCCTGCGCACCGATGCCATCCAAGGGAAAAATCCCCTCTAAATGCCATTGATTCGCGTAGAAGTTTGCCTGTGCCCGAATTTTACGACCGGCATAATCGATTTCCGTATCTCCCGGCCCGGTGCGAAATACCTGTTCCGTGCCCGCCTCGAGACCGGAATCATCGACCATCAACAACAAGACGCGATAACTTCGCGCATCCGGATCTACTTCTATGACCTGACCCTCAATTACCGCGCCCGGGGAGAACGATGCAATGAGCAGGCTTGTTAAAATAATGAGTACGTACCGCAGCATGAGTCCCATTTTGACCAATCAGGCCGTACGCTCAAGCGTGTTCCACCGATTCTTCTTCGGCAATGGTGGCAATCAGGCCTTGATCTTGATTTTGATCCCCTTGCGCAGGTAGGTCGGAATGTCGAGATCCTCGTCTTTATAGAGATTGCGGTCGGTATTATCGAAATAGCCACGATGCGCATCCTCTTCTAAGAACATAAACTCGTCCTGGTCCGCCGATGCCTCTTTCTTCTTGCGGCGCAGTTTTGACTGATGAACGGCACGTGGCGGCTTATTATCCTGCGCTACCTGAGGCTCTAAACCGAGAGTTGGCAGTGTCGACTCTTCGGCATCACTTTCCGCATCCAGTCGGTCCGGAACATTACTTTCCGGCTGAGCAGGGCCCTCCATGCCGGACTTGCCAAGCAGGCAAATTTCTACAGTACCCGTCCGCTGCTCATCAATCACCGCGCCAAAGACGATATCTTCACGCGAACCAAAGCGCTTGCTGACCTCAGAAACGATCTGATTGATCTGTGCCATCTGCAGATCCGGTCCACCGATCACATTGACCAGAAGACGATCCAGATGCGCCGGTCGATCGCCCATATGCAACAGCGGACAGAGTGACAGATCTTCTAACGCTTTACTGATGGCATCGCTTCCCTCCGCCGAACCAATGCCAAAGATCGTTTTTCCACCGGGGTCACGAAAGACCGAGCGCAGAGCACTGAAGTCCTGATTGATCAGGCCCGTTTTCAAGAGCATCGAGCAAATCGATTGGACACCGCGCCCGATCCAACGATCGGCCACTGAAAAGGCACCCAACACGCTGGTGTTTTCTTCGCTCTCCTGCAGTAGTACATCATTAGGCATCGGTACGAGGCCATGCACCTGCGTGCGCAACTCTCCGAGACATTCTTCTGCAATCTCTTTCCGACGCGCACCCTCGAAGCTAAAGGGTATCGTAGCAAAAGCTAAAACCAGGGCGTTCGAGCGAACCGCTAAGTCGGCCAGAATCGTCGCCAACGCACTTCCGGTACCACCGCCCAAACCGACGACAAGTATAACCAAGTCCACACCTTCGACGAGCATGCGCAGATCTTCCAAACTAGCCTGTGCTGCGGCCTTTCCGATCTCCAGATCCCCCCCTGCACTGAGGCCACGGGTAACTGAACGACCAATCACCAGCTTGCCCGCGACTGGTGAATTCGCCAGTGCCTGCGCGTCTGTATTGACTGCAGCCAGACTGACAGACTGCAAACCTTCCAGCTCAAGTCCATCAATTGCATTGGTACCGGCGCCTCCCAGACCAATGACTTTTATATCTAATCCAGCGGAATCCGGTTCCGTATTTGTAGACTGATTTGAGCCGGGCAGCATAAGTTAATCAATATTCAGAATGTTCGTCAGGAGCCCGAATAAACCCACCGGTTTACTAGCTGGCTCCCGCTCTTCCTGTCCGGTCAAGGCATAGTGGAGCAGTCCGAGAGCCGTTGAATATTCCGGGCGCTGGAGCTCCGCAGTAAATTCGGGGGGGGCAGTAGCCAGTCGCGCTTCCAGGCCAAATTGCTTTTCAGCTGCCGTAGCCAATCCCTCGAGCCGTGAAGAACCCCCGGTGAGAAAGACCCCGGCAGCAATATCCGATGGCACAAATAAAGAGGCTTCTTCCAGCTCTTCCTTAATAATGGTAAAAATTTCGCCCACCCGGGCTTCAATAATGCGGGTGATTGCAGCCTTCGGGTATTCTCGGTCTCCGATCGTCAGATCCCCATAGAGCCAGACTTTTTCATCGCGGTCACCACTCGCATACAATGCACGGCCATATTTGATTTTGATTTCCTCGGCCGCCTTTCGACCGATCCGTAAGCCCATACTCAAATCATTGGTTATATGATCTCCACCAACTGCGACGACGCCCGTCTTGACAATATAACCACCGCGGTAAAGTGCATAATCACAGGTTCCGGCACCCAGATCAATGAGCAGTGCCCCTGCCTCCTTCTCTGAATCTTCCAACAATATAGCACTTGATGCCAAGCTCGAGGCAATCATATCGCGCACCTCCAGATCAAAAGAGCGAATTGCCGTGAGACTGTTACTGATATGACGTTTGTCACCATGCACGGTCCAGTAACCCACCTCTAACCGTTTCCCTTCCTGATCCAGCGGATTCTCTATCAACTGCCCATCCAGGCGGAAAGGGTTCCTTATATGATGAATATAGATCCGGTCCTCCGGGAGTTTTCTGCGCTTCGCGTCCTCCCTCGCCTGATTGATGTCCTCTCCATCAACGATCCCATCAGCCGAGCGTACAGAAGATACCCCGATGTTAAATGCTCCCTGCAGGTGCGAACCTGTCTGCGCAAGATAGACCTCATCTATTCGCGTATTCGCATTCTTTTCCGCGGTCATTATCGCCGCATGCACACAGTCGCAGGCGGCGGGCGAGGCATCTATAACGCCCTTTTTAACACCCTTCGAAGTCGCCGCGACATGACCAATAACATTGAGCCCTCCATTGCCAACAATTTCACCGACCAGAACGACCACCTTAGACGTCCCGATCTCTATCGCTCCGACTACTCTGTCATGACTCATTCTTACGGGTAGTTACTCTAGGTTATGATTACGGAAAGAAGTTTACTTCCCTACTGGAAAACTGCACAGCAGCCAGTCCGCGTAAAGAAAGATCGATACGTTCCATCGATGGATTTCCACTGTCTTGGACCTTCTCTAAAATATACTCTAAGCGCTTCAGTTGCAGATCAAAATCCTTACCCGCCCCAAAAAGGATGCGCGGCACCAGTTTTGTGCGTACTTCAATGATCTGTCCGGGAAGCCGAGTATCCCCTGTATAATGCTCCAACGAGACCACATCCCAATCTCCGCATAGCTCTGGATAGGTACTCTTCGCTAACTGCAGCAACTCAGCCACTCGAGGGATACCGAGCACCGGCAGATAGCCACCATCGCCATGCAAGTAAGGCTGCAAATAAGGAAGCCCCCTGCGTACCGTGCGCGAGTACCCAATCCCATCGTAGACCGTACCGTCATCCGAAACGACTTGTTCCTTCAGCGTGCCGTCCTTCCCCTGTAAGACCAAGCGCAAGACCGGACTCTGCTCCTTCAGGGAAATCCGGAGAGCATTGGGAAAAGCACGTTCAACTGTTGCTGTGCGCACTTGACCGACCTTTTCCAAGCGCTCCTTCAAATCATAAATATCAATCTCCATTAAATTGGTCCCAATCGATAAATCCACTGTTCGGCTCAACCACTGATCCGGCAGTGCTCCATCTGTCTTGAATAGGATATTCTCGAGGGGTTGAGATGGCGCGCTGATCTCCATCGGAGCCTGCGGATCATCCGCCTTTTGCCATAACCAAAAGCCGCCTCCGAGGAGGCCTAAAAGGACACCCACCAAACTCAGCAATTTGAGCAAGGCACGCCAACGACGGCGCCTCAACAGGCTCGATTTTTTGCGGGGGCGTACGGAGCCAGCCAAATCGCGCCAGCTCTGGGAATGGCCCGCGCTACTCTCCCCTTTGCCTGTTCCACGACCAATCATCCAGCCGAAGCCTTTCGTTTCAACGCTCCCTGCAACATAGCCTCGGCAAGCGCCGAGAAATCCATCCCGAAGCAAGCCGCACTTTTTGGGAGCAAACTACTCTCTGTTAGGCCCGGCAGTGTATTTACTTCCAAAAAATACGGCGTTTCCCCCTCCAATAAAAAGTCTACCCGGGCAAAATCCCGACAACCACAGGCGGCAAAGATTTCTTCTGCCTCTCGCTGAATTCGACTGCTCAAGGCAGGCTCAATGGCAGCCGGTGCCTGATAGCGCGTCGCCCCCGAAACATACTTTGCCGTGTAGTCATAAACACCGCTCTCACTGAGAATCTCAACAACCCCCATGGCTTTTCCGTCAAGCAGCCCAACGGTTAATTCCCTGCCGTTTATGCGCCTCTCGGCCAACCAGCGGCCCTCATGAATTTGTGATAATGCCACACCCAGTTGAGATCGATGTGACGTAAAATTTAGTCCATCACTGCTGCCCGATGCCACCGGCTTAAGTACCAAAGAGGTCCCCAGACGGTCCATTAATGCATCTGCCAGTGGTACTGCATGACCAGAAAAGACCTCCCCTTCCGGAACCGCTATCCCGAGCTCCCGGGCGATCTCCTTAGTCCGCCACTTATCCATACAAGTCCGACTCGCCGCACTGTCGCTCCCGCAAAATTCAAACCCTCCAGCCTCCAGCAAACTCTGCAAACCACCATCTTCTCCAAAGAGGCCGTGCAATGCGGGAAAGATCAGATCACTCTCCCTTTCCAGACCTTCCGGCAAATTAGCTGCGTCCAGTAACTGCAAAGAAACAGGATGCGCAAAAGAAGAAAGCGCCTCGGCCAACGCAGCTCCGCTTTTTAAGGAAACTGCCCGCTCCGGACCGACCCCACCGTAGAAAATCTGAATTCGCAGATCAGACATGGACTAAGCCCTCCTCAGTTAACAACTCGTCCCAGGATGCTCCTAATAACAAAACTTCCGGCTCCAACTCATAGCCAGAGTGCTCTTTCACAGCGCGGCGCACGCGACGGACCAATTCGATGACCTCATCAGCGGTGGCACCTCCCTTGTTGACAATAAAATTGGCATGCACTGAAGAGACTTCAGCTGAACCGACCGAGAAGCCCTTTAAGCCAGCCTCATCAATCAGCTTGCCGGCATGGTTGCCTTCCGGATTTTTGAAGATACAGCCCGCACTCGGTTCCCTCGGCTGGGAAGACTTTCGGATCGTTGAATAACTGTCCATCCGCTGACGGATCGCACCCACCGCATCCGCCTCCGGACTCCGTAAAATCGCGCCCAATGCGATGCCCTGACTAATCTCTTCCACCTTGCGATAGCCAAAGTGAAAAGCCTCCCGTGGCAGATCCAGAAAACGACCTTCCGCATCCAACATCTGCACCCGCTCGACAACGTCAAAAATCCAACTCCCCATGGCACCTGCATTCATCCGCAAAGAACCACCGAGTGAACCGGGAATCCCTTCCAGAAATTCGAAGCCCCCAAGACCTGCCTTGGCCGCCTGCCCACAGACCTCCTTTAACCGTGCCCCGGTTGCCGCCCACAAACCGCCCCCTTTGATCGGTTCCAAGCGTCGCCAGACCGGCGCACTGAAGCGAATGACCAATCCCCTATAGCCATCCTCGGGCACAATCAGGTTCGACCCCCGACCCAGAAAGAAGACCTCCAATTGAAATAACCGAACCGCCTGTAACAAGGAACGGAGATCGCAGAGATTGGACGGTTCAGCATAGAAGCGGCTCGTTCCACCGACCCGCATAGTTGTCTTTGCCGCCAGCGCCTCCTCGCAGCGCAGGACACAATCCGGCCCGACCCGGCCTTCTAAATAACTACCCCAAGCCGATTCGACGGAAAAATCATGCCGTAAAAGCGAAGAAAAGACCGCTCCAAATTGATCGATATTACCGGCACCAACAAAGACCAATGTAGTGGGCTCGCCCCCGACCACTTGGTAAAGACGCTCCGCTCCCTTTACATCCATTGACAGCAATTCCGGTGCATCTGCCCCAAAAGCCACTAATAAATCCTCAACACCCCCGCCTGCACTACCGGCCTCATGCGCAGCATATACCGGAAGTAGTAAACAGACATCCGCTTCAGCCAAAGACGCGGCAAATTCTCCCTTAAACTGGCGCGTACGGGAATACCGATGTGGCTGAAAAACCACAACCAAACGACGCCCGACCTCACTCTCACGCAAGCTCGCCAATAAACTCTCAATCTCTGTAGGATGGTGGGCATAGTCCTCAAAAACGCGCATCGAGGCACTCTCGTAAAGTACAGATAAACGACGCGCCATCCCGGGAAACTTTTTCAACATTGAAATATCCCCGGCTTCACCACCGGGCAAATAACGAAGCAAAGCCAACGCCGCTGTTCGGTTAAGCGAATGGTACCCTCCCTCCGGATCTATAGCAAAGCGTTCCACCAGTGCGGTAACTCCTTGGGAAAGGGCATCCAGTTGCGGGCATCCCTGAGGAAAGAGAATACGATCCTCTGTCCGGGCAAGTAAGCCAGCAAACGCTTCCAACAGTTGTTCCGCATCGGTATACCGGTCGGCATGGTCCCAGTCTGCGTTCAGCAGGAGCGTAACCTCCGGATGAAAAAGATCGATTGTCCCATCACTCTCGTCCAGTTCCACCAGCAACCAGTCACTGTCGACATGCTGGCAAGCCGGCACATTTTCATCCGCAAAAAAACCACCGAGAATATAATCAGCCTGAATTCCCAGGACGCCGAAGGCATGCGCCACTAAACCGCTGGTTGTAGTCTTCCCGTGGCTTCCGGCAACCGCGACTAAACGTCGCCCCTTGGCCACTCGTGCAAGCATTTCGCCCCGACGTAAGATTTCTAGACCGCGGGCAGCTGCAGCCACCAGTAAGGGATGGTCTTTTTGCAGAGCGCTCGAATGAACAATGACATCAAAAGTATCCAAATGCGCCTCCAAGACAAACTCGGGTAGCGAGACGCCACTATTTTCAAGAAAGCGACGCACCGGCTCCTGCATTGAATCGTCATATCCATAAATGGTATCTCCCGCAGCAGCCATCCAGGCGGCCAATGGTGCCATGCCCATGCCACCCGCTCCCAAAAAGAGGTATCGCTTCTCCCCACTCATGATGAGATGTCCTCCGCTGGCTCACCGGTAGCTAAGGCCAGAAGGTCTTCCGCTGTACTGCGTGCCGCATCGATTGCATTGAGCCGCTCACACTGAACCCGCATGCTGGCTAAACGGGCGGAATCACCGAGCAGGGTTTGCACCGTTCCAAGTAAAGCATCGATCCGGTCCTGCCCAAGCACCACCCCGGCTCCTTCATTTTCATGGGCCTCAGCGTTGGCCATTTGATGATTGTCTGCAGCATACGGATACGGAATCAGGACAGACGGAGCGCGACAACGAATCATCTCGGCAATTGCACCCGCACCCGCACGGGAGATCACCAAATCAGCGGCTGAAAGTACATCGCCCATCTGATCGGTAAAAGCGACAAAACGGGCGGTACAAGTCTGCCCATCCGATAGATCATAAACTAAATTCTCTTCGCTCACTTTACCAAATCCGGCGACACAATAAACGGAGACGCCCGCCTCCGCCAAACTTGGAAAGTTTTCCCGCGCCCACTGGTTGAGCGACTCCGCACCCTGACTGCCCCCGATGATAACGAGCAGAGTACCAGTAGTTTTAAGACCAAGATTCGCTCTGGCCACGTCCTTCGGTAGCGGACGAATATCCCGACGCACCGGATAACCACAATAGCGAACACTATCCGGAGAACCGGAAAGCCGGACTCCCTCCGGTAAGTAAATACGGCTAGCCAAAGGCTGCAGCATGCGCACGGCACGGCCCGGTTGTGAATTTGCCTCGTGCAAAGCCACCGGAACCCGCAGCAAGCGCGCCGCCAAGCCAAGACCGAGGGAGAGAAAACCGCCAAAGAGCAGAACCGATGACGGGCGATATCTGCGGATCAGTTTGCAGGAAAAAAGAATTCCATAGACTACATCCAGCAATGCCCGACAGCGACTGATAAGATCGCCGGCGTAGGCCCGTCCGGGCGCCTTATGAAAGTCCAGAGACGCATACTTTCGGATTAAAGCAGAGTCCACCTGTTTGCGGCTGATCAAAAGTACCGGCATACAACCGCGTTCCCTCAATTCCTCAGCTACGGCAATGCCCGGAGCGAGGTGGCCACCGGTACCTCCGCAGGCGATTAAAACCGTGCTCACAACTCACGCTGCCTCCGCAGCAAAGGGAGCTCCCAAGAACGGAAGCCGTTGAGGATAATCCCGGTCAGACAAAACATTAATACAAGGTTGGAGCCACCGTAAGAGATAAAAGGAAGGGACATCCCTTTAGTCGGCAGACAACCCGTAACCACGCCAATATTGATCAGCGCCTGAAAAGTAATAAAGAGGAGGGCCCCCATAACCAAAAGGTACTGGTAGAGATCCGGAGCCCGCTTTAACTGCAAGACACCGATAAAAAAAATAGTGACGAAGAGCAGCACTACGCCGGAGGAGAAAAAGAAGCCACCTTCCTCCCCAATAATAGCAAAGATGAAGTCGGTATGCGCTTCCGGTAAGAAAGACAGCTTTTGACGGCCTTCCCCCAGCCCGACCCCATGCAGCCCACCTGCCCCGAAAGCCAGAATGCCCTGCCAAAGTTGGTAGGCGCTGTCTTCCCGATTACCCTGCACATCAAGAAAGGAAGTAATCCGCCGCATGCGCACAGGATCCATATACACCGCTATGGAAAAGAAAGTCAGCGCCAATAGAGCAACGGGAATGAGAAACTTGAGCCGCACCCCGGCAAGAAAGAGGAGACAGCCCCCCACCGCGCCGCAGAGGAAGCAGGTGCCGTAATCCGGCTCGATAAAGATCAAACCGCAGTAGACAGCAAGTAAGCCGCAGGGGATAGCAAACCCGCGGATAAACTCATCGAGGTAGCGGCGGTTAGCCGCGAGGTAGTGCGCCAGCACAAAGAGCAGGCCGAGCTTACCAATCTCTGAAGCCTGCAGCCGCATTGGACCGAGATCGATCCATCGCTGAGCCCCGTTTACCCGGACGCCGATACCCGGAACAAGAACCAAGACCAAAAGAAAAGCAGCAAACAAACCAAGGGCCGGAATAAAAGGGCGCAGTGCCTGCAGATTAATACAACTGGTAATGCCACCGGCAAATAATGCGATAGCCAGCCAAATGATTTGTTTGCGCAACAGTGCACCGGGATCTGCCTGCTCCTGCGAAACGCTAAAGAGAACGACTAGCCCGGTAAAAGTCAGACAGAGTACGGCAAAGATCAAAAATACGCCGGCAGATGGAATTCGCCGAAAAGCACTGATCGGAATCAAAGCACGTATCATGGACTCAGCTTTGCGGTCGAATCATTCTACCGGGCACTGCCCTACTCCTGCATGCGTGTGACCGGTACTTTCACCGTACTATCAAAGTCCAATTCCGGTTCCGGTTCCTCCGGAGCGGACGGTTCCATTAGTACCGGCTCGGTAGCGACTTCGCGGATTTCAACCGGGCCTTCCGAAGCAGTCGGCAAGACGACTGGTTCCGGGGCCGCCGCCGGCACCTCGGCATCGACTGCCGGCTCCGGTAAAGTCGTCGGAACGGGCGAAGCTGAAGCAGAGCCACTTACCCGCAAAACTCGGCCTACTTGTAATGTACGCGGATCAGTAATGCCATTAAGCGCCATCAGTTCGGATGTCGTCATCCCATAGCGCTTGGCAATCGTGCTCGGATAATCCCCCGACTGTACCGTGTAGGTGGCACCGATTGGAGCCGTCGCGATCGGCGCCGTTCCTTCCGGCAGGATCAGTTCCTGACCAACACGAATGACATCACTGGATAAATTATT
>CENU01204231.1_pt1 | contig 21148 bp, 23 predicted proteins | sample 361331 | NCBI WGS metagenome assembly CENU01 (sample SAMEA2619766, study PRJEB7988) | marine metagenome | isolation source: saline water (ENVO:00002010), including | reverse complement strand
TGTGGTGCCTGCTGTGGTGCCTGCTGTGGTGCCTGCTGTGGTGCCTGTTGTGGTGCCTGTTGTGGTGCCGCTCGGGCCGCTCGCTGTGGTACTTCCTTTTTACACATTTCACACCGCTTCATGGACGATGCATTCTTGAAATTGCACCGCCCACAGTTCCACCTCGTTGGCGACCCCTTCGAATAGACAGGGCGAGACGAGCAATAGACTTGTTGGAAACGTTTCATGCCCTCCAGCACCTCCTCCAACAGCAGATCTTCCCCGTCGCGATCTTCATGCTGAATGTGATAGAACGCAGGATCCGTTTCCGTTCTCGGCAACCATTTGCACACGACTGCCTTTATGTTTTTGCCTTTGTGCACGACACACACTTGCTTCCCGATCAAATCTTCGCCGTTGTGAAAGGCATCCTTGTAACGCCATTGTTCAACTTCCGTGACATCGGCTGTCTCTGCTTCCTCTGAGACATCGTCTTGTTCGATTTCAGGAGACGCGACGGGCAACAGACGGTTGTAGCACTTCAAATGTTCAACGGTTTTATCGAGCAAGATTTGGTATCCACTATCTGTGAGATGTATGGCGTCCGTAAAGTGACCCTCGCTGAGCAAATTGGAAGGCATAACAACGTGAAGGTCTACGAGATCCAAAGCGTATCCATCTTGGTCCGTGACTCGCCCGATGCAGTTTTGTAGATAACCCCCAACTTTGGTGGAAAAGAAATCGTTTACCTCTTCCCAACGTGCGTTGCTCAATGGATCGTTGAGTTCACTGCACTTCATAGGAAACAGCATCACCAGAGAATAGTTAAAGTCGTGTTCATACGCCGCATCGATAAAAGGCTTCAGCAGCTTGTTGAAAACATTTTCTGCGAAGTCTACGTTGAATGTAGTATGGTATCCATCGTTCAACCCTCCATTGATGAGTACAACACGGGGTGATGTTTGTTTCTTGCTCAAAGCTTTGCGAACCTGCTTGTGGATTTCATCCGTGTTCGCACCTTTTTTGCTGTAATCGAAAGCATGGTAGAATGCGCCGCTGATGTGCTTCATGATAGAGTCCCCGAAGACATACACGTCTCTGTTCTCTACAGAGATTGACGGCGTCATCAAGTCACTTGCCGTATCTTTGTTGTACGTGATCGCATTCTTCGGTTTGGTAGTGCGGAGCAGCATGGATGGACTGTGCGCTGTTTGGTCTCGTAACTTCGTGTTGTCTCTGTTCGGTCTTCTGCGCTCCAGTTTGGTCTCCGGTACAGTTTGGTCTCCTGCTCTCCTGAGTTTGGTCTAGGCCATGGACAACGACCATGTGGATGAAAACGAGGATTTTCTCCGTGCGGACGAGGACATAGCCGACATTTTGTCTCAAGTGTCTTACCATGGTTCTGACGAGTCGAACGAAGTTTCCCAGAACGATCCGAGTGATGCTTCAGATAACTTGAATCAGGTCATGTACATGCCTCGCATTATTATGTATCACGACGTTCCTTTGCGACGCAGAGCGCTCACGGAAGAGGAACAAGTGTGGCCTTCTGCCACACGCATGCGTGTATTAAGGAATATGCGGTGAATGACTTCTAAGTGATATGAAATTTTTTCTCGTTTAGATTCAAAAAGAATGCCCGGCTCAACAGGTCTAGGGTCTCGTGCACTTGAAAGAAGAAAGAGTGTTCCCAAAAGACGTGCGGACCTTCCCGCTCGTGCGTTGAAAACACCTCTACCCGAAACACTCAATACCAGACGGATTCGCATCACACGCTTTCAGAGACTGTCGGTCTTCAGACGCAGCATATGGAGGTCCATGGATGACGACGAGATTGCGGGTGTACAAAATGCACCCTTGTTTGTGAGGATTTTTGCCCCTATACTGGACGTGTTCCTAGCATGGGGTCTGTTCGCATCTCTTTACTCAGTGAACGGTTGGATGTACAATGAGCACTTTGAAGAAGTTATAGCACCGACGCTGGATATAGGGATACCGACCATCGTTGCTTACAGAGCCGGAAAAGTGTTGTACGGGTTCCGTGGGGCTATATTCGCATCGTTTGTCTCTTTCTCTCTCACAACAACGTTGAGCATACCGGGAGTCGCACCTGCGATTGTGTATGCGTTGATTACGGTTCCTTTCATGAGATTGATTGATTACTTAATGGAGTTAGTTGTCAATAATCTGAATGTGTACAATACCTTCTCGTTTACCATTTCGTTCGTGTCAAAACTTCTGTTTGTAACATTCGCATTGTTTGCAAGCCTGTTTGCATACGAAACTGGTAGTTCTGCATTCGAGTGGCTCGTCACGGCTCTATGTGATGCCACGGATGTGCTGAAGGATGCGTGGAATCCTCTCGCAGCACTCACGCTCGAACCCGCGAAAGTCCTTTTTGCGAACAATGCCATCAACGAACGGGTGTTTTTACCCGCTGGCAACGCGTCCGAGACAAGCATTTACTATGCAATGGAACCCAATCCGGGACCCGGTGCCGGACTTTTGTTTGCGGCTTTTTTGGTAGGTCCTCGCACTGCAAAAACTGCAGTCCCACTAGCGCTCCTCTTATTGTTCGTGGGAGGGTTTCACGAAGTCTACTTTCCCTACTTTTACATGGCACCCCAACTCATCATTTCGTTGATTTTGGGGAGTGCCTTCGGTATAATCGTTCTAGATGCATCTGGTGCGGGTCTTAAGTCTCTTCCGAGACCGGCTTCCATTTCGGAGTACGTCAAAGCGACTGAAGGAGATGACGCATGGGGCATCACATTCTCCGTACTAGTTTCCATGCTGGTGAGCTTTGTGGTGTCGTGGTTCGTACTGAAAGGACCTTTGAAGCTTTTGAAAGAACTTAAATCGTTTCTTAAGAAAAAGTAAAAGGCGGAAAAATTGTTTACATTACGTGAGGGACAACTGGGACCGCGCGTTTGTTTGTGAGCCCACAATGGATGAGAGTGGAACCTTCACGTATCGTGATGCGGCGGGCGGTCGCGATTCTAGAACGCTGTGGGTGACTCTAAATTGAAGATTTGGTAATTTTGGTTGAGAGTGACGATACGGGTGTAAAACTCAATGCCTGGTTTAGACTGTATTTTGTACTCGTATGTGTCGTACAAATACCGATTCTTCATGTTTTTTAATGCTACGCACAGGACGCTGTCCGTTTCACACACGTTCACGATGGCTCTGTGAAACATGTTCAACAGCTCGAGGTCTGTCGTTTTTGAAACGGAAGGCGTTGTCACACTCGCTACCTGGTAAGACGCGGATCCGTCGCGGAGCATATCCACCGTTATCGAGATTGACGCTACTTTATTTAGAATCGTGGCGACGGGTGTGCTGTCGCGTTCCTCCTTTTCACTTTGTTTTCCCGTCACAATACTGAGACATTTAATTTTGTCAGTACGATTGGTACGTTTGAATACTATGTAATCGTCTCCGTACGTCACTAAAAACAACGACGACGTTCTTTGTCTTTTGCACGGTTCATATTCAAACTCCATAGACTCACTTTCATTGTACCGTTCGATGAGCGCAATGTTGTTACGAGTAAACGCCTGGTCCCATAAACATGCGAGATTTGGGTCCCTCTTATACCACGTTTCTGGATCCACAATTGGAGTATCTATTACTTTGTACCAAAGAACATCCGATGATTCGAACTCATTGTGATTTTCAATGACGTGGCCTAGATACACCTTCCCTTTGATGAAGTTGTCAAAGGTGGACAATGAATCGGGCAGTTTCCATGATGCGAAGAGCGTTGCCGCCGCAGAGGCGTTTCCACGTTCAGGACTCCCAATGTCAATGTACTTATAAATGGTTTTGTATTCATCATCAGGCACGACCGGGATGGTGACAGATGTGTGACATGTCCATTTGAATCCCTCTTTCCTTGCATGATCAAGTATCCTTCTCTTCCCGTCCTCCGTCATGCCCATGGTGAAAAATGTCACGTTGATCATACCGGAGTGATTATCGATCAATTGCGTTCCAGAGAAGGACATGTCGTCGACCACTACAATGTGACTTTTTTCTACCTCCTCCACTGTTATGTGAGACGATTCTTTCATGTCAATACGATTCAGAAGTACCCTCGATCCTTCAATCTGACTATTTTTAAGATGTTGCAAAAGGTACAGTGCGAGCATTTTCGTCGATTTTATACCGATGCTGCGTTCGACGCACAGTATCAACCTTTCATTCGGTGCGATGAGGGCCATTCCCTCCTCGACCATACTCAAGAATGGATCCAGGACGTCTGGCGATAGGAACGCAACTCTTCTGAGCAGATTTGCGAGGGCGGTCACTGGAAGTTTCATGTTGTCGCGAGTCGTTGCATTGCCGAAATCGTCCGTGTACTTAAGAGGTGTGCCACCAATTGTTTCAGGAAACGCGAATCTTTCAAGGGCCTCAATATATTCGGTGACGCCCCTCGTAATCTTCTGGGGTGGTAAACGAGATGTCCAGGAGCCAGTCAACACCTGTGCGGCATGCGTCGCACGGTAGGCAGAGCCTCTCGTATTGTTCCCGCACCGCATTCGAGTGATGCGTTTACTGTGCCTCGGACGCCTCGACGACCGCCCTGTCCCGGATCGCCTCCTGGATCGCCTCCTGGATCGACGACTGGAGTGACGGGATTTTCTTGGCATTTTTAGGAGGAAGGAGAGTGGTTGGTGTCCACTCTAGGAAAAAAGGTCAGACGACCCATCCTTGAGCGCACCTTTACAGTAATCATCCTATTTCGAGGCCTCTTGTGGACAGCGGCGGTCTCCCTGTAGATGCAGATTTACCTAAAAAAATACCTAAGGCAGTCTAATGCAAATAAAAGCCCTGAGTGGGGATCGAACCCACGGCCTGAAGATTAGAAGTCTTCCGCTCTATCCAACTGAGCTATCAGGGCAAAATTTAGAAGAGAAGTTCTCTTCTGATAGTATGGTTGTGTTTTTTTGTGGAAAGATGGGCGTGACAGGACGCGGATTCGAACCGCGGAGAGTTTTACCTCATTGCAACTTGAGTGCAACGCCTTAGACCGCTCGGCCACCCTGTCTCATACCTGCCAACAAGGAATGGAAGGGCAAAATGTCAGTGGTGGTGATGACTATGCGGGCGTGAAATCTGATTCTCAATACTCTCGGAGGACGCGACGAGCGAGTTTGTTACGTTTGTGTTTCGAGAGTTCCCGTAAAAACGCTCGTTCGATTTTTACTCTGGAACCTTTTGAACGGTTAGAATGTACTATTTTGTTTGCTTGGCTCCTCAATTTAGTATGCCTTGAGCGACGCCTCTTGCGCTCTTGTTTCTTTCTTGTCTTAAGAGCCATGTGGTCGAGTAGCATCTGTCGTTGTTCTACAGGGGACATTCTTTGTATAATTTTATACATTTCTTACTTTACTAAACTATCATATTTTTATCATTGTCTGTCAGAGTAGGCAACTGTAACGACTTGAGCAGCGGTGTGTGAAAAAATGCCGCGCTCGTTCAAGTTGCGAACAAGAAAGAGATCTCGTATGTCCGATGACAATGAAGAGGATGGCGAGGACAGTAGTAAACATGTCAAACAGTGGGGGAACAAGGTCTTCTTCTACGCAGACGTGACCACAGAAACCGTACACGCGTTGTACGAGGCGGTCAACGAAGCAAACAAGATAGCAACAACTTGTACTCCGGCCGAAGTTCACTTGCATTTGAATAGTCAAGGGGGAGATGCCTATGCCGGTTTTGCTGCGTATCATATTTTGAAGAAAAATCCATTGCCGATTACTACTTACGTGGACGGACTTGTTTGTTCTGCCGCGACATTTCTTCTCATGGTGGGGAAGAAGCGAATCGCGTCCAAACACGCATTCGTGCTCATTCATCAGGTATCTACAGGATTTTTCGGAAAGTACAACGACATGATAGACGAAATGCAAAACACGCACGATCTCATGGAAGCCTGCCGCAATCTCTATACGGACCACACCGCAATGTCTTCAGAACGTCTTGAAGAGCTTTTAAAATCGGAACGAGCTGTAAATGCGAAAACGTGTCTAGAAGATGGGATTGTGCACTTCATTGAGGACTAATGGGAGACTCGCTTCTTGAGTTGGCGGGGGATGCCGATGGACAGATAGGACTCCACTGTTGGGATATGCCAGGGAACGAGTAAAGTGCACGGCGTCGGATCCTTACATAGCGCGGGCTATCATCTCTAGTCCCATAAGGATTCCCGAAAGTGAAGTGAAAACACAGATCATGGAATACGGTCCAGTGGTGCTCGAGGTGAACGGTGATACGTTAAAAAAATACAACTCTCGTGGAATCGTAACCGATTTGACTCCTGCCCCTCCAAACCATGCGGTAACGGTTATAGGGTGGGAGGGCGGTAATTGGATCATACGTAACTCATTGGGGAACAAACGCGTCCCTCATGAAATCCCCTCGGATCTGAGCTGTGTGAAACGCGGAAGTAACGATTGTTCTGTGGATTGGGTGCACTGGTCGGGAATGTCCAGTGATCCTGGATACGTTATGCTACCACAAAGCTTTGAATCATTACATGTTACCAAACCTTCACCATGGATCGTGGCAGCAGTTTCTGTGAAATAAGTTCCATGCGAGCGGCGGCTCCTTTCAAGGCCGGTTGCTCCCCACTCGCGTGTGAGTGTTAACAGATACATTATAAAGGCATAAAGGCGTGTACGACTTCGTGATGGGTGGTAGTATTTAATAGTTGTGGGTTATAACCCAGAACTATTAAGTGGTCCGCAAAGTCGATGGTTTGTTTTCCCTGATGATTTGTATCGAACGATTCATCTCGTCTGATACGGAAGAAAGACAACCTTTCACCGTACTTTGTCTGAAATGTGAGTAGTGACTCGGTGGATTCTCCATTACCTTGAGATAAGGGCATATCAAAGTACCTCCACATTCGTTTTGCTTTATTCTCAGGTGTTTCTTCGATTCGAATATGATACCATTTCAAATGTGTATGTTTGTCGAGTAGCAACGGGAGTATGTGCATAAAGGAATCTGTTTTGTAATCATCACCGTCTGTAATGAGTATGCTTATGTTATTAAGCGTTATAAACTCTGATATCTCATCTAAAACAGTTTTTTTATCGTCGCTTTTATTAAAAAGGTTTCTCCCCGCACCTAAGATCTTGCACACAACTTCATTGTACAAAAGTGTTTCGACATCATGCTCAGTGAACATTGGGTCTGAGAGTGGACAAGTTTCTTCTGTATCGATCAGGATTCTGTCCGCTGTGATCGGCTTATTGATCAAATACAATTTCTTTGAAAGATTTAGGTCCTTTGAAAGCGTTCTAAATAGGGGAGGAACAACGATTGTACGATTTCCCGACATTGTGTATATAAGCGCACTGCGATCGCTAAGGCATTGCTTCTTCCTAATTTTGTTGTATGCGTACGAAATACCTATACCCCCAAGGACGCCACCCGAAATCGCTAAACCCGTCGGAACTGCTCTGTAGGCTCTGCTTCGACGAGACGTACCAGACCGCCGCATTCTGCTGTTCGACCTTCTATGAGGGTTCGATCTTTTTTGAGAACGCTTACGAGACTTCCTACTATAAGGCATCGTGTGCTTGTTTTATTTATCCATTTTTTTTTCACGGTAACAATTCAATTTTTTACAACAACAGAAGTGTTTCACGTGAGAAACGATTGTGACGATGACGTCGTTTCCGCCGAAAGAATAGGCTCATCTCTCACCAAATGGTGATCATATGGTTTTCCCGTATTCTCGATAATTTCCTGTTCGGACCACGGTTCAAAAATGTAGTTTGTGTCCAGATGGAGGCCAGTCGTGTTGACGCAAGACCAAACGTCTCAATATCCTCGTAAGGGAGGTACTGGCATCCCTTCGCAATGATACACCCCTAGCTTGCACATTGAACGTTGTACAGACTCTCGGGCAGCGTACATTCCTTGATGTAATCGATTCAATTCTTTCAGTATTTTAGAGTGTTTTTTTGAAGGCAATGTATGTCTTCTTACGTTCCTTTCTTGAAAACTCCTTGTCTTGTAAATTTTTCACGAGACGTTTCAGGTCGGAGCCGTAGTTGTTCTCGGGCTACGAAGGCACGTGATGACATTGTCCACAAATTTCTTCCAATGACCTCGTGGCGACGACGGTTTCTTCTTCGAAAGGTCGAATTCAAACATTGTAAAACGAAGAGGGTGACCGTAACACTGTGCCTGGTTTATGATGGCAATCGCGTCACCATGATTTTTAATGGGTATGTCGTTGATGTGCGTGACAATGTGACCTTTCTTCATTCCATGTACCATTGCCAGCCCTCCATTAGTGACATTTTTGACTCGAACTCCACGTGAAGAGGGATTTGAGCGATTGGTTATCGTCACGCCGACTTGTTGAGAAGGCCCAACCTCAAAGTGAACAGTTGGGGATTTCGTCGGTTCCAGATCCGACATGGGACAGGGTGAAAGCAAAGTTGTTTTGCAAATGGGACAGCAGATCCTCTTGTTGCACCACTTGAGAATGCAGTCCTTACACATGAGATGACCACATGGATTGATGAGATTCGTCGTGTGGTTGAAGCAGATGCAGCACTCTTCATCCATGGACTTACGCTTAGGGGACCACCTGTTTGGTCTGTTCTTGTTTGGTCTCCGTATTTTTTTCAGGAGGACCGTGAACCCGAGTTTGGTCATACACTCATTGTTTTGTAGTCACCAACTTTTTACACGTTAATTCGGCATCGTCGCTTTGTAACACGACAACATTTCAAATTACATTTCAAATTACATTTCATCAAAAACACTTCCAAAAACTCTCATCACGATCACATACACTGGGGTTACCAGCACTCAGTTTGGTAGTAACTGACACTTGCCTTTTTTGGACAAGTTTGGTAACGAACGAAACGACATTTTGCGAAACGACTTTTTTGGCAGTTTGGTAACTTACGTAAGGCCGTTACAACTTGGTCACGACGTTACGGCCTTACGTAAGGCTAACCCTACCTTACATGTGAACCTCTAACGCTAAACCCTGACCCTAACCCTTATACGACTAATGTCATACCTTATCTAACCCTAGAATACCTTACGTAAGGCCACCGTCGCCTTAAGAGGAGGGAGTGTTCATTTGTAGATTATTTTGGTTTTCTCTAGTGTGAGTGAACTGTGAACTGCGAACTGTGAACATTCCACGCCGTATCTCCTCTGATCTCGCTTGGAGATTGCACGCGAGATGAAGTGTCCCCCTGCATGTTCGTGGAGGGTTGAAGGGTCCCCCTCCTATCCCGTAAGGCCGCCGTCGCCTTAAAAGATGAGTGAGTGTTCATCATGAAGATGTGGGTTTTGGAAAAAACTTACTTGGGTCTTGACAACCCCTACCCAACCCTTATACGTGGAGCGCTTCCTCTTGGACGTTTTTCTTCTAGATTGCTTAATCGTCATCCTTTTTTTTTCTATAGTCACCAGAAACAGAGCATCACTCGAAGTGATAAAAATGAGCAAACGAAGTCGGAGGAAACTGTCGAGAAAAGGCCGTAGAAATACGCGGAAGAGGCGCAGTCCGAACAGACGCACATCTCCGAAACCCGCAACATATCGCGGCGAGCTTTACATAGGCAAAGAGAAAGCGTTGCCGGGGACGGCCAGTCCACTTGTAATCCAATACCTGAAAGAGGTACACGGCGACGAAATTACGCCGACCTCTATGCGCAGGACGACTCGAACATTTGGAGATGGATTCGCGAGTGGATCAGGAAAGGGGGACATGTTACTGACCTTCACCGTGAGTGGTATAGAATACAATTACACCGCGAACTTGTACAATATTATGGATCTCGAAAGTAGATTGCAAAATAACGGATACAATCCCTACTCTTAGGACCCGAGCCATGGATGTTACGGTCGTGACCGACCTATTGTGCCTCAACATGGACTCCAGCCGGTGGCGGTTATCCAAACCACAAACATGTATGTCACCATACACTCTACATACGTTCGCACGAGACGGATCATATCGTTTGGTCTCTTTGAATTAATCAAAATGGGCATGCTGCATGTCAAACTAATTCGGCATGCAGGTTCAAGCTCCTCATCTCGAAGCGATCATCAGTAGACCTTCCAACAATAGTTTATACCACAACTGCACTGCGCTCTCGTACTTGAAAATACAGTTTTCATGTACACATGGGTCCTGCGATGATACAACACATGCAGAGATATGTGAACAGGACGATTTTATAACCGTACGTTTGGGACCATTCCATTTTAGACCCGGTGCATTCGGTGGAATGATTCAATGTCATACAGGATTCCATCAACAATCTGTTGAGGTCTCACATATCCCATGACCTTGAACTGTTTCATGCGATGTTCCATCCTGTGAGTCTGGCGCTTCTTCCGCTCCATCATTTCCTTTTCTTGTGCCTCTTCCAGCATGTACCGTGTCGGAGGTGCAGGGCGATTTCTCCAACTCTCGCATTCTGCGTAAGAGTAGCTCCTCACTCGTTTGGGCATAATGATGTTCGCCTTATTGAGACTTCCGGGTCTCAAACTGACGAGCACTGTTCCGGTTAAGCCTATTTCTACTCTGAGCGGCGTAGTAAATTCCGTTTATTGGAGCAAATAGTATCTGAAGTATCCAAGCGAGTATTGGAGCATTAGGAAGGGGATTACCTTTCCATATTGTGTAGACGAATGCAAATGTACATGCGAGTATTCCTGGTGCCCTGACAAACACGTTCATCGTGTAAGATACCATTGGTTCATTCACGTGCTGCATATACCCCAGGCGTCGAAACGCCAATAGAGTGTATATTATAGCACCAGGGAGCCCGCAAATAAAGAAGCATTGGCAAGAACCCAATACACCCCACTGCCATGCTAGACCAGGAATTGCGAGTAAACTCACGAATACCATATGATGTAGTTTATCCTCTTCCGAGAGGCCAAAGAACAGCGTATGATACACGTGAAGCACAACTGCTAAACATAGCGGTAGGCGTGTGTCTCCATGATGGTTTGCGTCGAGGACTTTATCAATGTCATCGAGGGCACTGACAATATGTGGTGTAGTGAGAATGCTGATGATGTAATTCATAATAGCATGTTCTATGAACCATCGTGTAGAGTTGCGAGTATCTTTACTAAGATTGAAGGTGCTATTCATTAGGACGTGCGAAGCACATCTCGAAGCGACAATCGTCACAAAACACGGAAGCCACATTATACAGAGTTTATGTTTGTGAGCCTAAATTTAATTCGCGCACTCTAATTTTTTTGTTCACGAGGAAGCTCTTCTTGACATAGTCTAGCACACGAGTCGCAGTAATCTTGTTGTCGCTACATTTGCCTTTTGGGCACTTGGGCCCAGGTGTGTGAGAGACATAATCGCAAAAAACACCACAAGGCTGACAAACCAAAATATCCACTTCATAAACTCAGCGTATGCGCAATGATTTCCTGGGTTCGTTTCCCCGAGAGAGTGCCCTTTCTATGACTTGACTCTGCTCGTCATTCAATCGATTGATTATCTTTCCGACTTCCAACAACCAGGGTGCCGCCATTCTCCCGCATCTTGCGAGAGAGTCCTTGTTTCCACAAAACTGCTTACAAACGATGTATCGTTCCGAGTTGGTTGCTCTGCTCCAAATTGGTTTAATTATGCACGTATACTCAAAACGCTCCGTCAATAGTGCAATCCATAGTTTCGTTTTGAAAAGATTTCCCTCAAAAAACTTACACAAGAACGTGCCTCCGGTTTTCAAGTTCGCCAATGCCACGTCTGTTTGATAAAAAAGAAGATCCATGTGAGACTGTTCCAGATTGTCGTGATCCATCTCGACCGCTCCATCCGCGGTTACTAGATCGCACTCCCATTCGACCCGTTCGTTGATTGCGACTCTGCACTCCTCTAGGAGCATGTCACCGTTCCCCGGTAGGTTTGACATGAAACTACCACCGCTGGGTAAATGTTCCGTCATTGGTTTGATTGCGTCGTCTCCCTCTAAACTTACGGCGTGCCATTTCCAGTCAGGCTTTGCGAACTGCGCAGTCGCTTGAACGAATCCTCCAGGCGCTTCTCCAAGATGCAAGCTGTGTAAAGGTGGATGTATAGAACAGCTCAGCGTGATTTCTCTCATTTTGAAGAATGCTCTGCTTATCACATGTTGGGGCTGCTTGGTGAATATTGGCTTGGCAATCGTGATAGAGGATACTGCAGAATCCCAAGCTTTCCTTCCATGTATATCTATGAATTCAGGGACTCGTTTCTTCAGAAGCTGTAAGCGTTCTTCTCTGGTGCCAGCTCGCTCGCTTTCCAAAAGATTCGATGTTGTATCGACGCTCGTTTTCAACACTCCCCATTCTGTTGCCAACATTCGGGTCGTTGCTGTTCTTTCCACGTCTGAACTCTGATTCAGAGCTGGAAATCGAATATTCTGGTTCCCCTGAATTCTTCTGCAGTGCTTCTGAGTTGTTGACCTTCAAGCTCGCTCATACGTAAAACACTTTCGAGTCTAGGCTTCATGATTTGGTAAAGAGATCGGTCGAATATTTTTGCGCCGTCGATTCCGATATTTTTGTACAGAGACTCAATCCTTTTGTACACTTTGCTTTGCGCTGTAAGCGGGGTGTTTTTCAAGAGCGCTTCAGTGATGTCAGCGTATTCGTAGGGTAATCTCATCAACTCGGAAAGTATCTTTTCTGCGTCTTGCCTTTTCTGTTCTAATTCCCTTTTCTGTTCTAATTCCGCCTGCCTTTTCTGTTCTAATTCCGCCTTCCTTTTCTGTTCTAATTCCTCCTGCCGTTTTCTCTCCATTTCATCTTTAACTTGAGCAGTGGCTAGCACCATCTGTTGCTGGTGTACGCTTTTCATTTGTTCTTCTATCTTGTGCGACACCAACTCGTCCAAATCCTTTATATTAGGAGTTTTCCCCATGTTTTCTCTATTCACTATTGTATTGTTGTAGGCCGCATCAGCAAGCTCATGCGTTTTGTGTAGAAGTTCTTCTGTCATTGCAGCTTTGGCTAATAAGGATCTTAGCATCAGTTCTTGACGCTCGTCTGGCTTACAGAACAACCAATTGAACATCTTGTATTTACAGTCACAATTGAAAATATTGTATGGCGTCTTTTACAAATGCTACTTTTTTAGTCGCATTTACGCTGCTGTTAGTCGACACATTTTTTGTAAACAGAAAACGAAAAATGAGAGACGAACGTATTCCATATGCGGTGACTAACCCCGTAAAGTTCCGGATTATGAATATCCCAGGCGATGGACACTGCTTTTTTACCGCTATAGGATGTCAGATAGGAGTAGATTCCGGAACACTTAGAGAAGTTGCGGTCAAACTTTTTAAACATAGTGATGCAGATGAGAAACAGCTCATGGCAACCGCGGATGGATTGACCGAACGCGCCTACATACTACGCCTTGCCAACGGCATGTTTGGGGGACATAACGAAATGGTAATGCTTGCGAAACACTACAACTTGGTAATCTATGTGTATTCGCGAACACCGGCGGGTTTCCGAAAACTGACAACAGTCCGCCCACCTCCCACAGCTCAGCACCCCCGGCAAGTTTTCATTCTTTGGGATGGTGCAGCGCATTACGATGCGCTCGTACCCACGTAATTCGTGCGTGAGTTTTTCGCCATTCGTTGCCGCTGCTGTTCGCGAACTTTACGCGGTACCCGTTGTTTAGGGACGTAACGTTCATCCCGTTCGACGTACTTGGAGCGCGAACCCTTGTTCCCCTTCCCTTTGACGATTCCGTGCTGCGACACTAACTTGTTCAGAACTGTAGTTGGCAGGCGATGCGGGTCGTACTGTGCCAAACGATGAAATTTGCGCGTAACGTCGCCGTTTCCTATGAATTTAGCCTCTTGCTGATACTTTCCCATCCACCGTCCAGTGTAACCTTGACGCAGCATGTAGTGGAACAGGATCAGCGACGCCGCATGAACAGTTTCCGGATCTTGGACACGTTCTACGGTAAGTAAGTAGAATGCATCGATGACTTGAACAGATTGTTCTTTGGACAGTCCCGCAGAGACACAACGGCGCTTCGGATCACCATTCTTGTTGAATATATGAGCTCGAAGTGATTTTGCATATTCGGTTGTCTTGTCCTCGCACTTCATGTAGCGGGACTTTGCAACGTGTTGGCGGAGCGGAAATGGTATCTTTGAGACGTCTTCAACGTGGTTCATATTTTGTACCATGTAATCCCATGTAATTGGGACGTTCTTCCATTCAGAAGGTAGCCAGGGAAAGATCCAATTCTCATCACCGCGGCCGAGACCAAAATCTTCGGGAACCTTGCGATCATCTTCAGTGTCCTTCTTCACTATGTCTGCATCGATGCGATCCAATCGTTCGATCCCAATACCTTGAAGTGCGTTCTGCGTATGATCTTCGAACATCACACTTCCTCCCTCCCTCGAAAGTCGTGCCGCCACAAAGTCTACGTCAGAAGCACTGTGAACCACAACTTCTGCAATCGTACCGTATGTTGGATCGTCTATGGTCTCACTGTCGCCAACTGTTGCAACTTCCGGAAAATTACACAGTGCACGCTTGGCAGCATGATTATCTGGTAGCTTCGTAGCGAAAAGCGTAACCGGAGATTTCACCTTTGTTTTGGACCGGAGGCAGCCGATGCGCCGAAATGTCTTGCTCACGCCTCCGATCCATTGACCCTTCATGTACCCGTAATGGTTTGGAATGGTGGGAATTGTCACGCGAGGAAGAGAGCGCCAGTGTGGAATGAGAGAGTATTCCAGGTTTTGTTCGACAAAAACACCGAAAGTACTTGCATCCACCACGCCGAGTGTACCGTCTTCACCCAACCGTATTACGGTCAATGCCTCCTTGTTGTTGAACGGGGGAAGTGTATCAAACAACTCTTGAGAGCGAGTTCGTCTTCCAGCACGCTTCACCATGAAAGGACGGGTGTGTGGTGTCGCTAGACCAAACTGATGCGTTGTGTTTGGTCCGGGAGGGTACCAAACTGATTCAGTATGCAGCCCCTCATGGGACGATTCCTCCATGCATGCGGAGACACGCAAGGCGTCTTTCTCCCGGACACGTGGCAGCTAGAAACGATGAACCCTCTCACATACCGAAGCATTGGACAGGTGGATCCATATCGCATGTTTGCAGTGACTGGAGGATGGCATATAGAGGATCCATATGAATGTGTCATCGGACACGCGAGTTCTTGCTCGAAGCACCCTACAACTGTTCATTCATGTGAGTGGACACTTCTCAAAGACGATAATTATGTGTATTCAGACATTGTGTTTAAACATTCTACGTGGGACACTAGCACAGACTCTCCAGTACAAATGGAACTACTGGGTAACGACTTCTTCATGCATCACAAGGTCACGAAACCGATCTGGTTTGTCAACCCAGAGGATGGCACTATCATTCATTCAGGGAGCAAACGACAGAGGGACTGCGACGAACCTGGAAAACGCTACTGCAGCGAGTGTCGCAAATGTTTTTCATCCAACAACTGGACCACACACATGACGACTTGTCACCCCACATTCGCAAAGGCACAAGATTCGCTCACGGATCTTGTTATGAATGCGCTCTCTACGTGAAGTTCTATAATGTGAAGGCTTCAATGAGTGACTTGCAGATTGGGGTTGGTGAAGGCGGTTGTATCTTGAGTGTGTCTAAATTCGACACAGGCACCGGCTGGAACACGTCTGTGAGGTAACTGAGTGCGTATCCGACGGTAATGTAGTCTCGGTTCGACCACTGTACTGCCCCGAACATGGGGTAGTATGTAATGGGAGAGACATAAATGCCTTGGCGATTCCACCCAAACTTGCAGCGCATCTCTTGGCTGAACAGAATAAACGAAAGCATGTCTCCCCGGAAGTCATCACGAACCTCTTCCAGAAACTCAGTCGTATGGATGCGCGAGTTGCACAGAATGTCCTTGATCTGCTCCACAAAAAAAAGGAACTCTTCACGCGACATGGGTGCGCGTGAAGTGTAATCCAGTCGTGAGGAGCTGTGGTTTACATTCACGGGGATCAAAACGGAGGAGAGGTCCCTCATGACGCAAGAGATGGACTGCTGCTTGGACGGGGACGACACGGATGGAAGAAGCGAAAAGAACATTTGTTGTTTGGTCTCTCCGAGTTTGGTCTCTCCGAGTTTGGTCTCTCCTAGCTTATAGCAAGTTGCCTTTTCCGATGCTGAATGCTATCGTCATCGTTACTAGCGTCACGTAAAGTAAAATAGTGAGGCGGTGCATCTAAGAGCTCAAAATCGAAATCCATGAACTGAAGTGAGAACTCTTCACTTCCGGGTGGTGTTTTACTAGTACGTTGTTCCATTAATGTCAGCCATTTTTCAAACGGGCGATGGTAAGGAGAGTCAGTTGGTAGTATTTTGGAATCATTGAATGTTTTCATTACAATTGATTCGGGAACAGCGCCGTATAATTTCTTTACGGTATTCCAATGATGATTACTCCGAGTCCTTTGTACCTTCGCCTTCGCCGCCAGCCGGGCCGCCTCGCCCTCTGTAGTAAGGTATCTTGCGTTGTCATGGGCCCACTTATTCGTAAGGTATCCTGCGTTGTCATGCGCCCACTCATCCATCGATGATCTATAACGACGACGTCCAGATCTTGCGCGTCGACGAGAGTTTTTCGACCGCCTGGAAGATTTACGAGACCCATGTTGTCGATTTTTTCGGAGACCGCGATAAGGACGCGGCATGGTTTGAATCTACCCAACAGAAAAATTTGTGCATCAGAATGCGTTGGGCGACCCTCTGAAACTTTCCACAACTGCATGCTGCCTTTTCCGATAGTCCACGAGTAGCCATCGAGCTTCCACTTGGACATGACGGGGAAATGATCGCTTGTTGGTTCAATTTCGGCTAGTGCTCTTTGTAGCGGTCTCCCACAACTGTGCTCATTATATCGCGAGTGAATTTTATTTTTTCATCCATCATGTTCGACGGCTTCTGGAACGATTGCGACACTCTCGCAGCATCAATTACAGCGACCTCCAATTCGCCCGTGACAGAAATGGCGATGTACACGTTTCCCGGATTTATTGGATTGGCAATGAAGTCAGTTCTGTACTCCGGGCGAGCTCCTTGTTTGACACCTTCTAAGGTGCCAGCTACCAATACTCGCACAAACAACGGCGTCTCTGTGGGTGTGATGCTTATTTTATCAAGTAGCATGCGGAGTGCTGGATCGAACAAGCCACCTACAAAACGGCGAACAGAGTCTTGATCGCGCGCGCCTTCGGTAACGACGCGTTCAGTACCTGGGGAAGCTTCAACACTTAAGCCAATATTGTATGCGTTCGCACGCACGTTCACTGTTTGTCCGAGGTAAGTGAGGGTGCCTATAACGACGTCATTAAAGCGATTGTAAGTTTTATCTTCTGGAATGATGATTCTATACGACATTTCTGTCTTACTGATGTCGACTGGCTCCGAGACCACATCTTTTATCATGACGCCACCATCGTCGTGCTCATCTCTTCTTGTATTTTCGTACAACCAGTGGGAAATCAATTCAGCATATTTCTTCGCCGCCTCGTCGCACACTACAATAACGTAAGATCTGAAAACGTAAAGGACCCAAATTCTGTCGGTTGCAACGCGTATGCGCATATTATCCATCCTTCTCACGAGGCTGGCGGTAGGAATGTTGTCCTTTACGAATTTTTGGAGTTCGGGACTAGAGAATTCGATGCTGCTTTTGAAGTAAAAAATCATCCGTTTAGGAAGATCTTTTGCAGTGGCACGATTTGCAGTGGCACGATATTCATCTGACACCTGTAAATCATCAAAAAACCCAGTAGCACGATATCTGCGCCGTGGATATGAGTTCCGTCGTGTGCGTCTGCGCATACTTCTCCTAGATCTACGTGATCGTCTTTTTTGAGGTGATCGTCTTTTTTGAGGTGATCGTCTTTTTTGAGGTGATCGGGAATACCGTCGAACCATCGGTTTGAATCTGCCCAACAGAAAAATTTGTGCATCAGAATGCGTTGGGCGCCCCTCTGAAATTTTCGACACACTCCAACAAATGTCCGTTTAGCTCAGTTGGCAGAGCGCAGGACTTTTAATCCTGTGGCCGTGGGTTCGATCCCCACAACGGACAAGTGAGAGTAATTCTCATAATAACGGCGTGGCGCAGTGGTGAGCGTGCCTGGCTCATAACCAGGAGGTCGTCTGTTCGATCCAGACCGCCGTTAACCCCTCGATTAGCTCAGTGGTTAGAGCGCAGGTCTTATGAGCCTGCGGTCGTGGGTTCGAGCCCCACATCGAGGATTATATCGATTTGCTGTATATGATGTTTTTTGTTGCGCTCACGTTGTTCGGCCTCAGCTCAAACGACCCCGGAGACTTTCCACCTAACGGCGCGTAAGGGATTGTACCGGAACTCCGTTGTTCAAAAGTGAACGTCTTTTTCATCAAAGTTGGGCGGTTTGTAAAACAACCTCCTGTTGCCTCTGCGATCGAGTGTTGTCGTAAATTGATCGGGCAGGATACTTTTTTTGAAATACACCTCAAAGAAGATTCTATTTGCTTTACACTTATCAACGAGAGTAGCAAATTTGAAATGTGTTACTATCGATCTTGACCTCAAAACCAGCTTCACCGCCTTCAAACTTCTAAATTTGTCAATGTGGTTGAGGATAAGATTGACCGTGATCACGTCACTTTTCAAAATGTAATCATTGTTGTTATAATGATTACTTTTGTAAGCGTAAGTGGGCAAAGACGTTATCACGAGGTTTACAACAGGAAGTGGCTTGAAGATATCCATTGTCAAGTCAAACGCTTCGATGGTATCACTATCTAAGCGAGTAGGAAAGCTCATCAAACATATTTCCACATACATCACGTCCAATTTGTGGTGCCACGATTGTAGCACGGTTGTGTAAAAGTCCCAAAGTATATCGATTCGTTGATAAAACGTGTGATTGATAGCGATGTTTAAATAGGTATCAGAGTACCTTCTCTTAGTATCGTCATCAGTTAGTTGATCGTACTTTGCATTACGACACAGATAAATCGAATCAACGTTACAATGTCCAAAATTGGAAAATGTAATGGGTAATCGGTTTGCAGCTACAATCACGGAAGACAATAGGACACAATGGAGCTTATGTTCTTCGATTCCAAATACGAATTGACTTTTATTGGAATTAGATGTCATTTCTGTACAAATTTGTTTGCATTCATCATTTAAACGATCACACGGTACGGTGGAAGGAGAACCTTTCATTATTGAATGCATCTTGTCTAACTGTGCTTGTGAATACTCCGCATCAAACTGAGTTGGAGCGCTAAACAATAGTTCAGCATCACGTAGTTGTCGAGATAACGGTGCGAGATCATTTGTTGTCAAATACTTGTTTGCATGAATAGCTACGGGTTGGTTCCTCGCCACCATGGCCAATGCATCCTGGGTTACCTCCAAAATATCCTCGGGTTTTCTTTTGAGGTCCTTTAAAATATACTCGACATGGTCGCGTGTAATATCGTGTTCGATTAACGTCTGACACACATGAATGCATGATCTTACTTCGTGGGGAAGTGACATCCACGTTTTGAGGTTGGTCTCCCCAAACATGGGCAATACTTTTTCAACGACGTCCATATCGGAAGAGGAAATATAACCGAGTGGTGGAAGTTCCAAAATCGCTCTTGTATAACCCGGGCTCGATATCCACCTTAAACATAAGCGTAGTATTGATTCTACTTGGTCTGCAGGAATATCTTTAGCGATGGAGGCCACGGCTCCGACGGCTCGATATTGGAAACCTTCGTGTACGTTAGGGTAGGCCATATTTTCAAAGAGTACAATAGGACTCCTCATTCCTACCACTTCATTGGTTGTGTGTGTGTAGAAAAAAAAAACACTACGCCGAAATTGGAAGGCAGACAGTCAGCATACCTCTGATGAGATGAGTCAGTTTTGTGGATCATTGATTTTGGACGGAAAATGTGGCAATCTATTTGAATGTGGTGTTGCAGACAATTAAAGTGCAGAAAGCGTGTGCAATGCGAACCCCAACTGTGAGTGGAAGCCTGGTGCAGTTTTCAAGTGTTCAAGAAAGGATAGAGGCATTTTCGCATCCAATGTGATCATCACCACTTGTAAAAACAAGCAACCAATTAGCGAGGCCTTATGCGGTGCTGGAACCATATATGACAACCTCTCCAACGTTTGTCAACTAGAAGAAAAATGAGTGCATAAATAAAAAAACAGTATACACTATATAATACATATAGAATGGAGGATTTGTTTTGGGTAACGCTTGCACTAGGCTTCGAGGTATTTTTTGTTTTTTACGTATTAACTATGGAGGAAGACGAGCGCCTCAACGGCGCACGTCAAAGTAGGATTACCGTCAGGCGTACTGAAAAACAATCTGCAATGAAGAACGAAGGTCTGGTATCCGCTAAAGAAAGAAGGCGTAAACGCAAACGTAGAATGCGTTTGCGAATTGAGAAATTACAAGGTTCTCAAGAAGTGAACGACTATCTTACAGAGTCCACGGTTTGCTTTTCATCAGGTGATGAATGCAAATCAGCGCCGGAAGTTTCAGTGGTCGAACTCCCACCACTCGTAATATGTGGCGAGGAATGGGACACCGTGTCACATCCTTCTTCTCCTGATCCTGTTGAGAGAGTGAGTTGGTTTCGGTTTTGGAAATGAAGCCATTCAGATGGAGGTACCGGAAGTGTCGATGGCGATGGGGGTAAAGGCCGTTTGACTTTGATGTACAAATACGGTTCCCTTCGTATTGAGACCATTCGAGTACCGTCCTGGTTTTTTTTGTTTATCTGTAAAAAATGCCGAGGTCCAAAAAATGCAAAGGGAAAAAGTGCAAGTCCCGAAAATCCAAGCGGCGTAGTAAGCGAAGTAGGAGTAATAGTAAGAAAAGCATTACTGTAATCAACCACAGACCGTTGCACATTCCCTCGACCGTGTCTAGATTTACACCAGTTTATTCGAGTCCGGTGTACACATCTCCTAAATACGTCTATCCTAGACCCTACGTAAATCTGTATGTGTCCAAAGGAGGCGCCGCAGGAGGGGGCAGAAGGGGTAGAAAGGGTGGTGGAGGTGGTGGAGGTGGTGGTGGAGGTGGTGGTGGAGGAGGTGGTG
>CENU01076083.1_pt1 | contig 21569 bp, 24 predicted proteins | sample 361331 | NCBI WGS metagenome assembly CENU01 (sample SAMEA2619766, study PRJEB7988) | marine metagenome | isolation source: saline water (ENVO:00002010), including | reverse complement strand
CCGACAATAAACTCGATTACCTGCTCGGCGAACTGCGAAAAATCCCCCATGTCGAATTCGTCCGCATTGGCTCGCGCATTCCCGTCTTCCTGCCCCAACGAGTCACTCCTGAACTCTGCGATATTTTCCGTCGTCACGGCCCGGTCTGGATGAGCATCCACGTCAACCACCCCAATGAGTGCACCTTGGAATTGCGGGAAGCCTGCGAAAAACTCTCCTTTGCCGGTGTTCCTTTGGGCAACCAGTCGGTTCTCCTCAAAGGCGTAAATAACAATGCGGAAACCATGCGCTCGCTCATCCACCGCCTGCTCATGATGCGCGTGCGCCCCTATTACCTCTATCAATGTGACCTCATCACCGGAAGCGCACACCTACGCACAGACCCGCGCGAAGGCATTGAGATCATCCGTTCATTGCGCGGCCATACCACCGGCTACGCCCTCCCCCAATTTGTCATCGATGCACCCGGCGGAGGCGGCAAGATCCCTCTCAATCCAGACTACGTTGAAAGCATCACAGAGGATGCGATTATCCTCCGTAATTATGAAGGACGCCAATTTCACTATCCGATCCGCGGTCAAGTAGATCCTTCGGTTTTATCAGACTTGATGGAACCAGCTCCACTGCCTGCTTTCTAGAACCTATATGAAAGATCGGATTATTGCCTGCCTTACCTGCCTACTACTTACCTTCTCTCCGGCTTCTCCGATTCTCTCAGAAGGAAACGCATCCGATCAAATTGACCGACTGTCCTTTCGCATCGCAGATTCCCAATCACGCGTCGGATTTTTTGCTGTGAAACTTTCCGTCGGTCTACTGACCCAAGAAGATGGAAGTTTGGTCGGCGACTATGTGATCGATATACCACTCTTTACTTCAAAAAGCGATCATGGGCGCATCGTCCTGCCGATCGACATACCATTAGAACAAATCAGCACTGAAGGGGGCCGATTAACCGGTAAAGCCTATAGCGAGAAAAAACCGGGAGAGGTTCATCAAGTTGTTTGCACAATACACCCGCTCGACAACAAGGGTATTCAACTCGCCGTCACCACAAGTAAACGAACCGTCCACTTTTCATCGGCCTACGAACTCCTTGAAACGGAATTGAAAGGGCCCTAACTGCCCGGCATTCAGGGCAACCAAGGGTAGTCATCAAAGTCCGGCGGGCGCTTCTCATTCCAAGCGCGTCGACCTTCCTCGCCTTCTTCCGTCAGATAATAAAGCAATGTAGCATTGCCCGCCAGTTCCTGTAGTCCCTGCTGCCCGTCAAGATCCGCATTAAATGAAGACTTCAGGCAACGAATGGCCAACGGACTGTGCTGCAGAATGTCTTTCGCCCAGGAAACACCTTCTTCCTCAAGAGATGCATAGGGCACGACTTTGTTGACCAGGCCCATCTCCATTGCTTCCTCTGCATTGTACTGCCGGCAAAGATACCAGATCTCACGGGCTTTCTTCTGCCCGACAATGCGAGCTAAATGACTCGCCCCAAAACCGCCGTCAAAACTACCCACGCGCGGACCGGTCTGCCCAAAAACAGCGTTGTCCGCTGCGATGGTCAGGTCGCAGACAACGTGCAGGACGTGGCCGCCACCGATGGCATAGCCGGCTACTAGTGCGATGACCACCTTCGGCATCGAACGTATAAGCTTTTGCAAATCGAGCACGTTCAGGCGGGGAACGCCGTCTTTACCAATGTAGCCTCCGCTTTTATGGCCCCGAATCTTCTGGTCACCGCCTGCGCAAAAAGCAAACTTGCCATCTGTCTGCGGGTTAAAACCGGTGAGCAAAACAACGCCCACGGAAGTGTCTTCCCGTGCATCCTGAAAAGCATCGATCAATTCAGACACCGTATCCGGCGTAAAGGCATTGCGCCGATGCGGACGATTGATCGTGACCTTTGCCATACCCTCACACTTTTCGTAAAGGATGTCATCATAGGTGCGTACAGTTTCCCATTTCATAGTCGGCACAATGTTGGAGTCTGGATGAAGTGCAAATAAAGGTTACGACAATTTTAATTAGCTTGATATAAAGTTACTATCTCTCTATTTCAAGCTTGTTTCCTGCCTCATGCGCTAGTAAATCCTCCGCCTGCTGTCCAAGGCGGGTCATCAAGCGGTCAAAAAGAGCCCGTTCCTCTTCATTGAAGGGCGCATAGAGACGATCCAGGTCCTCGTTGTGCTGTAGAAAACCCTCCAAGATACGCGTCCGCCCACTCTCGGTCAGTTCGACCAATACAAGGCGACCATCCTGTTGACCCTTGGTACGTTGAACCAGGCCTTTTTTCTCCAAGCGCTGGACCGCGGTGGTAATTGAGCCGCTGGTCAGCATAACCTTCTCTCCTAAGCTCTTAACTGGCTGCGGTCCTTGTTGACGAAGAACTTCAAGCACCGCGAAATCAGAGAGCGAGGCAAAGCCGCATCGCTTCATGCTCTGACGATCAAAACGCATTACCGTATGGTAGGCTCTCCAGAAAAGCAGGAACAAATGAGTTCCGGAATGCTGATAAATTTTACCCACAATGAAAAGTTAACGGGGCTTATCTTGATGTCAAGCAACATCCCGCACAGGGAAGCCTTGTTCGCTCAGCGGGTGTTTTGAAAACTCATGGAAAAACGATGCCGACGACCGGTTGGCGTCGGTCCGGCGTTAGCCACCTTGCGAAAGACATCCCGTATCGACTGATCAAAGGTAAACTGACCGGACGCCGGCTGCAGTTGCAGGTTAATAATTTGCCCGGTGGCGGTGACGTCAAAGACAACGTTAACGGAGACCTGGACGCCCCCCATATTTGGCGTTCGCCAGGCATTCTTCAGCCGACTGTTGAGCTGTGCGCTGTAACGCTGGAGTTCACTCAGCTCTTGAGCCGTTGGCTGATTGCTCGCGGTTGAGTTGGTCGGTATCTCAAGCCGCGGCGCGGAAATCACCGGCACAGAAGGTTGCGGTATAACTTGCGAAGTCGACGGCTTGCGCGGCTTTGGCTTACCGTGCTCCCGGACAAATTGTTCGTAGTTTATCACCGGCGGCGGTTCTGTTGTCACAGTTGTCTCCGGGGCGGGCTGAGGAAGAACACGCGCCTCCGGCAGCTTCGGCATCGGATCGATTTGCGGCAGTTCAGGCATCGGTTGAGGCCTCGGATTCGACGTCTCCATGTTCACTCTGGAGGCTTCCGGCGGACTCAACATCTCAAAGATATGCCGCTTCGGCTTGGGGCGAAACGCCTCGAAAAGAACCGCCAGAAGGAGCAAAGCCAACACTGCGAAATGCAGGATGACCGATGTCCAAAAGGGCTGTCCGACTAGGCCTTTCATCAATATAAACTATTCAACTCGTGTATCCAGGCTGATCCGGGAAAGTTTGCGCTGCTTAATCATATCAATCACCCCAATGACTCGCTGGTACGGGAGGCGAGAGTCCGCCCGGATATTCAGTACCGGGGGCGCCGGATCACCGGAAAGGGTGTCGAGCAAGTCACCCAGTTGGCGCGAAGAAACCACCCGATCACCCCAATAATAGCGCCCGGTTGAATCAATCGAAATACTTTGGAAGTCCTCCGGCCGGGAAGACTGATTCTTGGTGGACTCCAGTGGCAGATCCACCTCGATCGTTTGCTCGAGTAGAGGCGTCGTAATCATGAAGATGATGAGCAAAGCAAAGGCGAGATCGATCAGTGGCGTCACATTGATCTCGGTCAGGGCATCCAGCCGGTTTTTGCGATGAAATTGACGGGCCACGGCTTGCTCCGGGTTCAGTTCTGGTTAGCGGCGGCCTGCGCCTCCAGTTCGATCCGATCGGCCAGTGTACTGGCGAAGTTTTCCAGTTCGACGACGGAAATCTTAGTCTGTTGCAGCAAATAATTATAACCGAAGACAGAAGGGATGGCCACGACCAGCCCGGCAACGGTTGTCAGTAGAGCGCCCGACACTCCCGGTGCTAGCCCCTGCAAACTGGCTGATCCACTGCCAGCCATCCCGCCAAATGCATCCATCACACCCCAGACCGTACCGAGCAATCCAAGAAAGGGCGCACCCGTCACAATCGAACCCAGCAGAACCATCTTCGCCTCATACCGCATGGTTTGCTCGGCCACGCTGCGTTGTAAGGCATTTTCTACATGACCCATACGCAGAGCCGCACGCTGCGTATCGACATCGACCAAATCCCCGCCATAACGGAAAAAAGCCTCCAATCCTTCACGCACCAGTTCATAATAGGGACCACTACCCTTTCCCGGGCGAGCCGGCTCCAATGCCAAAAGGTGAGATTCACGACTGAGCAAACGTTCGTAACGCACGTTCTGCGAGCGAAGCCGCGAAAGGTCCATATACTTGCCCAGCATAACCGACCAAGCCACCACGCTGCAGGCCAGCAGAATGAGAATAATGACCTTGCCTGCAAAATTGGATTGCCCGAAATATGTAAAGACATTTGCGCTGCCCACTAGTGGCAGCATCCATCCCTGGAAAAGTGTACCCGTTGCGATCACAGCTATAGTGCGAACGATTCCGACCATTTCGACAATCCTTATCCTGCCTAAAATAAAAAAATCGTAGCGCCCCCCTGAGCGAATCGCCTTCTTTCTTTTTATTTGCGGGATCGAACCACAGACATAACCATACAGCGAACAACTCTACATGGAGAACAAGAAGCAAACTTTGGACGAATTGGCGGCCCTCGAAACCGGGGCTGCTGCAAAACGTGCACTCGTCGGGATCGACGGATTCGTCGATAAGATCGTCCATCCGGTGGATCAGCGCATTGGCCCGGGAGACCAGTTCACCGCCATCCCTACAATCGCAGAATTCGGTACTCGGATCAGCTCTGCCTCCGGGATGAGTGCCAACATAGAATTTGCTCCCGTAGTCGATAAGCTGGGAGGCAATGGTCCCATCATGGCCAACGCGCAGTCCTCCCTCGGTATGAATGTCCGCTACGTTGGGGCGCTCGGCAAAAAATCCATCCATCCGGTCTTTGAAGAATTTGCGGAAAGAACCCGTGCGGTCTCCTTAACCGATCCCGGAGTCACCCACGCCGCTGAGTTCAATGACGGGAAAATTATGTTCGGCTCGATGGCCAGCCTCGACGACATTAACTATGATTCGATCCTCGAGGCCATAGGAGAAGACGGATTGGCCGAGCTGTTCTCCCAATCCGACTCCATTGCCATGGTCAACTGGACGATGATTCCCTACCTCAGTGATGTCTTTCGAGACTTCCTTGAAAAACTCCTGCCCAACCTCCCGGAAAACCCGCAGCGCATTTTCTTTTTTGACCTGGCCGACCCGGAAAAACGCTCCCGCGAAGATCTCCGCGAAGTGCTCGATATCTTTGGTCAATTCGAACACTTCGGGAAAGTTATCCTCGGCCTAAACCACCGGGAAGCGGAGCAAGTGGACGCTCTCCTCGGCTTCGAACACCTGCCCAAGAACCCGGAAAATCTGCAAGTCATGGCCGCTCGCATCCGCGAGACCCTACAACTCGATACCGTGGTTGTTCACCCCGTCGAGTGCGCCGTCTGCGCGACCGGTGAAGGCACCTTCTTTGCCGAGGGGCCCCTCTGCGAAAAGCCAAAAATCACAACCGGGGCCGGCGACCATTTCAACGCCGGCTTTGTCACCGCCCGCATACTCGGTCTCAGTCCTCTGGCAGCCTTGACCGTAGCCGTCTCGACTTCCGGTTACTATGTGCGCACTGCAGAAAGCCCGTCTCTCGAAGATCTCAGACAATTCATCCAATCGTGGGAATAGTTCGTGTCCGGTCTCTTTATCAGCTTTGAAGGCGGCGAAGGCTGCGGCAAATCCACCCAGATTAAAGCCCTGACGGCTCGCCTTGAGGGCGAGGGTCATGGTGTATTTCAAGCGCGTGAGCCTGGAGGAACGCCCCTCGGAGAAGCCCTCCGGCAATTACTCCAGCATGATGCCGCCGGTGACGGCATGCACCCCGAAGCCGAACTCCTGCTCTTTGCCGCAGCACGTGCTCAAATTGTCCGGGAAAAACTCCTCCCCGCCCTAGCAGCGGGAAAAGTCGTCCTCTGCGATCGTTTCATCGATTCTACAACTGTCTATCAAGGTGTAGCCCGCGGTTTGAACCGCGCAGATGTAGCTGCCGTCAATCAAGTCGCCACGGGTGGCCTCCGGCCGGACCTAACCATACTCATCGACCTGCCTGCACAAACCGGACTCGAGCGCGTACGAAAACGAGGCAACGGTCAACTCGACCGCATGGAACAAGAAGACCCTGCCTTCTTCGATGCCGTGCGGCAAGGCTACCTCGACATTGCCAAAGCAGACCCCCAACGATTCCTTGTCCTCGACGGTGCCCAGTCCATCGAAACCCTCCAAACCTCTATCTGGAATGCAGTTCAGCCACACCTTGCCTGAAGCACTGCGCGACGTACGTGCCGTCGAAGTTCTCGAGCGTTCACTCGCCAGCGGGCGACTCGCTCATGGCATTCTATTGCACGGTGACGATCTATCCGATCTGGAAGCGATCGCGCAAGCAGCGACCGCCCATCTCCTGCAGACAGACCGCATCCCGTTGGCGCATCCCGATTGCTTCACCCTACGCCCCAGCGGGAAGGCGCGGAAAATCCGGATTGGAGAAACCGGGGAAGAGAATACCATGCGGCAACTCATCGCAAACCTGCAAAAGTCGTCCAATCAGGGAGGCAATAAAGTGGGTATTCTCTATGAGGCCGACCGCATGAATCATCAGTCGGCCAATGCATTTTTAAAGACACTGGAAGAACCCAGTGAGGGAACGACACTTCTCTTGTTGACCTCCCGTCCCTACGACTTGCTCGATACCATCCGTAGCCGTTGCCTGAACTTTCGAGTCCCCGGAAAAGCCAAAAGCATTCACCACGAAGACTGGGACGCCTGGGCCAAAGCTTATCGAAAATGGCTACTTTCCATTTTTTCCGCCAAAGATACCCAGGCCGTTGCAGACATCGTTCTCGGCGCCTACGGGCTAAATGCCCGACTGCAAAAGATCCTCCAGTCGATCACTGCCAATGCTTGGGAAACGGAAAAGTTGCGCCTGCCGGAACACGTTTCAAATGAAGAAAAAGAGGCCAGCCAAGCCAGCCTTTCAAAATATCAACGGGCCCGCCTATTGTCTGAAATCGGCACACTGACAAATCGCTTCGCCCGCGAAATCGAACAACTCAACCCCGGACGCCTGCCCGTATCAGCTCTCCACCGCTGCCAAAATGCCCTCGAACACTGCGCCGGACTGCTCGCTCTCAACTTCAACCAGTCCGCTGCGATCGAAAGCTTTCTCCTGCAATCCATGCGCATCTGGCGATCCGCCCGGCCCTAGAGAACGCTAAATCCCGTGCTTGCGCAAAGCGCATGGCACAGCCATCGTCTCCCCTTATGTGCGGCCGTTACACATTGCATCTCGACCCAACACAGCTCGCCGAGGCCCTAGCCCTTGGCCTGCCCGAAGACTACGCGCCCGATTACAACATCGCGCCCGGCGGCGAGATCCTTGGCCGCACGGCCGACTCCCTGCAAATGATGCACTGGGGGCTGCGTACACCGCAGAACTTTCATATCAATGCCCGCGTGGAAACCGCAGATTCCACTCCGCGCTTTCGCGATGCCTGGCAAGAAAACCGCTGCTGGATACCGGCCAATGGATTCTACGAATGGCTCAATGACGGCATCCGCAAACAGCCCTATTACTTATTTCCCGAAGACAACAAGCTACTCTATTTTGCCGGGCTTTGGTTCCCCGGCAGCGAAGAAGGCCCGCTTCCGCAATGCGTCCTTCTGACAACTGCCGCCTCAGAAAGCGTTCAGGATATTCATTCACGCATGCCAGTGGCGCTCTCCCCCGACCGACTCGATGACTGGCTCAGCGCTAAGCTCTCAAAAGAAGAGGCGCTGGACTGCGCTCGATCGTTGCCGTATCAAAAGCACACCGTATCCAGCCGGGTAAATAGCGCCCAGAACAAGGACAGTTCCCTGACTGCATCGACTTCGCCTGCGCTGGACGATCAGATGCAACTCTTCTAGCCCGGATATTGCAGGAGGCACAATTGTTCCGATCCGACCGGCCGTTCCGGATAAGTCAGCTGCGGTACGTATCGCTCAATGAAAGCGAAATGCTCCGCAAACAAATCATCGATTTCAGATAGGGCTATCGGATGAGGCGGCCCGCCGCCGGAGTAATTCGACACCTTATTAAAGAATACAGCGAGTAGATGTCCGCCCGGCTTGAGCGCATCGACAACCGAACGCACGTAAGCCGGACGCAGCTCCGGATCCAGGGCACACAGGCAAGTGTGCTCGAAGACAAAATCAAAGCCATCGTGTAGGCCTACCGGTAGGTTTAGAAAATCACCCAGCAGATAGGCTTCGTTGCCCGCTTTGGCAAAAGCGTTCGCCTGACTCAACGCAGCCGGCGCGATATCCAAACCCAGCACTTCCGCACCCGCCCCTGCCAGCAAACGTACATCATGCCCGGCCCCACAACCAGGCACAAGGACTCTGCCTTCTACACCCGCCCTAGTAAGATACTCGGCTAGCGGCGGAGACGCATAGCCCTTGTCCCAAGGAGTCTCTCCGTTCTTATAAGCAGCTTCCCAATCTTTTGGCATAAGAGTTATTATCGTAATGAATGGATCAGGCGATCTCCCACTGGTATCCGCAAGTCGATAGCTTGTCATAGCCATCTGCGGTCACCTGTACAACGTCTTCGATCCGGCAGCCGCCGATTCCCGGGTAATAGAGGCCCGGCTCTACGGTAATGACCTGCCCGGCTCGCAGGCGATTCGGCCTCATCGATACCCGCGGCGCCTCATGCACCTCCAAGCCGAGACCATGCCCCGTCGAGTGAATAAAACCGACATGCTCACCATTCCGCTCTTCCGTGGGATATCCCTTCTTTACAAACACTTTTTCTGCTGCCTGATGCACCTTTGAGCCGGAATGACCGGCCTTCACTTGGCCCATGGCGGCAAGCTGCGCTTCTCTTACCGCGCCGACCAGACGACGCTGCTCGGCATTTGCTTTGCCCTTGAGAAATGTACGGGTCATATCGCCATGATAGCCGGTCTTGGACATCCGGGGGAAGATATCGACGATAATCAATTCATTCGGCTTGAGTGGCCCATGTCCGGACTCGTGGGGATCACAGGCCTGCCGTCCGCCGGCTACAATGGTGTGCATGGCTTGCCCACCCAGAGCCAAGCACGTCTGATCAATCATCGAGCGGAGACGCTCGGATGTTAGGGTATGCCCACGGTATCGAATGCGATTACCTTCAATGCTGGCTTCCCCAAGCACCTGTTTGGCCAATCGCAGGCCAGCCGCACTGGCCGCATTGCCCGCCCGTATGGCGCGGATCTCTTCGGCAGTTTTTACTTCACGCTTGGGGAAGAATGGAGAAGGCCCGATTCGCAGCGGCAAACCGGCTTCTTGCAGGCCGGCATAATAAACCGCTGGAAAATCTCGGGGCACCTCGACTAACTTTTGCTTCCACTCGGCTACAAAGTAACGAATCAGTTCCACGGGGCCAATTTCCCCAGTTGCCAGATTGAATGCGCGAGCAGCATTCCTTTCGACTGCATCCAATAGGAGCACTTCATCAAACTGTGAATGCGAACGAACTCGACCGTACTCCAAACGATTGACTACGGCCACGCTGCGTCGTCCACAGACAAGGGCGAGAAATGGGTCCGGGACAAACACACCCGAAAGGTAGAGCATGTCTGCCGATTGTTCGGAGGCGGCGTAAAGTACACGAAGCACGGAGGTTTTACTTTTCATCACGCAAAGCTTTATTCACTCTCTAATCGACGATCTTTCAAGCCGTCTTCTAAAAAACTTCCGATTATCCCGCAGTGCAACGAATTACGAAGAACCCCATCTCACTTCTCCCTGCGTTGGTCCTTTGGGTCAGTCTTTCGCTTTTCAGTGCCTGCCAGCCAGAACAGCCCTCACGGGAACCGGAAGTCCTCCCGGCAGATCATTACTTTACCCTTCAGCTAGCGGGGCAACCGATCGCCGTGCAACTGGCCTTGACCGAAGGGGAACAAACCCGTGGCCTGATGCACCGTCCATCCCTACAAGCAAATCATGGGATGCTCTTTGTCTTTCCCGAGACAGACCGGCGTGCCTTCTGGATGCGCAATACCTCCATCCCACTGGACCTGGCGTACATTGACCCCACCGGCCGGGTTCTCGAAGTCCATGCACTTTTTCCTTATGATGAACGCGCCGTGCCTTCGCGAAGTAAAAACGTATCTCTGGTGCTGGAAATGGCACGTGGCTGGTTTAAGAAGAATCAGCTCGGGCCGGGCAACCAGATCAACTGTTTAGAGATTCAAGAGGCCATACAAAGCCGTGGGTTTGATCCGAAAAACTTTGCCCTAACCCGTGAATAGATGGCAACTATCCAAACAATATTGACTGGTTTTTTTGCCACACGGACTCCGAAAATCACTCCTCAACGATGAAGACAGCAATCGACTTAACCGATCCGCGAGGCCTGCCCAAGCAAAGAATCCGAAAGCGCAGGGTCGGACTCACTGGGCGTATACTTCTGGTCATTGCGGTAATCGTAACTTTCGGGTGGATGATCCGTTCGGATATTTTGTGGACTGAATTTGATACCGCCGAACGCAATGCTTATGTACAATTAGAGTCCTGGCAAGATGCACTGACTGTCGAGTATTTGTTGACTCGGGAATTGGTGCCCTGCCTGACTTACTTCGCGGAGAAGGCGATCCCCTTACCGACGGCTGCCGTGCATCGCAGCATCAATATTGCCCTTCATCTGACAGCCGCATTCCTTTTATTACTTTTCTTGCAGCGCCAAAACTTGTCGGGAGCCTATGCGGCAACACTGGTCTTTGCTTTGCACCCAGCGGTATCGCAAACACTCTTCTGGCCCGGCTATCGAGCAGAATTAATCGGTCTCTGTGCCATCCTCGTTGCCCTAATTTTGAGCCAGCAGACGAAGAGGGATCATTATTTGCTCTCTATATTTGCGACTATTTTGGCAATTTTTTTGCATCCGGCAGCTGTCTTTCTCCCGGCATTTCTGGCACTCAGCATCTACTACAGAGAAAAGGATTTTTCCTTGGAGAATTTTAACGCGGTCTTACCCCTTATTTGTGCGGTTCTCTTGATCAGCGCATGGATGCAATCACAAGGTGTTATCGGCCGTGAGACTTCACCAAGATTACATGTCTGGCTCTTTTACGCAGGTCAAAATGTTTACTTTTTCCTCCGACAGGCGTTATACACGCACAGCCCATCGCTTTTCTACCCCTGTGAATCAGATGCATTGGAACAGGCCAGTATTGACCTGAGCTTACTCCCCTTCTGCTTGTTTCTGCCATTTTACTTTATCGCTTTCATCAAACTCAGGCAGCCCTGGGGACGGGCACTTTTATTTGGACTCACCAGCTTTATACTTCTTCTCCTGCCCGGTATTCAAAGCCCGGGCACGAATCTTGCCGGCGACCCCGCTCACGAAGATTACCACCTGTATATTGCTCTGCCTCCACTGATAGCTCTCATCGTCTGCGGGACAAAGACCATCATGGGCAGAGTTGCTGTCACCGGCAGGTCTCTTTGGTATGTCTCACTAGTGCTGTATCTGAGCTTGGAATTCATCAATAGCGCTAACTTCAGTCGTGTATTGGGGAATCCAGTAGAAATGTGGCGCGAGCAAGCCAGACAATGGCCGGAACAGTGGATCCCCTCGGCCGCCCTGGCACGCACCATACAGAGCCAGAGTGATGCGCCGCAGAAGCAGCGCGAAATCAAACGCATTCTGGAGGCACTGATAAAAAAACACCCCGATAGGACCCCTGAGCGACGGATGTTACTGCAAGCCTACATCGACACCGGAGAAAACACTAATGCACTGCGTGAATACCGCTACATCCTTAGAGAAACCGAACCAGGTATAGCATTTATGAAGGAGGCCGCGTCCTTTTTTGATTCGATAAATTTGCCCAGAGAAGCCGTCCGGACGAGGGAGCGCATCCGGCAGATACGAGAACCCGCCCCGGAAAGGCCGGCCGAAAAGCCAAGTGCTGCTATTCTTTTAGAGGATCTGGCTGGAAAAGTTACGGGGCCGTGACGGCGTCCTGAGCAGCCGGATTGCCCGAGCCGAGACCGGAATCTCCGCCCATCATTAACATCCCCATAATCGGAATAACCGCACCTTGCAAAGCGCGGTCAAAAGATTCTTGTGAGTCTGCCCCTTCTATTTGGCTCATGACACCTTCCAGAATCCCTAAAATCATACCAGCCTGCACCTTATTCGCATTTACCTGCTCAGCGGTTACTGCCTGCAGGCTACTGTTTGCTTTAGAGATTTCTGCACCCCACATTTCTGCAAAGGGTAGAGGCAGCCAACGATCTTCTACCCGAACATAATCTTCTCTTTCCGGAGCACTGCCCGGCAATACCGTTTCTAAAGAAGCCGTGTTCACATCCTGTTCTACCACTTTTACCTCCAGACTCGCCAAATCGGATATCGAGAATGTCGACGCAGCATCCAGATTTGCGGAAGCTTCGATAAATCGTAACAAGACAGTGGTAAACTCTTCAAAAAAAACACGGCCGTCAAAATCCTGCAGTCCGGCGTGAGTGGAAATTGCACCAGTGGAAAAATCCCGTAACAGCGCGCTAAGAAGAGGCAGCGCACGCTTGATTTCAGGAAGCGACTCCTCGGGCAATCCGCCGCCGAGTTTTGTATGGCAGATAAAATCACTCTTGTTCTCGATTAGTCCGGCAATCCGCGCGAGCAGGACAAATGTTCGGCCATAATTTTCCGCATCTATTTTTTCACTACTCCGCTTAGCTAAATTTGTAATGTCGGCCTGATAAGATTCTGGCAATGCATCCCAGAGCACTTCGCCATTCATTGCAGCCAACTGATTAGCGACAAAGCGCACGGCCGCATCGGGCTCATCTGGATAGCTCGTCGATGGAGGCGTACCGAAAAGCGGAGATATCAGGAGCAGAACAGGAAAAAGTCTCATAATATTCATCATAGAATGCGTGTTATCACAGATCCGGGCAAAACAACCCAGTAAAAAACGTAATCGGCATTTATTAATTGTCTTCAAGAAGGCGGGATCGACGATGTTGTTGCGGAAATTGCAGAGTGATGACTGTGCCCTGCCCTTCTCTCGACTCAATACCCACCTGCCCGCCGTGCTCGCGCATGATACGATTTACAATCATCATGCCAAGGCCATGCCCCGTACTCTTGGTCGTAAAGTAGGGCTGGAAAACTCTCGATAAATCGGACTCCCGAATGCCGCTACCGGTATCGCTAAATTTCAAATAAACAAAATCGTCGTCACTGCTCGCTACAATTTGAAAGCGACCGTCTGGCCCCATCGCCTCCATGGCGTTTTTGATCACATTAAAAAACACCTGCTTTAATTGACCGCGATCTCCCAAAATAGTGGGCACCGCCTTCGATACCTCAACACCCACAGCCAGCTTCCGGTTTGCCAGTTCCAATTCCTGAACACGCAAGACCTCCTCAACGATGGCGACTAGATCCAGTTCGTTCAGTTCCGGCTTCTGGGGACGAACCGCCTCCAAAAAATGACTGATGATCCCATCGAGTCGCTGCACCTCACCACGGCAGACCTCAATCGATTCACCGAGTTGACCACTCTCTTCAGAGGCTTCCAGCTTAGCCAATCGACGCTCCATCAATTGCAGATGAATCGTCAGGGAATTCAAAGGATTCCCTAACTCATGAGCGACCCCGGCGGCTAATCGGACGATCGATCCGGTGCGCTCACTTTCAATCATCTCTTCGATCGATACCTTTTCCTCCGTAACATCGGTTAATACAATGACATATCCTCCCGCCACTGCCTGCCCAACCGGCACGTCCAAAGGAACCATGTAGAGCCGAACAAATCGATGCTCCGGATAACTTAATTCAATTTCACGGGTGAGCAGGGGCTTTGCCGCCCGTGAGGCGTCGACTGCTGCCGGGTCAATCGAGCGCGCCAGATCGGGTACCATTTTCCAAAGACGCATCTGCCCCACTTCCTGTGGCTTTAGGCCGATCAACCCACAGGCGGCTTCGTTTGCATACTGCACAGTACCATCTGCATCGATAACCAGTATACCATCCTGAATGGTATTAAAAACTGTTTCCTGCAGCTTGCGCTCACGAGCTAAGCGCTGCACTAAAATGCTCAGATTGACCGAGTCAAGGTCGTCGATTCTCCCAAGTATTTTATCTAGGCTGCTGGGCTTCATGACTTTGCAAATCGTTGAATGAGTATCCGGGCTAATTCCTTTTTAGCGGTTGGCCCATAAAATTCGCGAGTGCCCTCGGCCCCGAGCAAGAGTATTTCGTTTGAATCCGAGGCAAATCCAGCCCCTGGCTGTACAATGTTGTTCGCCACGACCCAGTCACAGCGCTTTTCCACTAGCTTGGCCCGCGCAGAGTCTTCCAAGTCATTCGACTCTGCAGCAAAGCCTACCACGGTTTGATGCGCCTTGCGCTCGGTCACGGTACGTAAAATATCCACGGTCTGCTTAAATGCAATCTGCCGGGCAGCCGCATCCTTCTTCACTTTGCGGGCATGTCTTTCTACGGGACAAAAATCACATACCGCCGCTGACATAATCAAAATATCGCATGCATCAAACAAAGCATCGACTTGATGATACATTTCCTCAGCGGTGACAACCGGATAAAGTACGACCCCGTCCGGCTCCGGAAGAGCCACCGGCCCGGAAACCAAATCAACTGTCCATCCAGCAGCGGCAGCGGCGGCAGCTAGCGCGTAGCCCATCTTTCCGGTAGATGGATTACTCAGGAAACGCACAGGATCGAGAAACTCACGGGTCGGTCCGGCGGTGATCAAACAGCGAATAGGGCTTGCGTTTAGCATAAGGCATAAAAACCTAAAAGAACTTATGCCCGAACAGCAACCCAGCACCTCGCCTCTTGGAGAAAATCCCAACCCAAGAAACACGCCTCCGGTTCAAAAGGAAAATATGCTTCTGAACCTCGGCTTCAACCTCTTCCTGCCCATCTTTATTCTCAACAAGGGCAAAAAATGGTTTGGCTCAATCCTTGAAGATTATTTTGCGAATCCTGCTGTCGGCGTGCTCCTCATCGCTCTGGCCTTCCCCATCTCTTACTTCATCTACGACTATTACAAGCGCTCGAAGTATAACTTCCTTTCCGTGCTCGGCCTGATTAGCGTACTCCTCACCGGCGGTATTGGTATACTGGAGATCCCTACTCGTTGGTTTGCCATCAAAGAAGCCGGCATCCCCTTCCTCATCGGGATCGCTGTAATCGTATCGCTGAAAACCCCCTGGCCCCTGATCCGCACACTGCTGCTAAACCCGGAAGTCATCGATGTTGCAAAAATCCAGATCGCCTTGGAAGCGCATCAGGCCGTTCAATCCTTTGAAAGACTCCTTGTCCGCTGCACCTACTTATTAGCCGCTTCCTTCCTACTGAGCAGTGTACTGAACTACGCCCTCGCCCGATGGATCGTCGTGAGCCCTGCGGGCACAGATGCTTTCAATGCAGAGGTCGGGAAAATGATGCTCTGGAGCTGGCCGGTCATCGCCCTGCCGAGCATGGCCGTAACCTTTGCCGCTTTGATGCTTTTAGCCCGCGGAATTCATCAGATGACCGGTCTCAAGCTCGAGGAGATCGTCCACGGAGCCAGTGATAAGAATCCAACTAACTAGCGCTTCTCCACGGGGACATAATCCCGCAGTGTATGACCGGTATAAATCTGGCGGGGCCGATGAATCCGGCTCTTTGTGTTTTCCGCGATCTCCTTCCAGTTGGCAATCCAGCCGGGCATCCGGCCAATAGCAAACATCACGGTAAACATCTCCACCGGGATACCAATCGCCTTGAGGATGATGCCACTGTAGAAATCGACGTTTGGATAGAGGTTGCGACTGATGAAAAATTCGTCCTCCAAAGCGGCACGCTCGAGACGCTTTGCAATATCCAACAAGGGGTCATCAATGCCAATTCGGTCAAGCACGGACTCCGCGCTTTTGCCCAAAATACGGGCGCGTGGATCGTAGTTTTTATAGACACGGTGACCAAAACCCATCAGCCGCGCCTCACGGTTTTTGGCCGCTTCAATAAAACGGGTACCATCATCACCCGAGGCATGAATCTCCTCCAGCATCTGGATCACTGCCATGTTGGCCCCGCCATGCGAGGGACCCCACAGGGCCGAAACGCCGGCAGAGACCGAGGCAAAAAGATTGGCACCGCCCGAAGCCACCATACGCACAGTTGAGGTAGAGCAATTCTGCTCATGGTCTGCATGCAACATTAGGAAGAGGTCGAGCGCTTTAGCGGCACCACACTCATCGACGTACTCAATGTGTGGCTTAGAGAACATCATATGCAAAAACTCTTCGGTATACTCCTTCTCCAAAGGAAATACAAATGGCAGACCTTTCTGCATCCGGTAGGTCATCGCCGCGATTGTTCGGACCTTGGAAATAAGCAAGGCTGCTGTTTCGTCAAGGTGAGCCAGGTCCTGCTCGCGATTATTTGTCGTCATCTGTGGGTAGTAGGCACCCAGAGAGTTGAGCATGGAAGAGAGCACTGCCATTGGGTGGGCACCGATGGGGAAGCCCTCAAAGTGATGATTCATGCTGGCATGCACGGCTGCCTTCGAGCGAATCGCCTCGGTAAAGCCATGCAGACGTTCCTTCCCCGGCAATTCCCCGTAGATCACTAAGTACGCCGTTTCGACGAAGGAGGATCCTGCAGCAAGGTCCTCAATTGAGTAGCCCCGGTGACGTAGGATGCCCTCTTCACCATTGATAAAAGTAATCGAACTTTGGCAGGAACCCGTATTTCCATACCCTTCATCATAGGTAATAAAACCGCTCTTCGCACGCAAAGTGCGCGTGTCCAGAGCGCGTTCGCCTTCTGTGCCTAAAATAACAGGTAGATCGAAGTTTTCACTACCGAGTCGTATACTCCCGTTTGGCTCGTCCATGGTTCAGTTGTCTAATTAGTCAGCGGTTATCTGCAAAAGCAATGGTTGCAGAAGCGATTGCAGTCAAAGCAAATTCAAGAAATTGCGATATACTTGCAAACCTTTAGCCTGACTTTTTTCCGGATGAAACTGTGTGGCATAGCAATTCCCTGACCGAATGCCGGAAACAAATCTGTCTCCATAGGCTGTCTCAAAAAGAGCCAGCGCGGCATCCTCCGGCTCAACATAATAACTGTGGACAAAATAAAATTGATCTGTCCCCGAATGCAGACCCTCGACCAGCGGATCATCTGCGGAGAAGTGAACTGCATTCCAGCCCATGTGGGGAATCTTCAAGCCCTTTCCTGATGGAAACCGGCGGACCCGTCCTTTAAATATTCCTAGGCCCTGCGTATCGCCTTCTTCCGAGTGTGAAAACAATGCCTGCAACCCCAAACAAATCCCAAAGAAAGGCTTATCCGCCTCGACCCAGGAACGGATAGCCCGATCAAAACCGGTCGACTGCAAGAGGCGCATGGTATCGACAATCGCGCCCTGCCCGGGAAAGACCAACGCATCGGCCTGCGTTAGCGCATCCGGACTCGCCACCAAACGTGCATCCGCACCAACATGCTCCCAAGCACGCAGCACCGAACGTAAGTTTCCCATGCCATAATCAATTACAGCAACGCTTGGTCGAGTGGTGTCTGCAGAAATGTGCATCCGAGCGTACTGCCCCAATCAACTGCTCAGCGTACCCTTTGTCGAGGGCAGCGCATCTCCCAATCGCGAGTCAATCGTTGTCGCCGTATCCAACGCTCGGGCATAACATTTAAAGATGGCCTCCGCGATATGATGCGGCTCTTCACCGTATTCGAGATTGATGTGCAAATTACTGGCCGACTCATTGGCCACCGCCTGGAAGAATTCTTTAACCAGCCCGATACTAAAGTCGCGCACCATAGCGTCCTTATAGTCCACATGGTAGACAAAGGCCGCACGGTTCGATAAGTCGAGTGCTACCCGGGCGAGGGATTCATCCATCGGCAGAAGAAAAAAACCATAGCGGCGGATGCCTCGCTTTTCACCGAGAGCAGCCTTCAACACCTGCCCTAGCACGATACCGGTATCTTCAACCGTATGGTGGTAGTCCACCTCAATATCGCCTTCAGCCTTTACCTTCAGGTCGAAGAGCCCATGGCGCGAGAAAAGCGTCAGCATGTGGTCAAAAAACGGGATGCCGGTGTCGATCTCCGACACACCGGAACCGTCGAGATTCAGTTCCATCTCGATACGGGTCTCCTTTGTATTCCGAGTCAGTTTTGCTATGCGTGATTCTGCCATGATTGAACAGCGGTTAAAAAACTATCCATATTAGCGTCTGTGCCTACGCTAACCCGAATAAAAGAGCAAGTTAAAGGATGGTCAGGAAAATAACGCACCAGAATACGATTCTTCCGCAAGTCGGCAAAGAGATTGGCCGCCACTTCCGGGCCTGTCTCGCCCGATACATTGCGAGGCTCGGTAAAAAGAAAATTCGCTGCCGATGGATAGGTAAACCAGCCCAAGCCATCCAGAGAGGACCGGATGCGTTCACGCGTAGCGATAATCGCATTCCGCTTTTTCTCAAAATCTGCGACGTCCAAAATAGCAGCCAGTGCACCCGCTTGCGCAATTCGGTCTAAATTATATGCGTCGCGCACCCGATCCAGCATTTCGATGATCCCCGGAGCAGCCATCGCGTAGCCCACGCGCAAACCTGCCAGCCCATAGGACTTTGAAAAAGTCCGCACAACGACAAGATTTTCATACTCCTTGAGCAGCGGTGCCGCTGTCTCGCCGCCAAAATCGATATAAGCTTCGTCCACGACCAACAAGCCATCGACAGACTGTAGCGCTGCCTCAATGGTTTCTCTACCGAACGAAACCCCAGTCGGCGCATTTGGATTCGTCAGGAAAAAGAGCGGGGCTCCGGAAGCGGCCATCTCCTCAATCGGCAGCTCCATCTCCCGTCCAAACGGTACAGAGAGCAATCCCTGGCCGGACATTCCTGCCACCACCGGATAGAGCGAATAGCTCGGTACGGTATGCCCCACTCCCGGATCACCGGCAAAACAACGCACCAGTAAGTCCAGCAGATTGTCCGATCCATTGCCCAAAATTACCTGACGCGAATCCAGATCAAAACGCTCCCCAATAGCCGCACGCAGTCGTGCGCTCGTCGGCTCGGGGTAGAGTCGCAAGGATTCCAGTTCGGCAGCAATGGCCTCGCTGACCGTAGACGATGGCGAATACGGGCTCTCGTTTGTATTCAGCTTCACCCAGTCAAAACCCTCCGGTTGCTCCCCCGGCACATAGGCATGTAATTGCCGAACGTGCGGCACGGCCCGATTCAATGCGTCAAATTCTTTTCTCATGCACTACGCTTTTTACGCAGGTTCCTCTTCATTATTGCAAGAAAATCCTGAACAACCTACAAGCAGACTCAGTATTTATGGATAAGCAAACCCTACCTGTTCTCTGCATTACGCGCACGCTCCTTTTTATCAGCCTGATTTTCGGTTCGGGCCAATCTGTACTCCAGGCAGATCGACTACTCCTCAAAAATGGCTCCGTCATTATTGGCAATCTAATTAGCGCCGAGGCTGATGTGGTCGTATTTAATACACCCTTTGCCGGGGAGATCACGGTTTTACAGGAAAATATTCTCCGCATCTCCACCGAAAACCCTGTCACCGTGATGATGGAAGACGGAACCATCTATCGCGATCGTCAAATCGTCTCTACGGAGGAAGCGATGCTGGTTAAGGCAGAGGGGGAGTCGGGCGTGATGTTCAAGGCGGAAGACATCGAGATGGTAAATCCTCAACCTTGGAAACTCGGAGATGGATATCGGTGGAGTGGCTACGCACGCTTTGGAATCGAGCGCGAGCGCGGGAATACCGACTCAGAAGATTGGGAATTTAACGCCTCCAGTATCTGGCGTAGTCTAACTGATCGCTATACCCTTGAGGGCGATATTGAGCATGAAAAGAAGAACGGACGTCGTACCGAAAACAACTGGACCCTGCTGACAAAGTACGATCGTTTCTTCAAGGGCAGCGTCGAAAACTACTGGGGGGTGAAAAGCGTATTAGAAAGCGATGAATTCGCCGACCTTGACCTGCGCACGACGCTGGGTCCCTACCTCGGTCGACTCTTCTTTGAGAACAAGCTTTTTTCACTTCAGGCCGAGCTCGGTCCGGTCTATGTTAACGAGCAGTTCGGAAAGGTCGGCACAACCGAAACCACCGGCATGTCCTGGATCGTCAAAGCGGATAGCGGAATCATCGGGCACGGCACCAATCTTTACCTCAAGCACGATGGCAACCAGAACTTGGAATCCTCCGAAGACCTCATCCTCAATACGCAAATCGGCTTGAGCTTTCCACTCATCCACGGCTTTGAAACCGCCTTCCAGATTGAGTACGAGTATGATGGCGGAGCGGTCGAAGGGGTCAAAAATCTCGATACGACCTATGACTGGAATGTCGGCTACACTTGGTAGGCTACTGAGGTACGAAGAATCCTCCGGCAAGAATAGAAATATTCATCCGGACTCGGAACCTCAAACCGAGCCGTTCTTGCCCGAAATGCGACGACGCATCACGGCGCAACCCAGCGCAAGCAAACCTCCAATCAGCGCGTAGGTCCTCGGCTCCGGTACCGGAGTAACGGTAACGGAAAAATTATCCATCTGAGAAGATGCGCCAGCTGCTGCAGTGTTTATTTTCAGGCGGATATTCGCATAGTCGCCATTGGCAATCCAAGCGGTGCCCTGAATGTTCCCGCCTATGGATTCAGAATAATTGTTGATGCCACCTTCGATTGTATCCGTACCCAGACCGGCCAAGTTCACCATCTCAGATCCGCTTGCGACAGAAGCACCCTTGATCAAAGCTGAATCGCCCGTGGCTAGATACAAGAGCTGCCACCCCGTAGGATTGGCATTTCCCGGTTGTTTGCGGATGTCGAATGAAATATTCGTCAATTTAACATCCGAACCGGTATTATTGGTGATTCTGAAGTCGAGCAATTGCTGGTTCACTGAGTTACCAAACTTTACGTAGCTGCCATCAAACCAAGCACCGGTTTGGCCAAAAGTCGAAGTGCCTGTACCAAAGGCATCCCAACCCGAATTTGAGGTTCCTAGAACACCGAAGGTCAGTGTTAGGCCGTTTTCCGTCTTGGTAAGCGACAGGTTGTTTGAATTGGCTTGCGTATTGTGGTTCGCGAAATCGTCTACCGTGATCGTGGCAGCCGAAGCGACTGCGGCAGAAAGGGCAAAGGCCATCATTATTATTCGGTTTTTCATATTTGTATGCATCGCATTCATGCGGGGTTTGTATTGAACGAGTGGTGGTTGAACCGGAGCCGGAGACCGAAATGCGCACGGAGAAGGAACGTAGCCAGCATCCAAAAATAGGGTTTATTGATTATTTATTGATAGGGTAAATAATAATGCAAAAATATGCAAACTTTTTTTATATAGGCTATTTAAGCTATTATTAGTTTTAGCTCAGGGGCTGATTCGAATCCTTCA
>CENU01203887.1_pt1 | contig 21712 bp, 16 predicted proteins | sample 361331 | NCBI WGS metagenome assembly CENU01 (sample SAMEA2619766, study PRJEB7988) | marine metagenome | isolation source: saline water (ENVO:00002010), including | reverse complement strand
CTGCGGCCAAGGATACAGATAGGGCCACAATAACGCGCCAGAAAAGGTGACGCTTTCAGATAAACCCAAATTCGCGCTGGCTTTTGCAGCTAAACGAACCTGTTGTGTTGCCCAAGCTTGCCGGGCACTAGGATTGCCGCGCACAGCCTGCGGCGCAAACCCGTCAAACATGGTGTCGTAGGCGGGGTGAACCGCTACCAGCTGGCCTTCAAGATGCGTTGAAAGTTCCGTAATGGTGACGCCATGAGTGGCCACTCGACCAAGCAATTCGTCACAATAAGTTTTGCTTTCTGCGGCCAGCGCAACATCGATAAACGCTGGGTTGCCAATGGGCACCTGCACCCCTACAAACCCAAGGCGTGCAGCCCAGGCGGCCATCGCGTCAATGTTGTTAAACGGATCTGCGTCCGCCATAAATTGCGCAAGAAAAATCGCTGGACCTTTGAGTGTTTGCATAGTTACCTCTTGCGTGTTGTCTGTGATCTTCTCAGTTGCTTCTGCTTAAGCCTGGCGAGTTTATCTAACCGATAATTTATGTCGAAAATCTAGGCGTCGCCAGCGATGCTCTGCCAACTACCGTTCTGCGCACTGCGCACGGCACCTTCGATAAACGCCATACCCGCCACACCGTCATCGATAGTCGGAAAGTCATAGGTTTCAGCCAACCCAAGCAACGTCCCGCAAAAATTCTGATACAGCGTCGCAAATGCTTCCAGATAGCCTTCCGGATGGCCGGCAGGCACCCGACTCGCGCGGGCGGCTGCGGGGCATAATCCCGGGCCACCGGTGCGAAGTGTTTGCGCGGGTTCATCTTGCGGATAAAAACATAGCGTATTGGCATCCGTTTGCCGCCATTCCAAACCGCCACGCTCTCCAAATACCTGCAAACAAACGTCGTTTTCTTTGCCAACAGCCACCTGGCTTGCGCTCAGGACACCCTTGGCACCACCGGCAAAACGCAGCAATACGTTGCCGTCGTCGTCCAAGGCGCGATCAGGCACGAAAGTGCTCAGGTCCGCATAAATAGACGCGTAAGAAAGACCGGTCGCATAGCGCACCAGGTGTTCAGCGTGACTGCCGATGTCCCCAAAACAACCCGCCGCACCGGCCCGATCTGGATCGGTACGCCAAATGGCCTGCTTGTTGTCCAACAGCGGTTGCGCCAGCCAGCCTTGCAGATAGCTGCAATTAACGCGGCGGATCGCGCCCAGCGCGCCGTTGGCGATTAGATATCGCGCCTGGCGAATCATCGGATAACCGCAGTAGTTGTAGGTGATCCCAAAGCGTTTACCCGTAGCGCGTACTACTTCACGTAGTTGCTGGGCAGATTGCAGAGAGGTCGCCAGTGGTTTATCGCACATCACGTGAAAGCCCGCTTCTAGCGCGGCAATAGCCACGGGAACATGCAGATGATTGGGCGTTGCTACAACCACGAAATCCATCCGCTCGGCCTCGCTCAGGCGAGCTTGTTCGGCGAACATTTCGGTATAGGTCGCGTAACAGCGTTCCGCGGGCAGGCGATATAACTGGGTGCCCGAACTTTGCGACTTAGCTGCATCACTGGAAAACGCACCGCAAACCAGGGTCGCGAGGCCATCCATTTCTGCGGCAAGCCGATGTACCTGGCCAATGAATGCGCCTTCACCGCCACCAACTAAGCCGAACCGAAGCTTTGTCAATCCGTTCGTTGTCATGTCACTTCCAAACAGGCGTCTCAAATTATTTTCGTTTAAAGGTCACAAGCACTGGATACCGTTTGGGGATCCCGTTTAAGTATTTGGAGCGGATACTTTGGTTGAACCTGCGAACCCTTTTACTGTCAGTGACACGGCTCTCATGCCACATCCCCAGCCCGCCGCGCTAACCCAATCAATGGCTCTACTTAGAACGCCAACACGGCGCGAACTCAAAGGCAATTCGAGATCAAGCAGCTGCAAATACGCCCACTTTGCTGGCGCGGTTACACGGTTAGCGTAACGCGTGCCATCCCTCCACGACCGCGCTAGGATAGCGTATCGGGAGGATCATATGAGTACAAATCCATCGGCTTTTCAGCCGCCTATTTCGGTGCAGCTCTATACGCTACGCGAGGCATCGGCGGATAACTTTGACCACGTTCTCGATGTCATAGCCAAAATTGGCTACAAAGGTGTGGAGCCCTTTCATCTCTTTGGTAAGAAGCCAGCCGAATTTAAACGCCAAGTAGAAGATCTGGGTATGCAGGTGTCATCCACGCACTTTCCCTGGGTAAATCGCAGTCCGGATATTGGGCAGGTAGCCGACATCGTCAAAACGCTGGGTTTAAGCCGCGTACCTGGCGGCTATGCGCCGGACGATTTTAAAGATATGGAAGCGTTACAACATACGATTGAAACCACGCAAAAGTTGGTCGATTCACTCAAACCATACGATCTAAAGCTGTTTCTGCATAACCACTATTGGGAATTTAATCTGCTCGATGGTCGTCCCGGTTACCACTATCTCCAGGAGCAAGTGCCCGACGTCGAGTTTGAAATTGACACCTATTGGGCGGCTAATTTCGGTAACAATGATGCCGCCGCAGAACTCGCGCGGGTTGCCGATCGGACGCCATACGCACACATTAAAGATGGCCCTCTTGAGGCAGGCCAGTCTCATGTGGCGGTTGGCTCAGGTAAAATGGACTTGGAAGCAGTCTTCGCTGCAATGAACCCGGCGGTATTTGAATGGGCCGTCGTCGAACTGGACAGCTGCGATACAGATATATTCACGGCAGTGGCGCAAAGCTACAACTATCTAACAACACAACAACTGGTGATCGGTAATGTCTAACATTCTTTACGATTTCGGCAGCGGCCGATCAGACCCCAGCACTTTCCCTGTCGCGGCATTGCAACAAGCTGCGACGAAGGTACTGGCAGAACAAGCCACGGAAATGACTCAATATCCAGGCAACCTCGGCCACCCAGGCCTGCGCAAAGTCATGGCTGAGCGCGAGGCAAACCGAGAGGGCGTGCAAGTTGATCCAGATCATTTGATTTTGACTAACGGCTCCATGCAGGGGGTCACTCTTAGCGCTGAAGCGCTGCAAGGCGACCGCGGCGACCCAATCCTGGTTGAGGAATATAGCTACCCAGGCACTCTCGGCGCGTACCGCAGTTTAGGTTTCGATATGGTCGGCATTCCTTTGGACGAAGGTGGTATGTCACCGGACCACGTCGAAGCGGAGCTGGCGCGCTTACACAAGCAAGGCCGCAAACCGCGCTTCATATACACCATCAGTACTTATCAGAACCCCACTGGTTTTGTCATGCCACTAGAGCGGCGCAAACGCATTATTGATCTGGCCAAGCATTATGAGGTGCCGATTATTGAGGACAATTGTTATGCAGATGTACATTATGAAGGACCGCTAGCACCGTCGTTTTATGCGATTGACGACAGTCCTGACATTATTTATCTGTGTTCTCTATCGAAGATATTAGCGCCGGGACTGCGCCTAGGCTACATCTACGCTAAACCACCCATGCTAGAAAAAATACTGGCTCGCCGACACGATGCGGGCAGTAATTACTTCGCTGCTGCGGTGACGGCAGAGTTTTATAAGGACGGGATTGATGAACACGCCCAGTTTGCCAACCCGGTGCTCAAAGAAAAACGCGACCGCACACTGCAAGGATTGTCCGAACATCTGGGCGACTTATGCCTTTGGTCTGAACCCGTGGGGGGACTCTTTATATGGGTGCGCTTACCTGACGACGTGGACCGAAAGCATCTTTGGAATTTGTCTCAGCAAGCGGGCGTTGCCTTTTTGCCCGGGGTCTCGTTCCATTATCAAAAGCGTAACGTACCGTATCTGCGGCTTGCGTTTGGACATTTGACTCTGGAGCAGATATCAGCAGGCCTACCCATCCTGGCGGACTGTGTGCGCCGCGCGCGTACCAGCAATGAGGCGCGGCAATTCACTAGCTTGTTTGAAAACGCCTAAAAAAAACGGCCTAGAAAACGGCCTAGATAAAAACCGCTTATAAAAGTTTGCGCTGGCAAATTCGAAAGACGGTGGTAGCGAGTTAAGCTCGACCTCTGGCGAATTTAACCCTCTTCTCCGCCTATTTTTTTGCCGGGATTCTTTTGCTGAGCTATTTAAACTGGTGCCGCCTTCGCGAGCACCGCCTGATAGCCGGGCTGAATTTCCATCCGCGGACCGTGCCCTTTTTCCAGCATCATGCGATGCGCCTCGGGCAGCTTGTACTGCGGACAGTTGACCACCAAGTGATGCTCAAGGTGATAGTGCACGTTGTATGGCGCGATAAAGGCGCGCTCCAACCAATTAGCCTTTGTGGTGCGGGTATTACGCAAGCGATCATTATTATCCGGCACCACCGCATGCTCACCAATGTTACGCAAGCGCACGACCAATCGATTCCAGGTCAGCGCGGGCAACCACCAGAGTAGGAAGTACAGATACCAAACCCCGGCTGCAGCAAACCCGGCAAATATCCCCATGTTGATCAAAATGTTGGGGCCCAGACGAGCCCAGCCACGCTGCAACCGCTCTGCTAACGTGTTGCCTTTAAATGCACTCTTAAAAATGCGTCCGTACTGGTTCAAGCCGGTTTGGCCAGTCAGGTCGCGAAATATTTTGCGATGCAGCGATTGACGTGAAGTCGGGAAAGCAGAAGAAAGCGGCAAGTCAGGATCTTCGGGTTGTTGGGTATGAGCGTGGTGCTGCAAATGATAGCGACGATAGGTCTCAATATGCTCGTCGGTCAGCGGCCTGTTTAACAGCCACTCCGACACCCAGTCATTGAGCTTGCGATTGCGAAACAGCGCGCCGTGGGAGGCGTCATGTGTGATAACGAACAAGCCCAGTTGGCGCGTGCCGACAATCATCACGCCGAGTAATATCGTTAGCGGGTTCGTCCACAGCGCGACCCCGACCCAAGTCGCAGCGATCACACCCCAACAATGCATCACTGACCAAATACCCCGCCACGGGTTGATTTCACGTAGATATGCCAACTCGTCTTCGGAAAAGAAATCGCTGGGCCGCTGTGTATTGGCTGCATTTGGATTAAGTGCAGTGTTTGGTTCGTTCATCGGTTTCCTCCGGACAACCATGCCGTTGCCCTTACTCTGAGTTAGCGACCAAACTTGTACGCCGCATAAGCCCTAAATTCAATATGTAATGAGCCTTAAAGCTTTTTCGCACCGCGGTCTTTTTGATGTCCCGGCACGCATGTAAGTATGCTTTTTCTAATACCTGACCGCTATCACAGCCACCAGTCCTGCAATTAATGCCTGCTTTGCTCAGCTAGGCCACAGCGTTTAGAAAGCCACAGCGTTCAGCAAGCCACGGCGTTCAGCAAGCCACGGCGTTCTGCTACCTGCTGGGTTTCCAGCGGAGTCTAGGGCGCGTACTGTTTGACTATCCCATCTTCTTGCAGGCGCTGGATCTCCGCATCGGCGTGGCCTAACTCCGCCAATAGGTCCAACGTGTAATCGCCGATTTCGCATGGTCCCTGCAGACTACGTGCTATGCCGGGCCAATCGGACATTGCACCGTGACGAATTCCTGCCCCATGGCGAGGGTGCTCAAATTCGGCGATCAGTTCACTGCCCAAGAATTTTTCCGCTTGAATGCGTAATCCAGTGACATCAACATCAGCCTGAACACAGCCGAGTCCATCCGCTAATAACAGCGTTTCCCATTGCGCCGCCGTGCGTTGTTTTAGAACCGAAAATTCGGGTACGTACTCATGGAAAATCTGTCGCTCCCTCGCGGTCGGCAGGCACACGTATAACCAGCCCTCCGCACAAGGATAGAGCTGCTGGTAGGGGCCTAGGCCGAGATGATCCGGATCAATCGCCGGGCGTTGCGAACCATTACCCATATCCGCAAAGTCATCAAAGTTCGCGTAGGCATTGGCCCCAAACATGTCAAGATCAATGCGTTGACCTATGCCATGCACTCGTGCGGCGTAAAGACCCAGGCTGGCGGCTGTTGCCACCACGAAAGAAGTATTCGGATCCGGGTTCACTTCGTTAGCGCGGAATAATCTGCGACTAATCTCTTTCTTTTCCGCATAACTGACGATTGTTTCAGGCAATTCGCCAAACTGGTACATCACCCCACCAAGTGCAGCACCGGGCACAGGATGCGTAGCTGGCCGCACGGCTCCTGGCCCCAGCGGGCCGTAACCCACCACGGCGAGGTAAACCAGCTTCGGGTTAACTGCCGCCAAAGTCGCATAATCCAAACCCAGTCGTTCCGGTACGCCGATACGATAGTTATGGATGAAAATATCCGCTTTAGCGACCAACTGCTGGGCGATCTCTTGCCCTTCGGGTGTTTTCAAATTCAGCGCGATACTCTCTTTATCTGTATTACACCGTGCTGAGCCGATGCCGAATGCCATTTCTCGGAACGGGTCGCCATCTAAAGGTTCGATTTTAATCACGCGAGCGCCGAGGTCAGCCAACATGGATGCGCCCAACGGCGAAGCGATAATTGCCGCTGCCTCCACTACCGTCACGCCTTGCAACGGTAGACTGGGGTCTTGCTCCTTTAAGGGCGGTGGCGCGACGGGTGCTGGCTTGAGATCTCGCAACACTTCCTGCACCGGCTTTTTGCCCACCTTTCCTGGCGTCTCGGCGAAACGACCTAAAACACCCAGCTGCAGAACCCCGTCCATTTCCACACTGTGTCCATTGGCAACCAAATCCGGATCGCGCATCGCTTGCTGAGTGGTTTGATAGGGGTGCGAGGCGACGCCTGCGTTCGCTACAAATAGCTCGGTCCACTCAGCCGAGCTGCGGGTCAACATTTGTTCGCAAATACGCTCGCGATAACGCTCAAGAGTGTCTTCCGCATAAGGCACCTGATCGAATTCAGGATCATCGAGGATGTCTTCTAAGCCCGCCGCGCGCAGAAAATTGGCCTGTAAATGCGGCAACAGATTACCCAACTGTAGCCATTTACCATCGGCGCATTGCACCGGTTGAAAGTTCAGCATCGGCATCTGAGTCAGCGGATCGATTTCCGGGAGCGGCGATGGGTCAATCTGACTTGCGCCTAAGTTAACCAAATCGTAAGCGGTTAATGCGCGCAGGATGCTGCTGCGTACACAGCCGCCGCGGCCGCTATCGGTGCGGCGCATCAACTGAGCAACGATTCCGGCTGCAGCAGCTTGGCTGGCGCCGTGGGTGCCGACCTTGACGGCTGGGAAGACCGGACCAGGCCGATCCGCAACCCCCTCAAAAACGTTCATACGACCAATCGCGGCAGCCACCAATGATTCGTCCACGGGCACTCGATCACCGTTAGCTGCCAAATGACTATACGGGTTGCCTTCGCCGAAACCGGATACCTGGGCAATGACCATATCGGGGCGTTCAACCCGAAGCGTACCTTGATCCAAACCCATGGCAGCCAAAGTTGGCGTGGCCAAGTCAGTCAGAAAAACATCCGCAGCAGTGTTTACGACGTCTGCGATGTCATCAGCATCGCCAGGTAAGGCAACAGCTACGCGCTGTTTGCCGCGCTGCCAGATTTGATAACCAGGGGCCGCTGCACCATATTCCAGCCAGATGACTTTGGCCCCAAAGTCTGCCAACACCATGCCAGTCAACCCGGCCAACGGCCCGTTACTCACCTCAACCACGGTTATGTTCTGCAGTATTTGCATTCTAGCCTCCCCGCCCGAATTGCCCTGCCTTGTTATGGCAATAACATAGCACCCCTATGCACCCGTCGTTAAGTACCCAACGCGCGACCCGAATGAGCGAACCTATCGCGTCGCTAAGGCTAAGTACGTTTACTCTGAGCTAGTAACGGTGATGGCTTGGTAGGTTTTCTGGACCGATTTACCGGGCCTGTTTTCTAGGATTGTTAAAGAGAACCGACTACCGCTGCCTACTCGTTGCTGCAGTCCGCCTATTTCATCAGCAGGTTGAGCGCAGTGTGGTTATACTATCTGAATGAGCAGCGCAGAACTAACGTACCCCTACTCCGAGCACCCGCAACCCGGCACTCTGCAGGAAGTCGCCAGCGGTGTGTTTTGGCTAACCATGCCGATGCCCGGTTCACTAAGCCACATCAACCTCTATGTCCTAGAAGACACAGCGGGTTGGTGGATTGTCGATACGGGCCTCAGTTCAACCGCCGTCCGCGACCTGTGGCGACAGATCTTCAACGACTATTTTGCCAGCAAACCCGTAATCGGCGTGATCTGCACGCACATGCATCCCGATCATATTGGCCAGGCCGCCATGATCACTGAGCACTTTAAATGCCCGCTGTATATGACCAGCGGGGAATATTACCAGGCGCGCGCCTTCAGCAACGGCGGCGGCAACAGCCGTTCCGGATGGATCGGGGAAACCTTTTACACCCGTGCCGGCATGCCAGCTGATTACCTAGACCAGCTAGCCAAAATGTGGGAATCCCGATCAAGCGATAGTATGGGCATGCCAAGCATGCCGGCTGGATTCGAGTGCTTACGCGACGGCCAGGTGCTGACTATTGGCGAGCATGATTGGCAGATTCAGGTGGGTTCAGGGCATTCACCCGAGCACGCCTGCCTGTATAGCGCCGCTCTGAAAATCATGCTTTCCGGCGATCAAATCCTGCCGGTGATTACCTCTAACGTGAGCGTGCATCCGTCGGAACCAAACGCCAATCCACTGAAAGATTGGATGGAATCGCATAACCGGTTCCTTGCGACACCGGACGACACCTTTATTTTGCCCGCACACAATTTGCCTTTTTACGGCGTCCGCGCACGCCTGCGCGACTTGATCGATCACCACAATGATCGCATGTTGGCTATTGAAGAAGTGTGCGAAGAACCGCAGGTCGCGAAAGCTCTTCTGCCAGTTTTGTTTCGACGTAAGCTTGACCCGCGCCAAATGATGATGGCATTGGGCGAAGCCATCGCTCATGTGCATTTGTTGATGCACCAGAACCGCTTGCAACGCAGTTTGGCTGATGATGGTGTCTACCGTTTTACGTCGAGTGATCCAGGCCTCGCGAGACGCGCTCAGCCCGCTAAATACGACGCCCCGGTTGACTCAAGTCAGGTTCAGACAAGACGTTAGCAATTGGTCCTAAAGCGGACGGCGAGCTAGTAAATAGTGTGAGCTCCAAGCCAGCCGCCAATAGCACGGAAGATTGATCCAAACAAAGCATGCTTTGACTCCAAGACACGCTTAAGCGTGCGCAGCGAGACGCCAACGAAGCGCTGTGTCACATCCAGTTCGACGATTGATACCGCGCATAACACGCAGACTGATATGTCAGACAAAGATACTCGAGCGAAGGTTTTACGCGACAAAGTAAAGGGCATTACGCTGCGCGTTTTGCTATGGGGGCGAGACCGATTACCACCTGGTGTACGCAGTCTGGTAGGTGTCCTGTTTATGATTGGCGGTGTATTCGGCTTTTTGCCTGTGCTGGGTTTTTGGATGATTCCACTCGGTGGTGCGCTCATTGCCCTGGATTTACCGTTTACCCGGACCTCCATTAACGCTTGGATTACGCGACTCGAGGCCGAGACTCAAGACCCATCTTAAATTGCCCGGGCTAACCTTGTGATTGCCGCGCGACTTTTACTGTAGACCGCTTTTTACGAGCCTCCTGTTACCAATTTCCTGCTACGAACCTGTGGTTACAAACCAAACGCTGTGATCTTGACCTTCATAACAAACGTTTAAAACAGGCCTCGAAAACAGACAAACAACCAATTGCTCCAGTCGGCCCAATCCGCCTGGCCGTTTCACCTAGCCTCAATCTGCTCCTACCTGTTGGGCCGGGCAGTCGATCCTCTAGTAAAGGGCTCTATCCACTCGCCGCATCGCTCCAAACTTGATAATTTTGGCAGCCTTAGTCAGAGTCTGGATTCTAAGGACACGGGGAGACCAGAATGAGCGAGCTAGCCTTTTTATCCGCTACCCAACTAGCGAGAAAGATTCGCAGTAAAGAAATTTCCGCGGTAGAACTGCTGCAACACTATCTGGATAGAGTTGACCGATTTAATCCCGATCTCAACGCGATTGTCGTAGACTTTCGCGATGCGGCACTGAAAGTTGCGGCCACCGCAGACGTCGATCTTGCCAACGACAAAACCGTAGGTCCTTTACACGGCGTACCCATGACTGTGAAAGAGTCGTATCACGTCGCTGGCACCCCGAGCACTTGGGGCAACCCGGACCTTAAGAACAATCGGCCCGGCGAAACCGCCGAGTCCCTACAGCGCTTGCAACGCGCTGGCGTGAATATCTTTGGCAAAACCAACGTTCCGCTGGCTCTCGCCGACTTTCAAAGCTACAACGAGGTTTACGGCACAACCAATAACCCCTATGACTTAAGTCGCGGACCGGGCGGCTCATCCGGCGGTTCCTCTGCGGCATTGGCAGCTGGCTTAACTGGCCTGGAGACCGGATCGGACATCGGTGGATCCATTCGCAATCCAGCCCACTTTTGCGGTGTTTTTGGCCACAAACCCACCCATGGCCTACTCTGGATGAAGGGCCATTCTGCCGTTGAAGGCGTGCGCGCTACGCCGGACATCTCGGTCATTGGTCCCTTAGCGCGCAGCGCTGACGACTTGGTAACCGCAATCAAAACCATGGCCGGACCGGACGATATCGCCGCCCGCGGCCTGAGCCTCAACCTGCCCGAACTGGGTGATAAGGCCACTAGCAGCTTGCGCGTCGGAGTTTGGCAAAACGACAGCTACGCGCCGGTGAGCAAAGAGGTCGAAGACCGCGTTGTGAAAGTCGCCCAGGCCCTCGCGGATGAAGGCGCGCAAATTGATTATTCGGCGCGCCCCCAATTCACCCCAGAAGATACCAACAGCATTTATCAGCTATTGTTACAAGCGACTATGGCCTCGCGCAAAACGGACGCGGAATATCAGGGCATACACGACTATCTGGCGACGCTCGCGGCAGACGATGACCGTCCAAGCACACAGGTATTGCGCAACCAGATCGTTAGTTTCCGCGCCTGGTCTCAAGCTAACGAAAAGCGACATAAGCTGCGCTGGCTGTGGCACGAGTTTTTTAAGGACTACGATGTCTTGCTGGCGCCAGTTATGGCGACCGCTGCGTTTAAGCACGATCACAAGCCCTTCGCTGAGCGCACCATTCTGGTCGATAACCAGGAACGCCCCTACGGTGAACAGGTTTTCTGGTCTGGACTCACAGGCGTGGCCTACCTGCCGTCAACGGTGATTCCCACAGGTTTAAACGAGCAAGGATTACCTATCGGTGTACAGATCATCGGACCAGAGTTTGGCGACCTGCTTACAATTGGTTTGGCGCAGCGTTTGGAGGCGGCTGGTTTCTGCTTCGAACCGCCGAAAGGCTATTGTTAAGGTTTAGTTAGCAAGCCAACGTCGTAATGCACTTGGCGGCCTATAAAATGGTGCTAGGCCACACGAGCCATCGCGGATTTGATTCGAGCTGCGGTTCTTCTTGCCCGATATGGAGTAACAAATGTGTAAAGTTTGGCTAGAGAGTTGGCGAGTTAGAAATGGATAGTACACAGGCCATTGCACATCCCAATATTGCGTTGGTCAAATATTGGGGCAAACAAGAGCGAGCCGGCAATTTTCCGGCAACGCCCAACGTATCGATTACGCTCTCTACGTTGACCACTCACACACAGGTTGCAGATGCCGAAACAGACGGTTTCTTCTTAAGCGGCGTGCAGATGGAAGACAACAAGATCAATAAATTGCTCGCCGAACTCCGCGAAGTCTTCACCATTCAGCCGCTTCGCATAGATAGCCACAACAACTTTCCGACTGGCGCAGGCTTGGCCTCTTCCGCCTCCGGTGTTGCCGCATTGGTCACCGCCATTAATGCCCACTGTCAGCTGGGTTTATCGACCGAGTTATTATCCGGTTGGGCGCGCCGCGGATCAGCGAGTGCAGCTCGCTCTATTTGCGGTGGTTTTGTCGCGCTGGTGCCGCCACTTTGGTCAGCGCAAAGCCTGTATCCCATCGAGCATTGGCCACTCAATATCATTGTGGCCGTTACCAGTGAAGCACCGAAAGCGATAACCTCAACCCTGGGCATGGATGCGTCGCGCCTGACTTCGCCGTTTTACAAAACCTGGTTAAACGGCGCTACCGATGACTTTGCAGAGGCAAACGACGCCATCGCGCGTCAGGACTTTCCAAGGCTAGGCGCTATCGCAGAGCTAAATTGCTTAAAGATGCACAGTGTCATGCTGACAACACAACCGACTCTAAATTACTGGAATCCCGCCACCATCGCCTGCATGGAAACAGTCCGCAAGCTACGCGAACAAGGCCATGGCGTGTTTTTTACAATCGATGCAGGCCCACAAGTGAAAGCCATTTGCCTGCCCGACGATACGCAAGCTGTACAAACCGCTTTAGACAAAGTACCCGGCGTTATTCGTACAATAAACTGCACCATAGGCACCGGGGCACGTGTTTTAGAGCCGTCCGACCCGGACTATGCGGATTCGCTCAGCGCCGCTTCAGCACACCAACTTACCTCCAGCTAACGTGGTACCAACCCACTTGAGGACTACCGAAGCCACAAAATCAATACGCTGCTCAGCACCCGGTAAGATCGTGCTTTGGGGTGAATATGCGGTCTTGGATGGCGCGCCTGCTTGCGTTATGGCAGTAGATCGCCTGGCACAAGTCAGACTCAATCCGCACGGTGACGCCTGGCACTTCACAACAGCAGGATTCACGAGTCGGCCGCACCAACAAACGTCAGCCAAACTCCCCACCGCTGCCGCGGCCGGTTTTACGCGCACGATCTGTGAATACTGGGGTGTAAAAACCTTATCTAAGCCGTTTGCGATGCACAGTGACAGCAGCGATTTTTTTCTCGCAGCAGAAAAACTCGGACTTGGCTCATCTGCCGCCATCTGCTGTGCCACCTACGCCGCGTTAGCGTACGTGTATGACCGGCCCGCAACGCTGGCCGAAGCATTGGCGATTCATCGAATCTGGCAGGGAGGACGCGGTTCCGGTTTAGACATCGCCTGTAGTTGGCTTGGCGGCACCATTCGCTTTGCATCCGGCGAAGCCACTAGCACCGCGCCTGTGGCAGCAGACTGGCTGGTTGTTTGGGTAGGCAACAGTACCTCCACGGCAACTAATTTGGGCGGATTTAGCGCCTGGCGGAATACCGCCGACGTGCAACCCCTGACGGCGCTCGGCGATGCCAGCGCGGCACTATTTCACGACTTCACCACCGCGACCTTGCTTCACTACGTTTCTTGTTTGGAGCGTCTTGACGAGGTTGCCAAACTCAATATTTTTACCGCAGCGCACAGAACATTAGGTAAACTCGCCGCGGTTTGTGGGCTGACCTATAAACCTTGTGGTGCAGGTGGCGGGGATGTTGGTATCGCTTTTGCTCTACATGATGATGCCAGCGCGCGTAAGCAAGCTTTGCAGCGTTTTCAAGACGCGTGCACTGAGCACCGTTTTTTTCCATTAGACCTCGGAACAACACAACATGGCATCAGAGTCGACAACTGAGCAACAACGCTCTTCGCGTATCCCCAATTTTTTCAGGTTAGCTGTTACCGAGCGCATTAAGACGCTTCACGAACGCCAGCTCCTGAGCAGTACCGATGTGCAGGCGTTGCTGACCGCAGACCACCAGTTGCAACTCAATGTTGCCGACAAGATGATCGAAAATGTTGTCGGCGTATTTGGCCTGCCTATGGGCGTGGCGCTGAATTTTATGATCGACAATGAAGACTTTGTTATTCCGTTGGTCGTTGAGGAGCCGTCAATAGTCGCAGGCTTATCCGGCGCGGCGCGTTTAGCGCGGTTAGGCGGCGGTTTCATGACCGAACCCGTCACACCAATTTTAATTGGCCAGGTGCAAGCGGTGGTCGATGGCAACCCTGAACTGGCGGTTCGCGCTTTGAATGAACACAAAGAAGATGTGCTCGCGTTGGCCAACAGTCTCCACCCGAAAATGGTGGCTCGTGGTGGAGGTGCTTTGGACATTGAAGTATTTACCCACGTGGCGAAAGAAGATGGCCGCAACATGGTTGTCATGCATTTGTTAGTCGACACCCGCGATGCCATGGGCGCAAACCTGGTCAACACCATGTGCGAGGGCGTCGCTGGCCTGGTAGAAACGCTGACTGGCGGCAAAGTTTTCTTGCGCATTCTGTCAAATCTAACTGACCGAGCCATCGCTCGCGCCAAGGTCCGCATTCCCATCCAAAACCTGGAAGGTAAGGGCTATAGCGGTGAACAAGTGCGCGATGGCATCGTCCTGGCTAACGATCTTGCACTGGCGGATCCATACCGGGCGGCTACTCACAATAAAGGCATAATGAACGGTGTCGACGCGCTGGCTTTAGCTACAGGAAACGATTGGCGTGCTATTGAGGCGGCTGCGCATGCTTATGCCGCGCGCGACGGACAATATCGGGCGCTGACGGTTTGGCATAAGCGCGAGCCTGGCTTTTTGGTCGGTGAAATCGAAATCCCGATGAAGGTTGGCACCGTCGGCGGCTCTTTAGAGACTAATCCGAGTGTCCGCATCAATCATCGATTGCTCGGTTCGCCGGACGCTTCCCGTCTAGCCGGCATCATGGGCGCCATTGGCCTAGCGCAAAACTTCGCCGCGTTACGCTCTCTGTCTACCGATGGCATACAGCAAAATCACATGAACCTGCACGCGCGCAGTGTCGCCAGCACCGCGGGTGTTGCCGACGAGTACTTTGAATCAGTGGTTGAAGGGCTAATCGAGTCAGGCGAGATCAAAGTATGGAAGGCGCAAGAGCTGGCTAAAAATCTGGCGCGCAAAACCGTCGAGAGACCTGAAATTGAACGTCAGGGCGCCTGCGGAAAAATTATTTTGTTAGGGGAGCATGCCGTTGTTTATGGTCGCCCGGCGATTGCATTGCCCATCCCCTTGGCAGTAGAAGCCTCGGTGCGCAAAGAATCCAGTCAAAGTGACCGTGGCATCTATGTCGTCATTCCGCGCTGGGGTCTAGAGCAACGCGTCAATCAGCAAACTCAGGGCTTTTCCGGCATCATGGCTCAGCTGGTTCAAAAAATGGGGCTAGCGGGTGAACACATGACGATCGAAGTGTTCCCTCACGTCCCCCGCGCGATGGGCCTCGGGGGGTCTTCCGCGTTAGCGGTCGCCATCATCCGAGCCCTTAACGAAACCTATCAGCTGCGCCTGAGTCTGGGACAAATCAACGATTTGGCTTTTGACTGCGAAAAAGCGGCGCACGGTACCCCCTCTGGCGTAGATAATACTGTCGCCACTTATGGTACATCCCTGTTCTATCAGCGCGAAAATGAGACCGCTCGCTTTGCTGACATTAAGCTGGCGCAGCCGTTGGATCTGGTGATTGGCATGACGGGTAAGGAAAGCCTGACCGCTGACACGGTTGCCCGAGTACGGCGCTCCTGGGAGCACTATCCAGCCCGCTACGAGGCCATCTTTACGCAGATCGGTTTACTCACAGAATCTGCAAAAGAGGCTGTGCAAGGGGGCCAACTGAACGAGTTAGGCGAGCTGATGAATCTCTGTCATGGTTATCTCAACGCACTGCAATTGGCGACACCAGAGCTCGAGGAGCTGATTCATATTGCGCGCCAAAGTGGCGCGTTGGGTGCCAAGCTAACTGGCGGCGGTGGCGGCGGATCAATGGTTGCGCTGTGCCCAGATGCCCAGGTTCGGGTTGCTAAGGCGATGCAGGCGGCTGGCTACCAGACGCTAACGATTACGCTGGACTGACTACGGTGACCCAGGCGGCTATCAAAGGGCACTATAGAAGGGTGGGATAAAAAACCGTACAGCCTGCGCCGCGCCCCAGCAGGTTCCGCAAATTAGGCGATTCCGCTAAGGACTGACATATACTTTCTCTGCACGAAGTATTTAGCCAAGCTCATCACCGAGCGTCGCCGAACTACCGCAAACCGCATAGCCGCATAGCCGCATAGCCGCTTAGACACTAAAGCCCGTAGCCCTATGCCGCGACCGCGATCGAATCTCGAGTCATTCGCGCTAGTAAGTGACTAGCGTGCGCACTTCAATACTTTGTCGAGCCGGCAAAATCGCTCGTTCCGCATCGCTCATCGGCAACTCAAACGCACTATGCGCGGTATACCGAGCGATGCCCGCAGTCGCTGAGTCATAACACTTCAGCAACATGACTTCATTAGCTTGCATGTTGCTGACATACATCCAGCGATGCGTTGGATTATGCCGCACCATATAGATCTCGCCGACTCGATCGGTATACACCAACTCCGTTCGCACTAGGTCCGCAGAATCCATACTTGCGGCGGCAATTACCGCAAACGGCGTCTGCCTAACGGGTCCTTCCAGCGGACGCCAAACGTTGATGATGGAAAATCGTTCCGTCGTTCTATTGGGTAACAAATCCGCAAACCGCTGTGGACCTGATTGCTCGGTGTAGTCGTTATGCACGGATTTTACCGGATTTTGCACAGGCGCCCGGGCCTGCAGCTGTTCGTCGCCAGCCCGCGCCTTATTGCGCACGTTGTGATCAAAGGCGACCACTTCGCGAGCACCCGTCGCTGCCCTAACCCACGCGACTGCTTCCGGGTAGTATTGGCTGACAATCTGCTCGTTGTCGTAGTAATCGATTTGCGGCGGCTGCGCAGTAAGAAAAGCCAAACCCTCCCGATCCAAGTCGAGCTCATGCATGCGCTCGCGCACATCTTCCACAGCACAGGTAAAACCAATTCGTCCAGGCGCGCGTCGCTCCGCATCTGGCGGCGGTGGGCATAGAAAGTAAGCGGGCGTTTTTACCTGTGGGTTGGCGTAATAAAAAGTGGCTTCAAGGGTCATGCCGGCATACTCCACAATTGTTTCTAACGGGGCTTATGTTCAATTTAAACAAGCTTCGCAAAAATCCGCGGGGTGACTTGCTTACGGGTCTGGATACGTCAACTTAGAACATGCGGCTTCCACAACCGCGGCAATGCGTAACAGCTTACTTTCGCCTAACAGCGGTCCGACAAATTGCAGCGCCTGTGGCAAACCGCGAGCATCCAAACCCATCGGCAAATTCAAAGTAGGATGGCCGGAGTAGTCGAACGGCGCGGTGAAATTTACAAATGGCGCCTGCGGCGGCGCATTGTCAGCATCGGTCTGCGCTTGCTCGGAAGACGACCGGGTGGCAGCTTCGACTTCGGCATTCAGCGGCGAGGGCATTGTCATACACGGCGAAATGAGAACATCTACGTTGTTCAGCACGGCCTGCAGCTCGTCCCGAAACGCGGCGCGAACCGTCTCCAAGTATGCATAATCGCGATCCGTTACCTGTTGCCCGAATTCAATTAATGCCGCCAGTCCTGGGCCATAAGCGGTGCGCTGACTCGCGAACATCGACGCATGCGTTGCGGCGCACTCTTTGCCACAGGTCACCGGCCAGTGTTCCGCCAGCGTTTGATAACTTTCCGGCAGCGTTACATCGACGATGTTGAAGCCAATCTCGTTGAGCTGCTCTACTGCACTGCGCATAAACGCCACTATCGCGGGGGCAACGCCTGCACTGACGAAGTGCCAGTCCACGCCGATGTGCACCTTGGCGGGATCCAGCGAGGCAAGATCACCATGTAAATCGCTAACCGGCGCTTGGAGTGAGTTTGGGTCATTGCTGTCTTCTCCTGCGATCACCAGCAACATGCGCGCCGCATCCTCGACACTGCGCGTCAGGGGACCAATGTGATCGAGACTGCTCGCAAGTGGAAATGCCCCGTGCAGGCTGACCCGACCATAGGTGGGCTTGAGACCCACCAAACCACAGCAGGCGGATGGAAATCGGATGCTACCGCCAGTATCGGAACCCAGTGCCGCAAAAGCCATCCCTGCTGCGACAGCAACACCAGAACCGGATGAGGACACGCCTGGCCAGGCATCGGCACGCCAAGGATTGACTGGTGCTGCTATGTCGGGATGGTGATTACCATAGGCTCCCTCGGTCAGCTGAGTCTTACCGATAATCACTGCGCCAGCCGCTTTAAGCTTGGTGACCACAGTGGCGTCGAAGTCTGGACGAAAATCAGCCATGACGGCGGTACCGGACGCGGTCGCAATACCGCGTGTGAAGAGCAAGTCTTTAATGGCGACGGGCACCCCGTGGAGCGCACCTAGCGGTTGGCCGGCCCGACGTGCTGCGTCCAAACTACGGGCTGTCAGCAGGGCGGATTCGTCTAGCGTTCGAGCATACGCATGCAGCCCACCGTCCAGCGCGCGAACACGCGTCAACATGGTTTCCGTTAGTTTTTCCGAACTCAGCGCGCCGCTTTTCAGTTGACGAACTGTGTCAGACAGAGATTGAAAATAGATTGGTGTACTCATTGGCCCAAGGTTCCACTTAAGCGATACCCAGAAACGACTGTCTCAGAAACAAGTTTTCGACAACAGGCTAAATCAAAACGGCCGCTCGCTTCAATCAACCCGCGAACGTTCGTGCTGCTATTCGGCGGATTATTCGGCTAGACCAAACCACGCGTCATGCTGCAGCCGTCCCGTCAAACACACGCTCGTGTCTCGTTCTGGCTGCTAGTGGATCAACCCGGTGTCGAAGCGGACCTTATCTCGCAAACGATCTCAGGAGTGTTCTGCTTTAGGCGCACCGGCGACCGCTAAATTGTCGCCGGATACTTTACTGCTGACCCCATCGCTGACCGCATTTTGCCGCAAATTGCGTCCATGATTTGGACTGCGCAGCCCTTTAAGCAACGAAATAGTCATGATAATGGCCACGAAGAAAAGTGGCACCGAGGCCAGTGTCACAGCCGATTGCAGCGGCTTAAGACCGCCGACGTAAATCAGGGAAATAGGCAACAAACCAAGTAAAAATGCCCAAAATACGCGGAGCCATCGAGCCGGATGATCGGTTGGCTTTAGCGACCGAGTAGAGGATGCAGCCAACGTATAAGACGACGAGTCGTAACTCGTGGCAGCAAAAATCACACAGACTGCCGCAAACAACACCAGAATGATTTCTTTGAACGGCAAGGAAGACAAAATGCCGACGATGAGATTCGGTGCGCCCTGCTCATTAAGAACCTGGAGTACCGACAGCTGTCCGGATGTCTCGAGATACAAAGCATAGTTGCCCATAATCATAAAAAAGCACATGCAACCGAAGGAGCCATATCCGATGCAGCCCAAAATCATTTGTCGCAGGGTGCGTCCCTTGCTGATCTTGGTGATAAACACACCCATGTACGGACCCAGCGCCAACCACCAAGCCCAGTAAAAAACGGTCCAGGACTCGACAAAATTTGAGGTGCCATTCGGATCTGTCCAGGTACTCATTCGAACAAAGTTCTGGAACATGTGACCAATCGCTTCGACTGCACCTTCTAGGATAAACAGAGTCGGGCCGACAATGAGGATAGTGATCAAAAGCAGCCATGCCAGCCTGACGTTTAGATCGCTGAGGCGCCTGATGCCTTTTTCTAAGCCCATCCAAACGCTGGAGGCAAATAGAATCGTGACCCCAATGATTACCAGTACGTCCAATCCAAAACCCCACGCTTCGCGATCCAGGCCGAATATCGAAGCCACTAAAGTCGCGATCAACGGAACCGCTAGGCCGATGCCAATGCTGGAAGCACCGACCAAACCAATAACGAACAACAAATCGATAAAACGACCCACTGGGCCATGCGCCAGCGATCCCAAAACCAGCTCACAGGCGGAACTCAGCCGCAGGGAGTTGGTGCCACGCACATAGTAGTTATAGGCAACCGCGACCCCGGGCAGGCAGTAAAACGCCCAACCCAGTAGCCCCCAATGGAACATGGGATAGCTCATGGCCCAAAGGCGGGCCTCATCGGTCTCGGGTGCAACACCAAAGGGTGGCGCTTGCATGTAATAGGCCCACTCAACGGTGCCCCAAAAAAGCACGCTGGTGCCGATGCCACCGCAATACAACATGCCGGCCCAACTAACGGTGGAGAATTCTGGCTCGTCCGCTCCCAAGCGGATGTCCCCGTAGTCGCTGAGCGCCAAATAAAGCAACAAGCAAAAAGTAATGACCGCCCCCGCGATATAAAACACCCCAAGCGAGTGGGTCAGCCAATCAAACGCTGCCCCCAACACGTCACCGCTGACATCAGGATAAAGCATCAAAGGCAAGCAAAGCCCTACGATTATCACGACGCTGCCCGCAAAAACGGGTATGTCGATGCCTGCGTCCCGCAAGCGCTCAATTACTCTCATAAATGATCTTTTTTTACTTATAAGCGGATAACCCTAAAGCAGGCAGAACTTATTGCAAGTCGCCGCCATTAACGAGGCGGCAACCAACTGTGAATAACCCAGCTTGTTAGATCGACAAAAGCGGCGCCCGAACCGAAACCTAGAGCCAGAGCCAGAGCCAGAGCCAAAGCCAAAGCCAAAGCCAGAGAATAGACCTCGCCAGAAAAGCCGGAGTTGGTTAAGGTCCGCCCATGATCGAGTTTGACGAAAAGTACTACCAGCGCTTTTACCTGGATCCGGCAACTCGGGCAGTCTCAACGTTAGAGCAAGCCAGACAAGTCGCTTTCTTAAGCGCTTATCTCGCGCATCTCGACGTACCGGTCACCTCCGTGCTCGATATAGGCTGCGGTCTAGGCCAATTCCTCAAACAGCTTGGCGCGGCCTTTCCGACAGCCCGCTGCACCGGAGTAGAATACAGCGCCTATCTGTGCGAACGACTCGGTTGGGAGCAAGCAAGCGTTGTCGATTACCACGGCGCGACCTGCGATCTGGTCGTGTGCAATGACGTGTTGGCCTACCTCAACCATGTCGACTGCAGCGAGGCGATCGAAAATTTAGCGCGGCTGACACGCCAATGCCTGTTTCTGCAGGTGCTTACCGCAGAGGATTTGGCGGTATGCGACACCGAGGTAACCGATATGCGGCAGCAGCGTCGTTCGGCTAACTGGTACCGCAAAAGGCTCCGTCCACACTTTCAGGCAATCGGCGGCGGTTTGTTTCTAAAGCGTCCGGTCACCGTTCCAGTTTGGCAACTGGAAAGCTTGTAATCGCATACACTCAGCAGCTGACCGATGCGGATTTGCGCTATGCATTAGCGCTCTTCAAGATATGCCTTACGTGGCCAACTGAAGATATGCGACGCGTCCAATCAAAAGGCCAATCAGAATGCGACAAACACAGGTAACAAACTCAGGAGCAGGCACCCAGTGAACTGTCAAACGATGCGACTCCAGCGACGTGGTCAAAGCATTCGCGTGCGGCTGTGGGCTGCACCGCAGCCCACCAGTAACGGCCATCGGAAAGTCTTAATCGTGCATGGCATGGGCGAACATAGTGCTCGGTATGGCGCAGTCGCCGCGGCGCTGAATGCGGCCAATATCACTGTCGCAGCACTAGATTTACGTGGTCACGGCCAGTCATTACCCAAAGACGCATCCGTTGGCGATATGGGTTACCAGGGCTGGACCGAGTGTCTGCGGGATATTCACCGCTTGCAGCGCTGGTTAGATGCAAATTATGACGGCGCAACTATTCTACTAGGGCACAGCATGGGTGCGACGTTGGCACAACAATACTTGTATCTACACAGTGCCGACCTGGCGGGCGTGGTGCTGAGCGGGCCAGTAGGCGCGATGCCCGCGGCAACTTGGTTGGCGTTTGAAAGCATTGCCCGCTTCGACGCCTGGCGGATACGCCCAGGCGCCGACAGCCCGCTGCTTAGCAAACGTATTTT
>CENU01054777.1_pt1 | contig 21727 bp, 19 predicted proteins | sample 361331 | NCBI WGS metagenome assembly CENU01 (sample SAMEA2619766, study PRJEB7988) | marine metagenome | isolation source: saline water (ENVO:00002010), including | reverse complement strand
TTTCCTTTCAATATTACACTTGCATTATATTTATTTGATATTTCTTTTGCAGATAAAGATCGATTTTCTTGTATTTTATCAACTGAAATATTTAAGAGTTTGCTAGCTTCTCCTGGATGGGGAGTTAATATTAACTCTGTATTTATTTTTTTAATATTTTCATAAGTTTGAGGTAGGAAGTGAAGAGCACCAGCATCCAAAACAAGAACACTTTTATCATAAGTAGCTATTATTTTTTCAAAAATATCGTATGACCAATCATCATCTTTAAGACCAGGTCCACAAACGACCACAGAAATATCTTTTATTGAGTCTATCTGACTGCTTCCTCCAAAAGCCATAATTTCAGGATTTCTCTTTAAACTTGCTTCAACATTAGACAAATGTGTTTCTAGATGCACTAAGCCTGCTCCACAAAATAGACTTGCCTCAGATGAGAGAATTGAAGCACCTCCCATGCCACTTGCGCCACCAGCAATCAGCACTTTTCCAAAATCTCCTTTATGAGAATTTTTGTGCCTGTTAGGTATCTTTATTTTTAAAGTATCAAAATTAAACTTTTCTTTCATCACTTTAATCTATCTTAAAGTATCCAATTCTATCTGAATGAAAAGACCCTAAGTAAATATTTTCTTTGAAAGGAACAGCTACAGTTGGTAAGCCAAAGACAGTTTTAGAGAATGAATACTTATCTATTATGTCCAAACTTATCAAGTCTAGCTTATATATGGAAAAGGGTAGCGAGCAACTTTTTTTAAATTCACATTCGCCAAAATCATTAGGTTGAAAGTCTAATGAAGTGACCCAAATATTTTCAGAATCAATGTAAGGATTATCTGGAGATTCAATAAATTTACTAGCAACAATCTCATTAGATATTAGATCAAACTTTGAAATCTTGTCACCTTGATTGTAATTAATATAGATCATGTTTGTTTCATTATGCAGGGCTATTCCATTAGGACCACTTCCTTCAGACCCTCTAATATCTATAAATTTATTATTTTGCCAATTAACTAACAAACCAGATTTTCTCTTCAATATTGTATTTATAAGCCAAACATTGAGATTAATATCTCGTTTATACATATGAGTTGCAAAAAAATTACCATTTTTTTGTAAACTTACATCATTAAAATAATATCGATAAGGAACATCAACACATCCTTTCCAAATAAAATCCCAAGATTTTCCATTTTTAACAATCTGAAACATTTCCACCGTCTCTTCTGGGAAATGATTTATTACTCCAAGCTGAAACATACCATCTGATCTTTGAATTAAATCTATACCATGTGGCCCAAACTTCAGATTATTTCTTGAGCATGAAGGGTTTCCCCAAGAGTTATCACCTAGAACAATATTAGGAATAATTTTTTTTCCACTAGAAAGCTCTAGCAGTGCAAAATAACCTGATTTTTGTTCTTCATATGGACCTATGCCTCCGAACTCCGACATCAAAAGAAACTCTTTATCAGGAGTAATAACGATATCCTCAGGATTATAAAAATCACATATAACATTTATGACACTATCAGATCTACATGAACTTATATCTTTTTGTGGACCAATATAATCAGTTGAAACTATAAAAAATGCTAAAAAAAACATTGTTAGGGAAATTGGAATCGTAAATTTATAATAATTTTTTAAAATAACTATAAATAATTTTTTTATGGTATCTAGGAAAAAAATAATGAAAACACCTCTGATAAAAATTAGAATTCCTAGAATTAAAGTAACCACCATCCAAACTCTTTCATACCAAAATGAATCCATAAGACTTATATAAATGCAAAAAGCACCAATAAGGGAGGTTATAAAACCTAGTTTGTATAGTTTTTTTGAATTTATGACCCAGTCAAACAATGTTTTGGCAAAAGGCTTAAATAAAATAACAAAAGAGAAAAATAAGAATAGAAAAAAATAAAAATAATTCATAAAAAAGATTTAATATAATCTATTTTTTATTATATCAATTATTTCAAGTGGCTTATCCAGAGGAACATGGTGCGCTGCTCCTAAAACTTCTTCAAAATCCATAATGTCAGAATACATATTTTTTATATTACTTAATATATTACCTGACATTAAAAGACTATCCGAACCATGAATAAAAAGAGCAGGGCACTTAAATGTGAATTGATATCCAAATAATCTTTCTAAACTATTAAACATTGTGTCATCGAATTTCCATCGCCAGCCTTCTGTTGTTTGTTTTACGGAATGTTCTGCTATAAATCTCACAAACCATTCATTTAAACATTCTTGCTGAGGCAATAATCTAAACCTTTCAAGAATTATATTTTTATTAGGATAGTATTTAATCTTTCTTAATGGTCCTCCTCCATGTTCTTCTGGATTCCAGTCAGGAGGCCTTATAAAAGTATCTATCATTATTAAGCTATTAACCAATTCTTTTTTTTCAGAAGCAACATATGCTCCAACCTGTCCACCCAATGAATGACCTATTATAGAAATGTTACTTATATTATTATTTCTTTGCTCAGTTTCAATTATTGAAATAATGCATTCACCAAAATCTTTTATGCTATATTTTTCTCTAAATCCTGAATCACCCATTCCAGGAAGATCAACTGCAATTACATTAGTATCATTTATGAACTGAGGCGCAATCGGATACCACCATTTTTTATGTGCACCAGTTCCATGAATGAAAATTAACAGATTGTCATTTTCTTTAGTTGAGCTCCATCTCGCATATGAGAGATCTCCTCTATCATTTTTAATAAGTAATTCCTCGGGAATTATATTTAATGATTCGTGAAACCATTTGGGTGCATCTTTGATATCATTTTTTAGATTGTCAGTAATTCTCATAAGCAGTATTCTAAGCTATATCAAATATATTTATGAAAAATAATTTAATTCCAGCTGCAACTGTCTTAGTTTTAAAGGACTCTGATAATGGAATGGAAGTATTAATTGTTAAAAGATCAAAGAAACCCCCATTTGAAAATCTTTATGTATTTCCAGGAGGAAAAATTGATGAAGGAGATAATCATAAAGATTGGGAATTATATTGTGATGGATTTAATGATTTAAGTGCTTCAAAAATTTTAAATTTAAGAAGCTGCGGACTAAGTTATTGGATTGCGTGTATCAGAGAATGTTTTGAAGAAGTTGGAATATTAATGGCTACAAAAAGTTCTGGAGAGAAGCTTGATCTTTTAGGCAAAGAAAAAATTAAATTTGATGATTATAGGAAAGAACTTATTAATCAAAATATTAGTTTTTTAACAATATGCAAAGATGAAGATTTAGTGCTTTCCACAAAAAATATTGCTCCTTTATCTCACTGGATTACTCCTCAATTTGAGACCAAAAGATTTGATACAAGATTTTTTATTGCTTATCTTCCTGAAAAACAAACTGTTAAACATGATGGCATGGAAATAACTCAAAGCATATGGATTAATCCTCAAGAAGCTTTAAAAAAAGCAATAGAAGGAGATATGCAAATGATATTACCAACCACAGAAAATCTTAAGCTATGTGCAGATTTTGATAATGCTGAAGATATGCTTAATAGTCAAAAAAATCCTACAAAAAATGACATTAAACCTATATTACCTAAGTTTTTTAAAGATAATGGATCATGGAACGTTTTGTTTCCTGGCGATGATGGTTATGAAAATTACTAATGAATAAATTAATAAAAAAAATTACTGCCAATAATGGAGGAATCTTTACAGGGAAAGGCACTAATACATACTTAATTGGCAAAGAGGATATTACTCTAATTGATCCTGGTCCAAATATTCCTGAACACATTGACAAAATTTTATCAGTTGGAAAAAATAAAATAAAAAGAATATTGGTTACACATACTCATACAGATCATTCACCAGCAGCACTTCCGATTTCAAAAAAATTAAATATTCCAATGTTTGGACGATTAGTTGATAGAGAGTCCCAATGGGAGGATGAAACTTTTATTCCAGATAATGTTCTTAGTCATGGAGATGAGATTTTAACCGATGAATATTCTCTTGAAACTATTCATACACCAGGGCATGCATCAAATCATTTATGCTTTTATATTAAAGAAATTAAGTGCCTTTTAACTGGCGACCATATTATGGACGGATCTACTGTAGTAATAGCTCCTCCAGATGGAAATATGACCGAATATATTAATTCTTTAAGATTACTTGAAGAGTATGAAATAAACTATTTTGCACCAGGTCACGGAAATATTATGAAGGAACCAACAAAAACTATTAATTCTATAATTAGGCATAGACTTTCGCGAGAGTCTAAAGTATTTAGATGTGTTGAGAAAAAACAAAATTCAAATATTGATCAATTGCTATTATTGGTATATGACGACGTTCCTGAAATGCTTCATCCAATTGCTAAAATGAGTTTGCTAGCTCATCTTATTAAATTAGAGGAGGATGGAAAGTTAAAGAATTATGAGAATACTTACTCTTTATCTTGATCTTCAAGATTGATTTCAAGATTAAATTTTTTCTTCTCCTTTCTTTCACTATTAATCTTATCAGTTTCATTCTTAGACATTTCAATATCAATACAATCTGTTTGATCATATACTTCTTCATTGCTGACTTTATGGTCTTTATTTATCGGCACTGGTGGAAGGGGCGTAGGAAGCTGCATACATTTCATTAATCCTCTAGAATTTATCTTACTGAGCGTTAAAGGATCTGCATTTGGAAGCATCGATTTGTCATAGTTTTGATTCATATTACATCCAAATAAAATAAATAAAGGAATAAGATACTTCACAGCTTTTTACTATTTTTAACCAAAGATTCTACAACGGCAGGCTCAGCAAGAGTTGTTGTATCACCAAGATTTTCAAAATCACCTTCTGCAATTTTTCTTAAAATTCTTCTCATAATTTTCCCAGATCTTGTCTTTGGAAGGCCTGGAGCATTTTGAATAAGATCAGGTTTTGCAATTGGACCAATTTCTTTTGATACAAATTTAATAAGCTCATTCTCTAGTTCATTATTGAATTCTTTATTTGTCATTAATGTTACAAATGCATATATACCTTGCCCTTTTATTGGATGTGGTAGTCCAACAACCGCTGCCTCTGCTACTGATTCATGCTGGACTAACGCACTTTCAATTTCAGCTGTTCCCAACCTATGTCCAGAAACATTTAGAACATCATCTACTCTTCCAGTAATCCAATAATAACCATCCTTATCCCTTCGAGCTCCATCCCCAGTAAAGTATTTATTTTCATAGGTTTTAAAGTAAGTAGATATCATTCTTTCATGATCGCCATATACACTTCTAATTTGACTTGGCCAAGATGACTCAATTACCAAATTGCCTGAAGCAGCACCTTTTAATGCAATACCATTTTTATCATAAATAGCAGGCCTTACTCCAAAGAAAGGTAATGTTGCAGATCCAGGTTTTACAGGTGTAATACCTGAAATTGGAGAGATTAGAACAGAACCCGTTTCTGTTTGCCACCACGTATCTATGATATCGCAAGAGCTGTTTCCTACTACTTTATAATACCAGTTCCATGCTTCGGGATTTATTGGTTCTCCGACAGTGCCCAAAATTCTTAAGCTGTTCCTCTTGGTTTTATTAACAGGTTCATCGCCTTGAGACATCAATGCTCTTATTGCTGTAGGAGCAGTATAAAAAATATTCACATTATATTTATCACAGATTTCCCAACACCTTGATGAGGTAGGGTAAGTTGGAATGCCTTCGAACATTATAGAAGTTGTGCCATTTGAGAGCGGACCATATAAAATATATGTATGACCTGTAATCCAACCAACATCAGCAGTACACCAGTAAATATCGTTTTCCTTTATTCCAAATAAATACTTAAAACTAATATGAGCGCCTAATAAATATCCTGCTGTAGTATGAAGAACTCCTTTAGGTTTTCCAGTAGATCCTGAAGTATATAAAATAAATAAAGGATCCTCTGCATCCATTGGCTCTGGTTCACATGATGAAGAGACATTTTCTGCTAAATCTTCATACCAACAATCCCTATGATTATCCCAAGGCACATCATTACCAGTTCTCTTGATTACAATTGTATTTCTAATATTTGGACATTTACGTAATGCTTCATCAACATTTAATTTTAGCGGCACTTTTTTTCCACCTCTTATTCCTTCATCGGCAGTTATAACAACTTCACAATCAGCATCAAGAATTCTATCTTTTAATGATTCTGGAGAAAAACCACCAAAAACAACAGAATGTATTGCTCCAATTCTTGAGCATGCTAGCATTGCAAAAGCAGCCTCAGGGATCATTGGCATATAAATACACACTCTCGAACCTTTAGTAATATTTAAATTCTTTAATACATTCGAAAACTTACATACTTCAATGTGTAATTCCTTAAATGTAAATTTTTTAGAATCTTTTGAGTCATCTCCCTCCCAAATTAATGCTATTTTATCTGCTGACTCTTCGAGATGACGATCAATACAGTTTTCACTCACATTAATCTTTCCACCATCAAACCACCTAGTATTAGCAAATTTATTGTTGTGAACTTCATTAAAATTATTAATCCATGAAAGATTTTCTTTAGCCATTTTTTTAAAAAAATCTTTTGGATTATTAATTGACTCATCATAAAGTTTTTTGTATTCATTAATATCTTTTATATAAGGATTATGTGATTGAGCTTTAATGAGGTCTTTTGTCACAGTTAATTTTTAAATAATGGAAGGTTGCGGATTTACGAAGTTTTTACCTTTAGGATTAGACATAATCATTGTTATTAAAGCTTCGTAATCAGATTCATTTGATTCAAGGTTAATATCAGCAGCATTAATAATTAGTAAAGGCGCTGATTTATAATCAAGAAAAAATCTGGAGTATGCATCATTTAGTCTCTCTAGATAATCTAAAGTTAAATATTGTTCATTAATATTTCCTCTTTTTACAATTCTTGCTTTGAGGATTTCTATTGGAGCTTGTAAATAAATTACTAAATCAGGTGTTGGCGCGTCAAGAGTAATATGTTCATACACTTTTTCATATAGAACCATCTCCTCATTTGAAAGCGTGACTTCTGCAAAAAGCCTATCTTTTTCTATTAAAAAGTCAGCTACACGTACATTTTCAAATAAACTTCTCTGTTTAAGATCTTCTATTTGCTGCATGCGTTGAAAAAGAAAAAAGAGTTGAGTAGCCAAAGCTGATTGACTAGGATTTTTATAGAAGTTTTTTAAAAAAGGATTTTCAGCAGGTTGCTCTAAAAAAGCATCGTAATTAAATGTCTCAGCTATTTTATTTGCTAAGGTTGTTTTACCGACTCCAATTGGTCCTTCAATGGCAATATATTTAGGTAGTGGTATTTCGTTTACAGCCAGCTTCATTGATAATAAGTTTTATCCTAATAGATTATATTAACTCTTGTGAGAAACCAAATGTTTTCATTGATTCTTCTAAATTTTTCTCCTTTAAGTTATTAATTAAAGATCTCTTAATATTATCATCATTAATTTGAAAATCAGTCCACCATTTACCAAGATATTTTTTTTCATTGGCTGCTTTCTCACGAATTAGTAGAAAATCATATGCTGCTCTAAATCTAGGATGTTTAAAAGTTTTATAAGGTTGTTTATTAATTCTACTATGAAGTTTTAACTGTAGAACCCATATATCCTTTATGTAACTATGAAATTTTCTTGGGATCGCAGTAATTTTATGCTGTCTCCTCAAGACTTTATCCATAGATCTAAAAAATTTTCTTAAATTAATTTCATTTTTTGATAAAGATTGCTCAATTAGCTCTGGCCAAAGTAAAGCCGCTATCAGAAAACCAGGAGTTACTGACAAATTATTTTTCAATCTCTTATCAGTATTTCTAAGTGCCTCAGATAGAAGTTTTTTTGTAAATTCATTTTTCTGAGGATCTGTGGTTACAAGATATTTATTTAAGCCAAAAGAGGTTAGTTTATTAAAGTTTTTTTCCGCCATGCCGCTTAAAAATATTTTACAGAATTCATCAAATAATCTTGCATTAGATATACCCGCTAGTAGAGCACCCTTTTCATAAATTGCTTCTTTGATTTTTTTATCTATTTTAAATTCTAATTTATTACTAAACCTAATTGCTCTTAGACTTCTTACAGGATCTTCTGAGAATCTCTTTTTTGGGTCTCCAATAGAGACAATGCTTTTTTTATGAATGTCTCCCATTCCATTTTTATGCCCAATTATTTTTTTTGAGATAGGAGAATAATATAAAGCATTTACTGTAAAGTCCCTTCTGTAAGTATCTTCATCAAGGTTACCCCAAATGTTATCTCTTATAATCTTTCCAGATTGATCTTTAATTAAATGTCCATTATTTGTTAAGTCTTGGCCCGATCTAAAGGTTGCGACCTCAATGAGCTCAGATCTATTGAAAACATGGACTAATTTAAATCTTTTCCCTATTATCCTGGATGCTTTAAAAATCTTTCTAACTTGTTCTGGAGTTGCATTAGTTGCAATGTCAAAATCTTTTGGTTCTAACCCACACAAAAGATCTCTTACACATCCACCAACAAGATATCCTTCAAAATTATTCTTATTAAGATCTTTTATAATTGAGATCGCAAACTTACTTATTTTTTTATTATTTATCAAAACTTATATTTGATAAGAGATTAAAAATCATCCGTTAAGTTGTTTTTCTTTAATCTCATCTAAAGTTTTGCAATCAATGCAATGAGTTGCTGTTGGCCTTGCTTCCAATCTTTTTATGCCTATTTCATCTCCACAAGACTCACACCAGCCATACTCATCTTGTTTTATTTGTTCAATTGATATGGCAATTTTATTTATTAGCTTTCTTTCTCGATCTCTGGTTCTTAACTCAAATGCAAATTCTTCTTCTTGGGATGCTCTATCAATAGGATCAGCATATGTTTCACCTTTAGTTCTTAGATGATCAAATGTTTTTTGCATTTCATCTTTTAGATGTTCTTTCCACAACAGAAGGACAGCTATGAAATGTTTTTTCATTGCTGCACTCATGTATTTTTCATTTTTTTTAGCCTTATAAGGAGCAATTTTAGACTTATTATTTGCTACTGATGTTATTTTTGTTTTTATAGATTTTTTTAACGAAGCTTTTTTCTTTATTATTTTAGAAGCCACATTTTTTTTTGCTGTGGTTTTTTTATTTGATGCTTTTTTTACGGCCATTACATTTAAGAAAAAATTTTGAGGTTGTGAAAATATCAGATAGTAACGAATTTAGCTAGCTTTTTTTTAAATTATTTAAAACTTCTTTATATCCATTTGTATCTAACCTTGGGCCAAAGGTTTCAACCACTCTTGATGATGCGAGATTGCTAAACTCTGCACATTCAGACAAAGAGTGACCTTGTAAATATGCATGCATAAAAGAACCAGCGAACATATCACCAGCACCATTTGTATCTATTGGAGATATTTGCATTGCGCGAGAAAAAATCTCTTCACCATCTTTAATGACAATGCTGCCTTCAGAACCTTTAGTTATTATGGTCATGTATGATTGTTTTTTAAAAAACTCGATTGCCTTTTCTAAACTATCTGACTCAGAGAATGCTATAGCTTCATCATCATTACCAAATATCATATCAATTTTATATGATTCAATTTCTTTAAATTTATCCATAAAACCTTGCACTATTCCTGCATCTGACAACGAAAGAGCTTTTAAAATATTCTTATCTTGTAAATGCTCTAAAACAGACTTTACTGCATTATAATTTTCTTCGCTTGTGACCATATAACCTTCAATATAAAAAATTTTAGAGTTATCAACCGCATCATAGTCGATGTCCATTGGACCAAGATGAGCGCTAATACCTAACATGCTACTCATCGTACGTTTTGCATCTGGCGTTACAAATATTAAACATTTTCCAGTAGGTAAATTAGAGTCTCCTTTGCTAAAACCAATATGTTTAACACCTGCAGCTTCAAGACTATCTAAATATTTTTTACCGTCTTCGTCATTAGCAACCCTACATACATGATGACAATTTGAGCCATAATTTGACGCAGCAACTAAGGAATTTGTTGCTGAACCCCCACAATCAGATACTGAATCAACACCCATATCTTGAAGTTTTTTAATTATTGGAACATGTTCATCAGAGCTTGCTAATGTCATAGAATCAGGCTCAAGACCTATACTATTTAAAAATTCATGGCCAACCATATATTGAGTATCAACTAAAGCATTACCAATAGCACTAATGTCATATTTCATTTCATAATCCTTTATTTAAAATATACTTCACTTTATTAATTGTATTACTAATTTCAGTTTTTGTATGTTTTGTTGATATAAAGCCTGCTTCAAATTTTGAAGGTGCAAAATAAATTCCACCATCAATACATTTATTGAGAAAAGAAATGAAATATTTATCATTTGTGTTGATAACATCATTTAAGTTTTTAGGTAATTTTTCTGAAAAGAAAAAACCAAACATTCCTCCCAATTGATTTGTAGAAAAAGGAATATCATGCTTTTCAAAAAGTCTTTTCATTCCAATAAGTAAATTTTTCGCTTTTATTTCTAGGCTGTTATATGGATCAGTTTCAATCAACATTTTAATTAAAGAAGATCCAGCTGCCATTGCAAGAGGGTTACCAGATAAAGTTCCTGCTTGATAAACTGGACCATTAGGCGCTAAAAAATCCATAATTTTTTTCTTACCACCAAATGCTCCAACAGGAAGACCGCCACCGATTACTTTTCCTAAAGTTGTTAAATCAGGTCTAATTTTATAAAGTTCTTGAGCACCACCCAAAGAGACTCTAAAACCAGTCATAACCTCATCAAAAATTAATAAAGATTTATTTTCAGTCGTCTTTTTTCTTAATAATTTTAGAAAAGAATGATCTCCTGGAATGAAGCCCATATTTCCAGCTATTGGCTCTACTATTACAGCAGCAAGATCACTTTTAACTTTCTCAAAAATTTTAAGAAAGTCATCTTCATTATTGAACTCACAGCTAAGAGTTTTCTTTGCTAATTCATTTGGTATACCTGGTGAATCAGGCAGTCCAAACGTACTGACACCAGATCCTGCCTTTATAAGTAATGAGTCTACATGACCATGATAACAACCATCAAATTTTATTATCTTGTCTTTCCCTGTGTAACCCCTTGCTAATCTTATCGCACTCATAGTTGCCTCAGTACCTGAATTAACCATTCTTACTTTCTCAATTGATGGAACACATTGTTTTATAAGTTTGGCAGTTTCTGATTCTATGCTTGTTGGTGCACCATAACTTGTACCCAGTTGAAGCTGTTTGGAAATTGATTTAAGAATTCTTGGATGAGAATGCCCCATTATCATAGGCCCCCATGAACCTATATAGTCAATGTATTTATTATTATCAGCGTCAAATAAATAAGGACCTTTAGCTTTTTTAAAAAAAATAGGATTACTTTTTATATTCCTAAATGCTCTTACTGGTGAATTTACTCCTCCTGGTATATGTAATTTCGCCTCTTTAAAGAGCTCTATCGATTTTTGAATTTTGGTCATAAGTTTAAATTCTTTGAAAAAGCTTCAACTGTTTTCCAGTCTGTAAACTCATAAGTTTGAGAAGTGTCAGTTGGGCCTCCAGTTATCCACATAATAAATTTTATTGCATATTTATCAACAAATTTATACTTAGGATAATCTATTTTTCCAGCAAAAACTCCAATATTATTTGGCTTCCATTTTATTCTTTTTAAAAATTTAATTACATAAGGGTTAGTATCTTTAGTATTTTTATTTTTTTTTCTCGCGACAGCATTTACAGAAAAAAAAGCATTATTTTTTGAATTCAAGATTAATAAATTTTTTTCAATAAAATCATAAACCTCATCTCTATATTTTCCATACCTTATGCTTGCACCAATTACTATTATTTTATAATGTTCTAGGTTTGATGCCTCTGAAATAGGAACAATATCTACTTTAGTATTTATTGCTAAAGATCCTATTTTTTTGCAAATAGTTTGTGTTTGTCCATCGACAGTGGAATAAACTAATAAGGATCTTTCCATTTTAAAATTACTAAATTAAATTGAATATATTGAAAAAAAAGCAATAATGCATAAGTATATTTTATACTGTTATTGAAATTTTAATTAAATGTAATGGAAAAAACCAATATTAAATCTATCATTGTGACTGATAATGCTCTATCAAGAATTACAAATGTGATGAATGAAAATAAAGACGTGGGTTCCCAATTCAGAGTATATGTAACTGGAGGAGGTTGTTCCGGCTTTCAATATGGATTCAAATTTGATTCTGATATTGCATTTGATGACGACGTTATTAAATTTGAAAATTTTTCTGTCTTGCTTGATTCAATGTCATATCCATATTTATTTGGATCAACTTTAGATTATGTTGAAGACTTATCTGGATCAAAATTTGTTATCAATAATCCAAATGCTAAAACTACTTGTGGATGTGGAGAATCTTTTACTATTTAGTGTTATAAATTTCACCTTTTTCTAAATAAGCTAGGTAAGCAAATCCAGCTGCTTCAACAAACTTTAAAGGTATTTCATTATCAGTAGTTTTTATTTCTCTATTAAGTTTTTCAGACAAAAGCTCCATTAAAAAAGAGTTTTTAGCTCCACCTCCATGAAATATAACTTCTTCAGGCTGGTTGCAATAATCAAAGAAATTTTTAATTTTTTCAGCAGTAAGTTCAGTTAGACATCTCAAGGCATCATTAGAACTAATTTCTAAGAAAGCTCCATAATCTAATAATTTATAATATGAAGTTTTTTCATCTGCTCTAGGATAACCAAAATTTATATTGTTAGATGCTGCTTCTAATGATTCTAGAAGGGTATGTATAAGATTACCTTTTCTTGCAAAATTACCACCTTTATCAAATGGCAGACCAAGTTCCTTATTTGCTACTTTATCAATAAGACAATTTCCTGGCCCTACATCCGAAGCAAGATATATGTCATTCCCTTTAAGATAAGTCCCATTAGCAATTCCCCCAATGTTAAAAATAATTTTTTCTTTATTGATTTCTGAATACAAATATTTATGAAATGCTGGTATTAAAGGAGCTCCGAATCCTCCATTTTTAATATCAAAATTTCTAAAATTCGAGAAAACATTGACCTTAAATTCATCAGCTATACAATCTGGATTACCTATTTGATAGCTCATTTCATTAGTATGAAAAACTGTTTGCCCTGATAATGATATTGAAGATATATCAGCAATATCAATCTTAGATTTTTTTAAAAGATCATTAATTAGCTGTATTGTTTTTTCATTTAATATTTCTTCAAGATTAGAAAGCTCTTTTGATTCTTCTGTCTTTTTATACCCTTTATTAATACATTCTTCATAATTTTTCTTATAAGTGCTATCAAAATCTATGCTTAATGAGTCAATAAATTCAAATTTTTTATCAAATGAAACTATACAGCCGTCAAGAGAATCTGCGCTTGTTCCCGTCATAATACCAATAAAATAGTTATTCATTTTTAATAGAATTATACTCATCTAATTTTCTAAGACTTGAATTTAAAAGATTTCTAAATTCTTCTATTTGAGCTTTATTTACAGGTTTTGCTGAAGGTAGCTTAACTTTGACTGGATCGGTTCTAATTTGATCTTGCCAAAATTCAAAATGAAGATGAGTTCCTGTTGCTTGACCAGAGTCTCCAACATAACCAATAACCTCACCTTGTTTTACTTTACTGCCAACTTTAAGTTTTGTATTAAATCTCTCTAAATGAGCATATAAAGTTTTTATGTTTCCTCCATGTTTAATTTCTATCGTTCTCCCATAACCACTTTGTCTTCCAATAAAAGAAATCAAACCATCACCAGACGCCTTTATTGGAGTATTTCTTTTAGCTGCATAATCAACTCCGTTATGAGCTTTTATTTTATGAAGGATTGGATGAATTCTGTTTGGATTGAAGTGAGAACTAATATAAGCAAAATCAAGCGGAGCTCTTAAAAAAGCTTTCTTTATATTATCACCATGCTCATTAAAGTATTGTTTTCCTTGAATGTCATCATAAAACCTTTGAGCAATAAACCTTTCATTCTTATTTACGAATTCAGCAAAAATAATATCCCCACTTGAAATTTTTTCACCTTGGGAATAATCAGTTTCAAAAATGACAGAAAATTTGTCGCCTTTTCTTACGTCAAAAATAAAATCTATATCCCATCCAAATATGTATGCAAAATCCATGATGATGCTATCAGGAATTCCAACACTTTTTGCATCACTATAAAATGACGATACTATTGACCCATTCCCAAAGGAATTAATGACTTCAGTTTGTTTTTTTACCTTTTCAATTGAAATTTTATTCTCTGTTTTAATTATGATTGAATTTATTTGATCTTTCATAATCTCAATACTAAAAAGATCATCCCCAATATAATTAAATACCATAATATCCCCAGGTATTATGTTTGAAAGTAATTCACTCTTATCTAAGTCAAATATTTGATACGCTGTGTTTAAAGGAACATTTTTTTCTTCAAATATAACTGAGAGATTATCTCCTTTTCTTACTTCATGAATCTGCTTATTTTTAATTAAGGGTAAATTAATATCTAATTTTTTTGAAAGCGTAACTTCTTCTATTGGCTCAGGTTTATTATCAAGAGAGTCAATGTATATTAAAAAAATAAATATAGAGGATATTAAAAAAATACTAGCAATTAACTTGATTGGAGTTTTTTTAAATCCTACCATCAATCTTCTTGAAGATTTAGTAACTCAGTATTGCCGCCAAATGCAACAGAGTTTTTTGATATTACTTTTTCATTTAAGAATTGCAAAAGATAGTTTGGACCTCCTGCCTTAAATCCACTTCCTGAAAGACCGACGCCACCAAAAGGTTGTGATCCAACTACAGCACCAACCATATCTCTATTAATATATATATTTCCAACTCTTGCATTTTTTCCGAAGTGATCAGCCCTTGATTCAATTCTTGTATGGAGACCCATTGTTAATCCGTAACCACTTTCATTTATTTGATCTATTAACTCATCAATTTTATTTGATTTGTACTTAAGAGTATGAAGAATTGGACCAAATTGCTCATTTTTAATATCTGAAATCTTATTAATTTCTATAATTGCGGGACTGATATAGTTTCCTTCAATGTTATCTTGTAGTTGAAAAATTTTCATACCTTGCTGATTACATGAAGCAATATACTCTTTTAATTCCTGTAGAGCTCTTTTATTAATAATTGGGCCAATATCTGTCTCAAAATTATTTGGATTGCCAACAGTTTGTGCTCTAATACTCCCTTTTATCATTTCAACTAAATCATCATAAATTTCTTCTTGTATACATAAAATTCTCAATGCAGAACACCTTTGACCCGCACTATCAAATGAAGACCTAATTACATCATCAGTCACTTGTTCTAGAAGCGCACTTGAATCAACTATCATCGCATTGATACCACCTGTTTCAGCTATTAATGGGACAATTTGGTTTTGATTTTTTAAAAGATTATTTTGTATTTTTTTAGCAGTTTTTAATGACCCAGTAAAAGCAACTCCATTTAATGGGTTTATTTTGGTCAACGCCTCACCATATTCACCATCACCGATTATGAGTTCAAGAGCCTCTAATGGAACCCCCATTTCGTGAAACTTTTTTGTAATAAGATACCCTAAAATAGAGGTATGTTCTGATGGTTTTATAATTACGTTATTGCCGCACGCAAGAGCAGCTGAAATTTGTCCAATTAAAATAGCAACTGGAAAGTTCCAGGGGCTAATGCATAAAATTCTTCCCTTGGAGCAATATGAAATTATATTTTTTTCACCCGTTGGTCCCTCTAGTTCTTTTATATTAGAGATCTCTATAATTTGATTAGAATAATACCTAAGAAAGTCAATAGCTTCTCTAATTTCATCAAAAGCATTTTGTATTGTTTTACCAGCTTCATTTATTAGAAAATAAATTAGTTCATATGGATTTTGGTCCAAATCATCAGCAATTTTATTTAGGATAAGTGATCTCTCCTCAACTTTTGTATTAGACCATATGCTGGAGTTGTTTTTTTTAAGACATTTATTAATTTGATCAAGGTCATCATATGTTACTTTTCCTATTTTTGATCCTGTCGAGACTGAAAATACAGACTCACTTTGATTGTTATCACTTTTCCTACCAATATAAATTGATTCAGCATCAATTAGATTGCCATTGAAAGCATTTAACTTTTGATAAAGCGATTCTAAATTTTCCTTTTCTGAAACGTCTATTCCTGATGAATTTAGTCTATTAATAAAAATATTTTTTGGTAAAGGGATATCTTTTTTTTCATTTTTGATTCTAATATAAGGATTTTCCGCAAGTGACTTTGGATCTGTTTCCGGATCTAAAAGTCTATTTATAAATGAGCTATTTGCTCCATTTTCTAATAACCTCCTAACTAAATATGGAAGTAAATCTTTATATTCTCCGATTGGAGCATATACGGACGGTTTTTTTTCTATGTGTAGTATTTGTGAAGCACTTTTGTAAAGCAGTTCACCCATTCCAAATAGTCTTTGAAATTCATAATTACAACCTTCTCCTAAGAGATTTATTGAAGAAATAGTATGCGCATTATGTGTTGCGAATTTAGGAAACACATTTTTATTTTTTAATATCTCTTTTGCACATGCCAAATACACAATATCAGTAATAGATTTTTTTGAAAATACCGGATAACCTTCATAGCCAGATACCTGTGCATGTTTTATTTCGTAATCCCAATAAGCTCCTTTTACCAATCTAAGATGCATGTTGGCTCTTTTATTAACTAAATTATTTACCCAATGGATAACATCAAATGATCTTTTTCCATAAGCTTGAAGGGCAATACCAAACCCAGGCCAGTCTTTGAGTTTTTTTTCTTGAGCTAGTTTCTCAATTATAAATAAACTAATTGAAAGTCTATCTTGTTCCTCAGCATCTATTGTAATCTCAACTCCCTCTGAATATGCATAATTAATTAGTTCTGATAACCTTGGTAATAACTCTGACTCGATTTCAATAATTTTTCTTGTTTCATATCTTGGATGCAGGGCAGAGATTTTTATCGAAATACCATTAGATAGATTTTTTTCTTTATTAATTTTTCCGACTTCGCTAATTGCATCAAAATATGAATTAAAATAATTTTTTGCTTGAAAAGAAGTTCTTGCAGCTTCTCCAAGCATGTCAAAAGAATATGTTTCTTTTTCAATATTAGGTAACTTATTAATATCTTTAAAGTTTCTTCCCATCACAAACTCTTGACTAAGAATCTGCATAGCAGTTAAAACTGCATTTCTAATTGGCATTTCACCAGATTTTGATATTAAATCAGAAAGTAATGTATTTGGATTTTCTGTCCACTTGCTAGGAGTTTTTACTACTTTTCCAGCCAATAATAAACCCCATGTGGAAGCATTTACAAATAGGCTATCAGCTTTATTTATATGATCAACCCAACTCCCTTCAGAAAGTTTTTCAGAAATAATTAAGTCTTTAGTTTTTTTATCTGGAATTCTTAACACTGATTCAGCCAAACACATCAATGCAACACCTTCTTTGTTATCAAGACCATATTCATTCATAAAGGCGTCTAACTTTGTTCGATCTATCTTATTTTTTCTACAAAGCTTAATTATTTTTTCAGCATTTATAGAAATATTTTCTTCATATAGAAAATCTGTTTCGCTTGATATTCTTGACAAGATTTTTGAATCAGAAATAAACTTATTCTTTGCTTCTAACATACAAACTATTTTAATCTTTAAGCTCTAAGTAGCAACTTTGTGATTCTAATAATCATTTAAAAATACTATGATAGTAATATGAATGACGCATTAAGGCTTATTAAAAGAGGTTCAGACGAAATTCTTACTGAATCTGAACTTAAAAAAAAGTTAGATTCTGGAAAGAAGTTAATAGTTAAAGCTGGATTTGACCCGACTGCACCAGATCTTCATTTAGGACATACAGTTTTATTAAATAAGTTAAGGCATTTTCAGGATTTAGGTCATAAAGTAGTATTTTTAATTGGAGACTTTACAGGAAGAATTGGAGATCCATCAGGTATAAATAAAACAAGGCCAATTCTTGACTCAAAAAATTTAATTGAAAACGCTAAGACATATGAAAAACAGGTCTTCAAGATTCTTAAAAAAGAATTAACTGAAGTTCGATTCAATTCAGAATGGTGCGACAATTTAGGTGCTGATGGATTAATTAAACTTGCTTCAAAATATAATGTAGCAAGAATGCTAGAAAGAGACGACTTTAATAAAAGATTTTCTTCAAATAAAACTATAGCTATTCATGAGTTTTTATATCCATTAGTTCAAGGATATGATTCTGTAGCATTAAAGGCAGATATTGAGTGTGGAGGAACTGATCAAAAATTTAACCTTTTGGTTGGTAGAGAGCTTCAACGAGATTATGATCAGGAGCCACAAGTTGTTATAACTGTTCCGATATTAGAAGGACTTGATGGAACAAAAAAAATGTCAAAGTCGCTAAACAATTATATTGCAATTGACGAGGAGCCAAATGAGATGTTTGGAAAAATTATGTCAATATCTGATGAGCTAATGTGGAGATGGTTTGAACTACTCAGTTTTATTCCAGAGGAGAATATTTCAGAATTAAAAAATGAAATGGAAGGAGGTAAAAATCCTCGTGATATTAAATTCATCTTAGCTGAGGAGCTTGTTGATAGATTTCATCAAAAAGGAGACGGTGCAAAATGCAAGGAAGTTTTTTTAAGTAGGTTTCAAAAAGGGAATATTCCTGACAAAATAGACTCAATTAAAATTAATCTTAATGAAGACAAAATTTTATTAGTTAATCTTTTAAAAGATGCAAATATGATTTCGAGCATTTCTGAAGGCAACAGATTAATAAGTCAGGGCGGTATAAAAATAGACTCAAAGAAAATTGAAAATCCAAAGTTTGAAGTTTTTAGAGGCTCTGAGGGCATCTATCAAGTTGGTAAGAGAAAATTTTTAAAGATCATTGTATAAAAATGAATAAGATAATTTCATTAAGTGGCCTATTTATCTTATTGGGTTGTGTTCAAGATAGCCCAAATATTCAACAAATAGAGAACATGCAATTTTTTATTGATAATAAAAAAAATGAAGAGATAATTGAAATTGAACCTGGTCTTCAATATTCAGTAATGGTTAATAAAGAGTCTATAAGTGAAACTCCTAAACTCAATCAAACCATTACTGCTCACTTTCATGGAACACTTACATCTGGCGAAATCTTTTGGAGTTCATTAGATACCGAGCCATTAAAAATTGAGTTATCTAAATTAATTACTGGATGTCAAAAAGCTATTTCTTTAATGAGTAAAGGCGAGAAGTGGATTGTATATATTGACCCATCAATGGCCTACGGTGAGAGTGCTCGCTCTGGAATTCCCTCAAACTCAATTTTGATATTTGAAATTGAGCTAATAGATTTTTTTTAAAAAATGGTGGGCCTGGGAAGACTCGAACTTCCGACCTCTCGATTATCAGTCGAACGCTCTAACCAAAACTGAGCTACAGGCCCTATTTAAGAAAGTGCATTCTACCTTTGAAATGAAGATTCGACAATTAATCTAATCAACTTTAAGAGATTTATAAAGAGTAAAATATATATAACCTAGAGGGATAACGAAAACGATTTCCAAAATGGCTAATACAAATGCCTGAACTATTCCTGTTGGTATCAAGGTTGTTATAATTATTGAAGATAAAAAAATTAAAATGAAGAATGTTAAGGTAAACATGAATAATTTAGAGCCAAATTCGTCTGTTTTTTCCCATGATTCTCCAATAGACTGAAATATTCTTTTATCTTCATACATTATATGAGCTGCAAACAAAGAAAATCTAGCTGAAAGATATATTCCTGGAAGAATTAACATTAAGTATCCTAGTGCAGCAGCAATTGTAACAATAATATAAGCACCAAATAGTGGTAAGAATTTCAAGAAACCTGCTTGAAGTGCAGATATAGGATTAATATTTTCTTCAGTATCTATTGACATATAACCTACCCAAACTCCACCTAAAAATGATATTTGTACTATAAGGCTCGCCAGTCCCACCAATGCAATTAATGATGAGTTTGTTTCAAAGAAATCTAGAAAGTCTTCTGGTTGAGTCATATCTTGAAGAGGAACAAGTAGATAGCCAGTTAAACTCTCAATGGCGATTACAGGCAATGCTAAGATTAAAAAGAATCTCCAATTTGTATAAGCATAAAGCCAAGCATTTTTAAATTGCTCCATAGGGTAATTGTAAAGTAATATGTTTTCTATGTATAAAAAAATTCTTGGATTATTTGTTTTACTAACTTTGATTTCATGCTCCAAAAGCTCTAATGAAATAACTTATCCCACCTCAAAAAAAAATGATTTTACTGAAACCATTCATGGCTATGAAATATCAGATTCATATAGGTGGCTTGAAGAATTCACTAGTGAGGAATCAACTGCTTGGGTAAATAAACAAAATAAGTTTTCAAAAAAATTTATAAGTAAAAATAAATTTAAAAGAGAGATAAGCAACTATTTAGAAAAAATTTGGGAAAATGAATCCATATCTATTCCTTATAGAGTTAAAGGCAAAACATTTTATTATTTCAATGACGGAACTTTTCAACAAAGTAAATTGATGATTAAGGATTGTGATGAATGTGAAGAAAGAATTCTAATAGACCCTAATACATTTTCTGAAGATGGCACCATCTCTTTGGGAAGTACAAGCATTAATAATAGTGCTGACCTTATTGCTTATTCTGTTTCTGATGGTGGATCTGATTGGCGAACATGGAAAGTTATGAATATTGACTCTGGAGAGATCCTTTCTGATGAAATAAATTGGGCTAAATTTTCTCGAGCAACATGGGAAAATGATGATTCTGGATTTTTCTATCAGAAATATGATGAACCAAATGAGGAACTTCTTAAAGACGTCAATGAATCTCCTAAATTAATGTTTCATAAAATTGGAACCGATCAGTCTGAGGATATTGTTTTTTATGAAAATTCAGAAAAACCAAGATGGGGTTGGAGTATAAATGTAATAAAAGATACGAGTATCAAACTTTTATCGATCTCAGAGGGCACAGATGAAAGAAATAGGCTTTATATTCAATTAAATAAAGGTGAAAAGTTCATTCCCTTAATAGATGAATTAATTGGAGCATACAATTTTATCGATAGTAAAGACAATATTTTGTGGTTTTACACTACTGAGGGTGCTCCAAATGGCAAAATTGTTAATTTAGAGCTTAAAAATGGTTCTTTTGTATGGAATGATGTTATTTCAGAATCCAAAAATGTAATTAGGTCTGTAAATATTGTAAATGATTCATTTGTGATCAATTACTTGATTGATACTTTCTCACAGATCAAGATTTTTGATCTTTCTGGAATTTATATTAATGATATTGACTTACCAAAAGATGGAACAGTTGGAGGGTTCGGTGGAGAGAGTGATGATACTAAAACTTATTTTTCAATTTCAAATTATGTAAATCCAACAGAAATATATGAAATCAATTTAGATTCTCTTGAAACAAATCTTTTTTGGAAAGAAGATATTGATGGCTATAATCCAAATGAGTTTGTTTCAGAGATGAAATTTTATCCATCTAAAGATGGAACCAATATACCAATCCATATTAGCTATAAAAAAGGATTACAAAT
>CENU01011171.1_pt1 | contig 21734 bp, 20 predicted proteins | sample 361331 | NCBI WGS metagenome assembly CENU01 (sample SAMEA2619766, study PRJEB7988) | marine metagenome | isolation source: saline water (ENVO:00002010), including | reverse complement strand
GAAATTTCAGCAGCCTCAATTATTGCTAAAGTACATAGAGATGATTTTATGAAAAAGCTTGATAGACAATATCCCATATACGATTTTGCAAAAAATAAAGGTTATGGCACTGCGCATCATTTAAATGCTTTAAAAGAATCTGGCTATACGTCATGGCATCGAAAATCATTTAAAGGTGTCGTTGTTAAGTGATGCAAACTTCCTTTGTTCATCTTCGAGTATCCTCTGAATTTAGTATTACAAGAGGATTGCTTAGAATCAATGAGATTATTGAAAATGCCAAAAAATTAAAAATGCCATCTGTCGCATTAACGGATTTAAATAATATGTTTGGCATGGTCAAATTTTTTCAAAAGGCAGAGGCAGCAGGAATTAAACCCATTGCAGGGACTACTCTAAACTTAAAATCGCCTTCTGGTGAATTGGGTGAAATTTTATGCCTAGCAAAAAATAATGATGGCTTGAAACAATTGATGGGAATCATCTCAAAATCTCAACTTCTGCAAGAAAATGGCTATATTTCTGTATCTTTTGATGATCTTAGTAGTTGCGCTGGTAATATCATAGTAATTTCAGGGGGATCATCATCTACAATTTTCAATCTTGCCAAGCATCAGAAAATTCAAGACCTCAAAACAGAATTACTCTCTTTCAAAGAAACTTTTAAAAATGATTTTATTATCGAAATTCAAAGGCTGGGTAAAATTTTTGAAGAAGAATTTATTCAATGTATTTTGCCAATAACATCCGAATTTTTAATTCCAGTTATTGCGTCAAACGACACAATGTTCTCTCAAAAAGAAGATTTTGATATTCATGAGACTAAAGTTTGCATAAATACAGGTAAGACATTGAATGACTCAAATCGAGAAAGACTTTTTACTCCCGAGCAATTTTTTAAATCTACAAAGGATATTTATATTTTGTTTAGCGATTGTGACCCTGATACTTTAATAAACAATACTCTTACAATTTCACAAAAATGTAATGTAACTCTTACAACAGATCAGTATTTCCTTCCAGAATACCCAGTTCCCAAGGAACATGATTTTAATTCATTTCTGTCGGAGCTATCTAATACTCAATTGCATGAAATTTTAAAATCTTATTCAAAAGAAGATAAACTAATTTATCAAAAACGACTTGATTATGAGCTCGCTCAAATCCATGCAACTGGGTTCTCAAGTTATTTTTTAATAGTTGCAGATTTTATTCAATGGTCTAAAGACAATGATGTACCAGTTGGACCTGGTAGAGGTTCAGGAGCAGGATCATTAGTAGCTTATGCTTTGGGAATTACAGCGCTTGATCCAATTGAGCATAATCTTCTTTTTGAAAGATTTATTAATCCAGAACGAGTATCTATGCCAGATTTTGATATTGATTTTTGTATGGATAAAAGAGATTTGGTCATTGATTATGTAGCACAAAAATATGGAAAGTCTGCTGTATCTCAGATTGCAACATTCGGGACTATGGCTGCTAGGGCTGTAGTTAGAGATGTGGCTAGAGCCTTAGGTAAACCATATGCTTTAGGCGATAGAATTTCAAAGATGATTCCTTTCATTCCAGGCATGACTTTAGAAAAAGCTATTAACTCTCAGCCAATATTTAAAAAAATGATTCAAGATGAAGATGAAGTTTCTGAAATAATAGATTTAGCTTATAAACTCGAGGGAATAGCGAGAAATGTTGGTAAACATGCTGGTGGAATAGTTATTGCACCCGGCTCAATTGCAGACTTTTGTCCAACCTATTTCGATCCTCAATCCAGCTCTTTGATGACTCAGTTTGATAAAGATGATGTTGAGACTATTGGGCTGGTTAAATTTGATTTTTTAGGACTAAGAACTCTTACAGTGATAGATCGAGCTGTAAAGACTATAAACGAATATTTAACTCAGCAAAATAAAGAGATATTAGATTTAAATACTTTAACTTTAGATGATCCTAAGGTTTTTGATTTACTTGCTTCTGGAAGAACCACTGCTGTGTTCCAACTAGAGTCAACAGGCATGAGAGAGTTGATTCGAAGATTAAAGCCAACAAAATTTGAGGAAATTGTTGCTTTATTAGCTTTATATAGGCCAGGTCCTTTGGAATCAGGTATGCATGATGAGTTTGTTGATAGAAAGCATGGAAAGAGTAAAGTAACTTTTCCTCATGAACTGCTTGCACCAGTATTATCTGAGACCTATGGAGTAATTTTGTATCAAGAACAAGTTATGCAAGCTGCACAGGTTTTAGCTGGCTACTCTCTTGGTCAAGCAGACATTTTACGCAGAGCTATGGGTAAGAAAAAAGTTGAAGAGATGGAACAGCAAAGACAAATATTTGTAGATGGGTGCTCAAAAAATGACATAAAAAAAGCTACCGCAGAAAAAATATTCGACCTTATTGAAAAGTTTGCAGGATATGGTTTTAACAAATCGCATTCTGCTGCTTATGCAATGCTTTCATACCAGACTGCGTATTTAAAGACCTATTATCCTGAACACTTTATGGCAGCTGTTCTATCTACAGAATTAGGTAACACGGACAAAATTAGTACTCTCATTAATGAATGCAATGAAATGCAAATAAAGGTGTTAACTCCAGATATTAAAACAAGTAACAAGCATTTCAATGTCAATGCAAACTTGCATATCAAATATGGTCTTGGCGCAATTAAGGGTGTTGCAGATTCTTTTATAGATCATGTGATTGATGTTCGAAAAAATCATTCTTTCAAAGACCTTTTTGATCTTACTAAAAAAGTAAATATACGATTAGGAGGCAAAAAATCCATTGAAGCTCTTACCAAGGCAGGAGCATTCGATGAATTAGCACCATCTAGGTCCATTGCATTGGCTTGCATGGAGGATATGCTAAGAGAGGGACAAAAGAGTAGCTCTCAAATGGCCGGAACATCAGATCTCTTCGCCTCGATGGAGGAAACATTTGATCCATATGAGAAATATCTTAATGTAAAAGATTTATCTAAAGAGGATCTGCTTAATCATGAAAGAGATGCTCTTGGATATTACTTTTCAGGCCATCCAGTAATTGCAATTGAGAACTTGGTTGAGAATTTAAGATCTCATAAAATTAGTGAAGTTACTGAAGATGTAAGCAGAGCAAAAATAGTTGGCTTATTAAATTCTTATAGGCAGATCAAAGATAGATCAAATAAACAAATTGCCTTTATTAGCTTTGATGACGGTACAGGAACTATGGAAGGAACTATTAATACAGATGTCTTAGAGAGGCACCACTTATTATTAAAAACAAACGCTATTCTTATTTTTGCAGGTTCCCTTGAGATCGATGATTACAAATCCAAAGAATTAAATCGGAGAATGTATAAGATGAAAGTCGGATCTATAGTCTCCCTAGAATCACAAATGAGTCAGGGCAATAACTCCATTATGATAGATGCAAGAAATTTACCAAATGATTCAATCCAATCAAATATGGCTAATTTAAAGAATTTAAATGGAGATTTTTGGAAGCATGGAAGTTGTAAAATACACCTCAAAATTTTACATGAGGACTCCGAGGCTATAATAGAGCTTGGTGATGAATTTAAACTTATGCCTTCATCCGAAAATATAAAAATACTCAAGGATCTGTTTGGAGATGAAGCAATTAAATTAAACAAATGACTATTAATATTTTAGAGTTTGAGAAACCAATAGCTGAAGTTGCAGAGAAAATCGAGGCACTACAATTGGCTGCATCAGATAATCCAGAACTTTTGCCTCAAATAGATAAGTTAAAATCTAAACAAGTGGCACTTACAAAGAAAATATATTCTAAGTTGACTACTTGGCAAAAAGTGCAGGTTGCTCGTCATCCAGCAAGGCCACATACACTTGATTTTGTTGAGAGAATCTTTGATGAATTCGAGGAACTTCACGGTGATCGTCAATTTGCTGACGATGCCTCATTGGTTGGAGGTATTGCAAAATTAGAAGGAATTCCTGTCATGATTATTGGTCATGAAAAAGGCAGAGACACTGAAGAAAAAATTAAAAGAAACTTTGGAATGCCTCAACCAGAGGGTTACAGAAAAGCTAAAAGACTAATGCAACTTGCAGAGCAATTTAATATGCCAGTCATCACTTTTATTGATACTGCGGGAGCTTATCCAGGTGTGGAGGGTGAGGAAAGAGGACAAAGTGAAGCAATTGCCAGAAACCTAGCTGTTATGTCTAGTCTCAAAACTAAAATTCTAGTTGTTGTTTCAGGTGAGGGTGGTTCAGGGGGAGCTTTAGCATTGGGTGTAGGTGATCATATTGCTATTTTAGAGTATGGCACCTATTCAGTTGCATCTCCTGAGGCCTGTGCTTCAATAGTTTGGCGAGAATCTGACAAAGCTCCTCAAGCAGCTGAGGCCATGAAGGTTGGAGCAAATGATTTAAAAAAAATTGGCATTGTCGATGAGATAATTAGCGAGCCTATTGGTGGAGCTCACCAAGATTACGATACGATTTCTGCAAGTATCAAATTATCATTATTAACAAATATAGCTGAGTTATCGAAATTCTCTCAAGAGGAGTTACTTCAAAGACGTTATCAACGTTTGCTTAAAATTGGAGCTTGATTTGTTTGATCCAGAAGCTTTTTTTGATCTAGTTGATCCTAATAAAAATATAATAGTTGCCTTTAGTGGAGGTGGAGATTCCTCTGCGCTTTTACATTTTTGTTATAAGCTAAGTCTTGAAAAGCGCTTCTACTCCAGGCTTTCTGCAATTCATGTAAATCACTCATTAAATAAAAACTCAGATTTATGGGAAGATCATTGCAGAAAATTCTGTAAAGATAGAAGCATTAATTTTCAAAGCCACGTCGTAGATATAAATCCAAAAAAATCTGGTCTTGAATCAGCTGCACGAAATGCAAGATATAGTATTTTTAAAACAGTCCTTGAAAAAAATGATCAATTATTAATGGCTCATCATGCAGATGATGTTGCTGAAACAGTTTTATATCGACTTCTTCGAGGAACTGGTCTTGACGGCCTGCAAGGTCCAGTAAAAAAACGTACGTTAGGAAAAGGCACGCTTTTAAGGCCGTGGCTAGGCTATTCTAAATCTCAATTATTTGAATATTTATCTTTCCAGAACATTGACTTTGTTACTGATAATACTAACTTTGAGGTCAATCAGGACCGCAATTTTATTCGTAATGAAGTTCTTAAAACAATCTTAAGTCGATGGCCTAATGCAAGCACACAAATTCAAAAAACAGCTGATTTAGTTGCAAAACATAAACTCGCTCATGATTATTTAATCGTGCGACAATTTGGAGAAAATATCAAAGGTTCTAAATTAGAGAGAAAATTCTTGCTAGATCTAGATGAAGAAATTTGCACAGAGATTATCAGATTTTGGATTAAAGCTAATAATCTGGCTATGCCAAATAAAAAGATAATTGGAGAAATTTTAAAAGCATTTATCTTTTCAAATCCAAGCTCAAAGACAAGGGTTAATTGGTCAAGAGCAGATAATGATCAAAAGAGTGCTTTTTTAACTTTTTCTGATGGCGATTTAATCTTAAATGAGAAATAATTAATCAATAGGAGAAAAGTATGAGTTATGAAACCATAAGTTTAGAAGTTGAAAATAAAGTAGCAACGCTCACTATTAATCGACCAAAAATGATGAATGCTTTCAATGAGCAGCTTGTTTGGGATATGGGTGACGCTACTGAAAAGGTAAAAAATGACTCTCAAATTAGAGTTTTAGTTATAACTGGAGAAGGTAGAGGCTTTTCCGCCGGTGCCGACTTAACTGAAAGAGATGCATCTTGGTCTGATACCAAGGACGCTTTGATACGAGGCTATTATCCGTTTTTAAAGAATATCATTGAAATGCCAAAACCAGTCATTGGTTCAATAAATGGTGCCGCTGCAGGTATCGGTGCCGCATTGGCTATGGCATGTGACCTAAGAATCATGGCTAAAGACTCATATATCATGTCAGTATTTAGTAACATTGCATTAGTTCCAGATGGCGGACTTAGTTTTCTATTAACAAGAGCCATTGGATATGCAAGAGCTTTAGAATTTGCAATTGAGGCAAAAAAAATATCTTCTGCTGATTGTTTGAGCATGGGTATTGCTAACAAAGTAGTGGAATTAGATGCATTATCCTCTGAGACAAAAAAATGGGCAGAGCATTTATCAAAACGATCACCTCAGGCATTATCACTCACAAAAAAACTTATGAATGATTCAATTACTCAATCATATGATGAAACATTTAAAGCTGAGGCAGAGGCTCAAAATAATATTTTTGGATCTGACGAAAACATGGAGGGCGTTAAAGCTTTTCTAGAAAAGCGTGAACCTAACTTTAAGTAATTAGCTTGTTAAGCCCTGAGATAATGGCTTGAAAAGAAGCTTTTGTTGTATTTCCATCGATACCTGCACCCCATTCATTCTTTCCATCCATAGTAAGCTCAATAAATGCAGCTGCTTTTGCGTCAGCACCAGAGGTAACTGATTGCTGGTGATAGTCTGAAACAGAAATAGATGTTGAAAAGTACTTATTTATTGAGGATATAAAAGCCTCAATTGGGCCTCCACCGATACCTGTAAGATTAACTTTTTTATTTTTATCTTCTAAAGAAATCTCAACTTGATCTGAAGTATTGCCAGAAGAGTCCTCAGTTGACGATAGGGCATAATTTAGAAGCTTGAGTCTACCAGAAACAGAAATATAATTTTCTTCAAATACTTTCCAAATATCCCTGGACATTACTTCCTTACCAGTATCCTCAGCTACTTTTTGTACTTTTTGACTCAGGTTGATTTGCAGTCTTCGTGGAAGAGAGACACCATGATCCTTTTCAAGGATAAAAGAAACTCCACCTTTTCCTGATTGAGAATTTATTCTTACAACAGCTTCGTATGATCTTCCAAGATCTGCAGGATCAATAGGGAGATATGGTACTTCCCATTCTAATTGATTTGATTTTTCTAGAGAATTTAGTCCTTTTTTAATTGCATCTTGGTGAGATCCCGAGAAAGCTGTAAAAACCAAATCACCAGCATATGGATGTCTTGGATGAACAGGAAGTTGATTGCAGTACTCAACCTCCCTAATTACAGAGTTAATATCGGAAAAATCAAGCTCAGGATTAATGCCTTGAGTAAGCAGGTTTAATGCAATAGTGACAATATCAACGTTGCCAGTTCTTTCTCCATTACCAAATAATGTACCTTCAACTCTATCAGCGCCTGCCATTAATCCAAATTCAGAGGCTGCTACTGCAGTTCCACGATCATTGTGAGGATGTAAAGAGAGACAAATACTTTCTCGATTTTCTAAATTTTCATTCATCCATTCAATTTGGTCACCGTATACATTTGGTGTTGCCATTTCAACTGTCGCTGGCAGATTGATAATGATTTTTTCAGATGTTGCATCTTTTAAAATATCGACAACAGAATCACAAACCTCTGCAGCATAATCAAGCTCAGTACCTGTAAAGCTTTCTGGAGAGTATTCAAAAGACCATTTTGTTTCACTTTGAGTTAACGCAAGTTTTTTTACAAGCTTTGCTCCATCGGTTGCTATTTTTTTTATTCCAGATTTATCTTGATCAAAAACTACTTTTCTTTGCAGCGTGGAAGTCGAGTTATAAAAATGCACTATAGCTTGTGATGCTCCCTCAAGTGATTCGAAAGTTCTTTCTATAATGTGATCTCTTGCTTGAGTTAATACTTGTATTGTGACATCTGAGGGAATTTGCTTTTCTTCAATTAACCATCTTACAAATTCAAAGTCAGTCTCTGAAGCAGCTGGAAAACCTACTTCGATTTCTTTGAATCCTAGATCACATAAAAGTTTAAACATTCGTTTTTTTCTCTCATGACCCATGGGTTCAATAAGAGCTTGATTTCCATCGCGAAGATCAACTGAGCACCAACGTGGTGCTGCTTGAATAACCGTATTTGGCCATTGCCTTCCTTTCAATGGAATAGGCTCAAAAGGTTTGTATTTTTTAATTAAATCTTTCATCATTGCTTTTGTGATGCTATCAAACAAATCTCAATTTATTTTATCTAAAATTGGTATTCCTCTTTTTGGAGATTCAAATAAACATCAATCTAATGATGAAACAAGAATCTTCTTCTTTAAAAAGGACAATATTCTAACACTACATGCTAATTCTGTAGATGATTACTCTGAAAAAGAAATGAAGTTGCTAGAAGCTATAGTTGACTCCATTCGTGGACCAAGTGCCTCAGCAACAATGGGAGCTTTTTTGACCTCCAGTAAGCAGCCTATAGAAATTCGTCAGTTTTCTGAGGGTGAAAACTTAAAGGCAATCATAATATTTTCAAGTTCAATAGAATCCTCTATATCATTTAATGCAATAACTTCTCCCTCATTAGAACAGATGCTTATTGATTCAAATTTAAAAAAAACTCTTTGGCAAAAACTTAAGCCTTTGCAAGCAACCTAATGCAAACCAAAATTAGACCTGCTAGTTCGGATGATATTGAATCTATTGAAGAGATTGAAAACTCTACTAATCTTATGCCTTGGACAAAAGCTCAATTTATTTCATCCATGGAGGTTGGGCATTATTCAACAGTGCTTGAGCATGCTGAGACAATAATAGGTTTTGCTATCTATTCACCAATAATTCCTGAATCACATTTACTAAATATTGCAATTGATCCTGCATATCATCGAAAGGGCCTGGGCGACAAACTTTTAAAACAAGTTATTCTTCAAAACAAAGCTGTTGGGGTAAAAGTCATTAACCTTGAAGTAAGGGTTTCAAATTTAGTTGCTATTAATCTATATAAAAAAAATGGATTTTATAAAGATGCCATACGACAGGATTACTACAGTAAGCCTGAAAAAGAGGACGCTCTTTTGATGAGTTTAATAATTTAACTTATAAGATTTTTTGTAATTCGGATTCAATCTCTGATTCACCATCTTTGGGAGCAAATCTTTTAATTACCTGACCATCTTTATTAACAAGGAATTTAGTAAAATTCCATTTAATTGCTTCTGTGCCCATGATTCCAGGAGATTCATGTTTAAGAAATTTAAATAAAGGGCTAGCATCTGATCCGTTTACATCGATTTTATCGAACATCTTGAATGAAACATTGTAATTAAGATCACAAAATGATTTCACTTCTTCATTCGTTCCAGGCTCTTGCGCGCCAAATTGATTACATGGGAAGCCTAACACTTCTAATCCTTGATCTTGATATTTCTCATATAGGTTTTGCAGATCTTTGTATTGTGGAGTAAAGCCGCACTTACTAGCTACATTAACAATTAACAATGTTTTGCCTTCATAGGAACTTAAATCAACTAAATTCATATCTATGTCTTTGACACTTATGTTGTATAACTCACTCATATTAATCTCCTCTTTTGAGTTAAGATTATACGCAATAAAACCAATATAATCTCAGCATGGAATTTAAATGGAAATCATACTCTGCTCTCACGAAACAGGAGCTATATGGACTATTGAATCTTCGTCAAGAAGTTTTTGTTGTTGAGCAAGACTGTGCATTTATTGATGCCGATTTTAAAGATCAAGACTGTGATCATCTACTTGCATATCAAGATTCTGAACTAGTCGGCTATTTGAGAGTAGGTAAACCTGGTCAAAGATATGATGGTCCTGAAATTGGCAGAGTTTTAACCAAAGAAAGTGTCAGAAGAGAAGGTTTGGGCAAAGTTCTTACTAAGATGGCCATTGATTTTTGTGCTTTAAAGTATCCTAAATATGATATTAGCCTCTCAGCTCAATATAGATTATTAAATTTTTATAAAGAATTTGGGTTTGAACCGATTGGTGAAGTTTATTTAGAGGATGATATTGATCACATAAAGATGACTTTAACTCCAATAGAAAAAACTAAACATTTTTTTCAATGGAAGTTTGATATTCACCCTTTGATTCTTCTTGGTGGAATTATTTCTATTTTGATAATTGGGTCGAGTTTTATTAAAGAGGTAGATATCGCTCAATTAAATTGGGTCGCTAAAATTGATGAGAGAGCAATTTCAAAAGAGAAATATCAGTCGTATTTAGAATCAATAGCGCAATCAAGAAAGACAGGTTTGATAGATTCTGATCCTGAAAATATCCTTGAAAGAATGATAGATGAGGAACTTCTTATTCAGAGGGGTATTGATCTTGGAATGATTGAGAATGATTCTGAGATTCGAAGCATTATCATACAAAAGATGATCAGTTCGATTATTTCAGATGCAGATGAATTAACAATTTCTCAGAATGATTTAGAAAATTTTTATTCACTTAACGAAGATCTTTTTACTCCAAGCCCAAAGCTTCATCTTATAAAGTTAAGTTTTAAATCCAACAATAAAGAGCTTGCAATCAAGGCAAGAGATTTTTTAATTGCAGGAGATTTCGCAAAGGCAAAATCTCTTGCTGAAAATGAAGTGATCACACTGCCAAATACTATATTGCCTACTATGAAAATCAGAGAATACATAGGACCTTCGCTAACTCAGATTGCTTTAGACCTTGAGGAAGGTGAAGTCAGTGAATTGATAGAGTTTGATGAACAAGCTCATATTTTGATACTAATCAAAAAGATAATTTCAAGCGCTCCTCCATTTGGTGATGTTTCAAAAGAAGTTGAATCAGAATATATTCGTTATCAAGGAGAGCAAATGCTTGATGAATATTTAGAAGATTTAAGAAATTGGTACGATGTTGTAAAAGCGAATGAATTATAAAAAAATATTTATCATATTTTTTCTTATTTTGCTTCCCTCGCTGGAAGCTCATAATCGAAGTGAGTCATATTCGAAATTCCAATTTCTTAATGTTGAGGATGGGGTTGAAATAAAGGTTACAGGAACTATTAAACAAGGTATTTTTAGACTTTTAAGGCCTGAAACAAAATATCGATCATATCCAGATTTTTTAACTTATCTTCAAAATTCAATTAATTTGGGAGATCAGTGTCAGATTCAAGAATCAGTAACATTCAATGAAAATAATGCAGCTGGGGTCTTGAAGTTTTTTTGGGATTTTAAATGTGTGGAAATGCCATCACAGGTATCTATTTCTTTATTTCAAGATTTAGGCCCAACTCATACACATATTGCTAGAGGATCAATAGATGATGAAACAATTCCTGAATTTATGTTTGCCAATTCATCTGATGTTTGGCTTATAGGTTCTTTGTCAGAATCAAAGAAGAACCAAAGTTCATACTTAAGCTATTTATTTTCTGGAATTGAACATATTTTGGGTGGTTGGGATCATCTTGTTTTTTTGCTAGGCCTGTTATTATTGTTTCAAGGTAGATTCTTAATAATTGCAATTACTGGATTTACCATTGGTCATAGCTTAACTTTGGGATTTGGTGCGATGAATGTTTTAAGAGTTCATTCAGTGATGGTAGAAATCTTAATTGGATTTTCGATATTACTTTTGGCCTTAGAGAAGTTTTTTAAACACAATTATGAATTTGACAGACTCATAAAAAATTTCATCTTTGCAGTTTTAGCATTTACCCCTCTAGTAATTTTTGGAACTTTAGACCCTATGTTAATTTTTGGTTTAGCCCTATTTTTAACTATTTATCTGAGCTTGACTATGCATTATAACTCTCTATACCTGCCATTATTAATTACTGTATTTTTTGGATTAATTCATGGATTGGGATTTGCAGGAGCTATATCTGAAGTCGGTTTACCTCAAGATAAATTGTTACCAATTATTTTAAGTTTTAATATCGGTGTTGAGATTGGTCAACTTGCAGTTGCATTTGGAATATTGGGCTTATTAGCTCTAACAAAAAGGTATCTTTCAAATGCCTATTTTAATTCTATTCATAATTTTGCAGGTGTTGTAGTATTCTCTATGGGAACTTTTTGGTTTATTACTAGGGCAATAGGAATATGAAATTTGCAATACCTTTATCAATTTTACCAATGGATGAAATTAAGCCATTGGGGATTGCTGCAGATGAAATTGGTTATGATTTTCTTGCAGTCTCGGATCATTTAATTCACCCAGAAACATTTTCTGTACCATATCCATACACTGATGATGGAAGTGTAAGATGGGAGCAGGGTACCGATTGGCCTGATCCTGTTAGCACTCTATCTTTTTTAGCTGGAGCAACTAAAAACATTAGATTTTATACTAGTGTATATGTTCTCCCGGCAAGGAATCCACTGAGGGTTGCAAAAGAGGTCTCAACTCTCGATGTAGTTTCCAATGGCAGATTTGATCTTGGTGTTGGCATGGGCTGGATGCCAGAAGAATTTGAGGCAGGCGGACAAGAATTTAGGCGAAGAGGCGCAAGAGCGGATGAAATGCTTGAGATTATGAAATTACTTTGGTCTGGGAAGATGGTAGATTTCAATGGGAAATTTTTTAACTTTAAAAAATTAGAAATGCTTCCTGCTCCAAAGAATGATATACCTATTTATGTGGGAGGTTTTTCAGAACCAGCAATAAAAAGAGCTGCAAGTCATGATGGATGGATTTCAGATATGCACAGTTTAAGTGAGCTAGAAGAATTAATGAGCAAAGTAAACTTAAAAAGAAAAGAGTTTCCAGATAAGAAAAACTATGAGTATATTTGTTTTACTTGTTGGGATGCCTTTAGCAAGGATGGCTTCAAGAAGATGAAAGATTTAGGTGTCACAACCATGACAACTTATCCTTGGATGCTATATGGAATTATGAATGACGCTCCTTTGGAGCAAAAGATAGAAGGCATGCAAAAATTTTATAACGAAATTGTTTGCGAGCTTCGTCATTAGTCCCTTTTAGCGTTAATAGAACTCTCAAAAACCTATAATTGTTATAATAAGCTCATGAAGCTAGTTAGACTTGTAAAAAGCTCAGACTTAAAAAACGTTGAGCATTTAATCAAGAATTCTGGTGCAGGTATGACCACTATGCCTAAAACAGGCCAAGAAATAAAAAAGAGATTACTTTGGTCCGAAAGATCTCAGAAAAAGAATATTAAAAAACCCAATCATGATAGCTACTTATTTGTTCTCGAGGATAATAATAAGATTGTGGGACTATCAGCAATTTACACTTCGGTTTCTAAAAAAAAACCTTCAGTTTTTTTTAAGAAATCAAATTTAACACTCAAATCTAAGTCTTTAAACTTTGGTAAAGACCTAGACGTCCTTTCAATGTATTTGTATAAAAAACCTTACACAGAGTTAGGAACTTTATTTCTAAAGCCAGATTTTAGGGGCAAAGGAAGAGGTTCATTGCTTTCATATGCAAGATTTATTTTTATGTCCTTAGATCAGAAGAGATTTGATAAAACTGCTTTTGTTGAAATAAGAGGTTTTAAAAATAAACAAGGAGAGTCTTATTTTTGGAGTTTATTTAGCAAAACCTTTTTTAATCTGGATTTTTTTGATATCGATCAGATTAGTTACATAGATAATCATTTTGTTATGGAGTCAATTCCCTCACATCCTTTTATTATTGAGCATATGCCTCAAAAACTGCAAAGAGTTATTGGAAAGCCTCACCCTAATGCTTTGCCAGCATATTCTTTATTGGCTAAACAGAACTTTGAGGCCAATGGTTTGATTGATGTTTTAGATGGTGGGCCATGCCTTGAAACAAAGATTGAAAATATACCCATAGTTAAATCAGCAAAATTATATTCCGTTGAGATAAAGCGTAATATTGATCTTAATTTTTTTGGTTTTATAGCAAATCCATCAATTAAAAACTTTGCAGTAGTTAGGGAAAACTACGCCCTTAGTGAAGATAAGAAAAAAATATTTATAACAATAAAAGTAGCTAATGCTTTAAGACTAAACTCAGGATCATTAGCTCTAGTTAATTAGCGCCTTAAATTCTTAGATATAGTTTCAAAGTTCGAAAGGATATTTGATAGAATCTTCTTTTATCTATATAAATATAGATCTTATTTCATTTTTTTGGGGAAAAAATGCTTAATCAGATTAAAGAATTTTTCAGGGTTTTGGGCGAGCTAAAGTATCTTATTCCAGTCCTTAGATATAAATTTCCTGATCCTGAAGATAATGCTTCCTTAGCACACTCTTTTCAAGACACTTCAGCGAGATTTCCGGATAGGCCATTTTTGTATTTTGAAAATGAGGATTGGACCTATGATCAAACGAATAAAGCTGCTAATGCTCTATCAAGATATCTTAAAAAAACAGGAGTCAATCATGGCGACAGAATTGTTCTGTTCATGGAAAATAGACCAAGCTTTGTCATTTCTTTACTGGCCTTAAATAAGATTGGCGCAATAGCCGTCTTAATTAATACGAGTTTAACTGGTGATCCATTAATTCATTGCATAAATTCATCTGATTCAATTAAATGTATTTTTGGTGCAGAGCGTTCACAACCACTGGAGGATGTTTTAGACAAGATTAATATTTCCAAGCAAGAAGATTTTTTATGGGTTGAAGATACTTCAAAATATCCTTTACCAAATTGGGCTATGGATTTAAACACTGCTGTAGATCTCAATAATGATCAGAACCTTGATGAAACTAATTCTGTAAAAGCAAAAGATATAGCATGCTATATCTTTACTTCTGGCACTACAGGAGTTCCAAAAGCGGCAATTTGTCCTAATCAAAAACTTTTGGCAGCTTCTATAAATATAAAAATGGCTGGTTATCGCATTGATGAAAATGATTGTATGCACAACAGCCTTCCTCTCTATCATTCAACTGGTCTTTTGTTAGGCCTTTGCGCTGTTATCCAAGCTGGCGCATCCACTTTTATAAAAAGAAAATTTTCTGCGTCTACTTTTTGGGAAGAAGTTCAAAAGTACAATACTACTGCTCTTGTATACATAGGTGAGCTTTGTAGATACCTGGCTAATCATGATCCATCTCCAGCTGAGCTCAATAATCCTTTAAAAGTAATGGTTGGTAATGGTCTTAGACCAGATGTTTGGGATACGTTTAAAGATAGATTCGCAGTTGAAAGAATTATTGAGATTTACGGAGCAAGTGAGGGAAATGCGTTATTCATGAATCTTTTAAATAAGGACAAAACTATTGGAATGACCAATGCCGATGTTGCTTTAATTGAGTATGATGTTGCCGAAGACAATATTCTGAAAGGTGCCGATGGCTATTGTAGAAAGATAATTACGCATGATCCTGGTTTGCTGATTGTAAGGATTGGCCCTAATGCAGTTTTTAATGGTTATACGGATGCTCAAGCCACTGAAAAAAAGATATTAAGAGATGTATTTGAAGAAGATGATGCTTGGTTTAATACAGGCGATTTAATTAAAACTGTTGATGTGGGCTATGCGTTGGGTAAAACTCATTACCAATTTGTAGATAGGGTTGGCGATACATTTAGATGGAAGTCAGAAAATGTTTCTACCAATGAGGTAGGAGAGATTTTAAATGGTTTTCAAGATGTCAATATGTCAAATGTTTATGGGGTTAAGATTCCTGGGTGTGAAGGCAGGGCAGGCATGGCAGCATTTAGTCTTGAGGATTCTGTAAGCTTCGATTGGCAAGCTTTTTCAGAATATGTTGAAAATAGCCTACCTAAATATGCGCGTCCTCTATTTATAAGAATTATTCAGGAAATGGATACAACTGGAACTTTTAAGCTGAAGAAAAATGATTTAAGAAATGAAGCTTTTGATATTAGTAAAGTCACAGATCCAATTTACTGTTTAAAACCTAATTCTGGTAATTATGAGGTTTTAGATATTGAATGGCTGCAAACAATTAATTCTGAGCAAGCGGGATACTGATTCAATAACTTTAAAAGGGAGGGTCTTATGAGTAATAAGAATTTTGATATCGTTATATATGGAGCTTCAGGCTTTACCGGAAAGCTGGTCGCTGAATACATGCACAAGCAATACGGTCAAGATGAAAGCATCTCATGGGCAATTGCAGGAAGATCGAAAGAAAAGTTGATGGCAGTTAAAGAAGCAATAGGCATATCTCATGACGTACATTTATTAATTGTTGATAGTAATAATGAATCTAGTATTGCTGACATGGCTCAACAAACAAAGTGCGTTCTTACAACCGTGGGTCCATATCAGCTGTATGGCCTAAATATTATTAAACAATGTGCTATGCATGGGACTGATTATGTTGATCTCTGTGGTGAGCCTGGTTGGATGCACGAGATGATCAATGAATATTCTGCTCAAGCTCAAGAAACTGGTTCGAGGATAGTTTTTTCTTGTGGTTTTGACAGCATACCTTTTGATTTAGGGGTCTTTTTTCTGCAAAAAGAAGTAATTTCTCAACATGGTAAACCTGCTTTGAACATAAGAGGAAGAGTGCGGGCAATGAATGGTGAGTTTTCTGGAGGAACTGCAGCTTCCTTGGGTGCAACCATGGCTTCGCTCAAAAAGAAGCCTGAATTGTTTGAAGTGCTTGCAAACCCCTTTGCTTTATCAAATGGATATATAGGACCTGAACAACCTCGAGATAATAAGCCTTTATTCGACGAAAAGTTAGAAACCTGGGTAGCCCCTTTTTTTATGGCGCCTATAAATACTAAGAATATTCATAGATCTAATGCCTTGATGGGGCATATGTATGGAGAAAATTTTTGTTATAACGAAATGTGGATTCAAGGCTCAGGTGAAGAAGGTAAAGCAGCAGCAGATTTTGTTAGTAAAATGAATCCTTTGGCTGATGCACCCGAGCCCGGAAAAGGGCCATCAAGAGAATCAATTGAGAATGGTAATTACGATGTTTTATTTTGCGCTGATTTAGATGATGGTTCTGTGATGCATGCGTCAGTCAAAGGGGATTTAGATCCAGGCTATGGATCTACTTCTAAGATGATCGCTGAAAGTGCAATTTGTTTGATCAAAGAATGTTCTAACCTAGATGGAGGTATATATACTCCTGCACCTTCAATGGGAGAAAATTTAATTGCTAGGTTGGAAGCTAATGCAGGACTAGAATTTAATCTAGAAAATTAATTTGATGAATAGAGTTACAAAAATTTTAGGTGTTAAATATCCAATTATCCAAGCACCAATGGGATGGATTGCAAGAAGTCAGTTAGCAGCAGCTGTTTCAAATGCAGGCGGATTTGGCATTATTGAAACTTCATCAGGTGAGACTGAAAATTGTAAGGCAGAGATTTTAGCTATGTCAAAACTTACTGATAAACCTTTTGGTGTTAATTTACCTCTTTTATTTTTAAAGGATGAGAGCATGATTGAATTAGTGCTTGAGCAAGGGATAAATTTTGTTACAACCTCTGCTGGCGATCCTGGTAAATATATTCATATCTTAAAAGATGCTGGAGTAAAAGTTTTTCATGCTGTGCCAAGCGTAGCTGGTGCCATAAAGGCGGTGAATGCAGGAGTTGATGGTCTAGTTATTGAAGGAACTGAAGGAGGTGGATTTAAAAGTCCAGAGGAAGTAGGTTTAATAGTTTTAATTCAAGCAATCAGAAAACATACAGATTTGCCAATCATTGCTGCGGGAGGAATAGTAGACGGAGTAGGTATGGCTGCTGCATTTGCTGCCGGAGCTGAAGGCATCCAAATGGGAACAAGGTTTGTATCTTCGAAAGAGAGTCCAGTTCACGAAAATTTTAAGAATGCTATTCTTGACTCTAATGAGCAAGGAACCTGGATTCTTAACAAAAAATCTAAGCCATGTATCCGTGCTTTAAAAACTGAATTTACAAAAATAATTCATGAGGCTGGAGTTATGGAAATGACAGATATGATGAAGATTCAAGATCTTTATTTTGGGGGCGATATGAACGCCGCACCAGCGCTGACTGGACAATCAGCAGGTTTAATTGATCAAATTAAACCTGTATCACAAATAATTGAAGAAACTATTTTAGAATTCAATCAGACTTGTAAAAAAATGTCTTCCCAGACATTTTGAATATGAAAAGCCTAAATCCTATTCCAATGGCAGGCAATCCAGCATCGCCTTATACCAGAAAGATGCTTGCATTAATGAGGTATCGAAGAATTTGTTATACAGTTGAGTGGGGAGATCCTCGAAACTTAATCAAAAAGATGAAATTAGAAGAACCAAAGCCAATGCTACTCCCAGTAATTATATTTAATGTTGATGGTCAGAATAAGGCTATTACAGATTCAACTCCAATTATTCGTCATCTAGAAAATGAATTTACTTTAAGGAGCGTAATTCCTTCTGATCCAAAATTAAATTTTTTAAATTATGTTCTTGAAGATTTTGGTGATGAGTGGGTAACTAAATACATGTTCCATTATCGATGGCATTTTTCAAATGATATAGAAAAGGCGGGGACTATTTTGCCACTTATGCATGATGTAAGTTTAGACGATATAAGCCACTTGGAATTTAAAAAATATATTTCTGAATTGCAGACAAGTCGTTTATGGGTTGTCGGTTCCAATCAAAAAACCGCTCCTATAATTGAAGCTAGTTACAAAAGGTTTTTAAAAAAACTTGATTATTGTTTGTCACTTAACCCATATTTGTTTGGTAAACGTCCTTCATCATCAGATTATGCAATTTATGGACAGCTTACCCAATTAGTTGGTTTTGATCCTACATCTAGCAATATCGCGCATGCCGTGTCTCCTCGAGTTATCGCTTGGATCGATCAAATGGAGGACATGAGTGGGATAGATGTTCATCAGGAAGATTGGATAAATTTTGAGGATGTTGAAAACAATTTGTCTGGCCTTTTTCAAGAAATAGGCAAAGTTTACGTCCCTGCACTACTAGCAAATGCTAATGCTATTGATACAAAAGAAAAAATTTGGAAAACTAATATTGATGGCACTGAATGGGAGCAAAAAAGCTTTGCCTATCAAGCAAAATGCTTGAAATGGATTAACGATGAGTTTAGTGCTTTAGATGAAGATGACCAAAAACAAATAACAAGTTTTTTAGAGAAAACTGGATGTGAGAATTTAATTGTAAGGAGCAAAAATGATTGATTTTTATACAGCCCCAACCCCCAACGGTCATAAAGTTTCATGCACTCTGGAAGCCATGGGATTAGATTATGAAACCCATATCATTAATTTATCCAAGAATGAGCAAAAGGAGCCTGATTTTCTTGCAATTAGTCCTAATGGAAGAATTCCTGCAATTGTGGACAGGGATGCAAACAATTTGGCTATTTTTGAATCAGGAGCCATTATGATTTATCTTGCAGAAAAGACTGGGAAGCTGATGCCATGTGATCTAAATGAAAAAGCAAAAGTTCTAGAATGGTTGATGTTTCAGATGGGCGGAGTTGGTCCTATGATGGGTCAAGCAAATGTCTTTTTTCGGTATTTCCCAGAAAAAATCCAGCCAGCGATAGATCGATACCAAAATGAAGGTAGAAGATTATTTGAAGTGCTTGACAACCATTTAGCTAAACAGGAGTGGCTTGCAACAGACTACTCAATAGCAGATATTGCTAATTGGTGTTGGGTGAGAACACACAAATGGTCAGGAATTTCAGTTGATGGACTAGATCACCTTGAGCGATGGAGAAAAGCAATGTACAAGCAGCCTGGAATGCTTGAAGGTATTGCAGTTCCTGTAAAGATTGAAAAACTTCTAGATAACGATGAAAAAATGAAAGAGTTTACAAAGAATGCCGAAAAAATGGTGAAAAAATAAAAAAGGAGGAAGAAATGTTAAAAGTACATTTTGTAGCTGGAACTAGATCGGGAAGAGTAGTTTGGCTTTTAGAGGAGTTAGGTTTGGAATATGAGGTAAATATTATGCCATTCACCAAAGAAGGCCTAAAATCACCTGAGCATAGATCAAGACATGCGCTTGGAAGAGTTCCAGTATTAGAAGATGGCGATATTTCAATTTTTGAATCTGGTGCAATTATTGATTATGTTCTTGAGAGACATAAAAATGGAGGCTTGAAGCCTAACTCAGATGCTCCTGAATTTCCTTTTTATCTTCAGTGGTATCACTACTGTGAGGGTATGGTTATGCCTCCTATGAATCAAATCGTAGTTCAAACAATTTTATTACCACCTGATAGAAGAGATGAAGTTGTATTAAATCAAGCGAAAAACCTACTAACAAAATCTTTAGCTCCAGTTAATGAAAATCTTGCAGATAAGGATTATTTAATTGGAGACTTTTCTGCTGCAGATTTGATGCTCGGACATTCTTGTTTTATGGCAAACAGACTTGGTTGCGTAAGTGATGAGATGCAAAATATTAAAGATTATGTTGCAAAGATTGCGAATAGACCTGCATTCAAAAAAGCTATCACCATGGGAGAGTGACAATGAAAGTTAAAAATATGCTAACACCTAATCAGGAGCAAATGGATGGATTCCTTGAGGGCGATAGTGACTCACCAATATCAATGGTAAATCTTTTAAAGTTTAGAGATAAAGCAGAGTATGCAGATGGAAGAGATTCAAAGCTTTCAGGCAGGGAGGCATATTTTATTTATGCAACTGAAGTAAAAGAACATTTAAAAAAAGTTGGAGCTGAGATAATCTTTGGTGGAGATGTTAGCCGATTAATGCTCGGTGAGGTTGAGGATTTATGGGATAGTGTTGCGATTGCTAGATACCCTAGTAGAAAAGCTATGCTAGAAATGATGATGGATAAAGATTATCAAGAAAGTGAAAAACATAGATCTGCAGGGTTGCTTGGGCAATTAAATATAGAAACAAAAGAAGGTGCTATGTAGTGTTTAACAAAATCTTTCCCCTGGTGGCTGACAATAACTTTAATGGCCATAAGATCGCTCTTTGGGGATTCATTTTATTCACACTTTTGATGACATGGAGATCAATCATTCATATGCTTTTTGAGAAATATGGATTTCATGAAATAGGAAATTTTATATCCATTGAAGGTAACGCTGATCCTATGGTGTTAATCTATAGATTTTTTTCCCTATGGGGTTTTGCGCAGTTAATAATTTGTCTTATTTGCTGGATTGTTATTTTTCGATACAGAGCACTCATTCCATTAATGTATTTACTATGGTTATTTGAATGGAGTTTTAGAGCATTTGGATATCCTTTGATAAGGGAAGACATCACTATTCAAGGGATTTATACAGTTGGCGATACTCCTGGTGAAGTTGGTGCTCCTTTTGCAGCTTTTCTTTTAATAATACTTTTCAGTCTTTCACTGATACAAAAAAAATAACATTGGGATAATAGCGTGAATCAATTTCAAACTTTAAAATCTGACTTAACAAAATCAAGAATCGTTGATATTGATTCAACTGTGATTGATGATGATGAAATTATTGTCAAGATTGAAAGTTATGCTTTTACAGCAAATAACGTTACTTATGGAGTAGCTGGCGATACCATTGGATATTGGAAATTTTTTCCAGCAGGGCATGACGAAAAGAATGAATGGGGCTGTATACCTGTGTGGGGATTTGCAGAAATTACTGATTCAAATGTCGAAGGTTTTAATATTGGAGAGCGACTGTTTGGTTATTTCCCAGCTGCAAACTCACTAACTTTAAAGCCAACTAAAATCTCATATCAAAGTTTTAGTGACGGCAAAGAGCATCGAAAAGAATTACCGCCTGTTTATAATAATTACATCAGACTTGATGGAGATCAAAACTATGATGCATCGATGGATGCAATCAGAGCACTTTTATTTCCACTGCATATTACAGCATTTTGTTTATGCGACGCTTTAGCAGAAGATGCCTATTTTGGAGCATCTCAAATAATTATTATTAGCGCTTCAAGCAAAACAGCAATTGGTCTAGCTCAGGGCTTAGCTGATATAGATAATTCA